>Ga0224555_1001556_pt1 | contig 31074 bp, 27 predicted proteins | sample 714S23034metaG_FD_180687 | JGI IMG/M metagenome (GOLD analysis project Ga0224555, IMG submission 180687) | Peat soil microbial communities from Stordalen Mire, Sweden - 717 S2 30-34 | ecosystem: Environmental > Terrestrial > Soil > Wetlands > Peat | place: Sweden: Norrbotten County, Stordalen...
ACCGGTCTGAGCGCGGCCAGGGCGGCGGCGGTGAACATAAGCAGCACGATGAGTGCGAGGACCAACTGCCGAAAAACGCGGTTTCGTGTCATATCCCGGCGACATTATGTGAGAGTCAGCGTGGCGGGCACCGCCTGGTCAAGGAGCTTAGTCTTGTGGTCCAAGCCGGCGGTTTGATAACGCCGGCGCAACTTCTCCAAAACTTGCTTGCGTGTCGGTTGACTCATGTTTTTATCCATTCTGGCCAGGGTAACCCGACTTTTGGCACAATGTATCATTTTGACCGCTCTTTCAACCCCCTCCCGGGTAACAAAACTTTTGGCGCAATTCGTTGCGCCCCGCTAATCGTGATTCCACTTGCTATTGTTCTTAGGGTAAGGCAACCTCCGCACGTTAGAAAATAGCGGAAGCTGCTGATTTCATATCAATTAGTGCCACAATAGTGAGATATGGCTCTTGGTGGGACAATTACAAGCGGGCAGCAGACCCTCGAGGCCAGGCTGTTCTTGGCCTACGTTGGGGTCACGCGGTTTGCCGTCACCCGCTGGAAGTACTGCCACCATCGTTGGTGGGTGCTCGACTACCTCAACCAGGGCCATCAGGAGCAACGGATCGGGGACCGAAAGGCCTTCACGCGGCTTAGCTCTATGGCGGCGCTTTATGCCCCGGGCCGAGATTACCAGGAGCACCAGATCAAGGGTGACTCGATCGAGGAATCGTACGCTGTGTTTGACGTCACAGGCGCCACGAAAACTCTCTTGCGCGAGTTGGTGGGGCCAAAAGGCTGGTGCCATGTTCGCGACCCTGATCACATTATCGGCGGTGTTCTGCGCCGGATGGCAGAGTTGCTGTTCTACCGCCGCCCAGGGTTTCAGCTTCTGGCCCAGGGTGCTCTCCTGGAACTTCTTGGCTTCCTAGTCTTGTCGGAGCCGTTAGCCGCCAATCTGCGCGACTTGAGGAAGGAAGACCGCCGGGGCAAGACACATGAGCTTGTTGACAAAACCGAGCATTTTATCACCAGCCATATCGCCGAGTGTCTGAGCGTCGCAGAGCTGGCCAGCCAGGCGCACATGAGCGTTTCCGCTTTCGCCCATGCCTACCGTCGGTTAGCAAACGAGTCGCCCCATGCTGCCGCACAACGCCTCAAAATCGAGGCCGTCAAGCAATTTCTGTTGCGAGACGGTTTAAGCATTAAGGAATGCGCCGTGCGGTTGGGGTTCTCGTCGGAGTTTCATCTGTCGCGTCTCTTCAAACGCCTCGAAGGCTTGTCGCCCAGCCACTACCGGCAGGCACTCATGGAAAAGAGACGGGGGCGCGCGCCCGGAAAACGCAAGCGTTCCTGAGGGGTTCCCACCGCCGTGCTGCCAATCTCAAAACCGTAATGCTCCTGCACGCTTTGCGCGGCCCGCGCAAAGGAATGCTCAACCCCGAAATCGGTCAGCACCCGCTGCAGCCGCGCCGACTTTCCCAGCGGGCTGACTCCCAGCCGCTCCGGCAAAGGCCGCAGGTATGTCTTGGTCGCATTGGCCCAGATTTGCTCTTGCACCTCTGCCAGCCCGAAAACGGTCCACCATTTTAGGATTTTTTTTTTACCGCGGCGCAAAGTGGAGTCTTGTTGCTGGAGGTTCTGGTGCATCGTTTCTTGGGCGGAGGCGGCCCAATGGCGCATCGTCGCATTGCCCAGTTGACGTATCTCTTGGACCAGCGCCTCTTCCACCTGATCGGCCTTTTGCAAAGCACCCTGTTTGTCACTGGCGATTTGCATAATGGTTTGGACGCGGGCCATCAGTTCGGGACGCTGGCGGAGTTGTTCAATCAATCAGAGTTCCTCTTGACTCAATTGCGCCGGGGACGCGCTCTTTTTCTTCTTCATCCCCACTGTATTTAACGAAGTGGCTAAATTTGCACACTTTATTTTTACAGAATCTTACCCGTTTTTAATCACACCCCCCCTGGCTTCATCGTTGGGGCGCAGGATACCCCGCTGCTTGCAGCGGGGACTGGAGTTTGGACATTTTCAGCGACCGGAATGGGGTCAAAGAGCGCGGTTTGGATCACGCGGCGGCGGCTCCGACCATGCTCTGGTAGGTGGGAGGCCCGCGGCCCGTGGCAAAGGTCGTGGGGTTTTCGGCCAGTTGCTTGCGCAGCAGCGTAACCAAGTCCTGGCAGGAAGGTCGCTTGGCTCCCCGACGCCATTTGGGCAGGGGTTCATAGACGGCGGTTCGTTGGGGTCCGTAGGATTTCAAGCCTGCCAGCAAGAGCCAGCTATACATGGCCACCAGCAGGGCGGGCACTTTGCTCACGGATTGCGGGTTCCACACCTGCGCCTCTCCAACCCCCAGTATCTCTTTTTCGTCCCGATGATTGACTTCAATGCCCCACCGGTCAAAGTAGTCTTGCAGCAATAAGGCCGCGGGCGTGGTCAAATCGACGGTCAACAGATAGGCGGGCTTGTGGTAAAACTTGCGTCCGTTTTTGGTGGTGCGGTAGCCCACCGGGGCGACCACCAGCAGGCGCAGTTCCTTTTTCCGAGCTCCGCCTTGCCAATAGAGGTTGGGGAGTTCCTTGTAGCGTACCTGGCGAAAGCAGCCCCCGTGAAAAATTTGGGCCGTCTGCCAGGGGGCTGTTGAATCGCGCCGCCGCACCTGCTCGGGGGTAAACTTGGTTTTCCCATAGAAGCGAGGACCCTGGCCCGGGGCGCGCTTGCACAGCACGATGTCTTTGCGGGCGCGGGCTGTCAACGACACGTTCTCCCCGGTCCAATCCGGGGCCATCACCGTGCGATTGCAAAAGGAGCCGTCGGTCACGATGGAGAGGCGTTTTGAGGCGTGCCCGGTTTGATCGAGCCGCTGGCGCACTTCCTTGACCAGGGCCACAAACTGCACCGAAAGATTCTTTTCTTTCTTCTGTCGCCGATATTCCTGCCATTGTTCCGGAGAGGCTTTGATCCCCGGTTTCCTGACGACCGGGGCCATCTCAAAGCGCACGGGAATGGAGCGGGCCGAACTCTCCCGGTCCTGTTCATAGAGGGGCAGCACCAGGCTGGCCTGGAGAAAGCGGTGTCCCCAGCGCAGATTGGTTTGAAGAGGCGGCCCCAACGGATCGCGATGCCATTGGGTTTGGGGCACGTGTTTGCCATTGCGCCAGACCCGCGTGTCGTCGACGCTCAGGACGATGTGGTGCAACTGCTGCTCTTGGATGGCTTGCTCGAAAATCGGATGGAACAAGGCCCGCGGCTCCCAAGCGGAGCGGGAAAAGACTTTGTAGTCGGCCGACCAATCCTTCTGCGTGTTGCCCTGGAAACTGATGGCGCGGGTCAGCGTGCGCTTGCCCACCCCGCACAGGATGCCAAAGGCCAGGGCGACGGCCGCTGGAGGCTGCGTTCTTGCGGGAAGACAAAAAGCCAGCACCGGGTTTGTTCCAGGAGATAATTCAGCAGGTTCATAGGTTGTTGAGGTGTTGGCGAAAACGCGGATGCAGAGGCAAGACCCACACCGCCTTGGGTGGGGTTTGCAGGGTGCGGTGGCGATCTTGGCGGGTGCGTCCGGTGGTCTCCCCGAGATAAATCCAGCCTGCGGCGCGATAGGACGTGCCGGCAAAGCGGTCCGTTTCCACGAATGTTTCGGCCAGGCAGACCGGGTGGCCGTAGCGGTTGTGCCAATCCCGGGCCAGGCGCCGCGTGGCCAAAGCCAGCAGGTGGGAGGCCAAATGCGGCACCCGCACCCAAGGCAGGACGAGAAAGCGCTGCTGGTTGACGACGGCTCCCAAGAGCCGGCTTCGCTGCTCTGCCGACCAGCCGATGAACTGGTCCCGGGCCGCCACTTTCCAGGCGGCGGCGCCAAAGACCATGACGGCCAATTCTCGCCCCTGAACATCCCTGGCCAGGTACTGCACATTCTCCCCGACCGCGCCGTGGAAACCCCGGTAGTGATATTGAGCCAGCAACTGTCCCACACGCCGCCGCAATCCGGTGGCTTGGGCCAGTTCCAAACTCACGGGCCGGAGCGACTCCAAGGGGCTGTCAATACGCGCCGGGGCCAAAGAGAGCAACTCCGGTTGGAAAGGCGGCGGAGCTTGCGCGCAAGGCCGCCGCGTGCGGGTCCGCGGCGGCGGCAGTTCGATCAATCCCCGATGGTGCAACTTCAACAGCAACGTGCGCGCGGCCATGTCTTTGAGCCGGCCCGTTCCGTTGCGCCAGTTCCACAGTTGACACAGATGACGCGACAGAGCCGTGCGATGCCAGTCGGGGTGCTCGCCAATCAATGCGCGCACCGCCGCCAGATCGTCGCCCGAGAGCATGCGGCCCTGCAGGCGGATCGGTTCCATTGGCCCCACGTTCTACGCCATCCGCAGAAGTGAGTTCAGCGAAAAATGTCCAAACTCCAGACCCCGCTGCTTGCAGCGGGGAGGAATGCGCAGGGAAAACTCGATCAGAGATACCCCGCAGCTTGCTGCGGTTGGGAGTGTTCATTATTGTTTTTAATCTTTCGTAACTGGTCAGGTCTTTCCGTGTAACTGGGAGGCAGGATGAAGGACGTGGGGGCTTGGAGTCAAGGATAAGGAGGCGAAAATAGTTTCATTTTTTGGCTAGACTCTGCGTGGTGGCCCGTGCAGAGTCAGGGCGTGGATAACAGTCTGATCATTCAGGGTCGTCAAATTGGCCCGGCCGAGTTGGAGCAGGTGCGGGGCTTGCTGGCGGGCCATCCCGATTGGAGCCGGTATCGGCTTTCGCGCGAGCTGTGCCGGGGCTGGAACTGGCGCAGCCTCACAGGCCAAATCAAAGACATGGCCGCGCGCTCGTTGTTGCTCAAGCTGGAGGAACGGGGCTGGGTGGCGCTGCCCGCGCGCCGGTGCCTTTCGCCCATCGTGGGCGCTTGCCGCCAGTGGGTCGTGCATGATCCCTGGAAACCCTATTTTGCCTATGCTCAATGCCAGCATGCCCTGGGCAACGAGCATCTCTTGCGGGAACTCAAGTTCCTGTGGGAAGAACAACAGGAGGCGTGGGCGCGGCCAATGAGCGATTGGCTCCTGGCCCTCCATCGGCGGCGGCAGAAGCACGGAGAGTTTAAGGAACGCCAATGCAAGCGGGCTTGGCAACGCGACCGCAACGTGGTGCGGCGCGGACGTTACCGGCCCCCGCGCCTGGCCCCCGGCCAGGGCCGATCCGCGCAAAGCAAGGCGGCTCATTTGTTGGATCGGCTGGAGGATTTTGACTGGAACATCCTGGCCTTCCTGTGGGATGGGCGCGTGCCTTTTACCAACAACCAAGCCGGGCAGGACATTCGCATGATCAAAGTGCGCCAGAAAATCTCCGGCTGCTTCCGCACACGGAGAGGGGCCCAGATCTTCTGTCGCATCCGCAGTTACCTGAGCATCTGTCGCAAACAGGGGCGGAACCTTTGGCTGGCGCTCCAAAGCGCCGTCAACGGTGCGCCCTTCATCCCCTCAAGCACCTCACGCTGGACCCTGAGACCTGACCAGTTACAATCTTTCACTTTTGGTTTTTTAGCGTTTTGATTCGGACCCATCGACGAACGTACGCGCGCTCTTTGAATGTTTGCTCCCGGTTTACGTCCAAATTAGTCAATGACATCAAAATGCATAATCTTATTACTTGTCGCCTGTCTGCCGGTACTTTCTGCGCAACCCCAACTGACTGAATGCACACCCCGTAATGGTCTTCCGAACCTTTTTGCCAAACTGGCGCAGGGCGCCAATGTGCGTATTGCCTTCCTTGGGGGCAGCATCACCGAGCAGGAAGGCTGGCGGCCTAAAACATTGGCCTGGTTCCGGCAACAATTTCCTAAGGCTAATATCAGCGAGATTAACGCTGCCATTGGAGGCACCGGCTCAGACCTCGGCGTGTTTCGCTTGCGTCATGACGTGCTTAAGCAAAAGCCCGATTTCCTATTCGTCGAATTCGCCGTGAATGATGCCGGCGCCAGTCCAGAGCGGATTTACCGCGCCATGGAAGGCATTGTTCGCCAGACCTGGCGGGACAATTCGACTACAGAGATTTGCTTTGTCTATACGATCGCCGGAACCATGCTCGATCCACTCGAGAAAGGTGAGCTTCCCCGGTCTTATGCAGCAATGGAAAAGATCGCGCAGCATTATGGCATTCCTTCGATCAATTTGGGAGTCGAAGTGGCGCGGTTGGAGAAAGGCGGTGAACTCGTTTTCCAAGCGCCGAAACCAAAAACCGAACAGGAGAAACTGGCGCTCGGCAATAAAATTATATTCTCTCCCGACTCCGTCCATCCATACATCGATACTGGCCACCAACTCTATTTCGACTCGATCGTGCGGAGCATGAATTTGATCAAGCCCGTCCGAAAAGTGAGGACACACAAACTCATCGAACCACTCCTCGCTGACAATTGGGAGAAAGCCAGGCTGATTGCAGTGGATAAGGTCAAAATAAGCAAGGGGTGGACAAAACTTGATCCAACGACCAACGCTGTGGCCAAACAATTCTCGAAGCTTCTGCCGGGGCTGTGGGAGGCCAATCAACCTGGCGACATGATTCAGTTTAGATTCCGTGGAACGGAAGTTGCCGCTTACGATGTCATCGGTCCGGATTGTGGTCAGGTGATCGTCACACTCGATGACCGGAAACCAGAAGTCGTTCCGCGTTTTGATGCCTACTGCACGTATTACCGTCCTTCGCTTTTGAAGATTGGCTCAAACCTGTCCAATACAATGCATACCGTGAAAATTGAAATTCATCCCGATCAGCCCGACAAGGTGCGGATACTCAGCCAGCGAAAGGAGAAGATGGACGATCCAAAACGCTTCGACGGTCGCGCTTGGTATATCAGCGCCATCCTTCTAGTAGGTGATCTGGAGGATTAGAAGTCAAAGATTTTAATGGCATTATAAATCGGGCAGAAAGGCGGTAGGAAACGGCACGCGTTTGACAGTGCGCAAAGTGATAATAGGCGTAGGAATGCGCAGCGAATCCGGGACCGGCATGAAGACTGGAAGTTCAAAGTCCAAATTGGGAGCTGGCGAGCATTTTGTGACGACGCACTGGAGCGCGGTCACCCAAGCCGGATGTGTGAATTCCGTTTCCGCCCGCGAGGCGTTGATAAGACGTTTTGCGGCATTGGGGTCCTTCTTCGTGCGAGCGAATGATTGAGTTATGAAATTATGAAACTGGCGATTCTTGCATTGGTGATCTTGCTCACCTATTTGGGCCCCGTCCGTGCTGGAACGGACGACCCTCGAACCAATGATGTTTCCTTCACCGCAGCGTGTGACGGCACGGAGCAACATTATGTGTCGGTATTGCCGGGCGGCTTTAAGTCCGAACAGCCGCGCGACCTCTTGATCGCTTTGCATGGGCATGGCTCGGACCGCTGGCAGTTTGTCAATGATCCCCGCGACGAATGTCGGGCCGCGCGCGATGTGGCGGCGAAGCATGGGATGATATATGTCTCGCCTGATTACCGGGCGAAAACCTCGTGGATGGGCCCGAGTGCCGAGGCCGATCTCCTCCAAATAATCCGCGAGCTGAAAGCGGAATACCGGGTGTCGCGGGTCTTCCTGTGCGGCGGATCAATGGGCGGCACAGCAAGTCTTACTTTCACCGCGTTGCATCCGCAACTCGTGGACGGCGTGGCTTCGATGAATGGAACGGCAAACCTGGTTGAATTTGGAGGTTTCGCGGATTCGATTGCAGCTTCGTTCGGGGGCGGCAAGACGGCTGTTCCCGACGAATACAAAAAGCGTAGCGCCGAGTTCTGGCCGGAACGTTTCACGATGCTGGTGGGTATCACAGCAAGCGGCAAGGACACAACCGTACCGCCCCAAAGCGTCATGCGCCTGGCAAAAGCGCTGAAAGCTCGTGGTCGAGCGGTACTGTTGATTTATCGTGAAAAAATGGGCCATTCGACGGATTACGACGACGCCAAGGCCATTTTAGAATTCGTCGTTCAAAAGTAGTCCTCGACGATTCTTTTCCGAACCAGCTCGTCTCGATGCGACAATGGCAGGTGCCAGCCGCCCAGTTTCTATATCCAGCCGGGTTCACCGCAAGGACAATGGCGCTGTCGCCTCGTGCGGCGGCCTTGACAGAAGCGCGTTCAAGCGCACTCCCGTGACTCCACTCTCATCCTGAGGAGTCCGCTGGTTTCGCCGTGCGGGAGAAGGCCCGGATTTTCCAGCCGCGCCACCACAATGTTTATGTGGTGCTTCAGGCGCCATTGGGGTTGTCCGTATGGGCCTTCCGATTTTTGGCCGCAGAGCAAACGCCTTGTAGCCAACAGGAGGCGCGATATCCCCTGGTGCATTGGTTTGGAGAACATCCACGCGCCGTGTTGTTGCGCGATTGTTCATGCAAGTTCTAGTCCCCTCCGGCGTGGCACTCGGCGAAGTTGCACAGTTATTGCGCAGTTGCCATCGCTACGAAGATGTCCCCGTTATCCGACTCGCTATGCCAAGCAATTGTTCGGCTGTTTCTATGTCATTCACAAAATGCGGTCGTTTTGCTTGCGCTCATTGCTCTTCGGGCGGCTTGGAATCACCTTACCTGTGGGAAGCGAGACGGTTTCCTGCCAGGGATAAGCCGTCACTGCATCCGCGTTGGAAGGCCCGGTTCGCGCTTGTGAATTCAGCCTCGACCAGGCAGTAATGCAATGGTCCCTTGTCCGTCAGACCGACATTCACACATGTGGTCTGCCCAATGCGATGATACCAGCGGCCTGACCGGATGGGGGTGAGGTGGTCATGTCCCGCAATTACCAGCCAGGGAGAAAAACGTGTGGTGGCCGACACCCATTCTGGATTGCCCTCCACCAGTGAACCCCGTTTGCTGAGCGGCGTGCCCGCCGGCGGCGCACGGTCATCCTGAGCCGTTACACCCAGCCGGAAACCGATGTTCAACTCTCATTGCAAGGGCTCAAACTGGACTTGCCAGCCCAGCCGCCACCGAAAATAACCGCTCCCAAGCCGCCGGGCCAAAGTGGTTCTGTAGTGAAGACCTAGAAAACGCGAGCGTTGATTTTCAAGCACTTACTCCTTTCAACCCCCTCGAATCCGCCAAGTCGGGTTAGGAGTGGAGGCTGTGGTCATATTTTGACCGTTGCCACTACCATCGTGCGCGATTGTGTTGCCGCTGCTTTCGTTGAGCGGGTAATAGGCAATGGGCGCTTGACCGCAGACCCAATAGGCTGGCAGCAGAACGAAACACGAAGACAAGGTACGAATGGCGCATGAGGAGAATTTTATTCATGGCAAGACTTGGTTTGGCGATTTTTCCGAACTGATTTCATCGGGTATCCATGTTCATTGTTCGTGTTCATGATGATCGTTTGAAATCCGGACGCCATGTTAACCGGCCGCCAGCAGGGACACAATGACGCATTCGCGTCACCGCGTCACTTCAAGCTCCGACGGAGGGACCAGCAAAGGGCCGCGCTTTTTTGGGCGGTGCCTATTCCCGCAGGTAGCCGGTTTGGGTCAGAATCTCCCGCCACCGCGCGGCGGTTCGATCCAACACTGCTTGCGCCGTGCTTTGGCCACGGATGGCCTTGAGCAGTTCGTTGTCCAAATAATCAGAAAGCTCCTGCGAAGGCGGGATGCGAAAACGGGGTTCACTGCCTGCAAAGCCCTGCATCAACTGCGAGAGGTAGAATATATGTTGTTGACACTCAGCGTCCGAGTAGGTTGAGACGCGCGGCGAACCCTTGCCGTATTGGAGCAGCAAGCGTTTGGTATTGGCCGGATTCATGAAAAAGGCCACCCACCGATAAGCGGCGTCGAGGTCCCGGCAGGAGGGGTTGACTCCCAAGGACCAGGAGCTGAGTTGAGGCTTGCCGCCGGGGATGACTGCGGCGCCGATCTTGCCGGCAATCTTGCAGGTGTTCGTATCATTTAACTGGGCCCAGATCAAGCTGGGCCACGTCAAATACATTGCCCCACGACCCTGAAGGAAAAGCGCGTTGGCCTCCGTAAAGCTGAGATTTTCGGAATGGGGTGGCGCGTAGTTAAACATCTCCACGAACAGGGCGAGGCTCTCCATGCCAGCCTGCGAATTGAGCGCCGGCCGCCATTGTTCGTTCACCAGGCGTCCGCCCATGCCGTTCAAAATCCCCGCCCAGATAGTCGAATTCTGTTCCCGGCCCATGATGATGTTGCCGTAAAGTGAATCAGAATTCAGAAACTTCGCGATTTGGAGATATTCCTGCCAGTTTTTGGGGGGCGCCAAGGGACGGCCTGTCAGCTTCGCAAACGCGGCGGCGTGATCGGCGAAGATATCGGTTCGGTACAACAAGGTGATCACATCGCAGGCCATGGGCAGACCGTAGGTTTTCCCCTCCCAGCGGCCGCAGTTGTTTCTCACTGCCGGAATGAAATCCTGGAGGTCGGGAACAATCCCGGGCACCAGGTCGTCCAGCGGTTGCAAATGCGGCAGGATTTCCCCTTCCCATTGATGCGGCACCTGCATGACATCGTAGTTCCTTCCTCGGGTAATCAGGTCCGTCACCTCTTTCTCCCGCAGGGTCAGCAGCGGGGCGGTCATGATTGTCACATGGATGCCGGTCTGCCGCTCGAACTCGGCGGCCAGGATCTGTGCGGCGTCCGCATAGACGCCGGTCATATGAATGGAGGTGATGGCGCGGGACGGTGGCGCTTGGCGGCGCTCACAGCCACCCAAAAAAATGACCAGCAAACAGAGCAGTCGCAGGATGTAGCTCACTTGTTTCAGAGGGGTTGATTCCATCGGGAGGTCGGGAGCCTTTCGGAAACCGCTTTGGCCACCGCACCGGTTCGCGTATGGACTTTGAGCTTGGTATAGATGCTTCGCAAATGATTGTCTACAGTGTGGTAGCTCAGGTTCAGCCGGTCCGCGATCTCTTTTTTGATCAGCCCCTGGACCATCATCTCTAAAACCTCCCTTTCGCGAAGAGACAAACGATACACTTGCGCGGGCGGTGCCATTTGGGCGGCAAACATGTTCAATATCATCCGCGCCACTCGGGAATTGATCGGCGCTCCACCTTGCAATACATCATGGACGGCGTTGGCAATGGCGTCTTCGTCGGCGGTTTTGAGCAGGTAGCCGGAGGCGCCGGCACAGATGGCATCAAAGACCTTCTCTTGGTCGTCGAACACCGTGAGCATGATGATGTGCGTCGCGGGGGCCAAGGCCTTGAGGCGCGGGATGCCTTCGATGCCGCTCATGCCCGGCAAGCCGACATCCAACAGAATAACGTCAGGAGGTTCCTTGGAACCGAGGGCCACCAGGGCCTTCTCGCACGAGGCAAAGGCGCAGGGACATTGCATGGTCGATGTGCGGTTGATGACCCGGGCCAAGACACGGTATGAATCCACATGGTCCTCAATGAGCCATACCACCACCGCCGCGTTAGAGGATCTGATTTTCATAGTGGTTATCATTTCTGCAAAAGGCGATGTCGAGGACGGGCCATGGTGAATACCAGCGTCGTGCCTTTGCCACACGCGCTTTGGATTTCGAGTTCGGCCCCCATCTTTCTCGCGCGAAAACGCAAGTTCTTGAGTCCGTTGCCGCCGGCGACGCGGGTCGGATCGAATCCAAGGCCGTTGTCCTGAATGCTAAACCGCCAAGACCCTCGATACTCTTCAATGTGAACTTCGACGATTGTCGCCTGCGCATGTTTGGCAATGTTCGTGGTCGCTTCCTTGAACAGGAAAAAAAGGTTCTGGCGGAGATCGAATGGAAGCTTTTTCGATGGATCGGTCCCCGTGCAATGCATGCGATAATCAATTCCGCGCAGCAGCGTCCCCGCAAAATCCTTTATGCGCAGCACCAGATCTTGCACGGTATCAAAGGCAGGGTTGATTAGCCAGATGATGTCGCGAATGGCGTTGGAGGTCTGAACCGAGATTCGGTGAATCTCCTCCACGTCCTTCTGTTCCTCCGCTCCCAGCGCCCCATGCTTCGACAGCGTCCGGCTTAAGAGTATAATACTCCAAAGGCTGGACCCGACGTCGTCGTGCAGGTCGCCCGCGATTCTCACCCGCAGCCGTTCCAACTCTTCGCGGCGCGCGTGCCGCAGGCGATAGAGGCCGGCCAAAAGAACCGCCGTCCCCGCCACAAGCCCTGCGCGGAACCAGTTGCTTGCCCACCAAAAAGGAGCGACGACGATGGCCACGCCGGCCCCAGCCTCGTTCCACACCGCATCGTTGTTGCGGGCCACAACCCGAAACCTGTATTTGCCCGGCGGAACCTTTGGGTACGGTGCGGTGCGGTTGGCGCTCGTCTCACTCCAGTCCCGATCAAAACCTTCCAGTTGATACCGAAAGCAAATCTTTCCTGGCGCCGTGAGACTCAGGGCCGTGTACTGGAACTGGAGGCTCTCCTTTCCAGGCGCAAGTCGGATCACTTTTTCAAGAGGCACACTTTCGTGTTCCACCAGGACCCTCTCGATCACAACCGGGGGAGGCACTGGATTCGGGGAAGCCCCGCGCCAATCCATCGTCACTATACCTTTGGCTGTGGAAAACCAAATCTCGGCCGAGCGACTCTGCCAGGCCTGAGGTTGAACCGAGGGAGTGCATTGAACAGCCGGCAAACCATCTTCCTTGCCGTAAGGCACCGCGTCAACAGCCCTGGCTTGCTGTTGAGCATAGGCAATGAGCTGACTCTTGCTAACCCGAAAGATTCCGCTGCCGGAGCCAAACCAAAGATTCCCTTCGCCGTCGCTGCGCAACTCCAGAATGGCGTCATGGGGAAGTCCCTCTCGATCGGTGAAGGCTGTGACACGCCCTTCATGAATGCCGCATAGTCCCTTGGCCGTGCCAACCCAAAGCCAACCGTTTTGGTCTGAATGGAGCGCGCGGATCTGGTCGCTGGGCAACCCGTTCGTTTCGGTGTAGGCGACAAACCGGCCTTGCCAGAGCTGGAACAGCCCGTCTCCAGTAGTTCCAATCCAGAGAGACCCTTCCTTGTCTTTCGCCAGCACACAAGGAAAGTTGCCCGTGCGGCCCCAGGGGGTATTGAAGCGCCGCACCCCGCCATCTATAAGATGGTTGAGGCCGCCATTCCGGGTTCCAATCCAGACGCCCCGGTCCTCCTCGGCACAGAGCACTTCGATCGTGCTGTCCGATATTCCCTCACGTTCACTGTATTGCTTCAGAAGGCCCTTTTTGTACTGGAACAAGCCGTCGCCCAGTGTCCCGATCCAAATTTCCCCCGTCCGACTGGCGCACCCGGTTTGGATGACCGCGCCGTCGGGCAAAGGCAACCGGTCAATCAAAGTGAACCCGGAGTTCTGGCGGCAATAGAGTCCCTTACCACCAGCCAATAGCCGCAGTTCGCCCTCTTGGGTTTCAAAAACGCAATCGACTGTGTCCTCTTTGATGCCTTCAACGAAAGGGAGCCAGCGGAGTTGGCGTCGCTTGAAGCGGAACAACCCCTCCGCGCCCGTGCCGACCCAGACGTTGCCCTCCCGATCTTCGTACAACGCTTTGACTGGGCTTTGAAAGTGCCAAGCTAATTCAGCGCCCGCGGCACCCCCGCTTAATGAGGTGCGATAAAGGTCCCCGTCGCTGGTGCCGAACCAAATTCCCCCGTTGTTTTGTTCGAGCAGCGAGATCACTCTGGCGGAGAATAGCTTTAAAAGCGACCCCAACCCGCTGGCGTTCGTGAGAGAAGTCCGAAACAGCCCGAGTTCGCTTCCAATCCAGAGTTGGCCATCGCGGTCTTCATGAAGGCAACAACTGTTGTCCGCCGCCGGCGCCGAATCTGGCGCTCGATAGGGGCCCAAGTGTCTTCCGTTGAACCGGCACAGCCCCTTCCCCGTGGCAAACAACATCCCAGACTTATGTTGTTGGCAAACCGCCGTCACTCGGTCGTCCGGCAGGCCATCGGTCTTGAAGAAGGTGGTCAACTGTCCCGGCGTCCAACAACTTAGTCCCGAAGCGGTTCCAATCCAAAGCCCGCCGACCTGGTCGGTTCCCAGGCACAGGACTGTGTCCGAGGAAAGACCTTCGACCATGGTGAGGGAGGAGAATTGTCCGTTTCGATAACTGGCTACTCCTCCCTCCTCTGTGCCTATCCAGAGCACACCTTGGGGATCCTCGTCAAGGCAAAGGATGCGGTTGCTCTTCAACCCTGGATTGTCCATGGCCCGAAAAGTCGTGAAACGAACACCGTCAAAACGAGCTAGCCCATTCGACGTGCCCAACCACAGATAGCCATCCTCGGTTTGCTGAATCGCGGTAACGGAATTGTGAGGCAGGCCAGCGTCAATTTGCCAGCTATCAACAACGAAGGTGGCCCCATCTCCCAGAGATTGAGCCCAGAGTGTCCTCGCCGCACCAATCGTTATTATGCAGACTAGAACTTTCCGGCAGGCATGCCCGTAGGAGGCCAGCCAAGTCGGGGTGCCGAACATACGATGCATACGAGGAGCATACTCCTTTATGCGTTAGGGTCAACAAAACAAAACAAAAGCAAACAAGCACTAAGCCCGCTCCAGCAAGCCTCTGCCTTCCGGCAAAGTGACAGTAGGCGTCGATCTCACCGCCCAAGGCGGCCACGGCAAACCCGCCCTGGTAAAGCTCACCGCCAACGGCCAGCCGATAGGCGAGGGGACAATCCCGCGCATCGCCTTCCGCTGGGCACTGGGTCCTCTTGAAGTCGAACGCAATTCTGTTTCGCCCGTCTCCTCCGAATACAAAGACAAAGGCGCCTTCCCCTTCGCCGGAGCCATCGCGTGCGCGATTCGACCTCAAACCCACCCCTCAAGCCGCCGCGCCGAATCCGAGTCAGTCGCGCCTGGAAAAAGCATTTGCTGATGGAACGGAGTAACACTCAGCGCCCATTGACGTGGATTGGAGAAGCTTTTCCCTCCATTGCTGCAGCACAGCCGGAGGATACGCCGGCTCCAGGTGATAGAGAATCACCAGCTCGCCGTATTGATTGTCAGTCAGGACATTTTGCGTCCATTCCCAGAGCGCATCCAGCGATCCCCCAATAAGCAACTTGACCGGCGGCGCAATGCTGACCGGAAAGTGGCGGCCGAACAACTCGCGCACTCGCGCCAGGGAAGTTTCCCCCCCGAGGTCCAGGCCGCCAAGAGCCTTGATTTTGCGAGCAGAAGCCAGGAGATGGTTGCTTGGCCCGCAGGAATGAAGCCGGACCAGTCCCAGTTCCTTCCCGATTCGTTCCAAGGTTGGGCTGACAAACCCTTCCCATTCGACAGCGCCCACCATGCAGGAAGAGCACTCGCCGACATGCACCTCGCGTATTTCCATGCCCGCCAGTTCGGCGAAGTGGCGTACCAAAACGATGTTGGCTTCGGTGATCCAACTCATGGCCTTCAGAACAAATTCCGGCTCCTCCAGCAGGTCGAGCAGCACTTCTTCGCCAAAGAATTTTTGGGCGGTGGTCAAAGCGCCGTGAATGGCCGGGCGTCCGGAAGCATCCCAGAAAAAGGGCGGGATCGCTTGCCACCGCGGGTTTTGTTGGACCAAACGAATCTGATCATCAAATTGGCGGATGAGCGGGTGCTCCAAAAGTTTCTCCGGGCGCGGCAAATCCTCCAGCGGCTTATTGGCCCAGCAAGCCGGAGAAATGTCGGCGTCGCCGTGCGGGGTGGGAATGAATTCCGCGCCGAGCAACATCCCGATAATCAAGTTGGGCTGAATGCCGCCGACCAGCACCTGGGAGGGGTCAAAGAACGGTTTCCGGCCCAGATTGCTCTCGGTGTGGAACGCATCAAGACAGCCAAGCTTAGTATTGACATAATCGTGGCAGCGGGCATCAATCTCATGGCGTCGAACCGGATCGAAATAGTAGGCGCGATCAAAGGAGAGGCCCAGCGCCTGACTGAGAAATGCTTTGGAAACGGAGGTTTGCAGGGTAATGGAGCGGTTCATAGTCGAAAAATCATCATAGTCGAAAAATCCTGATCACGATTGATCACCTTATTTTTTCAAAAACCTTCTCGATCTCTTCCAGTGTCTTCCCCTTGGTTTCGGGCAGGAAGAAAGCGGCTACAATAAAATAGATGCCGCTGCAGCCCGCGAAGACAAAGAACATGATGGAATAGCCATGCTTGCCGACAGTGGGCAGAAAGAAGGCGGCGATGGTGGTTGAAACGGCCTGATTGATGAGCAGGGCGATGCTCATGCCGTTGGAGCGGATGCGGGTCGGCATCAGCTCGGAGAGGGCCAGCCACACACAAACCCCTGGTCCGAGGGCGAAAAAGGCCATGAACGCGTAGAGGGCCAAGGCGGTCAGCCAGCCGTTTTGGGCGCTCGGCACCGGCGTGATCAAGGCGCTGTCAATGATCAGCGGAGCAGCCCGCGCCGCGTCGAGGTCGGCAAAGGGGTTGGAGAAGAAAGCAACCACCTTGTTTGCGGTCAGGCAATCGGCCGGAGTGATTTCGATCGGCGTGGCAGACGGATCGTCGGAACGAAGCACTTTAGTCGCGGCGCAAAAATCTCCATAGGAGTAGATGATGATTAGCGTGGCAGGCGTTTTCAGCGATTGGCCAGCCAGCAAGCGGGCGGCAGTTTCCGGAGTGAAGGCCAGTTTCAGTTGACGTCCGGCTGTGACCATGGTTTGGACGGCTTGGCTGCAGTTGATGCGGCCCTGTTCGATCCGATGAAAGAGTGTGGCGACCCAAAGAAGCGAAATAATAATACCCGCAGTCCCAAAGGAGAGCAGGAATTTGCGGCCTTTGCGGTCAACCAGCAGCACCCCGCCGATGGTCATAACGAAATTGACTGCGGTGAGGATAACATAGGCGCGGTGAGCCCCCAGGTCGTCCAAGCCGGCCTGGATAAGGATGGTGGCGCTATAGCTGATGATGGATGCGGCGCCGGTGGCTTGGGTGCAGGCGAGGATGACACATGCCAAGACAAACGGGATCACATATTTGCGGCGCCAAAGTGATTCGCCAGCCTTGCCGCCGCTGGCGGATGCGCCCGATTTTTCCGCCGCAGCGACATCCTTCATCTCCTGCAGCTCGGTGCAGGCTTGTTCCTCGGTGCGGGAATGCAGCAGGGCCGCGAGAGCTGCTTCTGGACGATCCTGGCGGAAGAGCCAGCGTGGTGATTCGGCAACAAACAAGCAACCCAGCACGAACAAAATCCCCGGAGGCAATGAAACCCAGAAAATACCGCGCCAGGCAGCGTCTTTGAAAGCAAACAACTGGGCGGGGTTGCCCAGCTTGGCCACCGCCTCGACGCGCATGCTGAAATACATTCCAATGAGCGCGGCCGCCAGGATGCCCAAGGTGAGCAGCCACTGGAAAATGCCGGTGCCCTTGCCTCGGTTGGCCGCGCCGAGGCACTCCGCCAGGTAAAGCGGCACCACCACCCCGATAATTCCGGCGCTCACCCCTTGCAGCAAGCGCCCGAAGACGAGCGGGCCGTAGCCGCTTGCCAGGGCGATCATGGGAATGCTCACAACGAAGAGAATTCCGGCCACGATCATGAGCTTCTTGCGGCCCATCCAATCGGCCAGCATGCCGGCGAAAAGAGTTGAAATGACGCTGCCGAGCAGCACGCTGGCGACGACAAAGGAAAGCTGGCCAGAGTCGAGGCCGGAGGTTGCCTCAAGGTATGGCAGAGCGCCGGCAATGATCCCGATGTCCACGCCATACAACAATCCGCCCAGGCCGGCGACGAGGAGCAGGAATAGATTGAAAGCGGTGCGCGACCTTTCCTGCCCCCCCGGTAACGATGGAGTGCGGTTTACGGCGCCGGTTTGGATTTCGTCATTCGTCATTTGTTTGCCGTTCACCCGCCTGAACCGTAAGAAGTGGTGGCGGCGCTAGACCCAAGCGGTGCGAAGTGTCCAGGATGTGCCAAAGCGGGCATTTGCCTGCACTTGGCCTCAATTCGGGGCAGGAAAGTATCGTAGCCATGCTTCCCGGTGGCGTGCTTTTCGGCAATCCACTCTTTCCACAAAGTCACTTCGCGCTCAGTGCGGGAGATGATTTCTACCTTGGGCCGGTTTGGGAACAAGGCCATGATCCACTGCTGTCCATAGCGGATATGGCCGGCTTCGTCGGCCCAGTCGTAGTCGCAATCCTGCGCGCTGGACGGGTCGCCCATTTTCCACAAATCGGTTTTGAGCTGCGCTTTCCATTTGGGACCGCCTTGCTCCAGACCGTGAACAACAAATAGCATGGCCTCCAGTCCGCCACGGGCTGCGACACCCATCCAATGATCGGGCACCATTGGCACGTCGACCCCCACCTCGAAGCCGTAGGCCAGAAGGCGGCGCTCGCCCATCATGGCATGGCGCATTTCATCGTAAGCCCAGCGCGCGGTATCGCGGTAGAGCGGCCAGGGCATGTTTTTGTAATTCCAAATCAAGGCGCCCGGCAGTTCGGAGGCCCAAACCTCGTTGACATGATCAATGGCGATCCAAACCTGCTGCTCCTGCGGCGTGCGCGGTGGCCGGGGCGGAACTTGTGTCACGGCCGGCAACCAGCGGGCATCGCGATTTGGAATCGTGGGTATTGTATAAGGCGCGCGGTCGGAAAGACCAGCGCGAGCGAGCAACGGTTTGCCCGAATCGGCGCCAAGAACCCCGCCGGCTTCTTCCAAAGCTTCACGCAGCCAGGCTTCCCATGTCCCGGCTTGGGCGCGTTCGTTTTCAGGCAACAAGGTCCAGACGGTGTCAAACTCATGAAGCTGATCTTGCAACTCCTCGATGACGAATCGGAGCGCGCGATGGCTCGGCGCGTCGTCCAGCCGGTCACTTTGGCCGAGATAACGCTGCAAAGCGTTGAGCACGGCCGGCTTGATGACGCGATAGACCCCAGCCAGGAATTCGGCGTCGCTTCGGGTTGAAGGCACTTTGGCCAGGGCGGCGGTGAGGGCCTTGTCCACCTCGAGATCGACGTCAACGCGCGGGAAGCGAAGTTCGAGGACGCGCTGGCGGATGGCATCCGCGTGTTCGGCATCGAGCCAAATGTGTCGGGCCAGCAGCTTCTTGGCCTCCCATTGGGCCACGCCGGCGAGGCGCCCGGCCATGGCCCGCATGGTTTCGCGGATGGTGCGATAAAAGCGGCGCTGCAACGCGCTGGCAACCTCCACGTCCTGTAAGGGGTGACCGTGGTCGGAATCCGACGGAAATGGCACTTCAGAAGATTTGCGCATCGCCGCTAATTTAAGTGGACAGACTGCTTTCGACAATGAATAATTCGGCAATGAAAATGGACAAAGTGGCAAAAAACGAACGCTACGATTTTGTCGCCGGCACCCTGGAGAGCGCTTGGGGGTTGCATGTTGTCGGGGCGGGGAAGTGCATGGATGTCCGTTCTCAACTCAATGATCCTGGCGCTCCGTACCATTGGTCCATCGGTCGCACACTGCCCTGCTTTGGATTGGTCTATCTGGTCGGGGGGCGTGGGGAATTTATCTTGAAGAACCGCAGGCGGACGCCGGTGGGAGAGGGGAACGGGTTGTTACTCTTCCCGCAGGTGTGGCACAATTATCGCCCCGATATGCAAACGGGATGGAGCGAGTTCTGGGTTTTATTCGACGGAGAGGTGCCGGGCAGATGGGCTGGTTCAGGCTGGCTTGATGCCGATAAGCCCATTCTGCATCCCGGAGTTCATTCCGATCTGGTGGAATTATTCGATCAGCTGCTCGCGACCGCCCGGGCTAACCCGCTTTATGTAAATCAGGTTCTGGCTGGTTTGGTGATCCAGTTACTAGCCTCAGTGCTGCGCTACGCACAGGAGATACAGTCCTACCCCAGCGTGGAAACCGCAGTTCTGGTGCGCCAGGCCCAAAAGCTGATTGAGGAACAGTGGGACCAGCCGCTGGACTTTAGAAAGTTGGCGCAATCGCTGGGGATGAATTACCGCACATTCCGATACGTTTTTTGCCGGTTCGCCGGCGTGCCGCCGCTCCAGTATCTGCTGAACCTGCGTGTCAACCGCGCCAAGCCCCTGCTTGAAAAAAAGATGAGGATAGAAGAAGTGGCCGCCCGCACCGGCTTCACGGACCCCTACTATTTTTCACGCTTGTTCAAACAGAAAACAGGGCTAAACCCCAGTAAATGGCGTATCTGATCAGGCCCCTAGCCAACCTGATCCGGCGCGAACTTGGGAGACGGGTTTTTCCACCTGCCCCGCGTGAAATCAGGGAACTTGACGGGCTTGCTGGCGCGTGCGATGGATTTGCCCGAGAGATCAACAATAGCGCTCATCGTCACGGAATCGTAGATGGTAATGGGGAGCGGCTGTTTATCCCGAATAGCTCCCAGAAATTGCCGCAGCATCACTTGATCGGCGCCGCCATGAGTTCCGTTGCTGCCCTGAGCCCAGTATTTATGGTTGAACCTGGATTGGTAAGGAGGGAATGGCTCCCATTGCTCAACAAGTGGACTTTTCCCGACAAGAGAGAGTGCATCACGCTCTTCGCTGTAAACACCAAGCGTCCCCTGCAGCATCCAGCGGTTGTCGTAGGGTCGAGGCAATTGCATGTCATAATTGAGCGCCACCGTCCTCCCCAATTCAGTACGGAGAGTCGAAGTGACAATGTCGCCTTGGGCGTAAACGCGTCTGGCGCTCGGATGATCGGGACCGAAGCGGCGCTTGAACATATCGTTTATCCCGAAGCTGCCGGTGGCCATGGAGGTGATGGAGGTGAAGCGGTCGCCGCAATTAATATCCAGCCAGCTTAACACCGGACCGACGCTATGGGTCGGGTACTGGTCGCGGTTGTATTTGAGGAGATATTCGGCCGGCCATCGGTCGGCGCCGGTCCTTTTGTCAAAAAACCAGTGATTGATGCAGTCATGGCTGTGGGCGCAATGGACGTGGACGATCTGACCGAAGAGACCCAGGCGCATCATGTTAAGCAGAGACATGTTGGGCTGAACGAAGGACCAGTTTTCGAGCATCATGCAGGCAACGCCGGTGTGTTCCGAAGTATCGACCAATTGCCAGCATTCCTCGATGCTCAGTGAACATGGGACCTCGACTCCGGCGATGATACCTTGGCGCATGGCCCCAACGGCCATGGGCGTGTGCCATCGCCAAGGTGTGGCGATAATGACGCCGTCCAAATCGCTGCGTTGAAGCATCCTTTGCCAGGCAAAATCCCCGTCGGTGTAAAGTTCGGGCGCGGGACGCCCAGCCTTTGTAATCGCACGGGACGCTTTGTTGGCGGCGTCGGGATTAATGTCACAGACGGCGGGCACGGTCAGTTCGGGAAAGAGGCCGAGGGAATTGGCGAGCAAGTCACTGCCGCGCATGCCCACACCAATAAAGCCGACGCGCAGCTTGTTTTTCGGTTGTTCAGACTTTTCTTCCGCCGCTCCTGCGAGGATATTTCCGGCCAGCAACATCGAGGCGGCGGCGATGCGGTTGAATTCTCTGCGGGATATTTTGTTCATAATCGGGGATCATCTTAATCGGGTCGTCCATGATTGTTTTGGCAAGAGGCGGACAAAATGACAAGGCTTGATGGGGCGTTTCATATCCGCAAAAAAATTTCCAACGATACACCCCAAAAAACACCAGCCACCGTCGCCAACAGTGCCAGCCACAATTTCCGTTTCATCAATTGTCACAGCAATATCCCCTGGCGTTTCCCCTGCCAAACATTCCTTCGGGCCCCTGGGTTCATTTATGCGCTTTAAGGCTGGCTGCCGCGTCATCAGCATTCTCCTCCGTGGCAAGAAGGTAAAACTGATCGAAAATCGTCTCTGGCGTGCCTGCCGCCGATTCCTGCCCCTGCCTTTGCACGCCAGGACGCGGCACCGCGACTGCCCTGATGCGGCCGCCCTTGAGCGCGGCCAGCCAGTCTGTTGTTCCCTTTGCATCAAAGACATAAAAAAGCGGTCCTTCCTGGCCGGGCGGATAGAGTTTTTCGAGACCCGCGGGAGCGCCCGCATAAGAAACGACAGCGATTGCGTCCGGTGCTTCCGCCAGCGCGCGTTTGAAGGAGGAAGGATCGTCGGCGCCACCCTCGAGATGAACGTCTTTTAGGGCCAGCCCTCGGCCTCCATGACGCATCGCCACACGAAAACCATTCACGAAATTCCCCTCCATGTCGTGATCCATGACGCCAGGTTGCGGGAAAAGCAGCACTACCCTCCCGCTCTTGCCCTGCATGTCTCCGAACATGCTGGTCGCCAGACAATAGCTCAAAGCCATCGCGGAGTTGTCGGTTTTGGGTCGCGACGGAAAAACAGTCTGGCGCGCTTGCAGGACGGCAACAGCAATCAAACCCAATACGCCGATGCCTATGACTGCTCGCGACGAGCCCTCCGAGCGCTTCCGTAGCAACAACCCTCCCCCAATTACCGCCATCGCCGCAAGCAGCAACAGGAAGGTCATGGGTGCGCCGGCGCCACCGGAGTGTAAGGATCAAAAAGGTTCGTCGGCGCGTCGCGGCGCAACTCGGTATGGCCGTCAAGGAATACTAGATTTGCCCTCCCCATGTTGGCTCTGCTGCCCAAACTATATCCCTCGTCAGTATTTAATGACCAGACACTGTTATCCTTGCCGCCGGCATGACGATAGCAGACATTGCCGCCGCCAAAGTAAGCGACATCGTTGTCCCCGTAGAGGCAGGCGTCGTATCCATCGCTTTCCCCATACATCACCGTCCATGCCGGGTGGGGAATGCTCTTCATCGCCATGGGATATGTTACATTAGGCAGATTGTCTCCATTTATATAAACATTCTGGGCATAAGTCAGGATATGATCCCAACCGTTGGAACGACTCGCCGGGCAGATGAAAACATAATTGGTGTATTGCCAAGTGGTGTTTGCCCCCCTGCCCACATAAGGCCGCAATGCCTCGTACCAGATCGTCGCGTTTCCCAGCGGAGCGGGAAAACCGGACGGATAGGCCATCGGCAGCGCGTGGTTGTCGTCCTCGTAGTTGAACGCAGCCAGAATCAACTGCCGCTCATTGTTGTTGCACCTGGCGGCCAGCGCTGTGTCCTTGGCCGTTGCCAGCGCCGGCAGCAACAGCGCCGCAAGAATCGCTATGATAGCAATGACCACCAGCAACTCGATGAGGGTAAAGCCCTTCCCTGGGAGATCATCCTGTTCACGGGCACGGCATTGACAATTACTTTTCATGCTTAAATTATCGCTCAATCCGGTGGAGTTGACCAGCCTAAAAAACGGGCCGGCGCATGACGCATTCACGTCATCATCATTCGCCTCGCTTGGAAGATCAGCTTCGCCATTATTGAGAGTCGTGCAATAGAGTGACGTTTTGTTAGTGACATCGAGAAGGTTGTGGTCTCCAGTTGGGGCATGTCGAAGACACGAAACCACGCCGAGATGGAAAAACGTCGGAAAAGAGCCGGCGCACTTTTCAACCAAGGTTACTCCGCACCCGAGGTGGCGCGTCGTTTTGGTGTGGCACGGCAAGTTGCTTATCGTTGGAAAGAGGCGTGGGAACGGGGCGGCCAGAGAGCGTTGGCGAGCAAAGGTCCGGCGGGTCGCAAAGCCAAACTCACAGGGGAGCAAACTCAGCGGGTGACTGAGGCGCTGCTGGCTGGCCCAGCCGCCCAGGGATACAAGACGGACCTGTGGACTTTGCCGCGCGTGGCCGCGCTGATCGAGGATCTGACAGGTGTTCGCTATCATCCCGGTCACGTTTGGCGGTTGATGGGAGCCAGCGGTTTCAGTTGCCAGAGACCGGAGCGCCGAGCGGTCGAGCGAGACGAGAAAGCCATCCGCCGCTGGCAGCGAGTGCAATGGCCCGCTTTAAAAAAAAGCGCGCCAGCAAAGACGAACGATCGTTTTCATAGATGAAAGCGGGTTGAGCACCCGCCCGACGCGAGTCCGCACCTGGGCGCCTCGCGGGCAAACTCCGGTGTTGCACGAAACCTTCAACTGGAAAAGCCTTTCGATCATAGGCGGCTTAACCTGGTACGAGGGCACGCGAGCGTCGCGTCCCGAAGAGATGGATGAAGATATGGCTTGGCCGGCCGAAGGGGGCGTTCTGTTCAAAGGTTCAAAAGGCAAGATGTTATGCGATCATGTGGGCATGAATCCCAAGTTGCTCCCTTTGAGCCGCCATCTGGAATACAAGCGCCCGCCAAGGACTTTGCCCCGCGTGCCCGGCAACCGCCACGAAATGGAGTGGGTCAATGCGATTAAAAACAACACCAAGTGCGGCACCGATTTTGAGTATGCCGGTCCGCTGACCGAAATCTGCCTTTTAGGCAACGTGGCCACGCGCAGCGATGGCTGGATTGAATGGGACGCCGCCAATATGCGGGTCAAAAACAACGACCAGGCCTGTCAACTCATTCGTACCCCCTATCGCTCGGGTTGGAGTTTGTAGACAAACGCCCCGACGGGCGACTGCGAGGTTTGTTGTTTATGGACTTTGGAACTGGCGGTTGAAATTGGACGGATTCGGAAAACCCCATCGGCACTGGGAGTGGTTCTGAATCTAATTCAAGGTAAAGGCCGGGTTTCGGCTGACGGAGAATTTATTATTCTCAGGCTTGCGCCACAACGGCCGGTAGTTGACCTGCCGCGTCGCGGAAGGCGTTCATGTTTGGCAGCGAGGTGTCCGGAGGAACTTCGCAACCGGCGGAGACGATGACGCGGCCGCCCGCCTGTGAGCAACATTCGCGCACGCTCGCCAGGATCTGCGCGGGTGTGCCATTCTGGATGACACTGACTGGATCAGTCTTGCCGGAAAAGACCTGCCGCAGTCCAAGTAATTTTGCGAACGCCGCCATGCTGGGAACCAAGTGGTCCACGTCCAGAATATCAGCCCCTGTGGCGATCATGTCAGGCAGGATGGGCGCGGTATTGCCGCAGATATGAAGCTTGGCTGTGGCGCCGAGATTGTGGACATGATCCACAAGTTGCTTCTCACGCTCGAAGGCCAGCCGCCGGTATGGTCCAGGCCCGATTTGCGAGCAGAAGGCGTCGCCAATGCCGATGCAATCAGCGCCGGCCTGCACTTGCAGAGTGATGAATTCCCTGGCGGCGGCAACGATGGCGTCCATTGCCTGGCCGCACAAGTCAGGGTCATCGAGAAAATCCATGGCCGCTTCGCTCAAGCCACGAATGTCGGCGTAAGCGGCGACCGGGCCTTCCACCCAGCCGACGATAAAATATTTGTCCCCAACCAGCCGCTTGAATTCCCGGATTTCGTTGATGCGGTTGACACACCGAGCGTGTTCCAGCGGTTTAAAGGGCTTGATCCTGGCTGCCGATTCGAGATCGGGCAGGCGGCCGCCAACATCCATCGGCAGGTTGTCCTCTGGATACCGCACCTGGATGCCAAAGGCCGTGGCTTCGGCCCACGGATCAGACATGACGGTCACCCAGTCTATGCCGAAATCCTCCGCACACTTAATCATGGCGGAAGCTTTGGCGCGGTAATCGAGACAAAAATCGCGATATTTTACTCCGGCATACCGCGCCGCCCAGCGCATGATGATGGGATGGAACGGGGGACGGTCGGTGCGCTTGCCTGCAAGGAAGTCAAGGGTGCGTTGGCGGCCGGTCAATGGTTCAGAGCATGGAACTGTCATAAAGATTCTTTTCTTCAAATCGCTCGACAAAAAGGCGTGCTTCCGCCATATTCAACAGAATCGGCGGATTTCAGGCCGGATTCAAGTAGTAATCATCAATAAACAGAAACACAAGAACCCATGACGGACACCCCTTCCTCTTCGCCAGCCAGCGCGGAAAACACTGCGCCGAAAACCGCCCGCCTCATGTCCCTCGACGCTTTGCGCGGTTTCGACATCCCGTTGTCGATCCAGAAACGGAGGGCGGCGGGAGCGATCAAACGCAGCCTCTACCTCCATGCGGCGCGCCGGGCCGTCATCCTTTTTATCCTGGGAATGGTAACCATCTGCTTCCATCGCGTATATGCCTGGTGATGGTGTTCAACGACAAAATCCACGGGGCGACCGGCCCATGTGAGGAGCCTTTCCAACGCGGCAATCGGCTGCTCGAAGAGTCCAAAGTAGTCCAAATCCATGTCAAGGATAACCGACATCGTTTCTTTCCGTGGCGATGTTGCGACCGGCGCATAGCCACCCACCCATTCATCTTAGCGCGGTGGCGGTTTTACTTTCAAATTCATAAGGGCAGCATCAAAAGCCCACAGGTCGTGGAGTTTCTCCGGCATCTGCAGCGACATATTCCCGGCAGAATTCTCATCCTGTGGGACGGTGCGCCGATCCATCCAAGTCTTCTGGTCAAAAACTACATCGCCTCCACTCGACAGCGCATCGTCCTGGAACGCCTTCCGGCTTACGCGCCGGAACTCAACCCAGTGGAGCATATGTGGGGTCATCTCAAAGCTCATGAAATCGGCAATTTGCTGGCGACCAAGGTCTGAGAACTGAGCTTTGAAGCTACCGCCGCCTTGCGCCGCATGCGGCGACGCCCATCCATTATCGCCGCCTGCTATACCCAATCCGAACTTTGGCCTTAATGACACCCTATTATACGAGTTTCAATAGTCTCCGTTCACTATTAAAAGGATTCTGCTGAAAAACCCCCTGTTTTTGGAAAACCGTTCAAAAACCCAAGAATATTGTCAAGAGGAGGACTCTCCAGGATTAATTATGAGAGGTTTTTCCTATTGGCTGGCGCACTTTTGGTGGTGTCTTTAACTGTTTATTTTTGACCATCAGAAGTTTTCCAGCAGAATCCAAAAGGTCGATTGACCTCTTCCAAGGCCGGGAGAATAGTAATCCTGAAGAATAACTGACGCGAATGCGTCATTGGCAGCCAACTTCCCGAAGCGCATTCTGAACGTGTGAGCGAGAAAGCGACGTCCATTTTTCCTGGCCCCTTGAAGCCTCAGATTCACCTTGATGCTCAAGTCGCGTGCAAACGATGGTCGCCGTGGTTGCGCTCGCCAGCTTTTTATGCAAGCAACAATGGATACCCACCGTAACTCGGAGAATGCCCGGTCAACCATTTCCGGTGGCGACATGGACTCGCTGGTCAAACTCAGTCGCCTCGATGAACTGCTCGCTATTTACCGCGATGGCCTTCTGCTGGATACCCTGCCCTTTTGGATCCCGCGTGCCATCGACCGCCAGTTTGGGGGCTATCTCACCTGTCTGGGCCAGGACGGCACTCTTCTGCAAGGGGACAAAGCCGTTTGGCTCCAAGGTCGGTTTGCGTGGTTGCTGGCCACACTCTACAACACCGTCGAAAAGCGTCCAGAATGGCTGGAGTGGTCCAAACACGGGATTGACTTCATCAATCAGCATTGCTTCGACGCCGATGGCCGGATGTTTTTTTGGGTCACCCGCGAAGGGCGGCCCTTGCGGAAGCGGCGCTATCTTTTTTCTGAGTGCTTTGCCGTCATCGCGATGGCGGCCTACGGCTCGGCTTCCGGAGAACAACGTTACACGACGCAGGCTCTTGACCTGTTCAAATTGGTCCTCAAATACCATCGCACGCCCGGGCTGCTGCCGCCCAAAGTGGCTCCCGAGGTGCGGCCGCTCAAAGGCTTGGTCATGCCGATGATCCTGCTGGCTGTCGCACAAGAATTGCGCAAGGCGGTGAGCGACCCGATTTGCAGCGAGGTTATCGAGTCAAGCCTGGCCGAAATCGAACGCGATTTCCTTAAGGCAGAGTGGAGATGCCTTTTGGAAAACGTCGGCCCAAAGGGCGAGTTTCTCGACACCTTCGACGGCCGTCTGGTAAATCCCGGCCACAGCTTGGAAGCCGGATGGTTCATTTTGGACGAGGCCCGCAGACGCAACCATGACCCGCGGCTGCTGAAGCTTGGGTGCAAGATCATCGACTACTCGTTTGAGTTGGGCTGGGACCGCGTGTACGGCGGGATTTTCTACTTCCGGGACGCCCGCGGATTGGCAGCCACGGAGTACTGGCATGACATGAAATTCTGGTGGCCGCACAATGAAGCCATCATCGCCACCCTCCTTGGCTATTACTTGACAAAAGACCCGAAGTATGCCCGCTGGCATCGGATGGTCCATGATTGGGCTTATGCCCACTTCCCAGATCCTCTCCACGGCGAATGGTTCGGCTATTTGCATCGCGATGGCAGCCTCTCCACTTCTCTGAAAGGGAACATGTGGAAGGGACCATTTCATCTGCCGCGCATGCAATGGTATTGCTGGCAGCGATTGGAGGAAATGAGAACCTCCACGGCAAAAGAATCCGGGCATAACCTGGCTCATATCCAATCTTAACGATCATGAGCGGACGCACGGATTTCATGTCGGACACAGCCGAGAAAACAGCCCTGGCGGGCAAATCCCGCGCCGGGTATTTGGCGTTCGTGTGCCTCGTGGCCTCGCTGGCGGGCCTGCTGTTCGGCTTTGACACGGCCGTCATCTCTGGGACGATTGAGAGCGTTAAGAAGCAGTTTGCCCTGACTGAGCTGATGGAGGGGTGGTTCACCAGTTCAGCCCTAGTCGGTTGCATTCTGGGTGCGGCAACCGCCGGATTGCTCGGTGACCGTTTCGGCAGAAAACCCAGCCTTATCATCTCCGCCGCATTGTTCCTGATGTCCGGTCTCGGCTCGACTTTCCCGCCCACTTTTGGCGTGCTGGTCGCGGCTCGGTTGGCGTGCGGCTTGGGCATCGGCATCGCCTCGGCGGTCACTCCGATGTACATCTCTGAATTTGCGCCTCCCAAGCGACGGGGGCGCTTCGTCGCCTGTTACCAGTTATCCATCGTCATCGGCATATTGCTGGCTTACTTGTCGAACTGGGTAATCTTGCGCTTTGCCCAGGGCTATTCGGCGGCTGGGGGGAGCAATCACCTGTTGGGATGGATTTTGGTGCGCGAGCACTGGCGTGGCATGTTCGGCGCTGAAGTGCTTCCGGCAGCGCTGTTTCTTGGACTCCTGCTCCTGGTCCCGGAAAGCCCGCGCTGGCTGATCAAGTCCGGCCGGCAATCGGCCGGATTGGAGGTGCTGTCGCGGATCAGCGGCCCAAGAGTTGCCCAGCGTGAAATGGAAGAAATCCAGCGCGGCCTGCATCAGCAGGAAAGCTCCTTCTCCGAATTGCTCCGTCCGGGCCTGCGCACGGCACTGCTGGTGGGCGTGATGTTGTCGGTCTTTGGGCAGTTGTCCGGCGTCAACATAGTGGTCTATTACGGCCCGAAGATTCTCATGGCCGCAGGTTACGGTGATGCCGGCGCGCTACTGGGACAGGTCGGCTTCGGGTTGATCAATCTCTTATTCACCGTTGTTGCCATGTTGGTCATTGACAGTTGGGGGCGGAGGCCGCTGTTGATCGGCGGGATGGCCGCGGTGGCATTTGCGCTGGCGGTCATTGGGGTGCTATTTGCCATTAGCGAATCTGCCTTGGCGGGTCCAGCGGGGGGCGTGTCCAAAACCGTCGGCTTGTGGATCGGCGTGATGATTTGCTTCTACATCGCTTGCATCGCGTTATCAATCTGCGCGGTGATCTGGGTACTGACGCCAGAGATATTCCCCAACAGGGTGCGCTCCTCCGCCATGTCGATTGCAACGGCTGCTAACTGGTCAACCAATGCGTTTAGTGCGCTTGTGTTTCCCTGGTACGCGGCCCGATTCGGCCTGCACACGTTCTTCTTCACTACGGCTGGGATCTGTCTGGCATCGACCCTGTTCTTTTTGCGCTACGTGCCAGAAACCAAGGGGCGCACCCTCGAAGAGATCGAGCAACTCTGGCTGCCACGCTCGTGAAGGAATGAAGTTCGCAAGTCCACTGTCAATCATGTTTTATTCTGTTCAAAAACCTGAATCCGGGCCTAATTTCCATTACATGAAGCGCTTGATTTTGATCTTTTGTTTTGTCGTCCCACTTGCGGCGCGAGCGGAAACTGTTCCGGGGACCAATCCACCGCCGAACACCAATGGAGCATATTTTCCACTTTACCAGAAAACCGCTCCGAACATCACCGACCTGGCGTTGATCTATCAGGGCGGCGACCACCGTCCGAAGTGGACCACAAATTACTTTGCCCCTTACGTCACCTACACCAATCCCCAAACAGGCAGAGAACAATGGCTCTTCGACGGCTTCCTCTTCATTGAGTTTCAAGATGGACGCGGCCACAGCTTCGAGCCATTTCCGAAAAATGAACCTGCGCAAGAAATCCACTGGCTCAACTTGATCGAACGAAATTTCAGCGCTGATGGCCTTCCCGCTCTTGAGCAAACCTGCCGGGACGCCGCCCTTCGCTTGGGGCCTCCGTTGCGTCGCCGTCAAGTGGTTCTCACCCTGCCCGTGCCGATCCGTGGTCAAACCAATTGGGGCGAGATCAATGGCCGCGCCCTCAATTTCAAGCAAAGCGCTGATCAAATTGCCGCCTGCGAATGGTACATGGACACTGCTCTTGCCAAGTGGCGGGCGCTCGCGCCCAAAGAACTGGATTTGGTTGGCTTTTATTGGCTGCAAGAAGACGCGTTGGGATCCAACAGCATCCTGCCGGCGCTCGCCAAACAGGTGCATCGTCGAGGCCGGCAATTTTTCTGGATTCCCTATTGGCAGCCTAAATCGGCAGTGGCTATTGGAAACTGGCGTTCTTATGGCTTCGACGCGGTGTGGCAGCAGCCGAACTATTTCTTCAACCCGAAAACGCCCGACACCCGACTGCAGGAAGCGTGCGATTTCGCCCGCCGGTCCGGTATGGGGCTGGAACTGGAGTTCGACGGCCGTGTGCTCAGCCAGCCTACGATATTCGAACCGCGTTTGGCCGCCTACCTCAACGCCTTCGCCCGCTACAACGTAGAGGCGACATCATCAATAGCCTGGTACGAAGGCGGCGGAGCGCTCAACAATCTGGCGACATCGAAAGAACCGGGGATGCGCCAACACTACGATCACATCGCGCAATTCATTCTCTCACGCCAGCGCCGGGCGGATGAGCAGTGCAAAGGCGCACATTGACGGACCGTCTATAATGGAAATTGAACTAAACCGCTTCGCGGAGAGGGGATGAGAACCAATATCTTCGGCCTGGACTTCTAATTTTAGATGAGATTGGCTACCTCCCGATCGATCAGCACGGCGCTGCCCAAAGCGATCAGGATTCGAGCGGTTTCCTGGCGGCCCTGGGTGAGTTGATCTCCCCAAAAGCACTCCAGTCGCTGGCGGGCTGTCGCCGCAGCCCGCGCGGGCGCAAAGCCC
>Ga0224555_1001559_pt1 | contig 31032 bp, 30 predicted proteins | sample 714S23034metaG_FD_180687 | JGI IMG/M metagenome (GOLD analysis project Ga0224555, IMG submission 180687) | Peat soil microbial communities from Stordalen Mire, Sweden - 717 S2 30-34 | ecosystem: Environmental > Terrestrial > Soil > Wetlands > Peat | place: Sweden: Norrbotten County, Stordalen...
CCACTCCTCATCCGAAACGTCGCTCGGATAACCGACTTTCTCCTTGCTTGCCATCCTTCCATACTGGATAGGATTGGCCGCCAACGTAAGCACCTATCTTGGTGCAAACTTCATAACAGGCTCTAGCGACTCCGCTGCCTGCTTGGTCACGCTGTCTACTACTCTGGTAACGATCTTGCCGCTGTGCCGCGCCACGATGCCTATAGCCGTCTGCTTGGCCCCGCCACGAAGCTCCTGATGCTTGTTGCTATCCGATCCCCCAAACACAGCGTCATCAATCTCGACCGGGCCTGCCAGCTTGATCCCCTGTTCCGCCATCAGCTTCCTGATCTGGGCCATCATGCGCCATGCAGTCTTATAGGTCACGCCTGTTTCGCGCTGGATCTGTTTCGCGCTGATTCCGACCCGCGTGCTCGCCATCAGCCGCATGACGTAGAACCACGTTGTCAGCGGCGTGGTTGACTTGTGGAAGATCGTGCCTGCGGTCGGATGCACCTGACTGCCGCACGCCCGGCACGCATAAGCCTGCCGCCCTGCCACCTTGTAATGCCGCAACTCCCGCTTGCACTCAAAGCACCAGATCAGCCCGCCCGGCCAGCGGCGCTGCATGAGGTATTCCAGGCAAGCCGCATCGTCCGGGTACTCGCGCCGGAAGTCAGCCGGAGTGTAGCGCTGGCAAGGCGGAACGGAGTTGCCACGGCGACGGGGATTGAGTTTCGTGGGTTGGACTGGCATCACAACACCTCCGCGAGTAGGATTCGGCCATGCGGAAACGTCTGGTACTGATGATGTTCGTAACGCTGTCCCTGTGTCTGTGTTTGCGTACTATCGCCGCCACTGCACAGGAACCACTCCCAATGGAATGGAACCACCAGCAAGAGCATTCCCAGCCCAGCGCAGGCGAGAGCCAAGCACAGCCGCCACCACTGAGCCTGTCCGAACAGGGCAATCAGACAGCCACCAATGACGAACGATATGCCTATTACAAAGCGCATCCCAAAGAGTATTTGAAAGCTGCTGTCGCTCCGGCAAACCTGTCGAATTGGATTCTTGCTTTCATTGGAATGGCCGGAATCGGCGTAGGCATATGCACGATATTCGCGGTCGTGAGACAGACCAACATCGCCGTCAGCAAGGAGCGCGCCGTACTCGCGTTCAGTCTCGGCGAGGAAAAGATTTATCGGACTGACGAGGAAGAGGAGACTTGGCAGTTAGACTTTACCATTCGCAATCTCGGCCCCACGCGCGCCGACTTCGTAAAGTTTCAGGTCTTTACTGAGTCGCGCGGCAAGGATAAGAAGGTCAGGAAAATCCCGTCCTACTACCTGCATGTCCCTGAGGTAATCGACGGCAACGGCCAGACTGCTGACTTGGCGATCATGCCTGACGTGGTTTCGCTGGACGATGTTTTCGAGGGGAAGATTGCTGTCCACTTGACTGGCGACATCGTTTATCGAGACGTGTTCGGCAAGCGACGCAAGACCAAGTTCGACTGGGTTTGGAGAACCTATAAGCAGCATGGCCCTCGACTCATGCGCGACTTCCGCTGGGAAGAGACAGGAGAGCGTCAGAACCGCGTAACTTAGTAGCAGGCAGCAAGTTAGGGTTAGCGTGAAGGCAAGAAACGACCGAGCAGCGGTCAGGCAAGTCCCGGCAGGCAGCAGAGGGACTTGGTTTGAGGGATAGAATCCACCTCCAAACCACTGCATCCATTGCACTTCCCCGCAAAATGGTACCTGGGGGAGGGAGGCACCCTTCACTCCCGCCACTTGATGTTGCACCCGATGCTGCTGCGCTGGTTGGCGTCCGGCCGCTTGCCCGCGACCACCCCGTCCAGCGCAGCGCGCAGGTCCTTGCCCGTCACCGGAATGTCGTTGCCGCCGCCGCTCGGCCGCTTGGGCCGCGAGTCGTCGAGCTGCCCGCGGTACACCAGCTTCTTCCCCGCGTCGTACAGGAAGAAGTCCGGCGTGCACGCCGCGTGGTAGGCCCGCGCCACCTCCTGCGTCTCGTCGTACAGATACGGAAACTTGAACCCCAGCCGCACCGCCTGCGCCTTCATCTCCGCCGGCGAGTCCTCCGGAAACGACGCCACATCGTTGGCCGAGATCGCCACAATCCCGATCTTGCCCTGGTAGTCCGCGCCGATCCGCGCCAGCTCCTGCTCCACGTGCTTCACGTACGGGCAGTGCACGCAGATAAACATCACCAGCAGCCCGCGCCCGTCGGCAACCTCATCGCGTCCCACGGCCCGGTCGCTCAACACGTCCACCAGCTCAAACGCCGGCGCCACCGTGCCCAACTCCGTCATCGTCGATTCCGTCTTTGACATGCCCGTATCTTAATCCAAACCGCCCGTTGCTGCACCGCCCCCTTGTTTGTCCTTTTGTTTGTCATTCCCGGAGGGAATCTGCTTCTGTTGTTGTCTTCACATCCTCGTTGCACACAAGCCACTTGCATAAACCCAAACAGCATGGGAACCTCATTGCGAAGACGCTTCGCCCTTGCGTCCTCGTGAGAGGAAGTTTCGCATTGACCCCCAGCTCGCGCCGCACCCTCCACCGAGCCGCCGCCACAACGTCTATTCTCGTCGCGCTGCTGTTCGCTGGATGTCGTCATCACCGCCGTTCCACCTCCGCCCCCAACACCGGCGAATACGCCGACAACATCCACGCCGTCGTCGCCCGGCCGCAGCTCGCCATCCTGCGCTGGCCCAACTACTCCGACTACCAGTCCGCCGTCACCACCTTCTACGACGACCGCGACTACCAGCTCGCCTGGCTGCGCAACCTCAAGCCCACGCCCGAGACCACAGCCTTCATCCACGCCTTCCAGGACGCTGGCGCCAAGGGCCTCAACTCCGGCGACTACGACGCCTGGCTCTGGCCCGCCCGGGTCGCCGGGATCGCCAAGATCGCCGCCACCCGCGATGACTCCGACGTGGCCGCCGACACCATCGCCCAGTTCGACACCGCCATGACCATCTGTGTCATGCGCTACATCTCCGACCTGCGCATCGGCCGCGTCAACCCGCAGCACTTCAACTTCGACATCGACGTCGCCGACAAGCGCTACAACCTCGCCGAGTTCGTCTCCGACAACGCCGTCGACGCGGCCGACGTTCCCGCGCTCATCGGCAAGGTCGAACCCGACTCCGACCAGTACCGCGCAACCGAGGCTGCACTCGCTCACTACCTTTCGCTTGCCCACCTGCAGGCCGCCGCCGCCGCGCCGCCGCTGCCCGAGGTGCCCAAGCCCGGACTCTCTCCCGGAGACTCCTACGCCGCCACTGGCCCGCTTCTCGCCCGCCTCCAGCTCGAAGGCGATGCCCCCGGCGACTACCCATATCACTCGGCGCCCACCCAACCGTCGCAAATGCAAGCAGCGAAACCAAAGCCGCGCTTCGGCTCAAAGACCATCGCCAACGCGCAGCGGCTCCTCAACCACCATGGTCCGGACCATGCGACCGGATCTGCGCTGCAGGCCGCCGCCGCCGGACCAGCCTTCACACCACCGGCTCTGCCGCCGGTCTATACCGCCGCGCTGGCGGATGCGGTCAAAAGCTACCAGCATCGCCACGGCCTCGCCGAAGACGGTAGGCTCACCCAGGAAACCATCAAGAGTCTCAACGTCCCACTCACCGAGCGCGTCATCCAGCTGCAGGACTCGCTGGAACGCTGGCGTTGGCTGCCCAACCAGTACGTGAATGCACCGCTAATGGTCAACCTGCCGGAGTTCGTCCTGCGCGGCTACACCCCGCAGCACCAGCTCGACTTCACCATGAAGGTCGTGGTTGGCAAGGTGGTCGGCGATCACGACACGCCCGTCTTCGCCCACATGATGCGCTACCTCATCTTCCGCCCCTACTGGAGCGTCCCCCACGACATCGTCGTGAAGGAGCTGATGCCGCATATCCGCTCCAGCGGCGTCGGCTACCTCGCCGGCAAGAACTTCGAGGTCACTGACAACAAGGGCAAGGTGCTGACCAACTTCACCGCCCGCCAGGTTGAGCACAGCGGCCTGCAGGTGCGCGAAAAGCCCGGCCCCAAGAACTCGCTCGGCCTGGTCAAGTTCATGTTCCCCAACCAGTACGACATCTATCTCCACTCCACGCCGGAGCCCGAACTCTTCAGCCGTTCGCGCCGCGACTTCTCGCACGGCTGCATCCGCGTGCAGAAGCCCGAGGACCTCGCCGTCTGGGTGCTCGCCGCGAGCGGCACCTCCGGCGGAGCCAAGGGCGACTGGGACGCCGACCGCGTCCATGAAGCCATGACCACCGGCCCCGACAACTACACCGTCGGCCTCAAAAACCCCATCCCGATCGTCATCTTCTACGCCACCGCCATCGTCGCCGAGGACGGCCAGACCCACTTCTTCGAAGACCTCTACGGCTACGACCAGCAGCTCCAGCAGGTCCTCAGCAAAGGCCCGCCGTACCCCATCAAGCCCGATCCCACCATCCCCACGCCCAAGCCTGGAGACACCGCCTCGGTGTCCGCGCGCCACGCTGCTTCAGCAGGAGCGTAGCAGCGTAAACTTGATAGATGCGCCGCATCTACATGGACGCCAACGCCACCACGCCTGTGCTTCCGCAGGTGCTGGATGCGATGCGACCGTTCTGGACGGAGGAATTCGGCAATGCCAGTTCCATCCATCAGCCGGGCCAGCGTGCACGCGCCGCGGTGGACCGAGCGCGCGAGTCGGTTGCCGCGCTGCTCAACTGCCGCCCCGCCGAGATCGTCTTCACCTCCGGCGGCACCGAGAGCGACAACATGGCGCTCTTCGGCCTGCTCGCGCCCGGCGACCATCTCGTCACCACTAGCATCGAGCACCACGCCGTGCTGCACGCCGCGCAGGAGCTGGAAGCCCGCGGTATCGCGGTCACCTTCCTGCCCTGCACGCCGCAAGGGCTGATCGAGATTGCCACGCTCGAGGCGGCCCTCCGGCCGAACACCAAACTCGTCAGCGTCATGCTCGCCAACAACGAGACCGGCGTCATTCAACCGGTGCGCGAACTGGCAGACCGCGCCCACGCCGCCGGCGCGTTGTTCCATACCGACGCCATTCAGGCCGCGGGCAAGCTGCCGCTGGACGTCAAAGCGCTCGGGTGCGATCTGCTCTCGATCTCCGGCCACAAGATGTATGCGCCGCAGGGAACCGGCGCGCTGTTTGTCCGCCGCAACGTACGGCTCAAGTCGATGTTCTTCGGCGGCCTGCACGAGCGTGGACGCCGGCCTGGCACGGAGAACGTCGCTGGCATAGTGGGACTAGGCAGGGCGGCAGAATTGGCGCGCGCCTGGCTGGCGGGGGATGGCGCGTCGAAGCTCGCCGCACTGCGTGACCGCCTGGAGCAGGGAATCCTTGCCGCTGTCGAGGAAGCCGGCGTCAACGGCGGCGGAGCAGCCCGCGTGGCCAACACCAGCAACCTCTGCTTCGACCACCTGGAAGCGGAAGCGCTGGTGATTGCGCTCGACTTGAAGGGGTTGGCTGTCTCGGGCGGATCGGCCTGCCAGTCCGGCGCAACCGAGCCGTCGCACGTTCTGCTGGCGATGGGTCTGACCGAGGCGCGAGCGCGGGCCAGCGTGCGCTTTTCGCTGAGCCGCCTGAACACGGAGGCTGAGGTCTACGCCGCGCTCCAGTTAGTCCCCACTGCCGTGGCGCGCCTTCGTGAGCTAGCTCCCAAGGCCAGACGCGCCTCCAGCCAACTAGCAACTAGCAACTAGCAACTGTCCTTACAGATACCAGGGTATGTCCACGACGATGATGCGCTGTTTGCCGCGCAGCAGCAGCAGCAGCTTCAGCATCTGCACGCGCTGATTGTGCAGCAGGTATTCCCACCAGTGGTTCACCACCAGCTCAGGCAGCAGCACGGTGATCTTGCGATCGGGGTTCTGCTGCTCCAGCTCCAGAATGTAGTCCATCAGCGGCGCAATGATCTGGCGATACGTGGAGTGCAGCGTGATCAGTTCCGGCTCCGGCAGGCCCGTCTCATGGATGGGCTTGAGGACGTTTTCTTCCCAGACCGCAGCCAGCGAGGACTCGCCGTCCGCGCCTTCGACGTTGATGACCTTGACTTCCTTCGACAACAGCACTCCGAAGCGCAGGGCCTTCTCGGTCATGCGATCCCACCGGGCCATGGGAATCACCACCAGCGGCTCCTGCAGGTTGCTCAGGTTGAGCGGGCCCATGGCAACCACGTCCTTCACGCGAGTGTAATGCTGTTTGACCGCCACCATCAGCAGGATGATCGTGGGAATCAGCAGCGCGACAAACCACGCGCCGGAGGTGAACTTGGCGATCAGCACAATGATGGTCGTGATGCCGGTCGCGACCGCACCCGTGCCGTTGACGAACATGTGCCAGTAGCGCCCCCTGTGTTCGCCCGGCTGCTTCTTCCAGTGCATCACCATGCCGGCCTGCGAGAGCGTGAAGGCCATGAAGGCGCCGATGGCATACAGCGCGATCATTTTGTCGATGTCGCTGCTGAATATGATGAGGATGATTGCCGTCAGCGCGGTGAGGGCGTAGATTCCGGCCGAGAACAGCAGGCGCCGCCCGCGCAGGGTGAAAACATGTGGCAGGTAATCGCTCATGGCAACGGCGCGGGTCACTCGCGGGAAGTCGGCGAAGGCGGTGTTGGCGCTGAGGGTCAGGGCCAGGAAGATGGTCCACATGGTGAAGTGGAAGAACCAGCTCCTTCCGAAGACGGCCATCACAATCAGGCTGAGCAGGCTCTGGTATCCCGGCAGGGTGGGGTCCATCGCCATGATCCCGTATTTTTTGGCCAGCCATGCAGTACCGAAGAGCATGATGACAAGCGTGCCCATGATCACGGTCAGGGCCATTTGCGCGTTTTTGACCCTCGGCTCCCGGAAGGCCATTACGCCGTTCGAGACGGCCTCCACGCCAGTCATCGCGGCGCAGCCGTTGGAGAAGGACTTGAGCGCAAGCCAGACGCCGAGATAGCCAATGGTCGCCGGCAACGAGTGCGGCATCTCAGCCCGCGCGACCGGATGGCCATGCGCCGCAAGGACACGGAAGAAGCCGAACACGACCGTAGTGAGAACGGTCCCGACAAACAGAAAGGTAGGAGCGATGAATGCGGCGCCGGTGTCTTTGACCCCACGCATGTTCACCAGGGCAAGAAACGCCAGCACTACAAGGCATAGGGCCAGCATGTGCGGCTGCAGCCAGGGCTGGTCGGAGACCACGGCTCCGATCCCGACAGTGACGCCGACCGCGGCCGTCAGGATGTAGTCGATCATCAACGCAGCCGCGGCCACCAGGCCGGCGCCGGTGCCCAGGTTCTCGCTGGCGACGGTGTAGGAGCCGCCCCCGCCGGGATAGGCCGCGATCGTCTGGCGGTAGCTGAAAAAGACGATGCACAGCAGGACCAGGATCACCGTGACGATAGGAACGAGATGGGCAATCCCGGCGATCCCGAGCGGGATCAGCAGCGCCAGCGCCGCCTCCGGCCCGTAAGCGGCGGAAGTCAGCGCGTCAAGGCCGAAAATGGGAATTCCGGCGGCCACGCCCACGTGTTCGGCGCGTTCTTCACTGGTGGCCAGGGGGCGGCCAAATAAGGAATCCGTAAATGACATCGAAATCTAATAGTAAACAGGAACCCGCACCACAACCAGACTTTTGTGACGCGCGACCATTTCTGCGCGGACCTGGATTGGCGCCAATTTGCGCGCAGATGCCCCAAAGGGTCACATTTCACCTGATTTTGCGCGACGGAACGCGATTCCGATTTTCTGCATCTCACTTCAGCAGCAAATTCCTGATTGTTCCGGAGACGAAATGCCCGCCAAGAATGCAAGCCAAACCAGCACATCCCTGACCCGTAAGCGACTTGTCGAGCTTCTCAACGAAGACCTTGCCCGCGAGTTCCAGGCGATCATCGCCTACGTCAACTACTCGCAGGTGCTCAAGGGTGCGGCCTACATGAACATCGCTGCCGAACTTGCCGTCCATGCTGGCGAGGAACTGGCGCACGCCATCATCCTCTCCAACCAGATCGACTACTTCGGCGGCATGCCCACCACGGTCCCCAAGCCGGTCAAGACTTCGGAGAAGGCTGAGGATATGTTGCGCTTCGACCTCGACAACGAGAACGAGACGATTCGCCAGTATCGCCGGCGCATCAAGCAATGCGATGAGCTAGGCGAGTTCGCTACCGCAGAACACATCCGGGAGATTCTCATGCAGGAGCAGGACCACCAGATCGCCCTGGCGACCGCCTTGGGCATCGATACACCGGACGTGGGCATCGCCGACTAATTCCCTGCGGCCCGGCCGGCTGACGCACTGCGCTCTCTCCAGATCCTCCCGCTCCAGGGAGCAGCGCCCCAGTGTCTCGCACTTGACAGCCGTGCGAGCCATCCGTAGACCTTGAGGTAGGCCCTTTTCTCACATCCATCGAGGCACCGGACAAATGAATCGAATTCTTCGTTGCTGCATGCCCGTGCTCTGCGCGGGTCTGATCCCCATCCTTTCTGCGGCCGCGCAGAGTGCACCCGCGGCTCCGCCCGCTCAGCCCGCCGCCCGCGCCCCCTACAAACCGCAAAATCTGAAGGTGCTTCCCGAGGACACCGACTTCCGCAAAGTGATGCGCGGGTATGCCGGCGACCTCGGCGTCGAGTGCGAGTTCTGCCACGCCGTAAATCCGGCCACCAAGCGCGTTGATCCACCCTCCGACGCCAACCCGGTCAAGGAGACCGCGCGGTTCATGATCCAGCTAACCGACGATCTGAACAATAAGTACCTCGCGGAGATGCCGAACCGCCGCTACGCCGACCCCATCACCTGCGGCACCTGTCATCGCGGGGAGAAGCATCCGTCCATCTACGTTCCGCCGCCGCGTCCGGAGGGCAACCGCCCGCCCGGAGCCGCGCCGGCGACACCATCTCCCGCTGCCGCGCCGGCAGCGCCTGCGCCTCGCCCGGGGAACTAGCATTGCGCTACGGCGTCATTCCGGTGATGAAGGTCTGGGTAGGCTGGCCACCGATCACGCGATAGAGCGCAAACTGCCGCGAGTTCTGCGCGCGCAGCTCAAACAGCAGGCTGGCGCGGTTGGACGCCTCGGCGTCGACCGCATCCACCAGCCGCATGCGCGGCGTGCGGTCAAGATGAGCGGCGTCGGTGACATTCTTCAGCGCAATCTCCGGTTCGCCCTGCATGTTGGCCTGCGCGACCAGGGTGACAAAGCGCAGCGTCGGCCCGAGACCGTCCGTGTGGGCGTGGTAGACGAAGGTCGCTGCGCCGCCATAGCTCAGCGTGTAGCCCGACAGTTGCTCATCCAGCAACGGCTCGGGCGGCGGCGGAGGCGTCTCCTTGGCCGTGCCGCGGCGTAACTTGCTGTTAGGCTGGCGCGTGGCCGGCGGCGGAGGAGGAGGCGTGGCGGGTGCGGCCGCGTTGGCAGTCTCGTACGCCGTTAACAGAGTGCGTGCGGCAGCCTCCATCTTGGTGAGGATGGCCTTCCGTTCATCGTCGCCCTCCCACGTCCGCGAAAAATCGTGTGGCGGACGATCGGCCGCATCCGACACCGCAGCCACCTGGTGCAGGTCCTGGTCGCCGGGAAGCCCCGAGAGCTTGGGAATATCCGTGTCCGTGAACGTGCCCTCTGGCTTGCCGCGGTGCAGGGTTGGCCGATTCGGGTCATCGTTCAGCGCGGTTCCGGTGTTGGGCTGGTCGGCCTTTGCGGCCCGCGCCTGCTCGGGCGTGCGGCGGCGCAGGGTCGGCCGGTCGGCGTCATCCGCCGGCGCGTCGCCGGAGCCACCGGACGAGGCGGTCTGGTCGGAGGCGCTGGGCGAACGATGGAGCGTAGGACGGTCGGGATCGTCCGCTGGAGTATCGGTCGACGCAGACGCTGTGCCCGGCGCGGGCTTTGCCGCTCCGCCGGAGCCGGGCGTCGCCGAGCGCGAAGAAAAGTGCGGCGCAGACTCGTCCTCATCCAGGCCGTTCAGGCTGACGGCCACCGCCGTGCCCTTCAGCGTCGACTTCTTCGGCAGGGCCGGCGGTACAAACCTTCCATAGCCGAACCAGCCATCGTCGTAGGTCGTGGTTGCCGTCTCGGGCGCGATCAGATGCCGCGCGAACTCCAGATTCAGCGTCCCCAAAGGCGTGCCCGCCTTTTCGAGCTCGTAGACATTGCCGGTGAGCAGCGCAAAGGGCACGGGCTGCGCGAGATAGACGCCCGCGTCATCAAGCTTGCCGTCGATGAAGAGCGAGACCGGGATAAGGCGGCTGGCGGTCGGTTTTGCCATGTCGCCCGTCCACTCGTAGACGCCCACCGCGCGGACGACGTTCTGCGGCTGCGCGACCTTGTGGGTCTGGGCACACACGGGACCACACAGCGGCGCAGCGATCGCCAGCGCTCCAAGCACGCCGGCGAGGGCCCGCAAACCGCGCTCGCTCCGATCCGGGTTCATGCTCTGCTTAGACGGTGTCAAGGCCTTCCTCGTCTCACCCTCAGAGTACCGCGAACGGATTGGCTCGTGCTCGGATACCATCAACCTGGTGAGCACTCAGTCTGCCGACCCCGCGCCCATCCTCTCGGTACCAATCCTCCAGGTGCAGAACCTGTCGATCGGATTTGGCCGCTGCGAGGCCGTCCACGGCATCTCATTCGCGATCGGCGCCGGCCAGGTGCTTGGCCTGGTGGGCGAGTCGGGCTCGGGCAAGTCGGCAACGGCGCTGGCGCTGCTGCGGCTGCTTCCGGACTCGGCGAGCGTCTCGGGAAGGGTCCTGTTTGCGGCGCCCGGCGATCCAGGCAAGGACACTCCGACCGACCTGCTGGCGCTGCCCGAGCGCGAGATGCGGCTCCGGCGCGGCAGCGATCTGGCCATGATCTTCCAGGAACCGATGACCGCGCTGAACCCGGTGATGCGGGTTGGATCGCAGATCGCCGAAGCGGTCCGGGCGCACCAGTCAGCGCTCTCCTCGAAGGCGGTTGAGCGGCTGGTGCTCGACGCGATGCGCGAGGTTGCCCTGCCCGATCCGGAGCGGCGCGCGCGCGACTATCCGCACCAGTTCTCCGGCGGCCAGCGGCAGCGCATTCTCATCGCCATGGCCATCGTGAACCGGCCCGGGCTGCTGATCGCGGACGAGCCAACCACCGCGCTCGACGTCACCGTGCAGGCGCAGATCCTGGCGCTGCTGAAGCAGCTGCGCCGGACCCACGGCCTGTCGATGCTCTTCATCTCGCACGATCTCGCCGTGGTCGCGCAGGCGTGCGACCAGCCGGGCGACCAGATCGCGGTGATGCAGCAGGGGCACATAGTGGAGTGCGCGGCCACGCTCGATCTCTTCCGCAATCCACAGCATCCCTATACGCGAAGGCTGCTGGCGTCCGCGCCGACGATGGCAAGCGACCGGACGCGACCGCTGGCGTCGCTCGCGTAAGCGGCCACATCTCAAGGCTGTGGGATAGACTGGAATTTCGTGCGTCTATGCCCCGGGAATCGCCATGCGTGCCCTTATCCTCTCCGACATCCACGCCAATCTTGAAGCCCTGAACGCAGTTCTTGCGGCGGCCGGCGAGTGGGATGTGCTGTGGAACCTGGGCGACATGGTGGGCTATGGCGGCAGCCCGAACGAGGTGCTGAATAAGATCCGGCCGCTGGCCACCCTGACGGTGCGGGGCAACCACGACCGCGTCTGCTCCGGGCTCAGCTCCTCGCTGGCGTTCAATCCGACCGCGCGCGCGGCGGCCAAGTGGACCCTGGAGATGCTGACTCCGGACAACCTGCTCTGGCTGCGGTCGCTTCCGCAGGGGCCGCTGCAGCCGGAACAGCAGACGCCCGCGGAACCGCTGGTGACTCTGGCGCACGGCTCGCCGCTGAACGAAGACCAGTACATTATGACCATGCGCGATGCGTGGGCTCCGCTGCAGCAGATGACTACGGCGATCACATTTGTCGGGCACACGCACATCCAGGGCGGCTTCTCGCAGAAGGAGCACGACTGGCATGAGCTGCGGCCCCGCTATCGCAGCCGCAACAGCGCGGACACATGGACCATGCCGATCCCGCCGGGAACGCGCAACCTGATCAATCCCGGCTCGATTGGCCAGCCGCGCGACTACGACTGGCGGGCGGCGTTTGCGATCTACTCGAGCGAGGCCCGCGAGGTGATCTACCATCGCGTGCCGTACGACCTCCGCCGCGCGCAGGGCCGCATCCTGATGGCGCGGCTGCCGGAGCGTCTGGCGGCAAGGCTGCGCGAAGGGCGATAAAGCTAGACCGCGGTCGATTGTTCTTCGAGGGTGCTGGCCAGCGACTCCCACTCGGCCGTGAGAGCGGTGCGCAGGCTGCGGAGTTCTTCGAGTTCGGAGGCGGTGCGCTGCGAGTCCTCGGCGGAGGTGTAGTGGCCAAGGTGTTCCTCGGCGGCAGCGACGCGGGAGTCGATGGCCGAGAGTTCGCCTTCGATCAGGGCCACGCGGTCTTCCAGTTGCTTCAGCTTGATGGGATTCAGGCGCTTGACGGGGGGCTTGGGGGTTTGTGCCGGAACGGTGCCGGAGACCTGGCTGAGTTCGGATTCGTCGGGGCCCTCCGGCTGGTTGGGCTCATTCGGGACGACCGCCTTCGTGCGTGGGGCTGCGACTGGTTTGAGGCCGGCAGCGAGCGAGACGGCCACCTGCGCCGGGCCGCCCTGCTTGCGCCACAGGTAGTCCTCGTAGTTGCCTGGGTAGATGTGCACGCGGCGGTCTTCCACCTCGAACACGCGCGTGGCCAGCCCGTCGATGAAGTAGCGGTCGTGGGAGACGAACAGCACCGTGCCGCTGAAGTTGGCGATCGCCTCCAGCAGCACGTCCTTGGCGCGCAGGTCCAGATGGTTGGTGGGCTCGTCCAGCAGCAGCATGTTCGCCGGCGACACCAGCATCTTGGCCATGGCGTAGCGGTTGCGCTCGCCGCCGGAGAGCACGCCCAGCGTCTTGAACACATCGTCGCCGGAGAACATGAAGCAGCCGAGCAGCGAACGCAGCTCGACCACGGGGACTTTAGGCGCAATCGCCGCGATATCGTCCAGCATCCCTGCGTCGGGGTCGAGCACCTTGTACTGGTCCTGCGCAAAATAATCCGCCAGGACGTTGTGGCCGAGGCGAACCGTGCCGGCAGTTGGCGGCTCCAGGCTGCTCAGCATACGGATCAGCGTCGATTTGCCCGCTCCATTCGCCCCCACCAGCGCGATGCGGTCGCCGCGGTCGATCTGGAAGCTGATGTCTTCGAGCACGTGCTTCACGCCCCCCGGTTTTCCATCGACGCCGGGCATCGGGTAGTCCTTGGACAAATGCGAAACTTCAATCACCGTTCGGCCCGACGCGGGCGGCTGCGGGATGGTGAAGTGGATGGTCGCCTCTTCCTCCGGCACCTCGATGCGCTTGATCTTCGCCAGCTCCTTGATCCTCGACTGAACCTGCTTGGCCTTGGTGGCCTGGTAGCGGAAGCGGTTGATGAACGCCTCCAGCGCCTCGATGCGGTCGCGCTGGTTCTTGTGCGCTGCCATCAAGGTCGCCCGCCGCTCCTCCTTCTGCTGGACATATTTCTCATAGTTCCCGTGGTAGACGTGCATGCGCTTGTTCCAGATCTCAACCGTCTTCGAGACGGTGACGTCCAGGAAATAGCGGTCGTGCGAGATAAGGATGTAGGCGTTGGGATAGTCGTGCAGGTAGTTTTCGAGCCAGTTGCGGCTCTCCAGATCCAGGTGGTTCGTCGGCTCGTCCAGCAGCAGCAGCGACGGCTTCTGCAGCAGCAGCTTGGCCAGCGCGATGCGCATCTGCCAGCCGCCGGAGAACTCTTCGGTCTTGCGTTCCCAGTCTTCTTTGTTGAAGCCGAGGCCGCTAAGAACAGCTCCTACCTGGGAGTCGAGGGTGTAGATGTGGTGCACGTGGAGTTGATCGGCGATGTCGGAGTAGCGGTCGGCGGCGGCGATGTACTCGCGCGACTTGGCATCGGCGGTTGAAAGGGTATGGGTGATCTCTTCGGCCTCGCGCTCCAGCGCGTGCAGGTGGTCGAAGACAGACAGGCATTCGGCAAAGACGGTCTTGCCGCGCAGGGCCAGGCCGTCCTGCGGGAGATAGCCGAGGGTCGTCCCTTTCACCCGCGTAAGCTGCCCGTAGTCGACGGTTTCGAGGCCGGCGAGGATCTTCAGGATGGTGGACTTGCCGGTGCCGTTTCCGCCGACCAGGCCGGTGCGCTCGTCCGGCGTGATCAGCCAGTTGACGTCTTCAAAGAGGAGTTTTTGGCCAAAGCGCTTGCCGGCGGCAGAGAGTTGGAGCATCGATTTCTATTTTCTCATTGCCGGAAGAAATCGATGTTCCCCTTGCAGAAGGAAATTCTTCTTCGCAGTGCAAGGTTTTTTGTGCTCTCTGGCCGCCGGCGATTCAGAGGCCGCAACCGCCCCTCGCTGCCGGGTCACTTCTGAATCTGCTTCAGATAGCTCGTCAGATTGACGATTCGCTGATGGACCTCCATGGCGCTATCCGGGCTGGTTCCGCCCAGCGTCAGCATCAGGCCTCCCCAAATCGGCATCTCCGCCGAACCGTGAGCCGGAGTCGTCACTCCGAACTTGAGGACGGTTTGGATGTGGTCCGCTGGGAATACGCCGCCATTCTTCCGGCTCAGAGCGGTGAGATCGGTGGGAGGAGTCTTCAATGCACGTGCAGCAGGCCCGCTTCCGGTGCCGTCCGCGCCGTGGCATACGGCGCAATAGGTGGCGTACATCTGTGGTCCGGATACGGAGGGAGTCGGCCTGATTGGCACCAGTTTTATGTTCGGAGTTGGTGGTTCTGCGAAGACAAAAAAAATGGCGGATGCAAATCCGGCCATAAGCGCTACTTTTATAGGTATAAGTTTCGGCATAAGAGACCTCCTTTTGCCGACACGTACATTAGTCCCTTGGCAGGAGACATACGGTGACGGCGGACACACCTCCGTGGCGGGGGAATCTCTGCGGCCAGCGAGGGCCGTAGATTCATACTATCTATTTGATTCATAACGATTTACTTATGAATCTGCTTCAGTACTCGGTCAGATTGAAGATCCGCTGATTCACCAGCGTGGCAGCGTCCTGGCTGTAGGGGTGCAAGGTCAACATAAGATCCCCCAGATCGGCATCACCGCCGAGCCATGGATAAACTTCGCGTTGGCGAACGCGATGCTGGACGTGTCCAGGCTCAACTACCAGATGCCGGGAGCGCAGGTGGATCTGACCAGGAAGTACGGCCTCGATGGCGAGACCTTCGACTTTGGCGGCACAGTGCGGACCAAGGCGACGGCGTCGGAGATGCTGACCGGATGGAAGAGCATTCTGGCGATGCCGTTCGACCGGTTACTGAAGAAGAATGGCGCCGTGCTCGAGGTTCCAATCAAGATAAGCGGGACCAAGTCGAAGCTGAATCTTGGTCTCGACCTGGGCAAGCTGTTCCCGCGTCCGAAGGATACCGCGCCAGGGGGCCGGCAGGCGCCGCCGCGTCAATAGCATCGGGCCATTTGGACGAGCACGGCAAGAGTCGTCGAGTAGAATCCGGCATCTGGCTCTGCTACTGTCAAGGTGGGAGGCTGATGCCGATCGAGTCACATATTTCCTCCGATCCCCTGGATCGAACGCCCGGCCCGCCGCCTGCGGAAGCCGCGACCGCGCTGGGGGCCCCGGAACCAGAGGCAGGCGCAGCTGCGCCCGTCTGGCTGCAGCGGCTCTCGCTGTTTGTGCTGGTGCTGTTCTGCGTTTACCTGGGCGTGCTGGTGATGATCCTGCCTTGGTGGACGCGGGTGTGGGACCACAATCTGTTTATCCAGTCGCACCCTGCGCTGGCTGCGGTGCTGCATACCGGCGCAGTGCGCGGGTTGATCTCCGGCCTTGGCCTGCTCGATATATGGATTGGCGTCTCCGAAGCGGTACACTACCGCGACCACCGTCCCTAGGGAAAGCTGGCTGTGCGAGACGGCGTAGACGTGAGCACAGCAGGAAAAGAAGAAAGAAAGACAGATGCCGCGAAAAAGTCCCCAACCGCTTGAACCCGCCCTGCTTGCCTACCAGAATCAAGACTTCCTCAGCTCGCCCGACGGCCGGGTGTTTCGCATGCTGGCGGAGTACCAGGAGCCGATGACGCGCTTCCGCCGGGAGCGCATCCAGGACACCGTGGTGTTCTTCGGGTCGGCGCGGTTCCGCGCGCTCGATGTCGCCAGCCACGAGCTGGAGCTGCTGGAGAATACGGGCTCCTGCAAGCCCGCGCCCGCCGAGGAGCAACCGGCGCGCAAGGAAGAGGTGGAGCGCGGCGAGGCGTCGGCGCAGAAGCTGCGGCTGGCCGAGGCCGCGGTGGAGATGTCGCAGTACTATGAGGACGCGCGCAAGCTGGCGGGGCTGGTCTCGCGCTGGGCCATGACGCTGCCCGGCCGGCGGCATCGCTACGTCATCACCTCGGGCGGCGGGCCAGGGATCATGGAGGCGGCCAACCGCGGCGCTTATGAGGCTGGCGCGAAAACCATCGGCCTGAACATCAAGCTGCCCTTCGAGCAGATGCCCAACCCCTACATCACGCCCGACCTGAACTTCGAGTTCCACTACTTCTTCATGCGCAAGTTCTGGTTCGCGTACCTGGCCAAGGCGCTGGTGGTCTTTCCCGGCGGCTTCGGCACCTTGGACGAGATGTTCGAACTGCTGACCCTGGCGCAGACGCAGAAGCTGGCCAAGAGAATCACCGTGCTCATTTACGGTTCGAGTTACTGGAAGAGCGTGATCGACCTCGACGTCTTGGCCGACAAGGGCGCCATCTCGCGCAAGGACCTGGAGCTATTCCAGTTTGCCGATACGCCGGAACAGGCCTTCGAGCTGCTGAAAGCCGGGTTGATCGAAGACCTGCAACTGCAGGCGGCGTGGGAGCACGAGCACCTGCCGCCGGTCGAGGGGATTCCGGCCGAGCCGGCGCCGGACGCGCAGGCACTGCTTGGGCCCGACATCGCAAAGACGCGGTAAAATTCAGGAAAATCAAACACATACGGAGATTCCGGCTGGGCTGGTATCGCGGCTGGCGCGGATGTGTGCCCAGTTCCACATTGCCCAGCGTGGTACCGGTTCGCGCACAATTCTCGGTGCAGTCACATTGCCGTCACACGGCTTCCGGGAAACTATAAGTGCAGAAAATTGCACAGAAGCCGGAGGCAAACCCTATGAGTCGGACCGTTTCCTACCTGTGGCGCGAACCGCACGCCGCCGCCGGCTTCACGGCCGGGGTGTCATTGCACAGTCATACCAACCAGTCCAGGGAGACGCTGGACTTCATCGCCGAGCTCTCCGCCGACTGGGGCGTGCTGCAGCCGCTGATGCATTGGGCGGAGGGCCGCTGCCTCAAGACCACCGGCATCCGGCCGGATTACGCGCGCAGTTACTGGACGCCGCCGCTGACCCCGAAGCTGGCGTTCGACCTGGAGCGGGCACAGATTGAGGAGAGGCTCCAGATGCCGGCGATGGTGTCGATTACGGACCACGACGACATCAAGGCGCCGATGCTGCTGCGGGCTTTAGCTGCTGCACGGCAGATTCCGGTGTCGCTGGAGTGGACGGTGCCGGTCGGCCCCGCAGATACGCCCACCGCGTTCCATCTCGGCATCCACAACCTCCCCAGCGCGACCGGAACGAATTGGATGCAGCGCATGGAGGCCTTCACGGCGATCCCGGTCGCCGAACGCCCGCCGAAGATGCTGACCGACATGCTGGCCGAGCTGGACGAGCTACCGGGCGTCCTGATCGTGTTCAACCATCCGCTGTGGGACCTGTACCGCATCGGCAAAGAGAAGCACCTGTTCCTGGTGAACGACTTCCTGGCGGTAAACGGCCAGTTCATCCATGCGACCGAGCTGAACGGCCTGCGCCACTGGGATGAGAACCGCGAGGTGACCGCGCTGGCGGCCAGGTGGAACCAGATCCTAATCAGCGGCGGCGACCGGCACGGCATTGAGCCGAACGCGAACCTCAACCTGACGCGGGCGGCGAGTTTTACTGCGTTCGTGCACGAGGTGCGGCGCGAGCGGCAGAGCCACGTGCTGTTTATGCCGCAGTATGCCGAGCCGTGGAAGCACCGGATTCTGAACTCCACGCTGGCGGCGATCCGCAACTATCCCGACTTTCCCGAGGGCTCGCGGCGCTGGGATGAGCGGGTCTACCATCCGGATGCCGAGGGCAAGATACGCCCACTGGCTGAGCTGTGGGCCAGAGGCAGCGCGCCGGCGTTTGTGTCGGCGGTGGTTGGCCTGGTCCGGACTCTGGGCGCGGGACCGGTGTCGAGCGGGCTGAGGCTAGCCTGGAACGACGCCGGCGCTATGCGGTCCGCCCTGGCGGATAAGGTCTAGTGATCCCGTCGCGGGAAAAACTCGCTTGACGACCATCTGCTCCTCGCCGAGAACCAGATCCCGGGCTCGGGCAATCGCTAAAGTTTTTCGACGATGACGGCGGTGCCGTACGCGAGCACCTCGGTGACGCCCTGCATCAGCTCATTGGCGTCGTAGCGCGCCATGATAACGGCGTTGGCGCCGTGCTCGGCGGCGTGCTCCATCATCATCACAAAGGCGTCCTGCCGGGTCTTCTCGCAGAGATCGGTGTAGAGGGTGATGTTGCCGCCAACCAGGGTCTGCAAGCCGGCGCCCAGGGTGGCGAAAACATTGCGCGAGCGCACGATAATCCCGCGCACGACGCCCAGGCTGCGGACGATCTTGTAGCCGGGAAGCTCGAGCGCGGTGGTAACCATCGAGAAATCGAGGTTGACGGGGGGTTGCGGTGTGGGGTATCCGGACATGCGTTCTCCTTCGGGAACAGGCTGGGTCGCAAGGATTGTACGCCCGGCGGAGAAAGGAAGTTCCGGAAAAATTGTCAGTTTCTGGGTGCGGCGAGGGAGGCGACCAGCGCGGTGACGGCGCCGGAATCGATGGTGCGGGCTGCGAGATCGATAGCAGCGCGGAAGGCTTCGTGGCGAAGGTTCGGCGAAGCAGGGACTGCGCCGGCGGTGATCAGGACGGCGGCGGCGTTCAGCAGGACGACGTCGCGGCGGGGGCCGGTTTCGCCGGCGAAGATGGCGCGGAGAATGGCGGCGTTGGCGGCGGCATCGCCTCCGCGCAGGGATTCGAGGGGTGCGGTGCGCAGGCCCACCTGCTCGGGAGCAAGGGTGTCGAAGCTGATCGCGTTGCCGTAGACCTCGGCGAGCTGGGTGGGGCCGGAGATGGAAAGCTCGTCGAGCCCCCGTTGGGCTGAGCCGGTCGCATCGATCGCCCCGTGGACAACGTAGGCGTGGCGGACGCCGAGCACGCGCATGGCCTCCGCGACGATGGGGACCAGGTGCGCGGCGTATACGCCCATTACCTGGGCGCGTGCGCCGGCAGGGTTGGTAAGCGGGCCGAGGACGTTGAAGACGGTGCGGACGCCGAGCGCACGGCGGACCGGCATGACGGCCTTGATGGCCGGGTGCAGCGCGGGCGCGTGGAGGAACGCGAAACGGTGGGTGCGGATCGCAGCGGCCGCGTCGGCCGGCGAGAGCGCAACCGGGATGCCCAGCGCTTCCAGGACATCGGCTGAGCCGCATTCCGAGGTAACGGCCCGGTTGCCGTGCTTGGCGACGAGGTGCAGCGCGCCGGCGGAGTTTTCGGCCGCGGCGGCAACCAGGGCGGCGGCGGTGGAGATGTTGAAGGTGCCGCTGGAGTCGCCACCGGTGCCGCAGGTGTCCACCAGCAGGCTGCGCTCCTGGTGATTCAGTGGAACGGGTGTGGCGGCGGCGCGCATGGCTTCCACAAAGCCGGCGAGCTCTCCGGGAGTCTCGCCGCGGGCGGTGATTGCGCCCAGCAGCGCGGCGAGTTCAATATCCGTGAACTGGCCGGTGAGAATCTGCTGCATCAGGTCGCGCGCCTCCTCGCGGTTGAGGATGACGCGATCTTCGAGGATGCGTTTCAGATAAGGCTGCGGCATAAAAGGCAGTTCTCGGTTGTTAGATGCTGGTTGGTAGTTGTGCTTAAGCGTAGCAGGGTGGTTGGGAGTTTGCGTCGGCGGATGTATGCTTCGCGGGAGAACTGAGAACTGAGAACCAACAACTAGCAACCAACAACCAGCAACTAACAACCAGCAACTAACAACCAGCAACTAACAACTACGTATGCGTCTCTGGTTCGCACACAGCTCCGAGGTCCCGATCTACCGCCAACTGGTCACCCAGATTGTTCTTGCGGTGCTGTCCGGCGATCTTCGTCCCGGCGACCGGCTGCCCAGCACGCGCGAGTTGGCGCGGCGGTTTGCGCTGCATCCCAACACTGTGAGCGCGGGCTATCGCCAGTTGGAGAAGGAAGGCTGGACGGAACGGCGGCGGGGAAGCGGCATCTACATCCGCACAAACGCCGAACCGCCATCGACCCCGGAGCAGCGGATCGATCACCACATTGCCGGATTCTTCCGGGCGGCGCGCGAGATGGGCCTGCCGGCGGCGGCGGTGCGGGCGCGGGTGCTCGAATGGCTCGCCGCGCCTCCGCCCGATCACTTCGTGCTGATCGATCCCGACCCCGGGCTACGGCGCATTCTGCTTGCGGAGCTTCGCCAGGTCACGGGGTGGGAGGTCCGCGAGGCGTCGCCGGAGACGTGCAAGAACCGCCGGACCGTGGAAGCGGCAATCCCGCTCTGCCGGCCCAGCAAAGCCGGGCTGGTGCGCGCGGCGCTGCCCAAGGGGATGGAGTTGGTGACGCTGCCGATCCGTTCGCCCACCGGATGGCTCAGCCCGTGGCTGCCCGCGCCAAAGGGGCATCTCGTGGGCGTTGTCTCGCACTGGCCGGAGTTCCTGGACGGCGCGCGCACCATGCTGATTGCCGCCGGCCTGCCGCCCGAGGCGCTCGTCTTCCGCGACCCGCGCAGCCCTAGATGGCGGCGCGGGCTGGAACAGGTAACGGCCATCCTGTGCGATAGCTACACGGCGACCCTGCCCACGCTCCCCGGCAAGCCATTCCACATTATCTTTCCGCTGCTCGCCGACACCGCCGACGCCCTCCTTCGCGACTATTCACAGGAACAGCCCTTAGCTTCTGTCTCTTAGCTGAACCGCTCCGGAGTCATAACTAAGAACTAAGAACTAAGAACTAAGAGCTAGTTCCGTTTGTGACACTTGCGAAAGTGTCCTCATCCGTTTTTTTCCACCTCGTGCTCTGGATACGCTCACCTCATTGGCGCTACGGCGCGAGGAGGCAAGCGATGCAAATCAAAAAGGAACAGGTTCCCTGGGTAATGGCGGCTGGCCGGGCGTTGCTTGGGCCGGTGATCATTGCCGGAGAGGGGTGTGGCTGGAGCGCCATGACCCTGGCTTGGCTGGTGGTGACGGCGCTGGTGTCGGACATCTTCGATGGAGTGCTGGCGCGCCGCTGGAAGTGCGACACCCCGGCCGTCCGGCTGTTCGACTCAATGGCGGATACAGTGTTCTACGTATGCGTTGCGATTGCACTCTGGATCGGCCAGCCGCAGATGTGCAAAGACAATGCCGTGCTGCTGATTACGCTGCTCGCCGCGGAGGCCAGCAACTTCGGCGTCGCCCTTGCCAAGTTCGGCAAGCCGCCCAGCTATCACTCGTCCCTGGCCAAGGCGTGGGGTGTGGTGATGGCGGCAGCCGTGGTTGCGGTGTTTGCCTCTCGGCGTGCCAGCCCTCTGGTTCCGGCGGCGCTCGCGATGGGAATCGCCTGCAATCTGCAAGGGCTGGCGATGACATGGATGCTGCCGGTGTGGCGCCAGGATGTCAAGACGCTGCGCGCAGCGTGGCGTTTGCGAAAGGAACTGCAAGGGAACGAGGCGAGGTCAGCCTGCGCCTTCACGCCGGCTATTACGGCCGCGCTTATGCTGTGCCTGCTTACTGCTCCTCTGTTTGCGCTGGAACCCGGTCAGGCCGCATACGCAGGCGGGACCGCAAAGGTCGCGCTGGACACTCCCGGAACTCTGGACGTGACCTCACCCACCGAATTGACCTTCCAGTACAAAGAGCCGAACGGGACCTCGGCAGAGATTCTGATTCCGTACGCCGCTATTCGCAGCTTCGAACCCCGCCAGGATGTAGTGCGGCACCTCGGGTTTCTTCCCGCACTCGGGGTGGGACTGGTGGCCGCCCGGCAACGTCGATACACCGTCACCATCAGCTATGCCGACTCATCCAACGCCATGCAGGTCGCGATCATTGAGGTGGCCCGCCGCGACCAGACGGCAATCCAGTCGATTCTGCGCGCGCGTGCTCCACACAGTTGCATGGTGATGCCCTACACCCCCTGCGCGGCGACCCCCGCGGCGCGACCGGCCGCCATCTCGCCACCAGCCCCGAAGTAAGAGGGCTTCCCGTTACAGCACTCGCCCGATCAGGCCTCCGGGCCTCCGCCAGCCCACGGCCTGCTCAGGATTCCCACCACAATCGGAATGGTCGACAACGCGCCCACCAGCAATAGCGCGCACCCCGCCCCTTTGCGCGTATCGCGCGGCAGTTTGTCCGCCAGCAACAGGCCTAGGCCGACGCCGAACGCAACTCGTGTGCCGGCGATAATCGCGATCTCAGGTATGGTCAGAGCTTTTTCTCGCATAACGCTCCTTCAACTATGGAGTTGGATGCAGCCCGCGTCGCGGCGGACTGCGAAATCTGAAGGCACTCTTATTGTGGATACGGGCGAAGTAATCCGCAATTCGTAACTTCGATTATCGTTAACATCCGCGCGGTAATCGATGCGCTCGAATTGCTGGTCTCTCCGCCAATCCGCTAGTATCGAGGGTGCGCGCATTTTTCAATATTTTTCCGCGCCCGAGAAAAACACACAATGAAGATTCACGAGTATCAGGCAAAAGACATCCTGCGGAAGTACGGCGTGCCCGTGCCCGAAGGCGAGATGGCCACCACGCTGGAAGAAGCAGACAAAGCAGCCAAGACCCTGTTCGGCAAGGGCAACGTGGCCGTAGTGGTGAAGGCCCAGATCCACGCGGGCGGACGCGGCAAGGGCGGCGGCGTGAAGGTGACCAAGACGATCGAGGACGCGGACGCCGCAGCGAAGGCAATCCTCGGCATGCAGCTCGTCACCCACCAGACCGGCCCAAGCGGACAAAAAGTCCAGCGGCTGCTGATCGAGGCCGGCTCAGCCATTGCCCGCGAGCTGTACCTGGGGCTGGTGCTCGACCGCGCCAGCGCGAAGATCGTGTTCATGGCGTCGCAGGCGGGCGGCATGGAGATCGAGCAGGTGGCGCACGACACGCCGGAGCTCATCTACAAGGAGACCATCGAGCCGGCGATCGGCTTCCAGCCGTTCCAGGCCCGCAAACTGGCGTTCAAGCTGGGGCTGGCGCCCAAGCAGATCAACCCGGCGGTCTCTTTCATGATGGGGCTCTACAAGGCGTTCGTCGAGAACGACTGCAGCCTGATGGAGATCAACCCGTTCATCACCACCAAGGACGGCGACCTGCTGGCGCTGGACTGCAAGATCAACTTCGACGACAACGCAATGTTCCGGCACAAAGACCTCAAGGAGCTGCGCGACCTTGCCGAGGAAGATCCGCTGGAGGTCGAGGCTTCCAAGTTCAACCTGAACTACATCAAGCTGGACGGCTCCATTGCCTGCATGGTGAACGGTGCGGGCCTGGCGATGGCCACCATGGACATCATCCACTACGCCGGCGGTTCGGCGGCGAACTTCCTGGACGTAGGCGGCGGCGCCAACCAGGAGCAGATTGAGAATGCGTTCGGCATTTTGCTCAGCGATCCGCATGTGAAGGCGATCTTCATCAACATTTTTGGCGGAATCCTGCGCGTGGATGTGCTGGCTTCGGCGGTCGTCGCTGCGGCAAAGAAGTTGAATGTGAAGCTTCCGATTATCCTGCGGCTGGAAGGAACCAATGTCGAAGAGGGCCGCAAGATCCTCAAAGAATCCGGCCTGAAATTTGAGGTTGGGGCGACCATGAAGGAAGCCGCGGATCTTGCCGTGGCAGCAGCGAAAGGCGGCAAGTAATGTCAGTTTTAGTTGATAAGAATACGCGACTGATTGTGCAGGGCATTACCGGGCGTGAGGGAACGTTCCACGCGAAGGGCTGCGCCGAGTACGGCACCAAGGTCGTCGGCGGCGTCACGCCGGGCAAGGGCGGTACCATCCACGAGGGCTGGCCGGTATTTAACACAGTGGAGGAAGCCGTCTCCGCTACAGGCGCGAATGCGACGGTCATCTTTGTGCCGCCGCCGTTTGCCGCGGACGGGATTCTGGAGGCGGCGGCCGCGGGGATTCCGTTGATTGTGTGCATCACGGAAGGCATTCCGACGCTGGACATGGTGAAGGTCTGGGAGATTGTGAAGCGGTTGCCGGTGCGCCTGGTTGGACCGAACTGTCCGGGCGTCATCTCGCCGGGCAAGGCCAAGGTCGGCATCATGCCGGGGCGCATCCACAAGGAGGGCTCGGTCGGCATCGTCTCCAAATCCGGCACGCTGACCTACGAGGCGGTCTATCAGCTCACCACGCGCGACATCGGCCAGTCGACCGCCATCGGCATCGGCGGCGACCCCATCATCGGGTCCACGCACATCGACGCGCTCAAGCTTCTGAATGCCGATCCGGAGACCGAGGCGATCATCATGATCGGCGAGATTGGCGGCTCGGCGGAAGAGGCAGCAGCCGAGTACATCAAGGCCAATGTAAAGAAGCCGGTGGTTGGGTTCATCGCTGGGCAGACGGCTCCTCCAGGACGACGCATGGGCCACGCCGGCGCCATCATCTCCGGTGGCGAAGGCACGGCCGCCAGCAAGATGGCGGCGATGTCGGCTGCGGGGATTCACGTGGTCAAGTCGCCTGCGGAGATGGGCGAGATGATGGCAAAGGTGCTAGGCAAGGCGTAGTTCACGAAAACAGAGGTTTTGAAGGAGGCGGCCTATACTTCGGTATGCGCCGTCTTCTTTTTGTCCCCGCTCTTCTGTTTGCTCTGTCTGCCTCTGCGCAAACAGTTACGGTCAGCTTTCCCGCCGCGCAATCGGCGAAGCCGCTTGACGGCCGCGTGCTGTTCCTGCTCTCGAATGATCCCAGCGCCGAGCCGCGGATGCAGATCGACGACTCGCTGCACTCGCAGATTGTCTTCGGCGTCACCGTCGACGGTCTGAGACCGGGCGAGCCGGTAACGATCGACGACAAGGCCAGCGGCTACCCCATCCGCAAGCTGTCCGACGCGCCTCCCGGCGACTACACCGTACAGGCTGTGCTCGACGTCTACGAGACCTTTCACATGGGAGATGGCCGCACCATCAAGCTGTCGCCCGACCGCGGCGAGGGCAAGCACTGGAACCTTGCGCCGGGCAATCTTTTGAGCACGCCCCGCAGGGTGCACATCGGGCCTGGAGCCGCCCCCATCGCCGTTTCGCTCGATAAGGTGATTCCGCCTATCCCGCCGGAGCCGGATACAAAGTATGTGCGTCACCTGAGAATCCAGAGCGCGCTGCTGACGAAGTTCTGGGGTCGTCCGGTGTTCCTGTCGGCAATTGTGCTGCTGCCGGAAGGCTTCGACGAGCATCCTAACGCGCACTATCCACTTGCGGTCTTCCACGGCCACTTCCCGACGGGCTTCGACGACTTCCGCACTACCCCGCCCGACCCGGACCTGAAGCCGAACTACTCCGAACGCTTCCACATTGCGGGATATAACCGCATTCAGCAGCAGGAGGCATACAACGAGTTCAAGCTGTGGACCTCGCCCGGATTTCCCCGTGTCCTCGTCGTTCAGATCCAGCATGCGAACCCGTTTTACGACGACAGCTACGCGGTCAACTCCGCGAACGTCGGTCCCTACGGCGACGCCATCCAGACGGAGCTGATCCCCGCGGTGGAGAAGCAGTTTCGCGGCATCGGGCAGGGCTGGGCCCGCTTTCTCTATGGCGGCTCGACCGGCGGCTGGGAGGCCATCGCGGTGCAGATGTTCTATCCCGACAACTACAACGGAGCGTTTATCGCCTGCCCGGATCCGGTCGACTTTCATGCCTACATGACGGTCGATCTCTACAACCAGGGGAACATGTTCTACCTGCCCGGCGCGAACAAGCAGGTGGAGCAGCCCGCCATGCGCGACTATCTCGGCCACACGCTGATAAGCATGCGCGACAACATCGCGTACGAGGCGGCGCTGGGCGATCACGGCCGCTCGGGCGACCAGTTCGACATCTGGCAGGCGGTCTTCTCGCCAGTCGGCCCGGACGGCTATCCGAAGGAGATCTTCAACAAGACGACCGGCGTGATCGACCATCAGACCGCGGCCTACTGGCACGACCACTACGACCTGAATGCGATCCTGCAGCGCGACTGGGCGACTCTTGGTCCGAAGCTGCAGGGCAAACTGCACATCTACGTGGGCTCGGACGACACCTACATGCTGAACAACGCGGTTTACCTGATGGAGGACTTCCTGAAGACCACCGGCACACAGGGCCACGGCGTTCCCTACCAAGGCGAGGTGCAGTATGGCCCGCGGGCCGAACACTGCTGGAACGGCGATCCATCGCTGCCGAACGCATATTCGCGCCTGCACTACAACGCGATGTACCTGCCGAAGATCGTGGATCGTATCGCCAAGACGGCTCCGCCGGGTGCTGACATGAGTTGGAAGTACTAGACACGATTACGTTTTCTGGCTGCGATAGAAGAGGCCGGCTGCCAGGAAAAGCAGCGACAGCATGAAGGCGAGCTCGGCGTGCGCCACGGCTCGCAGGTGCAGCCAGAAAACGCCATCCGCAAACCAGGCCGCACATCCGACAAACCAGATCCAAGTCATTTTCCGCATCGCTGTGGTATTTGACGGAGACAGCTAGCCATTAGCCCTTAGCCCAGAAGGGAAAGCAGCCTCAAACAGCTAACAGCTAGAGGCTAATAGCGAACAGTTGTTTCCATTACACTGAGGATAGCGCGCCTTTCGCGCCCAGGAGAGTGATTTTGTCACAGCGCACATTCAGCATCATCAAGCCGGACGCGGTCCACAACGGATATACCGGGGCAATTCTGGCTGAGATCGAAAAGGCCGGGTTCAAGATCGTCGCCATCAAGCGCATGTCGATCTCCAAAGCTCAGGCCGAAGGCTTCTACTACGTGCACGCGGGGCGGCCGTTCTTTCCGGAGCTCACTACCTTCATGAGTTCAGGGCCGATCTTCCCCATGCTTCTCGAAAAGGAAAACGCGATCGCCGACCTGCGCAAGCTGATGGGTGCCACCAATCCCGCGCAGGCCGAAGCGGGCACCATCCGCAAGAAGTACGCAGCCTCGATCAGCGAGAACGCCATCCACGGGTCGGACGCCGAGGAAACGGCTGCGTTCGAGATTGGCTACTTTTTTGCCGGGATCGAACTGAAGTAAGCCGTCAGCGGTGAGTTCCCAGTTGTCGGCTATCCCGCAGCAACTGAGAACTGACAACTGAGAACTGAGAACTGTATTTATGAAGCTGAAGCTGCCGGAGGGCCCCTTCAAGGCCTACCTGTTCGACTGCGACGGAACCATTGCCGACTCCATGCCGCTGCACTACGTGGCGTGGAAGAAGGCGCTCGCGGAGTGGAGCTGCGCGTTTCCCGAGGACGTGTTCTACGCCTGGGGCGGAATGCCGGCGGCGGAGATCGTCGCCACGCTCGCCCGACAGCAGTGCCTGACCATACCCGCCGAAGAGGTCGCGCATCGCAAGGAGTTTCTCTACTACGAACTCCTGCCGGAGTTGCAGGCCGTGCCCGAGGTGCTGGAGCAGATCCAACTGAACTGGAACCGCAATGGCAGCCGCATCCCCATGGCCGTCGTCTCCGGCAGCACCCGCGACTCGGTGACGAAGTCTCTCGAACTGCTCGGCCTGTTGGACAAGTTCTCCACGCTGGTCTGCGCCGGCGACTACACCAGGAGCAAGCCCGACCCGGAGCCGTTTCTGGTCGCCGCCGCTCGCCTCAACGTCGCTCCCGCCGACTGCCTCGTCTTCGAGGACACCGACATGGGCGTCCAGGCCGCCACCGCCGCCGGCATGGCCAGCGTCAGAATCCTCCAGCCCTGGGAACGTGCAAAAGCCGTTACTTCGTAAATAGACTCAAATCGATCGCGTCGCCCATGGCTTTGTAGCCGGGATCGCTGGGGTGCAGGTGGTCGCCGTGGTCGTAGGCCGGCAGGAAGGTGTCGGGGTGGGCCGGGTCCGCCGTGGCTTTGTCGAAGTCGATGAAGCCGTCGATCTTGTCGGTCGTGCGGATCCACTGGTTCAGCGTCTTTCGCACCTCTTCTCCGGCGTCGGACTGATACTTCGCTCCAACGTAAGGCGTCAGCGTGGCCATATAAACCTTAAGGCCGTGCATGTGCGCGCGCTCCACCATCTGCACGTAGCCGGCAATCAGGTCGTCGGCGGAAACGACATCATAGGCGCGGCCTGCGGTGTCATAAGCGTGGCCGATGTCGTTGATGGCTTCCAGGATAATGATGTACTTCACGCCGGCCTGCGCGATCGCGTCGCGGTCGAAGCGGGCGAGCGCGCTGGGCCCGGTGTTGTCATGCAGGATACGGTTGCCGCCAATGCCCTCGTTCAGGACGCCGATATCCGCGGTCTTCGGATTGGCCAGCAGGCGGCGGGCGAACTCGTCGGGCCAGCGTGCGTTCTGGTTGACGGCGGCATACGCGCCGTCGGTGATGCTGTCCCCGAACGCAACGACGACCGCGCCTTGGGCGGGGACTTTGACGTCAACGCCCTTGACGAAGGGCCACGACCGGATCTCGGTCGGGCTGTCCAGCGTCTTGGCTCCAACCACGTTGCCGGGCGCGGTGTAGCTGGTCTGGTCTGCTCCGCCGTGCTGCGAGAGGTGGGTGATGGTCTGTGTCGGCAGGAAGAGGCTGATGGCGAGGTCCGAGCCTGCGGGCACCTTGACCTCCGCCGGGTCGCTGACCATCAACGCACCGGGCGGGATGGTGACCATGGTGCGTCCGCCGAAGGTGAGGCCGGCGGCCGAGACCAGGTTGATGGTGCTGTCACCCTGGCTGACGGCGATGTGGGCTGCACCAATGGTGAGCGGATCGGTACCGAACTCGTTGGTAAAGACGACGCGGACTTGCGGGCCGCCGATGGAGATGTGCACGATCTCGCGCAGGGTGGTGTCAGCCGTGCCGTAGATAATCTGCGGCGGGCGCGGCGGTCCCAGAGCGGCTGGAACCGCGGGTTGATCGGCAGCAACGCCCTGCGCCGGGGCAGGTGCATCCATCCCTATCACCGGTGTCGGCGTCTGCGCGGAGGCTGGCACCGGCGCGGCCGAATTGGCCGGCGAAGCGACTGCGGGTGGGGCTCCAACCCTTACCGCGGCGGGCCCGTTATTCGCGGATACTGGCGCGGCGGCCCAGGTACCAACCCAGTGATCGGGCGGCTTCGGCGCTGCGTGCGAGGCGGCCGTGGTTGCGGTGAAGGCGAGCAGAACCAGCAGACTTGGCAGGATATTGCGGCGCATGGATGTGATCACGGGAGTCAGTCAACCTCGGAGGAAAGTTGCAGCGGCACCATATTACGCTGGTCTTACTGCTGCGCGGGCACGCGGCCTTGGCGAGTGCGGGCGGCTTTCACGTATAGTTGCGATGCGGACAAGGGACGTTGACCGTTGTACGTTCTCCGTTGTCCGTAATAAAAACGGCACGGACAACAGGCAACGTAGAACAGACAACACGAAGAGGGAATGACGACGATGAGATTTGCGAGGGTGATGGTGCTATCCATGATGACGACGTTGGGAGTGCAGAGCGCAGTAGCGGCGGTTACGGTTGCGAAGGCTGGTTTCGGCAAGCTGCCGGACGGCAGGGCCGCAGATATTTATGCACTGAAGAACGCCGATCTCGAGGTCGGCATTACAACCTACGGCGCGCGCATCGTCTCACTGAAGACGAAGGACCGCGACGGCAAGGTGGCCGACGTGGTGCTGGGCTACAACTCGGTCGATGGATACGTGACCGAGGGCACGGCGAAGACGTACTTCGGCGCTATCGTCGGGCGCTACGGCAACCGCATCCGCGGCGGCAAGTTCAACCTCTCCGGCCACGACTATCAGGTTCCGCAGAATAACAATGGCAACGCGCTGCACGGCGGCCCGCACGGCTTCGACGACCAGCTTTGGACCGGCAAGCAGATTCCCGACGGCGTCGAAATGTCGCTCGTCTCGAAGGACGGCGACATGGGCTTTCCCGGCGCCTTGTCCGTGCATGTGCGCTACACGCTCGTAGGCGGCGCGCTGCACATCAACTATTCGGCGACCACCGACAAACCGACCGTGACCAACATTACCAACCACGCCTACTTCAACCTCTCCGGCGAGGGTTCGGGCACCATCCTCGGCGAGGTGCTGGAGATCACCGCCGACGGCTATACCCCCGTCGACGCCGGCCTGATTCCCGTGGGCGGCGTGAAGCCGGTGGCCGGTACGCCGTTCGACTTCCGTAAGCCGACCGCAATCGGCGCGCGCATCAACCAGCCCAACGAGCAGCTAAAGATTGCCGGCGGTTATGACCACAACTGGGTCCTCAACGGCCCCAAGGGCACCATGAAACAGGCCGCCAAGCTCTATGACCCGAAGACCGGCCGCGTGCTGACGGTGACCACCACCCAGCCCGGCGTGCAGTTTTACTCCGGCAACTTCCTCGACGGCTCGTACAAGGGCGTGTCCGGCGTTCCATATACAAAGAACACCGGCCTGTGCCTGGAGACACAGCACTATCCGGACTCGCCCAACCAGCCCGCCTTCCCCAGCACGCTGCTGAAGCCCGGCGAAACCATGCACTCGGAGACAGTCTTCGCGTTTTCAACGCAGAAGTAGCGACGGCGGTGTAGGTGCTACGTTTTGCGTTGTCCGTCTGCGTTCTGACTCAGAGTCATCCCCCTCCGAAGCGTCATTCTGACTCGTAGAGTCAGAATCTCCGTAGATGATTATCAAGCTTGCTCAGGCGAAGATAAAGCGATGGTCTAGACGCATGAAAAATCGAAGAGGCAAGATGATGACGGTGCAGGAGTTTCGTCGGTTGTTTGGCGCGGAGCGGCGGTGTGGCG
>Ga0224555_1001560_pt1 | contig 31002 bp, 21 predicted proteins | sample 714S23034metaG_FD_180687 | JGI IMG/M metagenome (GOLD analysis project Ga0224555, IMG submission 180687) | Peat soil microbial communities from Stordalen Mire, Sweden - 717 S2 30-34 | ecosystem: Environmental > Terrestrial > Soil > Wetlands > Peat | place: Sweden: Norrbotten County, Stordalen...
GACTATTACGCGCACTTGAACCCGCCGTACTATTGCAAATCCGGCCCCATTGACGACTTGTCGGAGTTGCTGCTCATCAGGGGGATCACGCCCGAAATCTACTTTGGTTCCAACGCCAGCAACCACCCCGCATCGGCCTATCAGCAACACGGCGGCGGGGCGTTCGACCAGCCCACCGGCAACCGCGGCGTCTCCATGCGCGGCAACAACGACGAGCCGGTTTATGAAATCGGCCTGACGAACTTGTTTTCGCCCATGGGCGGCAAGCTCAACATCAACACCGCCGGCTCGCTGGCCCTCCAATTGATTCCCGGCATGGACGAATCCACCGCCTCGCGCATCATCCAGCAGCGGGCCGGCCCGGACGGCGTGGATGGCACCGATGACGACGCGCCTTTTCAAAACATCGGTGAGATTAACAGCGGCATGCCGGGCGGCGCCAGGCCAGGCAGTATTGCCGGAGCGCCTCAGCAGGGAGTCGCCGCGCAAGGCATGGCCGCTTACATTGACGTGCACAGCTACGTTTTTGACGTGCAAGTCAACGCCGAAATCAACGGCTACAAACGGGTTTTCCACGGCATCGTCAGCCGGGCCGGCAACAACGCGCAACAGATCAAGTGCGTGAAATTTTATTGGGAGTAGGGAAGCGGCTCAGAGTTTCTCCATGAACTGATTGAGGTCATCGCCCGAAGCGGGCAGGTTGCCGAGGATGACCGGATAATACTTCTGCGCCCAGGGCGAAGAGCCAGGGTGTGTGTCGCCGGGCGGCTTCAACCCCAGCAACCGCTTCCATTCAGCGTGATGCACCCGGTCGTAGGCGCCCAACAGGTCCATGCCGGCGCGGTCGCGCAGAATGGACTTGAGTTTATCGGCCAGGTCGGCCGCTTCGTTCAGGCCGTTGTTCATGCTTTGCATCCCCGCGGGGCTGGCTTGATGGGCGGCGTCGCCGGCCAGCCAGCAGCGGCCGCGTCCGAAGTGCCGCGCGAGCTTGCGTTCAAATTGGGCATGGGCCACCCAGAGGATGTCTTTGATTTCGGCCTGGAACCACGGCGCCCGTTCGGCCAGGAAACGCCGCAGATGATGAAAACTGTCCCAATCACTGGGGGGCTGGATGATAATCAAACGGTCCCGGTCCTTTTGCGGAAAATCCGCGGCCGTTTCGGGGGGGATGATCTGGAAACTCCAGCGGCCCTTGTTCTCCCCCATCGGCCACAAGACGCTCAGGCCGGCATCCCCCAGGACCAGTTTCATTTCATGGTCCATCGCCTCGGCCGTTTCCATTTCATGCACGGCGTAAAGTTCCGCCGCGCCGGAGGCGTCCGAGTCAATGCCCAATTGCCGGCGCAGCCGGGAATTATGGCCGTCGGCCCCCACCACGAATTCGGCGTGAACCTCCAGTCGGTCCCGCACGGCGGTTTCCAGCTCGGGGATGATGTAGCCGCGGCCGGACGGGGCCAATTTCTCAATGGTGGCTTCCACGCCGCCGTCCACCGGGTTGATTTCCTGCAGGCGGCAGTGCCATTCGACATGCACGCCAGCGGCGCGGAGCTTCTCTTCGAGCAACTCTTCCAGGAGGAATTGTCCCAGCACCAAGGCGAATGGAAAACGGCCGGACAGATCGGAGAACTTGAACTCCGCCCGGCGCGCGGGGCCGTCATAAAGGCCCACCGTTTCGACGCGGCGGCCCAAGGCGATGACTTGCTCGACGATGCCGGCGCGTTCCAGGAGGCGAAGACTGCCCGGATGCAAGGCACAGGCGTAACTGTGCGTGGCGGTGCGGGCTTCCTGGTCAATGATTCGGGTTCGCAAACCGTGCTGCGCCGACAGGAGAGCGGTCATCATGCCCACCGGGCCGGCGCCAATCACAAAGACTTCGATTTGGCCGTTCTTTGGCATAAGCTAATTGTTCTAATCAAAGTGTACCATCTTGCATAGGAGCAGTCTGGACTTGTTTTGTCAAATCCTTTGCAAAAATTGTCCCCGACCCGCCTGAAACCGCCATTTCTAATCTTCAGCATTATTTTTTAATGGGGTGAATAATAATTGGGATAAGGCGGACGTTTGAAGGGGGCGGGCGGATGCCTGGCCAGGGATTTGAGCGCCACCTGCACGGCTTTCTCCAATTGAAGATCGCGTCCGGCGCGCCAGGCCCGCGGGTCCAGTTCCACCTCGATATCGGGCGAAATCCCCTTGTTTTCCACCTCCCACTTGCCGTCTGTTCCGTAACCGCACGAATCGGGCACAGTGACCTTGCCGCCGTCCAGCAGAGGCATTTCATTGAGCACCGTGATGCTGCCCCAAGTGCGGCGGCCCACCAGCGGGCCGAGGCGCAGTTTGCGAAAATACCAGGGCAGGGCGTCCCCGCCGGAACCGGCGAACTCGTTGATCAACTCGAGATTGAGTTGGCCGTCGCCCTCTTTCGGCTCGGTGGAAGCGCCGGTTAGGAACCAATCATCGCCTTTTTGAAAAAGAACCTTCTTCCGGCCGGCGGCGATGGAGAACTCCTTGACACCGTCGGCGAATTGCTCCTCCTCGCGTTTGGCGGGGTCAAATTTCCACACCGTGCATTCCGGTGGAGTTTCGTCGGAGATGGAGGACGCCGCCTGATTTGTCGGTAATCTGGCGCGCGAGGCCGGACTCAAGGTTGTAAACAAAGATCGCGCTCAAGTGGTTCTTGAGCAGCAGGGAGTAAACCAGCCACCGGCTGTCCGGGGAGAAATCGCCCGGGTCCGGCCCGGTGTCCACCATAAAAGGTGGGCACGTAAGCCAGATGGCCGCCGTCGGGCGAAAAGGAACCTCTCACCGCGATGGGCAACGGCAGTTCCGCGGCGGGTCCGCCGGCGGCGGACACGGTATAGAGGCGCGCGCCGTCCGTCGGCATCGCGCGATCCGACGAAAACAGCACGCTTTGGCCGTCGGGAGTCCAGCCGGAAACCAGATCATCGGCCGGGTGCGAGGTCAGCCGCGCCGGAACCCCGCCGCTGGCCGGCATCACATAAACATCCACGTTGCCGTCGTATTCGGCGGAGAAGGCGAGGCGGGAGCCGTCCGGCGAAAAGGCCGGATATTGTTCCCAACCCGAATTGGTCGTCAACCGAACCGCGTCTCCGCCCTGGCGCGGCACACGCCACAAATGGCCGGCGAAAACAAAAACGATGGCGTCGCGGTTGAGCGCTGGCTGCCGCAGAATGAGCGGCGCCGCGCCGAGCGCCTTTGTTTCCAGCGGCCACGCCGCAAGAAACAGCGCCAATATTCGAATCCATTTCATAAATTAAGGATAAAGGATGAAAGATGAAGGATGAAAGGAAATCAGCGGCACGAGGGGGCCGGTTCGACGCCCCTTTCCGTAAAAAAGCCGAAGGCGTGTTTAGCTTCGTTTAGGCATGTTCAGCCGTGTTTCCAGGCAACTCCAACACGCCTTATTTAACCTTTCGCGCCGACGCTCTTGTCCCGCCAGAACTCCGTTTTCCAAGCCGGCGCGATGCGGAAGGATGGGGGATCGCGGGCGTCCTCGGCCGCTGCTGACGCTCAACGCCGGATGGAATGGACTTGCCAATTCCCGGATTTGCTGACATATTTGTCAGCATGAAGACGCTATCAAAACGCGACTTGGTGCGCAATCCGTCTCTGGCTTCTCATTTGAAGCCGGGACAATCGTTGCAATTGGAGGACGGCAACGAGCCGCTGGTGGTGTCCCGCCGCAAGCGCGCGCGGCTGACGGCAGAGCAAATCCACGCGGAGTTGGACCGCCTTTGTGAAGGCGCTCCCGAGCAGGATGCTCAAGCGGCCTTGCGGGACCTGCGCCAATGACCATCTACCCGGATGCCTCGTTTTTGGTTTCCTGGCTGTACAAGCCCGATCCGCTCAACGCCAAGGCCCGCCTTTGGTTCACCCTACATCAGGCCGACGATTTCTTGATTTCGGATTGGTCCCGATTCGAGACGATTAACACCTTGCGGGATTTGTGTCTGCGGCCACATCCACCCAAGCAAGAATTGATCGAGGGCTTGAGGCGCTATTTTTCTCATTTGCTTCAAGTCGGCCCTTTTGAGTTCACGGCGGTAGATTGGGATGCTGTCCTCAAGGATGCCCACCAGATCAGCGCGGGGTTCGCCGCGCGGCTCAAGGCCCGCAGTGCCGACGCTTTGCATGTTGCCATCCTGGAGCAAGTCAACCCGGATCTGTTTGTATCAGGCGATAAAGATCAATTGAGGCTGGCGACCGCTCGCGGATTCCGGTCTGTCAGCTTCTACTAAACCGGAAAATTTCTCCATGCCGATTTCACACAATATGCAGACTATGGCCCGTTCAAAGGCAAGTTCTCTTTTCGCGCGGGATGTCGAGGTCGAGGCCACGGCAGATCAGGGAACATCTAGTCGGATTTGTCAGGCGTGGCCTTCGACGAGAAATATTGTTGCGCTGCCTTCAAAGCAGAGGCCCATTGCCCGTTAAACAATGACAACAGCGCGGCACCCAACCCCATTCCGACAAAAATAGGTTTGAGCATTGGAAGCTTTGTGGAGATCAACGACAGCATAATCAGCCCAACAACAATCGGGGCAACGGCACGTATTTGGTTCTGGCTCATACCCATCCGAAAACCCATCACGCCGCCAAAGAGCAGCGCTCCGCAAAGCAGCCATATCCGTAAGCGGCTGGTTTTTCCGGATTCAGGAATGGCTGAATTATCGTTCATACCTGGCACAAGGTGTGGCCTCTGGCTCGTTGAAATGCAAGCGCAAAGGCATCAAGAAGAAAAGACAGGCCGCAGAGTGGAATCAGTTTGAAAGAGAAAAGAAAAAGGGAACGGCAGAAACATGGAGGCAGAAATATAAAAACCGGAAATTTATCTGCTTCCATTTTTCTGTCTGCCTTCCTGATTTCAGGATTGCGTGAAACCCAAACCCTGTCCGGCGCTGCGAGTTTTCGACGTGGCTGGCGGATGGTCCGGGCGGGCGGCGGGGCGGGCCGTCTGGCGGAAATGGCGAAAAGCTCGGAGTGGCGGACTGATTTTGGGCGTTTCTGGCTCCGGCGTGGCATTGGCTTTGCTGGCTTGGACGGTTGCAAAGATTGTGCCATGCCGGGGACGGAAACGGGGGAATCCAAGTCCTGGGCCAAAGGGGGGTTCTAGCTTGCGGCTTACCTCCGTTCAACCGTGAAACCCTCGATCAAGCAGATTCTCCAGCATCTGAGCGCTGCGTCTGACTGAAGGAATGCCTCGTGATTCGGCAAAATCTGATACTGCAATCTGATACTGTTTGGCAATTTTCGGGCAGATTCGTGATGATTCAGGATGAGGTAAAACGCTGTAAAGCCTTGATAATCAAGGCCGGGATGACCTGTGACGACTCCTGAAAAATGCGATTGTCAATTTCGAGTCAGGTGCCTTCAATGGTTTTTGCTGTGCTAGTTTCATGGTCGGAACCTCACCCTTTAGAACACGAGGGAAATCGCCAAGAGAATTTCATAACACGTTGAAGGAAAGTGGATTAACGTGCATGGCAAGCGATGATGTGAAACGGTGTAAAACGGCTCAAAGTGGATTTTTAAGTCCTGTGCTTGTGCCATTTCGCCACCCTGGCCGCCGCAGCCTCCTGTCCTCCATAGCTCTGAGCGAAGGAGGATGGCGAAGGCGGCTCCGGCCACATTGACAACCAGCACAGCGCGGCAACCTGCAACCACAACAAGGATGAAACCGGGGGGCGGGCGCGAAGGCAACGGAATGACCGGCAGGGGAATGTTCGGCAGAGGAATGGGGAACAGACCATGCCGTGAATTATTCCTTTGCCGAACATTCCTCTGCCGATTTCTCCTCAACACGTGCAGGCTAGGAAAGGCCGTTGTCAAGGGAATGATTGTCAAGGGAATCATCGTTCAAAGTCTTCTTCCCATTCCCCTGACCATCATTCTGACAAAACCTTCTCCAAAATGAACGGCTTCGGACTATTGTACTGCAAAGCCACACGCCAAGCGTCAATAGCCATTGTTTGGGAAAATAACCTTTGGCGCAACCTTCTGGTCACATGAACCGAAAATAATCAATATCGGCGTGGCCGGACGGGTTGTGTTGGTGGCGTTTTTGGCTGTAGAGTCCCACTTTGGCGCCGATCCAGACGCCTTTGCGCGCTGTGTAAGTCTGGGGGATCGTCATGGAAACGCCATCGCCATCAAAACTGAAAACGCAAAGGCCGTCTTCCTTTACCGCCACGCGCAGCTTGACAGCGTCGGGCGCATGGGGATGGACGAATTGTTGAACGCCGTTGATGCGCATGACCAAGTGGTTGCCGCTCTCTTTCCTTTCGAGCGTCAAGGTGGCGAAGGATTCGCCCGCGACGATCAGCCCGGCCTCCTCCTCGTTTTGTTGGGGGGCGAATTCCAGCAGGGTTTCAACCGTGAATGAGCGCGCCGGAAATTTCTGCAAGAGCACGCTTGGCCATCGGATCGGATGTTCGCGCGGAGCGAATTGCGGGTACAGGCGGAGCCTGCTTTTGAGCGCGCCAAGTTGATACCAATCTTCCCGGTGGTTGGCCTGCCATTGCCATTGCCATCCCATAAGTGGAGCGTCGAATTCATCGCTGGTTTGGGGGATGATGGGATGGCTGTTGGCGGCGCCCGAAGGTTTGGCGTGACGCAGAACCGGCTGGCCAATATCCTGCCCGTTGAGCGACGAACCTATGCCCGGCCAGCCGTCGCGCCATTGGACGGGCTGCAAGTGGGTGATTCTGCCGCAAACGCCCGCGTCCTGAAAATGCACAAACCACCAATCCCCATTCGGCGCGTCCACCAAGGCGCCCTGATGCGGGCCATTGACGGGCGTGCCGCCTTGTTGCAGCACAATTCTGTCTTCGTAAGGGCCGTAAATGCGCCGCGAGCGAAGCGCCACCTGCCAGCCGGTCTCCACGCCGCCGGCGGGCGCGGAGATATAGTGCCAGCCGTCCTTTTTCAAAAACTTCGGGCCTTCGATGATGGGCTGCCGCGCGGGGTCGTGAAAGACGATGTGTCCCGCGCCCAGCAAGCGCGACCCGTCGGGCGCCATCGGCCGCACGCGCAAGGCATGTTTGAGGCCGGAACGGGAAAAGGCGTAGGCGTGAACCAAATAGGCCTGGCCGTCGTCGTCCCAGAGCGGACAGGGATAAATCAACCCTTTGCCTTCCTGCAACAGAAGCGGGGCGGACCAAGTTCCGGCGGGATGATCCGCCAGGGTGCCGCCAAAGCCCACCACCGAGGCGACGGCGTTTTTGGGGAAAATATCGGAAACAACGGTGTACATGGTCGCGGACCAGCCTTGGTGGGCGGCGGCGGCGAGGGCGAAAAACCCCGCCGCCAGCCAGACGCTGCCCACGCGCGGGGCGAGCATGACCGGCAGGGTGGAACAGGCGCATATCAGGGTGGCGGTTTTGCGCGCGCGATTGAGCGTCCAGCCCTTTTTGAGAAGCCAGGCCGAGAGCGCGCCTCCAAAAACACTGCCGAGACAGGTCACGGAGTAAATCAACACCAGCGGCAGTCCGAATTGCCGGAGGTTGAGATGGAATTGTTTGTTGAAAAAATCCGGCAGCCAGAAGCCGTAAAACCACCAGACCGGCCCCACCAGCACGCAAGTCCCGTAGTAGGCCCAGGCCTGGCGATAGCCCAGCAATTTCCTCCACGGGATTTTTTTCTCCTCCGCCGCCGCGGGGCTGCCGCGCAGGATGTATTGGCGTTCGGCCGCGCCGAGGCGTTGGGACTTTTCCGGCGCGTGGTAAAAGCCCAGCCAGAAGGCCAGCCAGACCAGGTCCAGGCAGCCCAGCGCGATAAACGCCGTCCGCCAGCCCAGATTCAACGCGATCAACGGCACCAGCAGCGGCGCGAAGATGGCGCCCACGTTGGAGCCGGCGTTGAAAAGGCCCGCGGCCACGGAACGCTCTTTGGGCGGAAACCATTCGGCCACGACGCGAATGGCCGTGGGGAAATTGCCCGATTCGCCCAGGCCCAACGAGAAACGGGCCGCGGTGAATCCACCGACGGACCGGCACAACTGGCCATGCTCAATGGGCCGGATAAAAAGACCCCGGCCGGAATTTCCACCGTGCCGCCGCTCAAGCCGTTGGTCGCGCCGCCCAGGGCCGCCGCATTGATGGCGGCCTGAATGGCCGCGGTGTTGGTCGTCACGCCGTCTCCCACCGCGTTGTAGGGCGCGTTGGTGATGACAATGACATTATTGGTATTGATGGCGGGCAGGAGCGGCGCGGCGCTGATCGGCCAGGCCAGCAATAAACAAACCCCCGTCCATCCAGCGCGTCCTGGAGTTCGAGCCGCCCTCATGGGTCTTCAATATATCCGACCCAGGGATTGGCCGACAAGACGGAACGGAAGTTCCAGCAATACATGAAAATGTTGTTTAAGGGCACCAATTCAACGTGATCGTCGAAAAAGCCGATGTTTTCGGCCCCCGGTATGCGCTGGGGCGAACTCACGGCGGTGGGCGCCTTCCTCGGAGCACTGCCGCCATGGCGGTCAATCAACATCCGGTTGACTCCGCCCACGCTGTCAGGCCCGATCCCGCCCGCCCCGCCGCCCAGGACACAGTTTCCGTTGGCGCCGGTGTACAAGTTGACGGTTTGCCCCTCCAAATCCCCGGCGCACGGCCAGCAATCTATCCAAATGCCGTCGCCCAGGACGGGCGTGGCGGCGGCTTTGTAAACATTGGCCTCCTTGTTAAATCGGTCCTGGGGGTCCTCCATGCTATACTTGTCTGTCTTGTCATATAACCAGCCGTTGAGCGTGTAACAGTAGATGGATTGAAACGTCCCGTTGGCGTCGAACCAGGGCATGTCCGCGCTGGGATTGTCGTACTGGTTGGCCACTTGTGCGGGCGTGAGAAGGAAACACGTGGGACACAAGAGGATGTTGGTATTGCCCCCCCACTCGGGGCTTAACGAGTTGCACCACTCCATGCCGCTGGTGGAATCCATTTCGGCGCCGCCGGAGGCGTTGGTCTTGCCAATCATCTGGCCGTTGTTATCGCCGCGGTAAATGGCATACCCGGCACACATTTGCTTGAGGTTGCTTTTGCAACTGGCGGCCTGCGCGTTCATTTTTGCGTTCGCCAGGGCCGGCAACAACATGGCGGCCAGAATCGCAATGATGGCGATGACCACCAGCAGTTCGATCAACGTGAAGGCCGGCCAGCCGCCGGCCGCCGGCTCCTGCTGGAATTTTGCTTTGATGGTCATAGTCAAGGCAGCGAAGAACCGGCCACCACGCGGTAGAAACGGGCATGATTGGTTTCCACGAGGCCGGGATCAACATACTTGGAAGGGCAGGGCCGGCGAATTGTTGGTCAGCACCGTCGTCCAGGTTATCAAGTTGGTTGAGGTTTGGATTTCGTAATTCAGGCCCGGAGCGCCGTTGACCAGCAGTTGGAAATGCCCGTTGGTCAACCCGTAGGAACTCGCGCTGACCGGGGCAAAGAGTTGGAGGTCTATGGATTGGCCGTCGGCATCCAGAACCAGCGAAGCTCCCTCGGCGCCCGATGGCTCATTGGGGGCCAGGGACAAGCCGTTGGTGCCGGAGGAATTATTAACGCACTGGATCAGCATGATGTTGGTGGGATAAGTCGGGAACTGGGGAACCGACAAAAGTTGGATCAAGGCGCCGCTGTTATTGAGGGTTTGAATCAGCGCGCTGGGGGTGGCATTGGCGTTGACCGGCAGCCCCAGGAGGGCGTTGTTGAGAGTCAGGCTGGCCAGACCGGGGGCGGTGGCGGCCAGCGAGTTGCTGACCAGCAGAGTGCTGTCGCTCAGGGAGATGCTGTTTTGAGCGCTGGTGGTGTAAGCGCCGACGGAGACGTTATTGGCCAAGACGGTTCCATTGTTGACGGCAAGCTGGCCATACGAGCCTTGGGCGGCAGTGCTGTGGACCGTGGTGTTGCCGAGGATGAGGTTATCGTTGACAATGAGCGTGGCGTTGGTGGCGGCGGGATTATTCTGGCCATAGATGTTGAGCACCCCCACGCACGGGCCGACGTTGCCGACGGGGCCGAGCGATTGATTGCCCAGGATGAGCGTGTTGACGTTGAGGGCGCCGATGGCGAAGTCGAGCGTGCCGATATTATTGGCGGTGGCGCTGGAGGAGCCGCCGCCGTCCCGGCCCAGAGACATTGTGGCCAGCATGGCGTCCAGCGATCCGTCGTTATTGGCTCCGTCGATGAAATCGGCCAGGCCGCAGGCGGCTTGCGCGCTGGAACCGCTGTTGTTCATGTCGCCGATGCCCCACCACGTCACGCGGCTGGAACTGCCGCCAATGCCCCTAAAATAAGCCGTCGGTTGGGACAGGCTCGTGTTGGGATTGAACTTGACAGTGGCGTTATATCTGCCCGACGTACTCTTGTCTCTCCCTATCCCAATGCTATCAACAAAGAAGGTATTCTGCTGCCCCAAGCAGAGTGTGCTGGGGCTGGCGCCATTGCCCGTATTGACACTCATTTCGAGGGCGTTGGTGGTGCCGCCCGACAGATAGTTGGCTGCCGGCGCGGCGTAGTTCAAAGTGATCGTATTGGTTGCGGCCAGATACAGGTTGCCCGAGAGACGCTGGCCGGTGGCGCCCGAACTGGGGAGGTTGGCGGTGGAGAGACCCAAGCGGCTGATATTGGCCGTGAACGTGCCCAAGCCGGACAAATCCAGCGTGGCGGTGGGCGTCAAGCCGCCGCTGCCTTCGTTGACGGCCAGGTTGGCGTTGGTATTATTCAAGTTGAGCGTGCCATTGGGTCCGGTGATGCTGGCATAGAGCGTAATGTTGGCGGCGGGGTCGCCCGGCGTGTACACCTTCAAGCCGTTGGCGCCCGTCACGTTGAGCGTGACGTTGCTGTTGATTTGGGTGGTATGATTTCCGTTGGTGTTCCCGTATTGCAACGAGGCGATAGTCCCGCTGAAATTGCTATCTACGATACTGCTCACCTGCGCCATGCTGTCAGCCTGGGGCTGCCCGTTGTTGGTGGAACCAAGATCAAAGAAACTGACGTTGTCAGACAGGCCGGGCGCGCCGCCGGCGCCGGTCCCGCCCGCCCAGTTGGTTCCATCAGACCAGTTGAAATCAGTGGCGGTGTTGGCTCCGGTCCAAATAGGAGCACCCATCGAAATAACCGACAAGGTCACCACAGAGCTAGTCACGCTGCCGGCGGCATTGCTGACAATCACGTAATACGACCCGTCATTGGCCGGGGTCACTCCGCTAATGGTGTAGGCGGCGCTGGTTCCATTGGGGTCGGCCGCATTGTTCGTAAACCATTGATAGGACGGCGCCGGTTCTCCATCGGCGGAAACCACGGCAAAGGTGGCGTTGCTGCTGGCGCTGACACCCTCACTCACAGGCTGGACGGTGATGACAGGCGGAACAATGACCGTCAGCGTCATGGTGCTGGAGGCGACTCCGAGGGAATTGCTGGCGAAGAGCGTATATCTATAACTGGGTTGAGTGAATTGCACATCGGTCAAGGCCAGCATGGAACTGGTCGCGCTGGAGACGGCATTGGAAGTAATTCCGCCATCCGTGCTCAAATACCATTGCAAGGCCGGCGTGGGAGTGCCGCTCACGGTGGCCGAGAGAGTGGCATTATTGCCTGACAGCGCTGTTTGATTGGTCAGTCCGGCTATGACGGGAGCTATGTTGCCCGAAACGACTGTCAGCGCCATGCTATTGGTGACCTGGCCCGCGCTGTTGCTGGCAGCCAGCGAATAGGTCTTGCCATCGGCGATCTGCACGCCGGTAATGGTCAAGGCGCTGGATTGGCTCCCGGAAATGGTTGAACCATTCGCGTCCCGGCCGTCGGACAGATTCACTCCATTGGTCTGCCATTGGCACGCCGGCGCCGGCACGCCGGACACGGTGGGACTGATGGTGACGGTATTGCCGGCGGTGGCCTCCTGGTTGTTCAAGCCGGTGATGCTCGGTGTGACGATGACGGTGAGCGTCATGGTGGCGGCCATGATGCCGGAAGCATTGCTGGCGACCACAGTATATTGATCGTTGTTTTGGGAATATTGGACATTGGTCAAGGACAGCGTCGGACCGGTTACGCCCGCGACCTCATTGGAAGTATTGCCGCCGTCCGTGCTCAACCACCATGTCAAAGCGGGCGTGGGGAAGCCGCCAATGGAGGCCGACAGGGTGTCGTTGCTGCCCGCCACCACGGTTTGGTTCGTCAGGCCGGTGATCGTGGGCGTCGCCGCGGAGGCTTTGAAAATGGTAATTTGACTGACATCCATGGTCGGATTCAAAGAGGGACTGCCGCTGGAGCGCGCGCCAATGGCCAGCGCGTCGAATTCCGTGTTTAATGTTTCCGCCGACGTCGTGGTGGCGGTCTGGGAAAAAAGAGGAGTGGCGCCGAAGGCAAGGCCGTTGTAAACGCCGCTGTAAATGCTGCTGTTAAGCGTGAGAGTGCCACTGGCCGTGAGCGTCGCGCTGAAACTCTCCGTGTAGGTGCCACCGGAGGCCAGAGGCGCGCTGGCGGACAAACTGCTGATCTGGGCGCCGGCCGGATTGTCGTACGAGCCGCCTCCAAGATCGTCCCCCACCACGTCTTGGTCCGCATAATACTCTGAAGTCGTGGTTCCATTTTGCACGGGGCGCGTATTGAGGTAAGAAGTGCCGCCGTTGGAACAGCGCTCCACGTATCCCTCCCAGTTCGCCGCGTTGCCGGTGGCGAAATTGGTATCGGCCGACGCCAGGCCCCCGTTGGTGTTAACGCCGTTAGTGGGAAAAGATTGAGGCGACCCCGAGTAATACAACCCGGTGAAGATGTAGGAACTGCTGTAGGCGTTCAGGGTGCCGCCGGTGTTGGTGAAAACGTAGAGCAGGGTGATGTTGTCCCCCGGGTTGACCAGCGTGACCGGATTGGCGGTAAACAAGGCCTCAATTTGCCAATAGCCGCTGGAGGTGGCGGCATTGAGTTTAAGCGTCATGTCGCCAGCTTTAAGGGTGGACGTGGTCTCGTCGCCCTTGGGCGAAAGGATATCGTAACCAGTGGAATTGGCGGTTGGCGCCAAGTTTGACGGGGCACTGAGCGTGCTGCCGTTGCCAAACGTATCGTTGAACACGGTCGTCTGTCCGAAGGCGGCCAACGGGGCGGCCAGGGCCAGAAGACCGAACACGCGGATGATTTTTTTAAACGGTTGCGTTGGGTTTGCATTCATAATAGTCGAGTGCGGATCTCTAAAACGCGGCAACTGGGGTGCCATGACTTTTGGTGCTGACATGATGTTCTCTTACCCGGCGAACGATGTTCCCGCAATGTGGGGATTCGGCGAAAAACATTGAAAAATCTGCGCGCCGGAAATGCACTTGCCAAACGCCGGGCGGCGGATTCAAAGTCTTTTCCATGCGCAAGAAGTCCTCGCGAGTGTTGCTCATCCTGGGCTGGTATGATTACCGGCTGCATGGCGGGATTGAAAAATATGCCCAGGAGCACGGCTGGCATCTGTCCGGCGATTGGGCGCGCGAGAAGGTCGTCCCGTGGGGTTGGGACGGCGACGGCATTCTGACGTGGCTTGGGGCGGGCGATGATCTGGCGGATTTTGTCTGCCAGGCCAACAAGCCGACGGTGGATTTCAGTTTCCGCCGGCCGCAGTTGAAATTCGCGCGCGTGCTGGAGGACGCGGCGGAAGAAGCGCGCTTGGTGTCCGATTATTTTCTGTCGCGCGGGTTTCGCCATTTTCTCTTTTACAGCGACGCTGAGAATTGGGTTTACAATGAACGCGGCGCGGCCTTTCTGAAATGTCTGGCCGAGGCGGGACGAAACGCCGCCTGGTTGCGCTGGCATGAATCGCCCGCGTTTCGCACGGATCGAAGGGCCTGGAAACAAAAACGCAAGTGGCTCTCCGCCGAATTGAAAGCCCTCCCCAAGCCGGTCGCCATTTTCGCCGCCAGTGACAGTTTGGCGTTGGAGTTGCTGGAAACGTGCGAGGACGCCGGGATTGCCGTGCCCGAACAAGTGGCCATTGTCGGGGCCGGCAATTCCCTCCTGGCGGTGGACGCCATGCGCACGCCTATTTCCAGCGTGGACGTCAACATGGAATTGATCGGTTACACCGGCGCCAAACTGCTGGATGAATTGATTGGCAGAAAACCCGCCCCAAAGCAGCCCATGCGGGTGCCTCCGTTCCGCTTGATCGCCCGCAAAAGCAGCGATTTGGTTGCGGTCAATCATCCCGGCCTGGCGCGCAGTTTGCGTTTTCTATGGGAGCACTGCCACGAGCCTATCGGCGTGGAGGCCCTGGCCCAGGCCGCCTGCATGTCCCTGCGCAGTTTCCACGAGGCGTTTGCGGGCCAATTCGGACGCTCCCCCGGCAGCGAACTTCGCCGCATCCGCGCCGAGCGCGCCAAAAAGCTGCTCCTGGATTCGGATGAGAAAATGGACGCCATTGCCGAGATGTGCGGCTACCAGAGCGGCAACAGTTTTTGGGTGGCGTTTAAACAGGCGACCGGCATGTCGCCCAAAAAATACCAAAAAACATCCACCAGCCATTGATGTTTCCAACGTCTTCTTTGCTTTCAAAAACTTGCGCAAGGCGAGGCGGCGGTGGTAGATTAGGCCGACAACGCCCGCCTCGGCTGGCCTTGTCGCTGTCTGAAGAACCGGAGCCACGATGATGAAACAACATTATACTCGACGCCAGTTTTTGCAACGATCGGCCGCCGCCGGAGCCTGCCTGCTGGCCCAAGGCCCATTGCCGGCCCAATCCACTCCCGCCAAACGCACCGCCGTTGACCAGGTGACGCTGGGCCACACCGGCCTCAAACTGAGCCGGCTCGGTTTCGGCACTGGCAGCGACAGCGGCCACGTGCAAAAAGCCCTTGGCCAGGAACAGTTCAACAGCCTGATCCGCTACGCCTTCGACCAGGGGATCACCTATTTCGACTGCGCGCAGGTTTACAGCACGTTTCCGTGGATGGCGGGGGCCATCAAGGGCTTGCCGCGCGAAAAGCTGTTCCTTCAATCCAAAATCGGCGGCCAGCCCGAGGATATTCTGACGGCCATTGACCACCACCGGAAGGTGTTCGACACCGATTACATTGACAGCATGTTGATTCATTGCATGGTCAGGGATGGCTGGACGGATGCCTGGAAAAGGATCATGGACGGCTATGATCAGGCCAAGGAAAAGAAGTGGATTCGGGCCAAGGGCGTCTCGTGCCACAGCCTGCCAGCGTTGCGCGAGGCCAGGCAAACGGATTGGACGGAAGTGCATCTGGTGCGGGTCAATCCCCAGGGCGCTTTCATGGACGGCGAGAAACAAGATTACAACATGACCGCTAATCCCATCGCGCCGGTGCTGGAGGAATTGAAGCTCATGCGGGCCAAGGGCAGGGGAATCATCGGCATGAAGATGGTGGGCAACGGCACCTTTGTGGACGCGGCGGATCGGGAGAAAGCCATTCGTTTTGCCATGTCGCGGCCGGAATTGGACGCGGTGGTGATTGGTTTCAAGAGCCGGGCGGAGATTGACGAAGCAATCCAGCGCATCAACGCCGCCTTGATCTGAAATCTCAAATTTGAAATTTGAAATCTCAAGATGTCCGGTATATTTTTTAGCGTGAGTCAAAAAGAATGTCCTGTGACGAATCGGAAAGGCGAGTCGCGTGCTTGAGATATTGCGCAAGGTGAAGTGGATGGCGGTGGATTGCTTGACGGGCGAGTCCCGCCTGGTGGAGCAGTTGCCCTTCGAAATCGGGGCGGGGGAGGGGGTTGATTTGAAAATCAATTCGCAAGGCGTGGCCGAACGGCATTGCGCCCTCAACCATGTCAAGGGGTATGGCTTGTGCCTGATTAAACAGGAGCCGGGGCTGCCCTTGTTCGTGGATGGCCAGCCCATTGAGTATTGTCCGTTGGAGCCGGAGACCGATTACGCGGTCAAAGTGGGCGCGCATTTCCTGGCCTTGCGCGGCAGCCGGCAAGTGGAGGAGTGGGCGCGGGGCCTGGATTGCACGCAATGGACGCTGCACGACACGGCCAACAATCTCGTGGACGGACCCATGGGACTGGCCGAATTATGCAAGTTCGCCAAGGAGCAGCAACGGCATCCGCAAACCCTGGTGCAGCCCGCCGGGCTGACCAAAGGTTTTTTTCTGCAGGACGCTTTTGAAGTGGTGGCGGCGCTGGAAGCGGCGGCGCGGGCGGACCCCGGGGCGGAAGCGCTCTCCACCATCACGGAGCGGGAGCCGCGCTTGTTGACGTGCCCGGTTTGCTGGCTCAAGTTCGATCTGGGGGAGATCATGCACCTGGCGGCCCATGATTCGTTGCGCGGCGACCCGGTGCTGGGCGAGGACGCGCCGCAGCGGTTTTTGGCCACGCGCTTCAACGATCTCGGCCAGGCGCTGGACGCCCTGGGGCTGCCCTGCACCGAAATCGCCTGTCCCCATTGCCGGCGGACGCTGCCGCCCGGCTTCACCGAGATGCCCCATCACATCATCTCCATTGTCGGGGACCAAAGCGCGGGCAAATCGTATTATTTGAGCGTGCTGATGAAGATGCTGCCCATCAGCCTGTACGAGAATTTCGGAGTGGTCTTTCAGGACGCCGATCCGGCCGGCAACGCCTTGCTCAACGAAATGAAGCAGACGCTTTTCGGCGCGCAAACGCCGGAAGGGGCGCGGCTGGCCAAGACGCAATTGGAGGGGGGCATGTATGTGCGGCTGCCGCGTTACGGGCGCCTCGTGGCGCTGCCCAAGCCCTTTGTCTATTCGGTCTCCTCCTCCAAGGAGGAATCCAACCGTTGCGCCTTGATCTTCTATGACAACGCGGGCGAGCATTTCCAGCCCGGACGCGATTCGGTGGAATCGCCGGGAGCGCAGCACGTGGCCAGTTCGTCGGGGATCATTTTTTTGTTTGACCCTTTCAACAGCCCGGATTTCCGGCGGGAAATCTCCGACCGGGAGGACCCGCAGTTGGAAAAGCCGGCCCTGGATCAGCAAGGGGTGATCCTTTCGGAAATGAAGGTGCGCATCGCCAAATTGCTCAACCAGGAATTGACGCTGCACATTGACACGCCGATGGCCATGCTGGTGGGCAAATGCGACGCCTGGATTCACCTGCTGGGCGGCGACTCGTTGCGCGCGCCCGTCAAGGACGGCTGCCTGGATTTGGAGGCGCTGGCGCACAATTCCCTCCAAGTCCGCCAGTTGATGATGCGCATCTGTCCCAACATCGTCGCCAACGCCGAGTCCATCAGCCGGCGCGTGTTGTTTTTCCCGGTCAGTTCCTTCGGCCACGCGCCCGTCAAGCTGGGGCCGGGCGATTTTGTGCCGGACCCGCGGCAGTTGAGGCCCTTCCACGTGGAGACGCCGATGTTGTGGCTTCTCTCGTGCATCGAACCGACGCTGGTTCCCATCCAATGAACTTTCCATGTCCTGGCAACTAATTTACACCAGCGCGCCGCGAGGACTGCTGTCCGGGCAGTCGGGATTCTGCACGGTGGCGCGCAGCGCCGATTTGCGGGAGGCGCTGGTGCAACGCCTGGAACAGATCAGTTCCTATCATTATCTCCGCGTGGCCGAGGCCGCGACGGCCAAGCGGAACCCCGCCATCTCGGCCTTCCGCCTGCTGGACCTGCGGGGCGCGAAGTATTACGTCTTGACGCGCATCCTGCCCTGCGGGCTGGATTTCACGGCGCGCACCAATCACCTGGCGCACCACTTGGTTTTCCAACCGGATGAATTGGCCGTTTTGCCCTCCCCAGCCGCCATCCTGCGCCATTGGCCCGGATGGATGGCGTCCTGGCAGGGCGAACCGCGCTTGCTGCCGCGGGTTGACCCGGCGGACTTTGCGGCGGCAAGGAAGACCTTTTTGCCCGCCCAAACATGGGCCAGACTGACAGGCGACGGCGGCCGGGCCGCCGGGCTGCTGGAAAGCGAATGCGTGCGCGGCTGTTACCTGCTTTGCCCGCCCGGCAGCGAAGAGCAGGTGCTGGAGATGTATTGCGAGACGCTGGAACTGTTGAATTTCAACGGCCAATTCCCGCTGCGGCCCTGGCGGCACCCCTTCACCTCGTTTCTGCAGGCGGAGGATAATCCGAATGATTTTCAATGGCGCGGCTGCCAGGAAAACACGCCGGCTTACAAACAGGCCCTGACACGCTCCGCGCCGGTCATTGCGTTGCGGTCGGTGCGCGTGCCGGGCAATTCCCTGGTCAAATTGGCCCGCGAAGCACCCAAGCCGCCGCCAGCCGCCGAGCCGTTTCCCAAGCCCGCGCCGTCCGGCCCGTCTTCGAAGTCCGCTCTCAAGACCGTGGCGCGCGAACCGTACGGCTGGGGCGCTTCCATCCCGCCGCCGCTCCATAGTGTCAACATCAATAAACCGGCGCGGGCGGCCAAACCGGCGTTTCTGGATCTTGATTTCACGGTCAATTCGGCCACGCTCACCCGCCTGGGCATTTTCGTGGCGGTCCTGGTCGTTCTGTTGGTGGCGCAATCGCTGATCAAACGTCATCCGGCGACTCGGCCGATGGAGCAGGGGATTCCCCCGCCAAGATCCGCTCCGAAGCCGGCGCCCCCCGCGGCCCCGCCGCCACCCGCTCTGGAGGCGCCGCTCAAAAAGTCTCCCCCCGCGGCGGTGGCGCCGGAAGCCATGCCTTTGGACTGGCTCAAGGGCGACGGACCAACCTACGTCCTCATGGTCCCGAATCCGAACAATTTCAGTCTGCCCATTGAATTAATCAGTTCCTTCCAAATCCTGCTGCGCCGTTACGACAGATCCGACCCGGGAGCTTTGCCGGGCGACATTCTAGTCGAAATGACGACGAATCACTGGGACTTTTCCTCGGGATCACTGATGAAAGTGGAGGGGCGCGACGGGCAGAAGGGCCGGCAGTTTTCCGTCTCCCTGGGCGCGGCGGAGTGTGTGTTCGATTATTCGGAATGGATGGAGGGAAAAGGAAAGTCGCTGGCTGTGCAGGCTAATTTTGACAGGGCGCCCGGAGCTTATGCCATGCACTTTGGCTTTTCCGCGCCCACCGATGGAGACCCGTTCCGGCTGCTCATTCTCAACGCGAAGAATCCGCCCGCGCCGCTGCGTCTGGCCGGGAAATTCCTGCCGAACTTCCGCCGGGACTTGGCCGCCCCGCAGCCTGCCGCGCTGCGTCTGATCCCCGATTTTTATTTGCTGGCCGGACAGCAATGGCAGCTTCAACCGTTGCTCAGAACCGAGTCGCACCCCGCCGAATCCCAGTATCTCTACAAGAATTGGCCATCCAACGACATGCCCGCCGCCGGCCACGAATTGGACTTCGCTGACGCCCGCCGGCAATTGCGGGCGCATCGGGAGCAATTGGAGGCGAAGCGGCACAGTCTCAGCGAGCATTTGGGGCTGCCGCTGGGCAAGCACTTCGGATTCGACGACACAAATCTGGCAAGCTTCCTGAGTTTCTCTCGCCGAAACCTGACGCGCAGCCGGTTTTTGGAGTATTTGGATAATCTCAAGGACAACGCCCCGGAGAAGTCGTGGATTAAGAAATGGCGCAATCAAGCCAACCCCGACCACCCTGGCGACGTGGCGGGCAAATTCCAGAAACTATACGATCTCTGGTGCGATAAACGACCGCAGGACAGTTCGTGGCTGACCGTCACCAATGCGGAGGGACCGACGAACTACTTTATTGCCGCCTGGCAGGTTTTGGGCGAAACGGAATTGGCGCAGGCCCAGTTGGACCAGTTAAAGATGAGATTCGACGAGCTGGATCGCGCCTATATCGCGCTGTGCATCGTGGATGCAAGGCAGCCCGGGCCGGGGCTGGAAATGATTCGTTTTGACGGGCCGTAGAGGAATTTGAGGACGATGATGACATTGACACAAACCGAAAGATTGGTGCGCAAGATCGCCGAAGTGGCCGCGCAACCGGCCTCGGACACGCAGACGGCCAAGCTGGCCCACGATTACGCCGAGCTTTGCCGCGCCGCCAACCGGCGGCTGGAACAATGCGCCCTGATGATCGAAGCCGGCCAGTTCCTGCAGGCCCTCCAACTGGCCGAGACCGCGCCGCCGCTGCTGGATTTGATCACGCTGCTGGGCTTCCGCCAGGCCGCCGAATGGCGCCACTACTGCCAGACCCACCAATTGCCCTGGCCCGAACCGTTCTACGACAAATATATCCGCCTGCTCAACGAGGCCTACGGCAAAGGCATCGCCAGCGATCATCCTTTTTATCGTGATTACCGGAGGGCGGTGATGGAAAACGACGATGCGCGCGCCTTTTCCATTCTGCGGGTGATTGCGAAACTGAATCCTTCCGACGCGAACACCAAGGAGGAATTGAAACGGCTGGAGGAGAAATTGTTGCGCGCCAGACTGAAAAGCCTGCGCCAGGTTCTGGCGGCGGGCGACCCCGTCAACATCCAGGCCAGCTTGGAGCAATTGGAGGCCTCCGGCCTGCCCGTGCCCGCCTCCCATCCCATCTGGCAGCAGGCGCAGGTCGCCCGTTGCCAGCTTCTGCTCCGCCGCGCCCAAGACCTCCGCCAAAAAGAACTCTGGCAGGAAGTGGAGGCGGTGGTGGATGAAATCCACGCCTTCGCCACCCGCTACAACGTCCGTCTGCCCGACGCGGACGCGGATGTCTGGACGGCGTTGGAGGAATGGTCCGGACAACAGCGCGCGGCCTGGGCGGCCCAACAGGATTTTCGCCGGGCGCTTTCCGCCTTGGAGTACGAAGCCGGTTCCCTGACCTCGCAGCGCGCCACCGACGCAAGACTCAACCGCGTCGCCGCCACAGCCGCCTTTAACTCACTGTCGGCAAAATGGAGGGAAGCCGAACGCTTCGAAGAACCGCTGGCCGAAGACTTGATTTTCCAATGCCAGCAAGGCAGCGCCTGGCTGCAGGAGCAAATCCAGGCCGCCAGCCGTCGCCGCCGCCTCATTGCCGTTGTGGTGACATTGGTTATCCTGGGCGCCATAGGCGCCGCCATTCCGTTTGTTTTGAATAGGACGCGACAGGGGGACTACGAGCAACGGTTCAAGCAATTGGAATCGGCCCGCAAGGTATCCAAAGTCGAGAGCCTCCTGGAGGAAGTGCCCAAGGCATGGAAGGCCAATCCCAAGATGGCCGACAGCCTCGTCAAAGCCGGGGATTTCATCGCGCGGGAAAAGGGATTGAAGCAGACGTTCGATCAAAAGCTGGCCGGATTGCAACACCTCGCGGCGGCGGCCTTTGGAGGCGCGCCGGACCAAACCGGGCCTGACCGCACAAGCTGCGGACATGCGTTGAGCCTGCTCGCGCCCGAATATGAACCGGCGGCCACCAGCGCGCTGGCCGCGTGGGACGCGCAATGGCAGGCTTATCGCAACGCGCAATTAGGCGGTATTTTGGATCGGGCCGAGGAAGCCGCCGCAGTCCTCAACGCGACCCATGGTGTGGAGCCGGTCCGCGCGGCCATTCCGAAAATCCGGGCCATGTTGTCCAACGTTGCGCCGCTGGAGGCGCAGCCGCCGGCGTTGGAGCAGGGGTTGGCGGACCGCCTGGGACGGTTGACCAACAAGCTCGAAAACTGGACGGTCACGGCCGCGAAATGGGAACAGGCGCAGACTGCCCTGGGCAACGCTTCCGCGCTGGACCCATACTTGGAGGCGCTGGACCAACTGGCGCTTTCCCCTTTCGCCACGGCGGCGCAAAAGACCGCCGTGGAAGGGATCAACCGCCTTCAGATCAGCCAGGAGACATTGCTGGGCCAGTTGCTTCTGCCCAATGACCGTCCGGCCTGGGATTCCCTGACCAACGTGACGGAGTGGAGCGCCAGCCTCATGCCCGAACAACCCACCAGCCAGGAGAAGGACCTTTATTTTAAATTGCGCGACGACAAGAACGTCAGGGACGTGAATGCCTACGAATTGATCACCAACGCCCGGCCCGGCAATCCTTATCATACCCACCCGGTGTTTGTGCAAGGCGTCATCGCCCCTGACAACGGCGGCTCGGAGGCGGGCATGGTCCACGATCCGGCGCAATACCGGGACACATTGCATTTTGTGCATACGAGCTACAGCGATTGGGACTACAGCAAAGTCAAACGGTTGTACCGCACCCTGGAATGCGACAGTTATGAGCGCCTGGGCTTGGGCGAACTCATTGACGCCAACACGGGCAATTATCAAAAGCCGGTCCTGCAAATCTTTGACCAGTTGAATCAGGACAACAAGGCCAGCGCCGTCTTCCGGGCCTTCGTCACTTTCAAGCTTCTGGCGGTGGCGCAATTGCGGCCCGCCGAGTGGGGGTTTGCCTGGTGCCCAAGCGTGGCCGCCCACATTCAGGCGCTGACGGACCTGAATGCCAAGGAGATTCAAAGCGGGGACTGGATGGTGCCGGAGCGGAGCGGGAAACTGGAAAGGCCGTTGCAGGAATACTTTGAGAAGGCCCGCGCCCTCCCGCTGGAAAAACAAGCGCGCTTCTGGCAGCAACTGGTGCGGGAAACCTGCGCCAAAGGCTTCACCTTCGCCGGATTTTGCGATGCCTCCGGCCGCCCCGTGCCGCGGGGGCCTGCGGCGTCTCCCGACGAGTTGTGCGGCTGGAGCCGCGCCGGCACAGCCACGGTGCTGCTGCGCAAGGCCCCGGGTGGGCAGGCTTACACGCCCCTGGCCGAACCTTTGCCTTTTTCTCCGTTGTTTGCCTTTACAGGCGACCGCCGCCAGTTGTTGTTGCAGACTCTCAGCGCCACCGGCTATCCCGCCGCGCTGGCCGGCCCGATTCTCCCGCCGTTTTTCGAGGGTGGCTTATGAGTGACTCCCAGGAATATCCCTTGCGCTGGCGCGGACGGCAATCCGGCCCGTATCCGGTCTCCGAGATCAACCGCTTGCTTGACGACCATAAAATCGGGATGGGCCATGAAATCCTCTACCAGGACGAATGGATCACCTTGGAGGCGTTCTTGGCCGCGTTGCAAAAAGCCGCCGCTCCGGCCGCCCCAAAATCCAAAGCGGCCGCGCCCACCATTGTCCTGGCGCCGCTTCCGCCGCCGCGCGAGAAGGTTTCCCCCCTTCGCCTCAAGGTTTCCGTGACTCCCGCCGAGCCTGCCGGGAACCCGGACCCAGCCGGGGCGCACGAGGGCCGCCGGCGTTACCGTCTGGTCTTTGCTCTGCTGGCGGTCTTCGCCGGCTTTTCCGGCGCGCATAATTTTTATGCGCGACAGTGGATGACGGGCATGCTGCAACTGCTCCTGAGCGTGGCCACTGAGTTGATGGGCTTTGGCTTGGTCGCCTCCTGGCTGTGGGCCATTGTGGAAGCAATCGTGGTGCGCAGAGACGGCCGCGGCAACGATATGATTTAAACGCGCCCAACCCGATTTTCACTTTATGGATTCTGTTCCAACTCCTCCCAACCCTAACCCTAACCCTAACCCCAACCCCAATCCCGGCGCCGGCCGCCTGTTGTCCAGACGCGCCCCGGCGGGGCGCCAGCCGCCGGCGGGCGGCGCGCCGTCGTCGGCGGCGGCGCGGCCGGCCGTGGTATCCTTGAGCTGGGGGGAGGAAGACATTGAGAACCGCTGCGGGTTGGGGCTGTTCAAGGGCGGGCGCTTCACGAGCGTCAACAAAACTTTCACCTTCCTGGCGGCGGCGGGGGTTTCGGCTCTGTTTATCTGGCTCATGTTCCTGCTGGATCACGGCGATTCCCGCCTCAAGCCCATTGGCACCGCGTTCGTGCGGCCCGGCAATTTGTTCGCCACCGGCCCGGCCACGCTGTTTTTCTTTTGGGGCGTCGTGGTGTGTTTGGTCAAGATTCCCAAATTGCGGTTGCAGCGGCGCGCCCTGGACCTGGCCGCCGTGCCGCAGCACCGCGACTTTGTGCTCAACGAAACCACCGCCAAGACCGTCTTGGACCGGGTGCGCAGTCTGGTGGATGACACGCGCTATTTCATGCTCCTGAACCGCATTGATCGCGCGCTCTCCAATCTGCAAAACATCGGCGGCGTGAGCGATGTCTCCACCATCCTCAAGGCGCAGAGCGAAAACGACGAAAACCAGGTTGCTTCCAGTTTTGCCATCATTCACGCCATGATTTGGGCCATCCCGGTCCTGGGCTTCGTCGGCACCGTGCTGGGCTTGAGCATCGCCATCCGCAAATTCACCGGCGCGCTCACCGGCACCACCGATATCAACCAGATCAAGGATCATCTCAAGGAGGTCACGGCCGGGTTGTCCACCGCGTTTGAAACCACGCTGGTCGGACTGGCCTTTGCTCTGCTGCTGCATCTTTTGTCGGATTTGGTGCAACAAAAAGAAACCGACTTTCTGGACGAGTGCAACGATTACTGCCACGCGCACGTCGTCTCCAAACTGCGCGTCCGTCCCAAGGAAGGCAACCCGGAGTAAGCATGCCCAACAAATTGCGCAGCACCAGCGGACAGGTCTCCTTCTTCGCCTTTCTGGATATGATCACGACGGTGACGGGGGTGTTGCTGCTCATCACGCTGTTGATCACGCTCTATCTCAACGAGGCGCCGATCACCCCGGCCACCCAAAACCGCGATGCCGTGCGGGAACAGTTGGAGCAGGCCCGCGCCACCCTGGAAGCCACCCGGGCCGAATTGCGCCAGCGCCGGCTGCAAGCCGCCGCCCTGACCAACCGCGTGTTTGTCGTGCCCGAAGCCGATCGTTCCGGCAAAGAACCGGTCTTGATTGTCCTGTCCGACACCAACGGCCTTTGCACCCGGCTGGGACAAACCAAGGCCGTCGAATTCCTTGAACGTGCCGACGGCGCGGATTTCCAACGCATGCTCGAAAATTGGGACCCGCACAAGGACCGGCTGGTCTTTTACATCCGGCCCTCCGCCGTTCTCCATTTCAGGGCCTGCGAACAACTGGCCGCCAGCCGTTCCTTCAGCATCGGATACGACGCGGCCCAGGAAGACCTGCGCTACGTGCTGGCCATGCCATGAAAAAGCCCTCTGGATTTTACAATGATAGTTTGGAGATGTTGCTGGACACGATGTGCAACATGCTGGGAGCCATTGTCTTCATCGCTCTGTTGGTTGCTTTAATGGCTCAGGACACTCCGCCGCCGCCGCCCGCTTTCTACCAGGCGCAGGCGGCCCAACTCTCCAACGACCTGGCAGCCGTTACCGCCTCCACTGTGGAGGCCGAGGCGGAGCTTCACGCCACTCTCCTGCGTTTGCAAGACCCGCATCTGCACCCGGCCACCAATCTCATGCGGTTGCCCGTCATTTCGGATACCCGCAAACAAGCGTGGCCGGTCATCATTCGCGCTGGCAGCCTTTTCCCGTTGAATGTGCTTTCCACCGATGGACGCGCGGCGGTGTTGCGCAATAACCGCTCCTTGAGCCGGCAGGAAAGATACGTCGAGCCGCGGCCCGGCATGGGCGACGAACCGGAGCAAGGCGTGGCCGGCATGGCGCAAGCCTTCAAGGACAGCGGCAAAACAAACTTCTATTTTGCCTTTTGGGTCTATGACGATTCATTCGATGCCTTCACGCGCGCCCGCGAAACGGCCGCGCGTCTTGGTTTCCAGTACGGCTGGGAGCCGCTGCCGCAACAGGAGCGGTTGCAATTGGGCACACAGGGAGAACGCGTTTTGCCGCAAAATTAACAGGAGTAAACTATATGGAACAAACATGTATTCAGTGTGGAAAGACCTTTGAAACCCAAACTCTCTCCGCCATGCCAAGGCCCGTTTGCCCGGATTGCCAGCAAGCCGGCATCCCGCCCGGCCCGACGCCAACCCGCTCGCGGATTCAAGGGAAGGATATTGCCATTGCGGTCCTGGCGTTGGCGCTCTTGGCGGCGTTGGTGTGGCTGTTCCTGCGGCCCGGCGAGCGGGCCAGGGACATCGTGTTCGGCGACGTCGGCCGCCGGACCGCGCCGGGCGACGGCGGCGTTGGCCGCGCGACAGGCACAGCGGCAGGCGCGCCGGCGGACGGCGGCGCGGGCGGTGTTGGAGGCAGGGCAGGGCAGGGTATTGCCGGCGCCGGCGGTGGAGTTGGTTCCACCGGGCCTGGCGGCGTGGTTGGGGGAGGTGGAGGTGGCGGAGGCGCAACGAATCCAATGGCCACTTCAACAGGACCAGACCAATTGACCACCGATCAAGGACAGCCAAAAACTCCACAAGGAAGCGACCAAAACAATGGCGGCGCGGCTTTGGCATCAGGCGCCGGAGTATCAGGGCCGGGCAGTGGAACTGGCGTTTCAGGCCCGACCTCCGGCCCCGGTTCCAACCCCGGCTCCAACCCCGGCTCCAATCCCGGCTCCAATCCCGGCTCCAATCCCGGCTCCAATCCCGGCTCCAATCCCGGTTCCAATCCCGGTTCCGGCTCCGGCGCGGGCGGGCGCGGAACATACCCGTCGGGCGACGCATATACTAAATCAGCGCCTTTCACGATCGTCACGCCGTTGGAACCGGATCCGTACAATAAGGACACCACGGCCCAATTGCTGGCAGCGGCAAAATCAGCAGTTCCGGCGCCCGATGTTCCAGCCCAAACAGCAGACCTGCTGGGCAATGCTCCTGATCGGATATTCGACCCGGAGGCCGGCTCCAACGTCGTTTTCGTTCTCGACAATTCCATGAGCATGATGACCAACGGCAAATCGTTCTCCGCCCGGCAGGAAGTGGCGCGGACGCTCCAATCCATGAACGCCAGCAAGAGGTTTTACGTCCTGTTCTTTCACTCCGGCGGTTACGAAGGCATGCCCGCCCTCGCCCCCGTCCCGGCCAGCCCTGAGAACGTCCGCGCCATGACCAACTGGCTCTTTTCCGTCGGCCACCGCACCGGGGCCGATCCCACCAAGGCCATGCAGCGCGCCCTGGGGCTGTCGCCCGCGCCGGATACAGTGTGGCTGTTGTCCGGTAGCCAGTTGCCGGAAAAAGTGATTGACAACATTCGCGAGGCCAATGCCTCCGTCAACGCCCGCATCAACACCATTGGCCTCTATACACGAGATGGGGAAGGAGCCATGCGCCGGATCGCGGACGAAAACCGCGGCGCCTATCGCTTCGTTCCTCCGACCAACTCCTCCCCGCCGTGACCCGTTCGCCTCGGTTCAAGCAGGACGCCATCATTGGCATGGCGATTCTGGTGGTTATTCTGACCCTGTGGCGCTTGCACTCGCGCCCGGAGCTTTTCGGCGGCCTTGGCCCCTGGGCGGAAACCAATATCTTCGGCGCTGCCACCTTGAGCTTGCTCCCAAGAGCGGGGCAGGGCGCCGGAGAAAACCAGCCGTTGCTTCCCATCACCGCAACGCCCGCGTCTTCCAACCAGTCCGGCTTGCCCGGAACCAATCCGCCCCCGGCGACGCCTGCCCAGACGCCCGGTTTGGCGGGCCGCCCGTCCTCCAACGGACCGCCCTCGAACCGTTCCGCCTCAACCAATCTCATCCACACCAACGGACCCGTGACCGTGATCGCCGTGGCGCCATCGGACCTGGTCGAAACCCCGCCGGGGGTGGTTTCCTCGGTCAACGTGCCGGAGGCCGCCGCCATGGAACGGCATTTGGGCGACGCCAGAGCCAAAGGGGGCGACATTCAGCTTTCCTTGTCGTGGCAGAACTACAATGATTTGGACCTCCATTGCATGGATCCCGCCGGCCAGGAAATTTGTTTCAGCAACCCCAAATCCACCCGCACCGGCGGCGAACTGGACGTGGATCAAAACGCGCACCTGCCGTACACCATGTCGCCGGTGGAGAATATTTATTGGCCCTTTGGCGGGGCGCCGCCCGGTTTGTACCGGGTGTCTGTTGTCTTCTACGCGCCGCACGGGGGCGCCGACCCGACCCCGTTTCTGGTCCGCACGGTCGTGCAAGGCAGGACCAATTTCTTCAAATCCGCCATCCATTACACGGGGATGCGCGAAGGAAAGCTGATCTGCAATCTGCATTACGACCCGGCCAATCCGGACCCCGCGCGGCGTTTCCGGTTCGAACGGTGACAAATGCCGCTACCGGACGGGCGGCGGTCCAAAGGCGTAAAGCGCGGACTGACCAGGTCCTGTTTCAGATGCACAAGGTAACTGCATATAACATACATTGTGCGAAACACACTTGTGAAATTTGCCGTTGGACTGTCTGTTGCTACAGCGGGGTTGTAAGACACTACGCCGCGAAGATCGGCTTAAAACCGCCGGGCTTCTGCCCTCATTCCCTGCGCGCAACTGCGGCGACCAATTCACTGGATAACGGTGCAGATATTGCCAAAGTGGAGGAATGGCTTGGCCACGCCAATATTGCCACTACCCGCCTATACGACCTCCATAAAAGCGAACGTATATCGGTCAAGCAGGCGCGACATCCTTCTGTTCTTGCCGGGGGGCAGCTATTTTCCGCCTTGTTACGAGACGTACTTGATGAACTGCACTCGCTTCAATTCTACAGGAGGATGGAACTGGAGCCGAATATGGAAGGCGCAAATCCTGCCACCATTGAGGCGGATATTGATATTCACGGGTATTCGGTTTACCGGATTGATGATTTCTTCGAGAAGTCAAAATAGTGTTCGACCAGTCAACGCCACCGCTCCCCTGCCCTACCCCCTGCAATAGCCCAGGTTTCCGTGTTATACATATTTGAAGGACGTTCATTGTCCCTGATTTCACTCCTATGGCACGTCCAAACTATTACGTACCCACCATTAACCGCTTCCTCGTCTCGGTCCTGCATCACAATTGGAACAACATTCCATCCGGGGATGGTGCCGATTCTGCCACTTTCTCGGACAAATAATAATCGCCCCCAGATTTAACTCTACTAAGGCGTGAATTTGACTCGATAGAATCGCATCGGTCGTTGGGAAACGATTCCATCCTTGATTGTCATGCTCCCGCCCGTGCCGACGACTGTTTCCAAGTCGGTCCAGGTCGCAGGATCCAATGTGTTGTTATATTGCACAGTGTACAATATTCCGTTTAGGCTATGAAAGGATAGACCAAACGACCCGTTGGCGATAACAGCGGCGACTCCGAAGGTCGGCGCGATTAGGGCCGAGCTTACCGGGCCGAGACAATTAGCGGCGGCAGTCACAGTCTGCTCCTGACAAATGTCCATGCCAATTGCCGTAACGGTATTTGTTGGCGTGAAGACAACTAATATGTTAGTCATATAGGTGTTCACTGTGTTAGTGATTAATGTTAGCACGACGTTAGTAGTAAAGTTGGTGCTTGCGTTAGTTGTGTAGCTGGTCACGTCGTTAGTCGTGTAGGTGGTTACTGTGTTGGTGGTGAGGTTCGTGACCGTGTTAGTTGTCAGAATGGATCCCGCCGGGCGGAGGTAATAGAACAAATTGGGACCCTGATTTCCCACAGCGGTGACTGTAAACGTCAAGGCATTGAGGAAGTTGGTGCCGAGGTTGATGCGGTCCGTGGCAACATGAGTTACAGGGTCGATGCTCCCGATGATGGACCCAATAGCATTATGGCGGAGATAGGCGAAGACATCGGTGGCCGACCAGGCGGATATTGTGCCATCCACATAAACCAAAGAGTCAAAGTTGGTGCCGACGGCGTATTCATCAGTTTCGCTCCCACCTGGAGTGGGGTTGATGATGCCGAAGGTGGATAGACCGGCATTTTCCTGGCGGACCGAGTAGAATAAAGTGGCCCCGTAATTGCCCACGTTAGCGGCCGCGTAGGCCAAGCCGGTGTAGCCTGTTTTGGCGGCGGGGTTGTCGAGAGTCCAGAGATCCTTTGAGTATTGTCCGTCGCCTTGAGATATGATTTGCCCGAAGGTGCAAGCGCCGGTATTATCATGGCGGACGTAGTAGAAGTTCACCGCCCCGTAGCCGACATTATCAGCCGCAAAGGTCAGCGCATCGTAATTGGACTCTGTGAGTGTGAATTCATCCGTGACCGCGCCGAAAGCGGGAGGCACGGTGGAGATGGTGTCAAACTCAGCAGCACTAGCCGCAGGCTCGCGGATTGCGTAAAACAGCGTGGGTCCATAGTACTCATCTTGGTCCGCATACATCAACCCATGCAAGTCAGGCGGGACACTGAAAAGATCGTTCAGGATTCCAATATTGGGGTCGATGTACCCGAAAGTGGGTGTTACAGCATTCGTCGTGACGGTGCTAACGTCGTTCGTCGTGATGGAGCCGGAAGTGTTGGTCGTGATGACAGCCACAACATTGGTCGTAATGACACCGACAACATTGGTTGTGATGACATCGACAATGTTGGTCGTGATAGTGCCGCTGCTGTTGGTCACTATGGTCGTGTTGGTCGTCGGGTTGGAACCTCCGAGGGCGATATAGCTGCCCGTGAATGGCGCGGAGGCCCCAGGGGCGAGCGTGATCGGACCAAGCAGCGGGGTGTTGTTGCTCGGCTGGCTGCTGAAAACCAGGACGTTTGTCAAGGTGACGTTGCCAGAGTTGTTGACCGATCCTCCAAAGACCACGGTACTGCCCACGGACACCGGACCTGGCGGGCAAGTTTCTGTGAGGGCGATGTTGGGAGTGAAGGTGATCGGACAAGTCGTGCTAGCGGCGTTAGTGACGCCGATATCGCAGAGACTCTGGCCGATGGCGGTGGAGGCGCTGGTGCTGGAGCAATTGGCCGGGGCCAGATAGCTGCCGGTGAAGTTGGTGGAAGCGCCCGGAGCCAGCGTCAGGACAGTCAAGATCGGCGTGATTCCGCTTTGGCTGTTGGTCACGATGATGTTGTTCAAGGTCACGTTGCCCGCATTGCTGACGCTGCCGGTGTAGGTCAAAAGGCTGCCCGGACTTACCAGATTAGTAGGACAATTTTGCTTGATAGTGAGGAGCGGGGTTGTGCCGACCGGGCAGGTTGTGGTTGCCGTGTTGGTGACGCCGATACCGCAGAGACTCTGGCCGATGGCGGTGGAGGCGCTGGTGCTGGAGCAATTGGCCGGGGCCAGATAGCTGCCGGTGAAGTTGGTGGAAGCGCCCGGAGCCAGCGTGAGGACAGTCAAGATCGGCGTGATTCCGCTTTGGCTGTTGGTCACGATGATGTTGTTCAAGGTCACGTTGCCCGCATTGCTGACGCTGCCGGTGTAGGTCAAAAGGCTGCCCGGACTTACCAGATTAG
>Ga0224555_1001561_pt1 | contig 31000 bp, 21 predicted proteins | sample 714S23034metaG_FD_180687 | JGI IMG/M metagenome (GOLD analysis project Ga0224555, IMG submission 180687) | Peat soil microbial communities from Stordalen Mire, Sweden - 717 S2 30-34 | ecosystem: Environmental > Terrestrial > Soil > Wetlands > Peat | place: Sweden: Norrbotten County, Stordalen...
CCGCGAATATCAGCTTGATCAATCGTCGCCATTACCTGCCACGGCTGCTGCTGACCTTGTCCTCGAAAGGACAAATACAAAAACCACCCCAACGATTCGAAGATGTTGACAGGGTCACACCATATCATCTTCCGGTTTGGCGACCATCCACTCGGAACTCCCAAGAAAGGATCGAAAGGACTTCTCAATAATTGAAATGTTGTAATCAACATCGGGGCAACCTCCCGTTAGCCCAGTGAACTCGGCACACTCAGCGCCTCGTCAGATAGACTTGCTGAACGAACTTCATGCCCATTTCTTCAGGCACCAAACTCGGTCACTACGAAATCCTCTCGCCGATCGGAGCCGGCGGCATGGGCGAGGTCTTCCGCGCTCGCGTTGAGCGCGGCTACTGCGCGGGCCTCACGCTGGAAGCGAACGAGGTGACCGCGTTGTGGAAGCGCTGTTTGCAACCGAGGTATCGCTCTGTCGTTTGCACAGAGACGCGTTTTCCGGCGCATGGATCTGGGGACCACTGACGGACCATCTGCCGGTCATTCTGAGCGAGGCCAATCCGGAGGGTTGTGCGGCGTGCTCGTCACGGGTCAATCCTGCGAACAACTACCGGAACGGAACGGTGTATCCGGCCTATACGGCGACCGCCTTCAAGGGACTGCTGGATCTGGCGCAAAAACATCAGACGAACCTGATTTCGATGCTGAGTTGGTCGTTTGAGTTCGAGGGCAGGGATTACTTTGAAGGCTTTCGGTCACTCTCGACGAACGGGATCGATAAGCCGATTCTGAATCTGTTCCGGATGCTGGGAATGATGGGCGGCGAACGGGTTGCGGCGACGAGCACCGGGAGTGTACCGCTTGCCGACGGAAGTGGCTAAAGGAGTGCGCGGAACCCCCGATGTGGATGGGCTGGCAACGCACGACGGGCGCCATGCCGCGGTCCTGTTGTGGGACTATGAGGATGCTGCCGAGCCTGCGCCGGCGACCCGGGTGACGGTGAAGGTGAAGGGGATTCCGGCGGGAATCCGGCGCGTGCTGGTGGAGAACTATCGGATCGATGACACGCACAGCAACGCGTACACAGTCTGGAAAGCAATGGGGTCGCCGCAGCAACCGACCAGCGAACAATATGCAAAGCTGAAAGCAGAGGAAGGATTGCAACTGCTCGATTCGCCCGCATGGATGGATGTTACAGACGACGCGATTGAGGTTTCGACCGAGATGCCCCGGCAGAGTCTTTCGCTGTTGTCACTCAGTTGGTAAACGGACGGGACCGCGACGATGCCGCGCAAATGGTATTTCGTGCTTTTGGTGGCGGTCGCGATCGCGATCAGCTACTTCGACCGGCTGACGCTGCCGGTGGCGATTGCCGCTATCCAGCACAATATCCCGCTCTCGAACGAGCAGTTTTCGTGGCTGCAGACGTCGTTTCTTTTGTCGTATGCGGCGCTGTATGCGATTGGCGGGCGGCTGCTGGACTGGCTGGGCACGCGGCGAGGATTTCTGCTGATCATGCTGTGGTGGTCGCTGGCTTGCGCGCTGCACAGCCTGGCGACCGGATTCGTTCTGCTGGTGGTCGCGCGCTTCTTGCTGGGGATGGGGGAAGGCGGAGCGTTCCCAGCGGCGACGCGCGTGGTGGCGGAGTGGATTGAGCCGCGGGAGCGCTCGACCGCGATGGGGTTGATCAACGCGGGCACGGCGGTCGGTTCGCTGCTGGCGCCGCCGATCATCGGCTTCATCCTGCTGCACAGCGGCTGGCGCGCGGTGTTTCTGGCGGCGGGCGGAGCCGGATTGGGCTGGGTGCTGTGGTGGGCGTTCAGCTATCGCGGGAATATCGAGGTCGCCGCGGTGGACGCAAGCGATGCGCCGCTGGCGCGGCCGATGCGCTGGATGGATGTGATTCGGCTGCATAACGTTCAGGCATTCGTCTTCGCCAAATTCATGAGCGACTCTGCCTGGTACTTTCTGCTCTTCTGGCTGCCGAAGTATCTGTACGACGCGCGGGGCTTCGATATTCGCCAGGTCAGTTACTACGCGTGGATTCCGTATGCCGCCTCCGGCGTGGGCAGCTTTCTGGGAGGGTGGTTCTCGTCGTCTCTGCTGCACCGGGGGAAGTCGCTGGACGCCGCACGCAAGATCTCGCTGGGTTGCTGCGCCGCGGCGATGCCCGCGGTTATGCTGGTATCGCTGGTGCCGGTCTCGATGGCGATGGCCCTGTTCAGCATCGCTTTCTTTGCGCAGCAAGCGTGGTCGGGGCTGGTGATGACGCTGCCCGCGGATATCTTCCCGCTGAACGGCGTTGGAACGGTAGCCGGGCTGATCGGCTTCGGCGGAGCGATCGGCGGCGCTGTCTTTGGGGTCATCGCCGGATTTTTGCTGAGTCATGGCGTGACGTACGGCGAGCTGTTTGTCGCCGTTGGAACATTTCATCTTGTCGGCTTCCTCGGTATTGTGCTCAGAGCCGGCAGGATCCAACCTTTCGGTGCCATCGATGTTGAGGAGATGGGGAGCCCTGCATGAAAATCACGGAAGTCCGAACGCGCGTTGTGCAGTGGGAGGGCAATACCGTTCCGCTGCCTCCGAACTTCTGCACGAATCCGATGGACCTGGTCGCATTGCGCAAAGCGTCCATGGGAAACTTCGCGTTTCATAACTGGCTGCTGGTGGAGATCTTCACGGATACGGGCCTGGTGGGGCTGGGCAATGCCGCGCTATCGCCACTCGTGACCAAGGCGCTGATCGATACGTACCTGAAGCCGTTGCTGGTGGGCGCGGATCCCTGGGATGTGGAGTATCTATGGCAGCTGATGTATCGGCGCACGCTGGCGTTCGGGCGCAAAGGCGTGGCACTGGCGGCGATCTCGGCGGTGGACATCGCCATCTGGGATTTGCTGGGCAAGGATGCGAAGCAGCCGGTGTTTCGCCTGCTGGGAGGACGGACCAAAGACAGGATTCCGGTTTACGCGAGCCGGCTGTATGCCATGCCGATTGATGAGCTACAGGCGGAAGCGCAGAAGTACAAGGATCAGGGCTACACGATGATGAAACTGCGTTTCGGGTGGGGGCCGATGGACGGCGCCGCCGGGATGCTGAAGAACGTGGAGCTGGTGCGGGCGGTGCGCGAGGTCATCGGCGACGATATTGATCTGATGACCGATGCTTATATGGGCTGGACGCTCGACTACGCCAAGCGCATGCTGCCACGACTGGAGCCGTTCAATCTGCGCTGGCTGGAAGAGGCGGTGATTCCCGATGACACGCGCGGCTATCGAGAGCTGAAGAGCTACGGGCGGATTCCGATTGCCGGCGGGGAACATGAGTTTACGATTTTCGGCTTTCGCGAACTGCTGGAAACGAATTCGCTGGACTATATTCAGTTCGACACGAACCGCGTGGGCGGCATCAGCCAGGCGCGAAAGGTCTGCGCGCTGGCGGAGTCTTTCCAGGTTCCGGTGGTGCCGCATGCCGGACAAATGCACAATTACCACGTGGTCATGGCGAGCCTGAATTCTCCTATTGCCGAGTTTTTTCCCAAGGTGGATGTTGAAGTGGGAAACGAGCTGTTCTGGTACATCTTCGACGGGGAGCCTGTGCCGGAGCGCGGATCCATCAACCTGGACGATACGCTGCCGGGACTGGGGCTGACGGTCAACGAAGAATCGCTGCAGCAATTCCACGTGATGGAGTGAGGAAGGAAGATGACCGTGCATTTGGTTCAGATTGCAAGGGGTGATCAGCCACGTGTGGCGGTGGTGCGCGAGCCGCAGCTTTTGCTGCTGCGTGAGGTGGAGTCGGTGCTGGCGCTGGCCCGCAGGGCGCTGGCCGAGGGACGTACGCTGACCGCGGTTGCCGAGGGACTGGTCTCCGCGGAAACGCTGCAGTACGACGATGTGTACGAAGGAGGTTCGGCGTGGAGGCTGCTGGCGCCGATCGATTGCCCGGGCGCTCCGCAACGGGTGCTCGTATCGGGGACCGGGCTGACGCATCTGGGCAGCGCCCGCGACCGCCAGGCGATGCACGTCGCGCCGACCGCACAGGAAGAAGCGCAGATGACAGACAGCATGCGCATGTTTGAGTGGGGACGGCAGCACGGACGGCCGCCGGAGGGAAGCGTGGGGATTGCGCCCGAGTGGTTCTACAAAGGAGACGGCTCGATGATGCGGGGACCGCTCGCGGCGCTGGAGATTCCAGGATATGCCGAAGACGGCGGCGAAGAGGCGGAGATCGCTGCAATCTATATGATCGCGGACGACGGGACGCCGTGGCGGATTGGGATGGCGGCGGGCAATGAGTTTTCAGATCACGTCTTCGAGCGGCGAAATTATCTGAACCTCGCCGGATCGAAGCTGCGCACGTGCAGCATCGGACCGGAGCTGGTGGTGGGCGCTGCTTTCAGCGATGTGGCCGGACGGGTGCGGATTCTTCGCGGAGGCGATGTGCTCTGGGAAAAGGCGATTCGCACAGGCGAGGAAAATATGTGCCACAGCCTGGCGAATCTGGAGCATCACCACTTCAAATTCGCGGCGCATCGGCAACCGGGGAGCGTGCATGTCCATTTTGTAGGCGCGGATTGCCTGTCGTTTGGCGAAAGTGTACGGCTGCAATCCGGGGATGTGACCGAAGTTCAGTTTGAAAAGTTCGGGCGAGCGCTGCGAAACGTGATCGCGAAGGACGAGCTCGTGACACAGCCGGTGCGTGTGCGACCGATGCAGTAGAGAGGACAACATGGAAACGAAGATCAAGGTTGCGCTGCTGGGCCTGGGGACGATGGGCCACGGGATGGCGTTGAATCTGCTGAAGGCAGGCTTTCCGCTGACAGTCTATAACCGCACCCGCGCGAAAGCAGAGGCCCTGGCCGCTGCGGGCGCCACGGTGGCGGAGACTCCTGCTGGAGCGGCTGAGGATGCGACGGTTGTCTTGGCGATGCTGGCGGATGACGAGGCATCGCGGACAGCGTGGTTGGGCCCGGAGGGCGCTCTGGCGGCGATGCAGCAGGGCAGCTTGGTGGTGGAGTGCAGCACGCTGAGTCCGGAGTGGGTAGCGGAACTCGATGCAGCGGTGCGCAAGCGTGGGATGCGGATGGTCGAAGCTCCCGTGACGGGCAGCCGCGCCCAGGCCGAAGCGGGACAGCTCAACTTCCTGGCGGGGGCCGATGAGGAGGCGCTCGCAAGGGTGACGCCGGTGCTGCGCAGCATGAGCAGGGAGATCCTGCATTTGGGGCCCGTGGGCAGTGGGGCGCAACTGAAGCTCATCAACAATTTTCTTTGCGCGGCACAGGTGGCTTCGTTTGCCGAGGCGCTTGCCTGGATAGAAAGAACGGGGCTGAAGCGCGAGGCGGCGCTGGAGTTTCTGAGGAAGGGCGCCCCGGGCAGCGGCATTGTGAGCGCGATGGCGGACCGGATGACGCGACGCACCTATGAAGTAAATTTTCTGCTGCGGCTGATGGCTAAGGATGTGCGGTATGCGCAGGCCGCGGCGGCGCAGCGGGGCGTTGAGTTGTCGACAGCAGAGCCGGTGGAGGCCATGTTCCGGAAGGCTCAGCAGCAGGGATACGGAGAGAAAGATATGTCGGCGGTCGTGGAAGCGGTTCGCGGGGGCCAGCCGTAGAGAACCGGGCGCGCGGCGGGTTCGTACCTGAAATGACGCACCAGCCTCAGTTGTTGGAGAAGAGGAGTTTTGTCATGAGTCGCCGACTTCGCCTCGGCTTACTTTTCTTCGCCGTGTTGCCGCTGTTTGTTTCCGCGCAGACTCCGGCACCTCCCGCACAACTGGATCCTACCCGCGGCGTCGAGAATCCGGAGCTGTTCTCCTCCTTCCATAAGCCGTTGCCTGAGCAATATATCTGGACGCGCGAAGACTCGACGGCCGATCAAACCGGGATCATCCACTCTGTGCTCCCCAAAGTGACGGAGCAGATCGAGCCGCATTACTTCCGCGCTCACGTTCGTCTGGATGCAGTTCCAGCTCACGCTACCCTCTACATTGCTGGGCCACGCTCGGCGTCGATATGGATCAATGGAACCTCCGCCGGCGACTTCGCGGCCAATGTACTATCCCCTCTCGGGATGCATGTTTTCCGGGTCGATGTCACTCCGTATCTGCGTAGAGGCGAGAATGTCGTGGCGCTGGAAGTGGTGCGCGGGCGCGGCATCGTCGGCTTTCTGAACAGCTCCATGGCCATGCAACAACTGTTCGGTAAGGTCATGGTCGTCAAAATCGTGCCCCGGGAACCGGATGTCGACGGGCCTGCGATTTTGATCAGCGGCCCCGCGTGGAAGGGGACCCTGCATCCATCTTCGCAGTGGCAGAGTGTCGCTTTTGACGACAGCTATTGGCCCCCGGTAGCTGCCCTGAGTCCTGTTGAAAGCTCGATCGACCTCTTTCAATGGAATGCCGATGCCGGTCTCTATGACTGGCCCGGCTACGAAGGTGCCTCGCCCTTCCTCGCTCACATGGATCTGCCCGCGCAGAAACTGACCGATGTATATGCAGGCCGCGAAGAATATCAGAATCTGCGGGCTCTCATCGGGACGGCCGAATCGGATCCTGTCCGCGAATTCACATTGAAAATCCCCGCACCGCCGCCATCGGAAGAATTTGTCCCCGCCATGACCCTCGATTTTGGACGGGAGGTCGCGGGTCGCGTCGAACTTCTCTCGGACTCGGACGTTCCCGTCACTGTGTCCATTCAGTACGGCGAATCCGTGGGTGAAGTCCACGATGGTCCCTATCTGGGCGTGAACGTTCTCCATCTTGCACCCCATGGATCCGGCCATGGCCCGAAGTCGGCCTTTCGCTACGCGCGCATCCGGTTCCTTTCGGGTGGTCCGGTGCTCCGGTTTCACGCCATCCGCCTCGAGGATATCTACTACCCGGTGCGATATCAGGGTTCATTTGAGTCCTCGGATCCGCTGCTCAACCGCATCTGGCAGGTCGGGGCGTATACGACGCACCTGTCTATGCAGGACGATATTTGGGACGCCCCCAAGCGCGATCGTGGTCGCTGGATGGGGGATACCGATGTCAGCGGCCGTGTCAGCGATACCGTGTTCGCCGACCGATTCCTCCTGGAGGATACCCTGACCCGCCTCATCGGCGAGCCGCCCGTTAAACAGCATGTGAATGGAATTCCGGGCTATTCCTCGTTCTGGTTGACGGAGCTCGCCAACCATGATCGGCACAGCGACGACCGGGGCTATGTCGCGTCCCTGCACACGCGCATCGTGCAACTGCTCGGCCTCATGGATCGGGAGTTCGACACAGAAAACAACTTCACCAATCGCACGCAGGCCTGGCTATTCACAGACTGGGCCCTCGACCTGTATGGCGACACGCCGCAGGCCCGCGAGGGCACGACCATGGAATACGTGCGCGCCTATCATGCCGGTGCGTGGCTGCTGCAACAACTCGGAGACGCGCCGAATGCGCAGCACTTCGAAGATCGGGGGAACCAGCTTGCGGCCTCCCTTCGCCAGCGAGACTGGGACGGGAACTCGTTCGGCCCGCGCATCCAGACCAATGCCATGGCTGTCCTCTCCGGAGTCGCGCAGCCCGATCAGTATGCTGCTATCTGGACGCACGTGCTGTCAAAAATTGGCCAGCCAACGTTTCGGCCTGATATCGTCACCCCCTATTACGAAGCGTACGTCCTCGATGCTATGGCTACGATGAATCGCCGCTCCGATGCCCTGGCATGGATGCGCGACTACTGGGGCGGCATGCTGAGGGAGGGCGCCACCACCTTCTGGGAGGCGTACGATCCTTCCTGGCCGAAGGATAATCCGCACCTCGATCTGCAGGCTGACGGGCGCGCCGGATACTTCGTCAGCATGGCGCATGGTTGGTCGGCTGGCCCAACTTACTGGTTGACCGAGCAGATCCTCGGCATTCAACCGACCGGTCCCGGCTTCTCCACCGTGACCATTCGGCCCGATCTGGCTGGCCTGGCGTGGGCTCGCGGCGCGGAGCCCACGCCCCGCGGCCTGCTTCGCATCGATCTTCGCGCGGAGCACGGAATCGTGGCCGTAATCGAACTGCCGCCCGGCGTTCGGGCGAGGGTCCTGATCCCCGTCGCGAGCGGAACCACCCATGTCTCGATCAACGGCGTCAGGCAGTCCGGAACTCTCGCTGAAAACGGTACGCGCCTGGATATCACACTGGAAGCCGCCGGCCGCTATGTGATCCGTCCTGAGGGACCGGTGTTCAACGTGGTACCCAATCTGTAGGCGCTACAAAGCTTAATCCAGCGGAAGGAATCTATAACTTCACCTCAATCGCGTGGCTGGGAAGCGTCGTCAGAATGCTGGTCGCGGTGTCCACTGCTTCAATCCTGACTTTCCTGCCTGCCGGGGACTGCCCGTGGCGATCCCACGCGAGGCCGAGCTTTCTGGACGCGTCATCCCAGGTGCATTCGATTCTGGTGAACTCTCCATCGCGATAGCGGAAGCTGGTCCCGTCGTCCTCGTACCAGGTGAACCGGCCCGGTGCGCCCGGGTAGACTCGCAATCGGATCGGTTCATCCTTCGGCTCCGTTGCATATTGGCGAACGGGGCCCATAGGAACGATCGCTCCGGCGCGGACATAGAGGGGGAATGTGGCGAGATCAACCTTGCGGGTGACAGCGGCGCCGCCCGCAATGCGCTCCCCCGTCCAGAAGTCGAACCACGAACCGTGCGGCAGATGCACGGTTCGCTCTTGGGCGCCACTCTCCAGAACCGGCGCCACCAGGAAATGATCGCCCCACATGTATTCGTCGTCCAGCAGCGCGGCCTTCGGATCGCCCGGGAAAGCAAGCCAGAGAGCCCGCATGAGCGGCATGCCGGTTCTGTAAGCCTGATCCGCGGTGGAATAGAGATAGGGAAGCAGTTGATATCGAAGATTCAGATAGCGCCGGCAGATGGACTCCACCTCGGGATTGTGCAGGTCCTGCTCTTGCGGCCAGTCGCTGCCTAACGACTCGGCGCCTTCGAGAGGACCGGGGTTTCCGGTGTTCCAGCCCCAGGGCAGGCGAAGCTTCCAGGCGCGGCCATGGGAACGGAAGAGGGGACAGAACGCGCTGAACTGAAACCAGCGGACATAGAGCTCGGGCGTCAGTTCCCGGGTCGGAACAAAGCCCCCGGTATCCGTACCCCACCACGGAATACCGCACAGGCCCACATTGATTCCGTTGGCAACTTGCGCCGCCAGCGTCTTCCATGTGGACTCGATATCGCCCGACCAGATCCATCCAAAACGTTGCACGCCGGCATAGCCGTTGCGGTGCAGAGCAAAGGGCCGGCGATCGGGATGCACCTGCACCGGGCCGTCCCAGTACATCTCATTGCGGTCCAGACGCGCGTCGGTGGGAAGGAGGTCTCCTTCGTCGGGCCACCAGCCGTCGACACCCGTCTTCACGACAGGGAGGTGCTTCGCCCAATAGGGAGCTGCACCGTCCGGAGATTCAGCCGCCCCGCCTGTATCCGTGATCTTCCCATGAAAATCCCAGGGCGGAATAACGTGCAGTGCGATTCTGAAATGCTCCTCATGCATCTGCTGCAACATTTCCTGTGGATCGGGAAAGACGTCGGCATTGAAGGTGAACGAGCCATGACCGGTATTCCATCCGGAAGGGCAGAAGCCGGTTCCGAGATAAATCAGGGCATCGCAGGGAAGCTTCTTTTCGCGAAAGGTCTTCGCGACACCGAGGATCTCGTCACAGCTGGCGAGCGTGCGGTGCGACTGCTGATAGCCCAGCGACCAGATCGGCGGCAGGTGCGGGTGTCCGGTGAGATCGGCATACGCGCGAAGCAGGTCGGATGGGGTCTCACCGAGAAGGAGATAGACGTTGCGCGTCGATGTGGCTACGGGAGAGCGAACGGCGCCCATGTCGCCGGTCAGGTCGAAAGTCCCGAAGGGTTGCCCCACGAAAATCCCCCAGCCTTCAGGGCTGATGAGCCAGGGAATGGGAAGACGGGTTCCGAAGATGGCCAGATCGAGAGAATGCTGACCGTTCCCCATCGGGTCCGTGGTGCCGCGGCGATCCAGCGGATGCACACCTTCGCCGAGACCAAAGACGGGTGCGTTGCCGAGCCTGAAGCGCACCGTCGTGTTGTCGGTGTCAAATTCAATTTCCTGGCGGATACGCTGCGCGGCATCCGTGACCGTGATTTTCAGAGGATTCTCTGTGACCTGGACCGTGTACCGGCCCCACATTCTTGTAGAGACTGGGGAAGCGTCATCCGCATCCAGTTGGCTCTCACGCTCGCTTTCAACGACTCCGAGTTCGCGGTAGGGAGGGACGGCATCGACGGGAGCGATGCTGATGCGCAGAATCTCCGGAGTGAGCGCCGTCAGCTTCAGGTCGAGTTTTCCAGGTTGGCCCGTCAACGAATCGGGTGCACCGGCCGCAAGGATCTGCTTCTCGAACAGCAGCTGCGCCAGTCCGGCTCCTAAGCAGCCGAGCATGGACCTGCGAGTCATTCCAGCGGTCATTCAGATTCCCTCCGGTACTGTTTGTCGAATAACAACCGTGGGCAGGCCCATGGGCAAGGACGCTTTTCAGACTACTGCGGCACTTCATCCTTCAGAACATATCCCTTGCGCTGTTGTTGCTGATCTGTTTTCGTCTTCTGCAATTCGGCCATTTGTTGCACGAGTTTTTGCACGTCCGCTGTCTGGCCAAGGCGCCGTTTGGCCATGATCTCCTGATACAGGGCGGTCTCGTCGGCGGGATCGATCGTTCGCGCCGCTTCAGCCTGCTGCGCGGCCTGCGCCGGTTGGCCGGCCCGCAAATAGAGAAGCGCCAGCAGATCATGAGCCGGCTGGTAGCCGGGCTCGATCTTCACCGATCGCTCGGCTGCCGCGATGGCTCGCGGCAGCGCGTCCTTTTCCGACGTCGCCTCGGAAAGCGCTTCGGCATAGAGGTACTGCAGGAGACTGTCCGCAGGATGCAGCTGCGCCTGTTCCTGAAACAGCTTCAGCGATGCGTCAGAGAGGTGTTGCTGGCTTTGCATGATGCCAATGGCATCCATGGCGAGAGACAGTTGCGGGTCGAGGCGGTGGGCCTTTTCGAAATCGGCAATAGCCTGATCGAAATAGAAGAGCTGCACTTCAAGAACGCCGCGCGCGAGATACAGCCGGCCTTCATTCGGCAACTGCGTCAGGCCGGCATTGAGCATGTCGATCCCCACCTGGTAAGAGTTATGGGCGAACGACAACTCGGCAAAGCGCAGGTAGTTGTCCGCATTTCCGGGTTGCCGCACGATGGCCGCGCGTAGCAACTGCACTGCCTCTGGCGTCCGGCCGGATTCTTCGGCCAGTTGGGAGCCAAGCTCCAACGGCGCTTCTGCACTGTCACTGGTAAGCAGAGACTGCAGGGTCTGCAATGCGGCCGCCGGATGATGCAGTTTCCACTGCACGACAGCCAGGTTATAACGGGCAGTGTCGTCAGGGTGCGAATCCAAAAGCTCCTGATAATTTGCAGCGGCGCGGGTATCGTCGCCTGTAGTGGCAAGACAGAACGCGTACCCTTCCTGCAGTTGCGGATGCGCAGCAAACAGCGGACGGCTCGCCTCGAAATGAGGCAGCGCTGCCTTGCAATCGCGGTGCGCGCGGTACAGAGAGGCCAGCATAGCGTGCGTCGTGACGTCGTCCGGCCGTAGCTCGAGAATCCGTTCCAGCAATGCCGCTGCATCCGGCTGCTTCTGTGCGTATGCAATCTGCGCGGCCCCTTCCAGCGCGAGCAGATCGTTGGGACAGGATTGCAGGGCCTCTTCGAAGGAGCGTTTTGCCTCTGCGGCCCGCTCCATGCCGTTCAGCGCGAGACCGCGAAGAGACAACAGGCGGCAATCCTTGGGCGCTGCCGTTAGAAGGCGCTCCGCCGCCTGTTCGGCCGCGTCGTATTGCCGGCCGCGCAGCAACTGAACTACCTCGGAGGCATTGTCCTGAGGTTGCGCCGACGCGCGATGGGGTGCGATAAGGAGCAGAATGCACAACGCACCGACGAGCGCGAACGCAGACAATCCTCGCGCAGGCGATGGTATGGAAATCGTCGACCGCTTCTCTGTTTCCACATCTCCGGCGGGCAAGCTTAGCCGTCTCCTAGGTGCGAATATACGGTATCCAGACCTGCATTTCCGACGGTTCGCGATTCGCCCAGGAGTAGTAGGGAATCAGTTTGAGCGTAGCAGGACTCGCCTCGGGCTGCGGCGTGTCCGCGGCGAAGTAGAGGGAGGTGGACGGCGGCGCTTCTTCCTGGCTGCCCTGATGCTCCAGCACGACGACGCCCTCCAGCAAAGCCGCGTCGTACGCGGCGGTGGTTGTTCCCGAGGCTTTGACGGAGAAGCCGGCCAGATTGCGCTGCCGTGGAGGCGTAGCCTGATCCAGTCCCTCCATGCAGAAAACGATGGGGCCGCGCTGGAAGGCGACTCGTCCGGTGTTTTCCGTTACCGCAGGGTTGGCCCGCAGCACGCGTGGCGTCATGTCGAAGGAGAGCTCGACGGAATCTCCGCTGGCCCACCGGCGATGAATGGCCAAATATTGTCCAGGAACGGGTGCGGCGATGGATTCTCCGTTCACGCGAACCGTGTTCCGGGCGGACCATGCGGGAATGCGCACAAAGAGCGTAAACTCCGCGGGACGTGCCGGGCTTACCCGCATCTGCACCTCCCCTTCCCATGGATAGCGGGTTCTCTGCACGATGTTCAGACCCGTTCCATCGTGGAGATGCCAGTTCAGTTCGGAGTTGTCATAAAGGTGCACATACACGCCTTCATCGCTGGTGCTGTAAAAGTATCCCGGCAGCGATGCAAAGGTGCGTTCAAGATTAGGAGGGCAACAGGTGGTGTCGTACCAGGGGTTGCGAATCCTGCCGTCGGTCAAATGCCGATCCCTGGAGTCGCCGGTGGGATCGAATGCAAGCGGATTGCGATAGCAGTAGGTCCTGCCATCGAGTGACATGCCGGAGTTGATCCCGTTGTAGAGCGCGCGTTCGATCACGTCTGTAAACTTCGCATCGCCGCTCGCCGCCAGCATCCGGTAGTTCCACATCATGTTGCCGATGGCGGCACAACTCTCGCCATAGGCACGCGCATTGGGCAGCTCGTAAGCAGCGCCGAAAGCTTCGCCGGACTCGCGTGCGCCCACGCCCCCGGTGATATAGATCTGATGCTGCGACAAATCCTCCCAGAGCACGTTCAGCGTCTTCCAGTACTCCGGGTCGCCGGTCTCGAGATAGTAGTCGGTGGCGCCGCAACAAGCATACATGGCGCGCACGGCGTGTCCTTCGAGTCTCGTGCGCGAGGTGAAGGGGACACCGCAAAACATGTACGTGATCTGCAGCGGCGTGAGCGGAATGCGGCTGTCGCCGTGCAGGATATACCCTGCGAGATCGAGATAACGGCGATTGCGGGTCGTGCGATAGAGCTCGATCAGCGACATCTCGATCTCGGGATGTCCGGCGACGATCGGATTTTGGTTTGGAGCGGGGCCATAGCCAGGGAGGAGGAAATTGTCGACAAACCGAATCCCTGCGTTCAGCAGAGTCGGATCGCCGGTCGCCCGGTACCAGGCGATCGCGCCCTGCAGCATGTGACCGAGGCAGTAGAGCTCGTGTCCGGTCTCCTGGGTGGCCGGGAGCATGCGCTCGGAGCGCCGATCGCCGTTGTAATAGGTGTTCAGATAGCCGCTGGGTTCCTGCGCTGCTACCACCTGCCGGATCATGGTCTCGGCGTCGGAACGCAACTGCGGCTGGTCCCCTGACTGAAGAGCCCATCCCACGGACTCCAGCCACTTGTAAATATCGGAGTCGGAAAACACTGGACCGCGCTGCGGTGCATCCGATTTCCCTTCCAGGCGCAGGAAATTCTCCATGCGCCCATGCTCGAGGAGCTCGTCGTACATGCTGGGAATACTGGACCCGACGTTGGTCTGCCTCCGCTTCTGCCAGAACCCGTCGTGAATCGTGACCGCGGCGACAGGGACGGTCTTCAGGCGGGCATAAGGGGAGTTGGACAAGTCGAGAATTCCGCTGGCCTTCCAGTCTTCCCTGGGTTTTGTCGCCGCTGCGGCATCGTCGGCCAGCATCGGCAGAAAGCCGTTGCGGCCCATGACGGAGGCGCCGGCTGCCGGCAGCAGGGAAGCCGCGGAAGCGGCGAGGAAGCTTCGGCGCGTGACTGTGTTTTTCATAGGAGAATCACGAAAAAGCGGACGGCTCTCTTCTAGTCCCGAGGCGGTTGGATTGTCAAGAAAACGTTTCCTCTTCTGCGCTTCCAGGAGTTGGGATAAAGCGCGCTGGAGACCCTGTTCTACGCGGCGCGGCTCGATTTCCTGAAAGGCGGGGCAAAAGAACAAATGCTGCTGCCAGGAGCTGCGATTCCGCGCCGATGTTGACATGGTGGCAGGGCGTGAGTAAACATTTCCTGCGCAAGGCCGGACTTTGCAAGTCCTCGCTTCCAATGCGCGGCCCGGCTGCGTCGAAACGACAGGGCTCGACAAGGCTGCGGCTGCAGGAGCGCAGGTCGTCACGATTGACCCCGGGGGTACTACGATGAAAGCCTTCTCGCGCAGAGACTTCATAAAGGTGAGCAGTGTTGCTGCCGGCCTGACGCTGCTGGATCGCAGCGCCGCGAGCCAGGCAATCGCAGCGAACGTCGGCGGCGCAGCGAAGCTTTCCCAGTTCGATTACCCCGACGTGCAGCTGCTCGAGGGGCCGATGCTCGAGCAATTCCGAGCCAACCACGCGTTCTTTCTGGCGCTGGATGACGATTCTCTGCTCAAGCCGTTCCGCCAGAAGGCCGGTTTGCCGGCGCCAGGCGAGGACATGGGAGGCTGGTACAGCTGGTCGGACGAGTTCGATCCGCCCAATAACATGACCGGGTACATTCCGGGGCACTCCTTCGGACAGTATCTCTCGGGTCTGGCGCGCGCGTATGCGGTGACAGGTGACAAGCCAACACAAGCGAAGGTGAATCGTCTGGTTCGCGGCTTTGCGCAGGCTGTCAGCCCGAAATTCTATTTGGATTACCCGTTGCCTGCCTACACGTTCGACAAGAGCAACTGCGGCCTGATCGACGCTCACCAATTTGCCGAGGATCCCGATGCTCTGGCCGCGCTGTCTCGCGCGACGGATGCGGTGCTGCCGTACCTGCCCTCCCATGCGCTCACGCGTGCCGAGATGGCGGCGCGTCCGCACAAGAACATTTCGTGGACTTGGGACGAAAGCTACACGTTGCCGGAAAACTTCTTCCTCGCTTACAAGCGCAGCGGAGATCGCCGCTATCTCGACCTGGCGCAGCGTTTCCTTCTCGACCAGGATTACTTCGATCCGCTGGCGGAAGGGCAGAATGTGCTGCCCCACCGGCACGCGTACAGTCATGTGAACGCGCTGAGTTCGGCATCGCAGGCTTATCTTGTTCTGGGCAGCGAAAAGCATCTGCGCGCGGCACGCAACGGTTTGGGCTTCGTGCTGGCGCAGAGTTTTGCGACCGGGGGATGGGGCCCGAATGAGGCCTTCTGCGAGCCTGGAAGCGGCACACTCGGAGACAGTCTGACCAGCACGCACGCGAGTTTCGAGACGCCGTGCGGTGCTTACGGGCATTTCAAGATCGTGCGCTATCTTATGCGCATCACCGGCGACAGCCGCTACGGCGACAGCATGGAAAAGGTGCTGTACAACACGATTCTTGGTGCGAAGCCGCTGCAGCCGGGAGGCTTTAGTTTTTACTACTCCGATTACAACAACGACGGGTCGAAGGTTTACTACCCGGAACCGTGGCCCTGCTGCTCAGGAACCTTTCCACAGGTCACCGCCGATTATGGAATCAGCTCCTACTTCCATTCTCCGGACGGCATCTTCGTCAACCTCTTCGTTCCCTCGCGCGTAAACTGGCGGCGCAATGGCGCGCGGATCGCGCTGGAGCAGGATACACAGTATCCCTGGTCCCCGGAAATTACCATGCGGATCCGCACGGAGCAGCCGGAGACGTTCACGGTGTGGCTGCGCGTTCCCGCATGGGCGGGGCGGAATACATCCGTCGCAGTGAATGGCGGCAGCGCGGAGCAGGGAATTCAGCCGGGAACCTTCCTGGCCCTGCATCGGGAGTGGAAGGATGGCGACAGGATTGAGTACGCGATCGACCGGCCTCTTCGTCTCGAGTCGGTGGATGCGCAACATCCCAATACCGTAGCGCTTCTCCTCGGTCCTCTGACTCTGTTTGCGATGAATGCACCTCAAAGCCGTTTTACCCGTGCGCAGTTGTTGCAGGCAGCGGGGAAAGGTGTGACGCCGGCCGAGTGGAGGGTTGAATCGGCGGTTGCTCCTGTGACGTTCCGAGCCTTCCGGGACATTCGCGACCAGCAATACCGTCTCTATCACGACGTCGAGAGCTAGCCCGACATTGCGCTGCGTTCGGCCGCTACTACGGAACTGGACCCGTGGTCTCGGGGCGGCCTGATTCGGTATCGACGCTGCACGGGAGGTCCGGCATGCGCAGACCTCCCGACGACCCGCGCCCTGTGCGGCTTGAATTTACTCGAAACAATCCCTTGACAATGCGTTGGTGAGCGGACAATAATCGTCGCGTTTTTCGAAGTGGGTAAACGTTATCTCGTATCGGACAAGGAATTGATTCGGATAACGAGGGCCTAAGACGCAGATCTCGATTTGGAGGCGCCATGACAAAGATGCCCGGCAGGCTCCTGCCTGTCCTCCTTCTTCTCCCGTTTCTCTTTTCTCCCCATGCATTTGCGCAATTCAGCGGTTCGATCGCCGGAGACGTACAGGATCCCAGCGGCGCAGCCATTAGCGGCGCCACTCTCACCCTCACCAATGACGGTACAGGAGAAAAACGCACAGCAACCAGCGACCCAGCCGGTGTCTACCGGTTCATCAGCCTTGCGCCGGGACCCTACCATCTGAGCTGCTCGGCGAAAGGCTTCTCAACAGCCAACACACCGGTTGTTCTTGAAACCAGCCAGGTCCTGAATGTTCCCGTAAAGATGGCTGTCGGCAACGTCGCCCAAACGGTCAATGTCACCACCACCGCGCCTGTTTTGGATACGGCCGATAACCGTATTCAGGAAACGATTTCGACAAACACGCTGTCGGATCTGCCGCTCGCCGGGCGCAATATGATCTCGCTGGTTACACTGGCTCCCGGAGTTACCGGTACTGGCGTCACTTCGAACGGCAGTCCCGGATCAGGCCGCGACAACTACTCCACAGAAACGCAGGTGGATTCCAGCGCCAACGGCCAGGGCGCGGTCGGAAACATGTATATCGTTGACGGCCTCGATGTCACGAGTTCAATCCGCGCCGGCGTGCTGAACCTGACGCCGAATCCTGACACGCTGAAGGAAGTCAGCATCCAGACCGACACCTATACCGACGACTTTGGACGCGGCAGCTCCGTGCAGATGGCCATGACGACCAAGTCCGGCACCGATCACTATCACGGCAACGCCAGCGACTACTTCACGTACCAGAAACTGTGGGCAGGGACCGAGTTTATCCACACGTATGCGCCCTTCCACAGCAACAACATGTCCGCTACGATCGGCGGCCCGGTCGTACCTGGACACAAGTTCGGCTATTTCTTCTTTGGAATTGAACCCTTGCGATCTTCGAGCGCCAATCCGGGAAGCATCACGTTTGAGGATCCCGCCTTTACTGCATTCGCAAAGTCGGCCTATCCCACCACCATTGGGACTCAGCTGCTGAGCACGTACCCGGTTGGGAATATTACAAACAGGACCGTCGTATCTACGGCCGCAACCCTGTTCCCCGCCGGCAGCGCCCAGGCCTGCGGGACGGCGTCGACTAACAACCTGCCATGCGCCACGCCGGTCATCGACACGGCGGACTGGAACGCGACCACGTACCGCAATGGCCTCCAGTACTTCGTCCGCGGGGATGAGGACTTTCACAAAGAACGTCTTTACGGAACCGTGTATCGCACCACGCTGAACTTCAACACGGCGACTGACCGCCCAGCCTTCTTTGAGACGGACAAGGACTACGAGTGGGCGATTCAGGGGAGCGATACGCACATCTTCAGCCCAAATACCATCAATGAAGCGATTTTCGCAGGCGACCGCATTGAAGGAATCACCCCGACTACCGGTTTGTTTACCGTTCCCATTGTGAATGTGACCGGGATCGGTGCCGGATTCGGCGATGGCTTCGCGCAGGGTGACTTTATTCAGCACAACTATCACTGGAGAGATGTCTTCACCCACATCGTCCGATCGCATAGCATTCAGGCCGGCTACGAGGGACTCTATGGTGACGATATCGAGCTGTTCGCCGGGCCTTACGATCAACCGACGTTTCAGTTCAACAATCTGCTCGACCTCGCGAGCGACAATGTCTATACGGAGTCCGGCCTCGCTTACGATCCGCTGACCGGACTGCATGCCCAGTACAACTGGAACGCCGCCGGAGTGACGAACGGCGTTTTCGTGCAGGACAACTGGAAGGCGACTCCGCGTCTCACCGTCAACTACGGTCTGCGCTGGGATGATTTTGGCAATCCCTGGTCGCGCAGCGCCAACACCGCCTTCAGCAACTTCTATGAGGGGCCCGGACAGACGTTGCAAGCGCAGATCGCCAACGGCATCCTGATTCGCCACAGCCACGCGTTGAATCGCGCCATTACCGACGTCTTCAGTCCGCGCGGCGGCATTGCGTGGGATGTGGCTGGCAATGGGATGTGGGTGATCAAGGCGGGTGCGGGGTTCTTCCATAACTGGCCGACCCTGGCGAACCTGCAGGAGGAATATCGCGGCAATCCACCGGGCGATATCTTCCCGACCTTCTACGGAGGACAAAGCCCGGCGCCGGTCCTCGGCTTCGGCACTTCGAACCAGCAACCCTTCAATTTCCCCGCTCCAGTATTACCTGCCGAACCCCTGAACGCTGCCGGCGGCCTAAAGGGTCTGCAGTTTAACATCGGCGCTATCGACCCCAATCTGAGATCTCCGGTGACCTATACGTATTCCGCGGGTGTTGAGCGTGAGTTGTGGACGCATTTCGTCGCCGGCGCAGCGTATTCCGGCTCCAATGCGAGAGACCTGCTTTCCGGAGGCGGCCAGGTCTATAACGTCAGCTACGGCCAGGACATCAACCAACTGCCGGGCGATCTGATCATCCACAACAGTACAGTTCCGACGCGGCTGAATACGAACTTTGGCGAAGTGTTCGATACTTTCAACGATCGTCTTTCGAATTACGACGCGCTGATCCTCTCGTTCCAGGGACGCTTTAGTAAGGCGTTCTTCAATGCCTCTTATACCCGGTCCCGGTCGTGGGATGATACGCAGATCTATCCGAGTTACCCAATCGACAAGAGCGCGTGGTATGGGCCATCCAACTGGAACGCACCGAACCGGTTCTCGTTGGCCTGGAATTATCAGGTGCCCGACGTGAACCATGACGCGGGTTTGCTGGGTCATGTGGCCAGCGGCTGGATCGTCAGCGGCACGACGATTCTGCAGAGCGGCTATCCAATCAACGCCTCTACCAACGCACCGTTCATCCCGCTGGTCAACGGCAGCGGCGTCTTTACCGGGTATGCGCCCGGCAGCGGCGACTACAACGCGAACGGTGACAACTTAGCCTTTCCCGACGTCAGCACCTATCACCAGGGAAACAGCCGCCAGGCATTTCTGCACGGCGTCTTCGCTGCCGGGCAATTTCCACAGCCAACCACCTTCGGGTCGGAAGGGAACGAGCTATTTAACCGCTTTACCGGACCCAATTTCGAGGAATGGGACGCCAGTCTTCTCAAGAACACCAAAATCAGAGAGGGCGTGAATTTCCAGTTCCGTTTTGAGGATTACAACGTTTTCAACCGGGCGAACCTCACGAGCATGGACACCAACCTGCCCGACGCGACTTTCGGACAGGCGACCTCGCAGATGATTCCTCGCTATTTACAGTTGGGAGGCAATCTCATCTTCTAGATCGGATCATTCGCCGGGTGGGCCCGCAGGAAAGGCCGCCCGGGAAGGATCGCAGCAGAGAAAGATTCAGGAGGCATCTTCGCCGTCGCGAAACCTCCGCTCTTTCTCTGCTGCTTTCTTATGGGTGAAGCGGATCCGGGCAGGGCTTGCCGTTGCAGAGCGCGCCTGTAATACGCTTTCCTTCCACGATCGTATAGATCCGATCGACCGCAGGCAGGCGAAGGGTTTCCTTGAAGCCGTCGGGCCAATGGATTTCGGCGGTTCCCGCGACCGTGCTGTCTCCCAGGCCGAAGTGCGGGCGGAAGTCATTTGAGGAAAGGTAGCTGCCGCCGCTCAGTACGTCTTCGCGCTGGCGCATACCGTTCGCCGTCAGATAGACGGTGGCGCCGACAGCGTCGCGCGGACTTTTTGGGCCGCCGACCAGCCGCATCTCCACCCAGTGGTGGCGGTCGGAATCGACGTTGCGCAGCAGGACCGGAACGCCATCCATATTATTGATGACGACGTCGATTCTGCCGTCGTTGAAGATATCTCCGAAGGCTGCCCCGCGGCCTACGCTGACAGTGGCCAATCCGGAGCTCTCCACGGCAGGAACCTCAGCGAATTTGCCGTTCTTCAGGTTATGGAACAGCAGCGGCCGCTGCGCATAACTGATGCCCCATTCAGGGTGTTGGTCGACCTGCGGATAAACATGACCATTGACGATCAGCAGGTCCTTCCATCCGTCATTATCGTAATCGAGAAACCCAACGCCGAACCCGACGAAAGGGATTGTGGGCCCCGCGATACCCGCCTCATAGCTGACGTCGGAAAAGTTCCCCGTGCCGTCGTTCTGGAAGAGAACATCGTAATCGTCGGAGAAAGTTGTGCTGACAATATCCAGATGGCCGTTATTCAGGTAATCTCCCGCGGCAAGGCCCATGTTGGCTACTTCGCGTCCCGACTCGTTGTAGGCGAATCCGCTTGCTATGCTGTCATCTTCGAAGGTGCCGTGACCGGTATTGATGTAGAGATAGTTGGGTGTAGAGTCATTGGCGACCAGAAGGTCGGGTTTGCCGTCTCCATTCACGTCGGCAAAAAGGGCACCGAGGCCATAGTATCCGCTGGAGTTATCGACCCCCAGCTTCTTGCTCACCTCGGTGAAGGTCCCATCGCCGTTGTTATGAAAGAGATGATCGCGTTCCCCTTTGAGGCCGCGCGGACCGCACATCACCGGCACGCCGCGATACTCGCAGAAGGCGGTGCCCGCTGACTTTGAGCCGTACACGGGCGGGTTGGCCAGATCCAGATCGACATAGCCGTCGACGAAGAGATCGAGTCGTCCATCGCCGTCGTAGTCGCCGAAGGTTGCGCCCGCGGACCATCCTCCTGCCACAACACCGGCCCGTTCGGCAACATCGGTGAAGGTTCCGTCGTGATTATTCCGAAAAAGACGGTTCTTACCAAAATTAGTTACATACAGGTCGGGGTAGCCGTCGTTGTCAAAGTCACCCACCGCGCACCCATAACCCCAGCGGTCGTTGGCCACACCGGCCTTCTGGGTGACGTCAGTAAACGTTCCGTCGTGATTGTTATGAAAGAGGGCTGCATGCGGCGATTTGGCCTTGCCGTCGAGGGCATCGTAAGTGGAGCCGTTGACGAGATAGATGTCGAGCCACCCGTCGTTGTCGTAATCGAGGAGGCAAACGCCCGGTCCCTTGGCTTCGAGAATCAGACGTTTCTCCGGAGTTCCGGCCTCGTGGTGCCAGGCAGTGAGGCCGGCCTGGCGGGCAACGTCCTCAAAGATAATCGGGCCCGTCTTAACAAAGCCGCCCGCAGTAATGGGCCGCTTGTTCTGGTCGTACACCGGCGCCGCTGCTGTTCCGGTCGCCATGCCCCCGGCTCCGCTCTGGCCGCCGGCCTGCTCGGACTGCATGCGACGGCCGCCGACGAGCAGAGCAAGGCCCATGCAAATGCTGGTGATGACGGTACGGCTGGTCAAAGCTTAAGTCCCTCGTCAACTGAGTCTGTTTCTGGTCATCTGCATTTTCGCATCCAGGAGGGAGCGGATGCACTAACTTCATGCTGAGCGCAAAGCAGCCGCCTGCGGGCACGCCGGAATGTTTCCCAGTGGCATGCGGGCAAAGGTAGAGGGTCAGAATCGATTTGGAATGAAACTGCGCTTTTGTGGGAAACTCGTTCAGGATATGCGCATACCGCTCGCCATCCGGCCCGTAGTCGCTGTCATCTTTCTTGTGACGGCTCGAGGGATGGCACAGGCCTCGCGCGCTGCCGACCTTCTTCCTCCTGCCTCGCTCACCTGCAATCGCCAGGAGAACCCTCTGGCCGTCGACTCTTCGCGGCCGCTGCTGGGATGGGTGTTGAAAGCGGCCAACTCCTCGACACGCGACGTTCGCCAAAGTGCCTGGCGGATGCTGGTCAGCTCATCACCGGCCGCGCTGCAGCGAGGTAGCGGAGATCTCTGGGACAGCGGCCGGATTTCCTCCAGTCGCAGCATGAACACTCTCTATGCCGGCAAAGCTCTCCTCCCGGAGCAGCGCGTCTATTGGAAAGTAGAAGTGTGGGACGGGCAGGGAATCGCCAGCGGATGGAGCGCCCCCGCTTCGTACACGATCGCTCCGGCCCGTTGGACTGCCCAGTGGATCGCTGCCGCCCCCGCCGGCAGTGCCGAGGGTCGGGACGAGGGTGTCACTGCGCCGATGCCTGTTCTTCGAGAAGCATTCGAGCTTCGCAAACCGGTGGCCCGCGCTCTCCTTTACATCTCCGGGATGGGACAAGACGAGGTCCATCTCAATGGCACGAAGGTGGGCGACCGGGAACTCACGCCCGGCTGGACGGACTATCGTAAGCGCATCCTCTATGACACTTATGACGTGAAGCCGATGCTTCGGCCCGGACAGAACGTGATCGGAGTGCTCCTCGGCAACGGCATGTTTAATGTTGCGCAAACGCCGGGCCGCTACACGAAATTCGTCGGGTCCTTCGGCCAGCCGCAATGCATCGCGGAACTCCATGTACTGTTTGCCGATGGTACCCGCGCGGTCATCGGCACGGGCTCGAACTGGAAAACCACGCCTGGCCCGATTACTTTCTCCTCGACTTACGGCGGGGAAGACTATGACGCGCGCAGGGTACTGGCCGGCTGGGACTCGCCGGGAACCTTCGATACAGCCGTATGGCATGCAGCCGCTGTGGTACCCGGGCCAGGTGGCCAGCTTCAATCGGAGATCACAGCGCCGATCCGGGTGATGCATGTATACCGACCCGTTTCTCGGAAGACGTTATCCTCCGGCGCGGTGGTGTTGGACCTCGGACGGAACTTTGCTGGATGGCCGGAGATGGTCGTGCGCGGTGCGGCGGGCGCCCGCATACAGCTCACCTCCGGAGAGCTGCTCAATCCGGACGGTACAGTGTCCCAGGCAAGCGCCAATGCGAGGCCGGGCGAGGCACAATGGTATTCCTATACGCTCTCCGGACGCGGCCTTGAACGCTGGCATCCGCGCTTCTCGTACTACGGTTTTCGCTGTGTCCAGGCGCAGATCACCGGCCGAGTCAGAATCGTCTTACTTACAGGAGACGCTGTGCATTCTTCTGCCGAGCCGACCGGGGAGTTTACAAGCTCCATCCCGCTGCTCAACCAGATCCATACCCTGATCCTGCATGCGATCGAGAACAACATGCAGAGCGTGTTGACCGACTGTCCGCATCGGGAAAAGCTGGGTTGGCTGGAGCAAACGCACCTGATGGGTTCGGCCATGAACTTCGATTTCGATCTGCAGCGGCTCTACGACAGGATCGGGAACGACATGGAGGACGCACAGAAACCGGACGGCGGCGTCCCCAGCATCGCGCCGCAATACACGGTGTTCGGCAAACCCGACAGCCCTTTCAACGACTCGCCGGAGTGGGGCAGCGCTGCTGTTCTGGATCCATGGATCGCGTACCAGCGCTATGGCGATCCCGAGGCGTTGCGCGCGCAATACCCGATGATGCGCCGCTATGTCGATTACCTCACCAGCCGCAGCAGCAACGGGATCGTCGACTACGGTCTCGGGGACTGGTACGACATTGGGCTTAGGCCACCGGGATATGCGCAGTTGACGTCGGTGGCCCTCACCGCGACCGCGGTCTACTACCAGGACATTCTGGCGCTGGCGGAAACCGCCCGCGTGCTGGGTGACTCGCAGGAGGCCGCGCAACTGGAGCCGCTGCGGGCTGCCGTCGCCGCCGCGTTTCAGCAGCGCTTTTATCATCCCGATCGGCATTTCTACGACCGCGACAGTCAGACCGCCAACGCTATGCCGCTGGTGCTCGGGCTCACGCCGCCTCAGGACCGCGAGGCTGTGCTCCAGCACCTGATCGCCGACATCCGCGCGCACAACAACCACGTCACGGCAGGCGATGTGGGCTACCACTACGTCGTCGACGCGCTCATGGAGAACGGCGCTTCCGATGTGCTGCTCGACATGCTGTTGCGCACCGATGCTCCGAGTTATGGATACCAGATCCAGCAGGGTGCGACCTCTCTGACCGAGGCATGGGACGCGAGTCCGCGCTCGTCGCAGGATCATCTGATGCTCGGCCATGCGGAGGAGTGGTTCTACGCAGGCCTGGGTGGCATCCACATCGACTTTTCGCGCCCTCCGGACGATCAGCTCGTGATCGACCCGGCGATACTGGCCCGCATCGCCTCCGCGGATGTGAGCTATCGATCGCGTCTGGGCATGATCCGCGTGGCCTGGAAGCATGAGGCGCAGCAAACGACCCTGGCTCTGACCATTCCGCCGAACGTCGCAGCCACCGTCGTCTTCCCGTCATCGGCTCCGGCCGGCATTCGAGAGGGTGGCGCGCCCGCATCTCAGGCGCGCGGCGTGACCTTCCTCAGGCAAGACGGCGGTTCACCGGTCTTTCGCGTCGCGTCCGGCCACTATCTCTTCTCAATTCCGGCTTCGCAGGACGACTCCCGCTGACATTTATTGCCAGGGACGCGAGCGCGCCACCGAAATGCCGCGGATGTCGTGGGGATATTGGCCCGAAACCGCGGTATAGAAGTGATAGAAAGCGCCGTTCCACGCGATCACGGAAGGCTTGTGCGCGTAATCGTCATCGATCGAACCCGGAGGCCCGGCGTCCACCAGAATTCCGTTTGCCTTGGTGAGACGATCCGGAGACTGACCCAGCGCCAACAAATCGCGCGCCTTGCCGTCTTTGGAACTCAGCCCGTAGTAAAAGACGGCCCATTCATCCCGGAAACGAACCACGCATGGATCGCTGGCAAAACGATCGTCCCAGCTCCCCGGCGGTCCGTTATGAATGACGGGATTGAGCGGGGAACGGGTCCAGTGTTTCAGATCCCGGGACGTGGCGAGGCCGATCTGCTCGTGCCACCCGCCGCCCTGGCTCGCCGGTAACGGCTGGGTCTTCGCGTTGTAAAAGAGATAGAATCTGCCGTCGTATTCGACCAGACACGGTTTGTAGAGACCGCCTTGTTCCCACGCGGTGGCATCCGGATCATCCGGGCGCAGGCATGGAGCTTCCAGTTCCCAGTGGAGGAGATCATCGCTCCAGCATAGGCCGATGACGGCGGGACCGGCTTCCATGCCGGGATTCGGATAGGCATGCCATGCCCCCAGATACCGTCCGCGTACCTTCGTCAGATCGCCCGGTCCGAGAGCGGCGTTCTCGCGAACAATCCACATCATCGCGATGTTGTAACGGAACACCGGATTGTCGGGCTGGCGCCGCAGAATGCATCCCATGCGGGTCCAGTGGACGAGATCGGCGGACCGGGCGAGTCCCGTCTGATAGCCCGTTCCGTCGAATCCGATATAGGTCATGCGGAATTCGTCTTGATGGCGGAAAACGAACGGGCAGTCGACGAACTTCTCATCGAAGTCGCCTGCCGTTCCTGAGCCCCGCAGCACGAGCTGATTCAGCTTAAAAGGTGTCGCCAGCGCGGAGGGAACCGGGACGCCGACAGACGCGGCGCGAGCCGCCGGTGCCAGAGCCGTGGAGGCCAGCGCCCCTCCTGCGCAGGCAAGAAACTTTCGACGGCTGCAATCGGCCATTTCACCTCCGGGGTCGAGCCGAGGATCGGCGAGCTTCGATTGGTACGCTGCCACTCCGGATTGTCCGGAGCGCAGCAGATGTCGAGAAGGACAGGGCGAGGATTCGATGCCAGCACCCTGCGCGACCTGCGGATTCGCGCCTGTCGATTTCATGGAGGTCTTCCCAGCGTTCGCACAGAACAGCATCAGCGGCATCTGATGGCTGAATGCTATAGTGACCCTGATTTTATTTGCAAATATTCTTGTGGTCATCAACTATGGCGCCCCGGACGTAAGTATCGAATTGCCGGAGAAAGTCCATTTCGTCGTCGGCGATGCTGCGGGCAACCCCACCCGGCGCACCATCGTGCCGCCGCCGCAGGGTGTCGCCCTACTGGAGCAGGAGCGATGAGACACGGCTTGGTGGCATCCTGGCTTTGCCTGTTCGTCGGGAGTGTTGCGCCCGGGCTTTGGGCACAGGAGCCAATTCCGCCAAAGATCGAACAGCAGATTCGCGAACCGGAATCGCTGTACGCCGCAGCAGAAGACTATCGCGCGCGCCTCGTCAATGAGGTCGATGCTGCCGGACCGTTTCACTCGAACTGGGATTCGCTCGGACAATACCAGATTCCCTCATGGTTTCGCGATGCGAAGTTCGGCATCTTTATCCACTGGGGCGTTTATTCGGTTCCGGCCTTCGGAAGCGAGTGGTACTCACGGAACATGTACCAGCAGGGCTCCCCGGATTACCTGCATCAGGTCGCGCAGTACGGTCCGGAATCGACGTTTGGCTATAAGGACTTCATCCCGATGTTTCGCGCCGAGCATTTCGATCCGGCGCAATGGATTGACTTATTCGTTCGCGCCGGTGCGCGGTATGTCGTGCCGGTCGCGGAGCACTGTGATGGCTTCCCCATGTACGACTCTCAGTTCACCACCTGGGACGCAGTCAGGATGGGGCCGAAGCGCGATGTGGTGGGCGAGTTGGAGCGGGCCGCGCAGGCTCGGGGCCTGCGCTTTGGCGTTTCTTCCCATCGTGCCGAGCATTGGTGGTGGTATCACGATGGGCTGCTCTTCGACTCCGACGTACGCGATCCGCGCGATGCTGGCATCTATGGCCCAGCTGCCCCGCAGAATCTCCCGGGAGAAGAATCGGCGCAGGAGCCCGATCCCAATCACCTGGAGCGCTGGTTGCCGCCGGATCAGCCGTTTCTAAGGGACTGGCTGGCGCGCAGCACAGAATTAGTCGACAAGTACCATCCGGACTTCTTCTACTTTGACTGGTGGATTGGGCAGCCCGCTTTTCAGCCGTATCTGCAGAGATTTGCAGCCTATTATTACGACCGCGCGGCGCAACGGCGCCAGGGCGTCGTCCTCACTTATAAAGAGCATGCGATGCCGGAGAATACCGCCGTTCTCGACATCGAACGCGGCAAGCTGGATGCACTGCGCCTGCTTCCTTGGCAGACAGATACTTCCGTCAGCCTCAAGTCGTGGGGCTACGTGCGCGGCGATACATACCGAACCTCTGCGTCGCTGATTGACGAACTGGTGGACGTCGTCAGCAAGAACGGCAATCTGCTCCTGAACGTCGGTCCGGAAGCGGACGGGACGATTCCTCCTGAGGCGCAAAAAGTCCTGCTCGAGATGGGGGCGTGGCTGCGCGTGAACGGCGAGGCCATCTATGGCAGCCGTTCCTGGCTGGTCTACGGGGAGGGGCCGACCCGGGTCGAGGCCAGCGGCAAAATGGGCACCGATGCGCAGAGCTTTACGGCCCAGGACGTTCGCTACACCACGAACAACGGCAATCTATACGCGATCGTTTTGGGCAGACCGCCGGGGCCTCTCCTGCTCCGCTCGCTCATGAAGAACACGCCCTATCTGAGCGGACGGGTCTGCACCGTGCAGATGCCTGGCAGCAGCGAACCTGTGCAGTGGGAGCAGAAAGGTGATGGTCTCTCGCTCACCTTACCGGCAAGGGCGCCAGAGGAGGCTGCCTACGTATTTCGGATAAGAACAGCACCGGTGGGCTCTGCACGCTGTTCTGAGCGAGGGAGTGATTGAAGGTTCAGCGGAGAAGGGGCTGAAAGTGACAAGAGTGCGCTCCGACTGTGCGCCGCTACCAGCTCTTCGGCCAGAGTGACTGCGGCGATCTGCAGTCGAATGTCCGGTAGCGACAAGTGATCGTCGCCCCGGCCTACTATCAAACTTACTGGTTCCGATTGTCGAGCGTGGCTGCGTTTCTGGTGTTCCTTTGGGGGCTATATCAACTCCGAGTGCAACAATTGCGGGGAGAGGAAAGAAAACTTCGCGAAGTCATCGAGACAATTCCGGCTATGGCGTGGATTATTGGACTCGACGGGGCCGTTCAATTTCGGAATCGACGCTGGGTTGAATATACCGGCCTGTCGCAGTTAGGAAAAGGGGAGGAGGGCGGAATAATTGCTGTTCATCCCGAAGATCGGGATCGAATTGTACGACGACTGGGCGCAAGCTTTGCCAGTGGTGAGCCGTTCGAGGAGGAGATGCGCATCCGCCGCGCCGACGGGAGTACCGGTGGTTTTTGAGCCGCGCCGTACCGCTGCGGGACAAGCGAGGAAAGGTCGTGAAATGGTACGGTGCGGCGACCGACATTCAAGATCGCAAGCGTGCGGAAGAGCTACAGGCAGAACTTGCACACACCAATCGGGTCAGCACGTTGGGAGAACTGGTTGCCTCGATCTCGCACGAGCTCGCGCAGCCCATCACGGTCGCAACCGCTCTTGCCAAGGCATCGTTGCGATGGCTTCAGCGCGACCCCCCCGAAGTGACGGAGGTGCGCAAAGGGACGGAAAAAATCATCGAAGCCGGCACCCTTGCCGCGGAAATCATCAACCGTTTGCGATCGTTGTACAAGAAGTCTCCTCCCAAACGAGAGTTAGTCGCGATAAATGAGGTCATCGGCGAAATGGTCCCGCTGTTGCGGAGCGAAGCCAACGAGCATGCCGTTTCGATTCGTACGACCTTGCCGCCGATCTTCCCACAATCACGGTGGATCGGGTGCAACTGCAGCAGGTACTGATGAACCTCATACTCAACGGTATCGAGGCGATGAAGGATACCGGCGGCGTGCTCACGATGAAGTCGCAATTGGGTGAGGACGGCCAGATCCAAATTTCTATTCATGACACAGGGCCCGGGTTGCCCCCGAGCAAGTCCGACCAGATATTCGACGCATTCTTTACGACGAAGCCGCAGGGTAGCGGTATGGGCCTTTCGATCAGCAAGTCGATCGTCGAATCGCACGGCGGCCGGATTTGGGCTAACGGCAATGGCGGTCCCGGCGGCGCGGCTTCCAAGCTCGGAGTTCCCCCGGCAGACACTCGAATCGAAGATAAGAAAACTAGGAATTAATCGGTATAGTTACAAGACGTCTTGATCGTCGGCCGCCTCCCAATCTTCATCCTTGAATATTTCAAGCGGCGCCAGCCAGTGCGTTCGCACAGACGGAGCAAGGCCGCACGACGCGATTCGTGTTGACACGCCGAAACGCGACGACTCCAAGCCGAGGTTTCAGCGAACGCCGAAGCTTCGGCTCGCCCCTCCTATTGCAAGCCTCGTTTAATCAGTGAGTTAACAATGGCATTGGTCTTGCTTTCCTCACCAGCGAAGACCGCTAACAACATGACGCTGAAAATCGAGAGCATTTCAGACGGTACCGGCATAACAATCAGGCTGATTGGCCGGATGCAAGAGGAGCACCTGGACGAATTGAAGGCACAGATTGAAAAAGGCAGGCCGAAGATTGCATTGGACCTGGAGCAACTCAGTTTGGTGGACGTCAAGGCGGTTCGCTTTCTCGCCGTGTGCGAAACCGAAGGAATCCGTATCGTCCTCTGTTCGCCTTACATCAGGGATTGGATCGACAAAGAGCGCATCTGGAAAAGTGAGTTCGGCGGAGAGCGCTTCTGAAAATAGCAGGACTGCATTTCACAGCTGCTCGTAGTGCCCTGTCGATCACCGGCTATGCCGATGCAGGCTATTTGGCCGGAGCAGACTTTTGCGGCGGGCGCCAAGATCCATCGAAGAAGACTGTATGAGCCGATGCGCCATGCCGGCTCATGCAGTGAAGATTACGCCGCGGAAGCCCGGAACGAATCGCAGCGCGTTTGAGGACGGATTGTTGTTGCCATGAGATCAATTCGCACGGGAGACCAATATGACTGGCCCGCCGGGTGGAGGACCATTGTCGTACGCCGAATCCATCGCCGCGATACAACGGATGCGGACAAGGGCTTCGGCTGGCTCTCCGCCGGAGTTGACGATGGAAGGTCTACCGGAAGATTGGCAAATCCGGTTGCGGGGCTTGCAGGAGTGTATTTGTGAACTGCTGATCAAGAATCAACAACTGAGGATGACGCTCATCGAAATGAAAACGCGAGAACCGGGGGACCGCGATGGCCGCAAGGTATAAGTCGATTGAAGCAACGCGACGGGAGACAACGGGAATCCGTACGCTGCAGGACTCAGGCCTTCCTGAGCCCCTTCATGGCGTGATCGAAGATTTCGTCGATATACGCGTCAGACAACGGACCAGTACCCATCTGAAGGCGGTAATAGACGGGAGCATAAAGGACGTCGATCATTGCGTTTGGATCCGTATCAGGCCGCAGCAACCCATTCTTGATGCCTTGCTGAAAAAAGGCAATCGCCATCTTTCTTCTGGGCGTCGTCCACCTTTCGCGAAGGGCGGCGGCGAGTTCGGGATCGAATTGGGCCTCCGCGAGGAGCGCGCGAATGAGCACTCCGTCCTTTCCTCGGAACGCCTTCGCCATGGTACGCATTTGGAGCCGAATGCTTTCCGTGTAGGTTTTGGCCGACAGGAAAAGGGTACCTGGATCCACGCGCGCTACGAACGCATCCATAACGATCGCAGCCTTGTTGGGCCAACGGCGGTAGATGGTCATGCGCCCAACGCCGGCCCTTCCGGCGATGGCGTCCATGCTCAGAGCTTTGAAGCCGCTCTCAAGCACCAGGTCA
>Ga0224555_1001565_pt1 | contig 30938 bp, 24 predicted proteins | sample 714S23034metaG_FD_180687 | JGI IMG/M metagenome (GOLD analysis project Ga0224555, IMG submission 180687) | Peat soil microbial communities from Stordalen Mire, Sweden - 717 S2 30-34 | ecosystem: Environmental > Terrestrial > Soil > Wetlands > Peat | place: Sweden: Norrbotten County, Stordalen...
CGACATCCCAGACGTCGTTGGTGGTAACGGAGACAGTGACAGAACCGGACGGCTGCGCCTGAGCCAACTGCGGCAAGGACACCGAGGCACAGGTTCCAATGATCATACTCGCTAAAATGTTGTCCATCATTCTCATAGTTCAAGTCGTTCTTTGATTGTGATAATACTTCCAATGCTGAAAATGCAGGAACACCTGCATCATTGCAACCTTTATTTATTCTAGATTATGTCGAGTATTAGGCCTGCGTCAAGCCCATAAGATCACTTTTTGTGAATTAAAATCACCCACCCCCAACCCGGAAACGTCATGGCTGAATTGAACGAAGAAGCGGTGAAGGCGTCAGAAGGCTTGAAATTGCTCAGCTATCACTTTATCTTCAATGCTCTTGGACTAATCTCCGTCGATCCATGAAATCAAAACAGGATATCTTGGCTTTTCTGAAATGGGTTATCGTTCCGCTGCTTTTTGGCGGGTTACAGGCATGCAGGCTCGCACCACCATCTCCGCAATCCGTCTCTCCGGCTATTTCACACACAAACGCCTCGGAGCCGACAGCAAGCAGGGAGGTCGCCCCGCCTGCGATCACTCCGAGCATCGGGACGATTTCGACAAACACCCTCTCACACATAGAAGCCCCGGAGCCGGCAGCAAGCGGGCAGGTTACCCCACCTGCGATCACTCCGAGCACCGGGACGACTTCGGCAAACACGATACCTGCGGCCAGTGTCGCGGCAGACACGGGGGTTGATCCACAGGAAATCAAAGATCCACAGGAGTTCAAAAACAGGCTCACACAACTGGAAGAGAAAGAGCGCGAAAACCACACCTTGGTGCTGGAAGGTCAGCGCAAAACGATCTGCTGGTGGTTCGTCTTCCTGGCTGTGCTGACTGCCGTACTGGTAGTCTTTGGCGCGCTTGTTCCGTTCTTGAGGGGCCGCAAAGACAAGGAACTGATCCAGCAAATGCTGACAGAAGCGCGTGCAGCCGTTCACATCATTAAAGAACACCATGCAGCCGCAGGCCGGACAGTTGAGGAAATCAAACATCAATTGGACGAGGCCAGGAAGATTGCAGAGAATTTCAGAAGCGACGAAGTCACGGGCGGTGTTGATGTCCAGAAAACCAAGGAAGCCGTGGCAGCCATCCAGCAAGACCCGGAAGCAGACTTCAAACTCAAACTACGCGCTGAGGCAATCGCTGCCAGTCAGGATGGTAAGGCAGAGAAGGCCTATGCGCTTTGGCATGCCCTCGCCGAACTCGATCCCGACGATTCCAGTGCTCAATTCAACACCGGGCATTGGGCGCACTGCCTTGGTGAAAAATCACGAGGTGGCGATGGACTGGGCCGGCTAAGGCAGGCATGCCGGCATTATCAGCAAGCCCTCACCATCAAACCCGATAAGCACGAAGCGGCCTACAACTGGGGACTTGCGCTGGCTAATGAAGCACAGGCCCTGGCCGCGAGCGATGTGGCTGTAGCCCGCACCCTGTGGCAGCAGGCGGGCGAAAAGTATCAGCAAGCCCTTGCCATCAAAGCTGATATGCACGAGGCGGCCCTCAACTGGGGAAATGCGCTGGATGATGAAGCACAGGCCTTGGCCGCGAGCGATCTGACTGCAGCCCGCGCCTTGTGGCAGCAGGCGGGCGAAAAGTACCAGCAAGCCCTTGCCATCAAAGCCGATATGCACGAGGCGGCCCTCAACTGGGGAAATGCGCTGGATGATGAAGCACAGGCTGTGGCCGCGAGCGATGTGGCTGCAGCCCGCACCCTGTGGCAGCGGGCGGGCGAAAAGTATCAGCAAGCCCTCACCGTCAAACCTGATATGCACGAAGCGGCCCTCAACTGGGGAGTTGCGCTGGATGATGAAGCACAGGCCTTGGCCGCGAGCGATCTGGCTGCAGCCCGCGGCCTGTGGCAGCGGGCGGGCGAAAAGTATCAGCAAGCCCTCACCATCAAACCCGATAAGCACGAAGCGGCGTACAACTGGGGACTTGCGCTGGCTAACGAAGCACAGGCTGTGGCCGCGAGCGATTTGCCTGCAGCCCGCGCCCTGTGGCAGCGGGCGGGCGAAAAGTATCAGCAAGCCCTCACCATCAAACCCGATAAGCACGAAGCGGCCCTCAACTGGGGAGTTGTGCTGGCGAATGAAGCACAGGCCTTGGCCGCGAGCGATCTGGCTGCAGCCCGCGGCCTGTGGCAGCAGGCGGGCGAAAAGTACCAGCAAGCCCTCACCATCAAACCCGATAAGTATGATGCGGCCCTCAACTGGGGAGTTGCGCTGGCTAACGAAGCACAGGCCATGGCCGCGAGCGATTTGCCTGCAGCCCGCGCCCTGTGGCAGCAGGCGGGCGAGAAGTACCAGCAAGCCCTCACCATCAAACCGGATGATGAATCAGCGCACTTCGGTAGTGCTGGTGTCTGGGCTCTCCTTGGCCAGGTTCAGGAATGTTGTAGCTCATTGGCCAGGTGGAGAAAGTGCAAGCTTGATGCGAAGAGATCAGACTTGGATGCAAGTCCGGACTTTGACAGTGTCAGAAACATTCCGGAATTTCAAGCTTTTCGTGAGTCGCTTCCTGAATAATCAGAAGCACCGCGAAGTGCCTTCCACAAGCAGCACGCTAAGCCGCTCTGCGTGGACGCTTGCTTGGACGGCCTTGGGGAACCCCAGTCGCAGGTAAGGGGACACGAGGCCCCCGACGGGCGGTTGCCAAGTCAGCAAATCAGTATAATTACGGATACCCTATCCGTGAAAAAGTCCGGCCGCGGCGGCTTGCTTTATCAGCGTCGGAAGGTATTAATAGAAGCTGTCAGCCAAGACTTAAAGACGCGAAAACCTAAATAAGGCGGATATCATGGCATGGATAGGGCGGAGATTACGGATTTTGAGGGTGAGCGTGGAGATTGCGGGATCAGTGTGAGGGCTCCGTAAAAAATATATCTCCGGTAATGGCTCCCGGGGAACGAATTAGACCATCGGGCGGGAAAAATTTTCGCGCCTGCAAGTGCGGAGCTTTTTACTCGACCGGACGAATGTATGCAATTGACGAGATGGATTATGTATCAAATCATGGCGTGTTTCCTGCGAAGTGAATTCTCTTCTCCAGCTTGATCAACCGCATTCCCAGGAAGGGTCCTGTCCCAGTGGAGGCAGGATTCCCCTCTCGAAGCGTGTTCTGGATATCTGTCTGGTCCTGGTATCGCTCCCCCTGCTGGTTCCTGTGGCGGTGGTCATTGGGCCGTTCATACGGATCGTTTCCCCGGGTCCGATTTTGTTCAAGCAGGAGCGCGTGGGCTTTCTGGGCAAAAGATTCCTGTGCTTCAAGTTTCGAACCATGAGGGTGGGAGCCGACACCTCCGTCCACCAGGGGCATTTGAAGAGGTTGATCCATTCCAACGCGCCCATGGTAAAAATGGACGCGCACGGTGATCCGCGGGTGATTCCTCTGGGATCCTTGCTTCGCGCCTCGGGACTGGACGAGCTGCCCCAGGTGATCAACGTGTTCAGGGGAGAGATGAGCCTTGTCGGGCCGCGGCCGTGTTTGCCTTACGAGTTCGAAGCCTATCTTCCGTGGCAGCGGGAGCGATTCAACACCCTGCCCGGTCTGACGGGACTCTGGCAGGTCAGCGGAAAGAACAGAACCACTTTCGTCGAGATGATCCGGTTGGACATCGATTACGTGAGGAGCAGGACGTTGCGACTGGATCTCGATATCATTTTCAGAACCATCCCTGCGTTGTTCACGCAAATGAACGACGCCAGAAAAAGAAGGAAGTCATTCGCGTCAACGGCGCAGACACCGGCGGTCGTCCCGGCGCAGTCTTCCAAACACCATCCCGAGGCGAAACCCGGTTTGACCGCCGTCATCGATACGCGGCGGGATGCCTGAGCGCAGGAGAAACGTCATAAGACAAGAAATCATGCAGCGGGCTGGACATGCATTCCATTTGCTGCTTTCATTGAAAGAGTAGGATCAGATCATGGCCGACAGAGAACATAGCAACCAGCCGGAAGGGCTGAAACTGGGCGACATCTATTTCGTTCTTTTCCGCCAGAAGTGGCTGATCCTTTTCTTTTGCGTGGTGGGCGCGGGCGCGGGCCTGTGGATGCTGGCGGCCAATCCGCCGGCCTACCAGTCCCAAGCCGAGCTCTTTATCCGCTACGTGGTGCAAGGCAAGTCCCTGAGCGCGCCCGGGAACGAACAGAACACGAGGCCGTTGAGCGACCAGGAACAAAGCATCATCAACACGGAGGTCCAGATTCTGAAGAGCTTCGATCTGGCGCATCAGGTGGTTGAAGCGGTTGGAGCGGAAAGAATCCTGGCCGCGGTGGATGGGGGAGGCACCAACCTGGACCGGGCTGCCCATGTGGTGATGAAAAACCTCACCATTGACGCGACCAAAGGCAGTGTCATCCCGCTGACCTTTGAGCATCCTGACAAGGAGATCGCCCAGGAAGTGCTGAACAAGGTCATTCATATCTATTACACAAAGCACGCGGAAGCCCATCAGTCCGTGGGGGTTTTTGGAGATTTTCTGCAGGAAGAAACCAAGCGCCTGCAAGATCAACTGGCCGACACGGAACGACAGTTGAGAGGTGCAAAACGCCAGGCCGGCATTGATTCGCCCGGCCTGACCTCCGTCAATGACGCCAAGACGGCCTATGGTGATCAGCTTTCGAAGATTCGGATGGACCTCTTTAATGCCGAAGCCGAATTGGCGGGGCATCAGGCCGTTCTGGATCAGGCGACCAACGCTCCGGATGTCGTTGCAACAGCGACCAACATCGCCCCGCAATTGGCGCCGGATGTCATTCGTGCATATAGAAGCGTTTGCGTCCGGCTCGACGGGTTCACAAGGAGAGAGCAGGAACTTCAATTCTCCTTCAAAGACGGCAGCGACCTGGTGAAGGAGGTTCAGCAATTGATTGTCGAAAACGAAGAGCTCAAGAAGAAGATGGAGCGGGACTACCCTCAGTTGACAACACTGGGAATTGTCCTGGCCGGGTCGCTGGATCAGCCGGCGGTCAATCTCGCGGCCCTGGCTGCCGAAGCGACACAGGCAAGGTCTCTGAAAACGAAGATCAATGTTCTGAAATCCCAATTCCATGAAGTGCAGGCCGAGGCGGGGAAGCTCGACGAGATGGAAGGGACCATCGTTGACCTGCAACGAAAGAAGGACATCGAGGATGCCGATCTCAGGTACTTTTCGTCAAACCTGGAACAGGCGAACATCGACGAAGCATTGGGGACCGGAAAGGCTCCGAACATTGGCGTCATCGACCCGCCCACCCCGCCGGTGAGGGCGCGCTCGAAGTCTTTTATGAAGAGATTTGCGATGATCACCGCGGGTCCAATCGCGGCGGGATTCGCGCTGGCGTTCCTGATTGAGTTGTTCCTCGATACATCCGTGAAGCGGCCTTCAGACGTGAAGAAGAAGCTGCGGATGCGGCTGTTCATTTCCATTCCGGAGATGAAGAAGAATGGACGCCAGCCGACCGCCAGGGTGAGCGGGAAGGATGCATTGCTTTTAAAGGACTCCAGGCGCGGCGGTGGGGAATCGCCAACTAAAAACGGCCGGGTGGAGGTCGCCGTTTGGGAAGCGACCGACCCGTTGCGTCGTTTTTATGAGGGGTTGCGAGACCGGTTGATCGTTCACTTTGAGGTGACCAAACTTGTGCACAAACCGAAGCTGGTGGCGGTGACCAGTTGCGGCCAGGGGGCAGGTGTCACGAGGGTGGCTGCGGGTCTGGCCGCATCGCTTTCGGAGACGGGAGACGGGAAGGTGCTGTTCGTGGATATGAATACGGAGCAGCCGGGAGCCTCACAGCTATTCTACAAGGGAAAACCCGGTTGCGGTTTGGAAGACGCCCTGGAAGCGGAGACGAAGGAGAGCGCGCTGGTCCAGGAAAATCTTTATGTCGCCTCCCAATCCGGGCCCGACAACAATCTTCCGCGCGTTTTGCCCAAGCGGTTCGCGCAATTGCTGCCCAAATTCAGGGCCAGCGATTACGATTACATCATTTTCGACATGCCCCCGGTGAGTCAGACCACCGTGACGCCCCGTTTGGCGGGACTGATGGACATGGTGCTGCTCGTGGTCGAATCGGAGAAGACCAAGGCGGAGGTCGTCCAACATGCGAGCTCGCTGCTTGCGGAATCGCAAGCCAACGTGGGTGTGGTGCTCAACAAGACCAAGACGTACGTTCCCGCCATGTTGCATCAGGAACTTTTGGACGAAGGCTGACACGGGGACGGGGAAACAGCATGGGCCAACCTCAGATCCGAACATCCGGGATCGTGGATGTCACGTTCGGCGAACGCGTCAGCGTCGTTCAACCCGTGAACCTTTACGGCTGCACGATCGGGGACGACTGCTTCATCGGGCCCTTTGTCGAAATCCAGCGAGGCGTGGTGATCGGCAAGCGATGCCGGATTCAGTCCCATGCATTCCTGTGCGAATTGGTTGCGATAGGCGACGACTGTTTTATTTCGCACGGAGCGATGTTCATCAACGATCTGTTTGCGACCGGCGGCCCTGCGAAAGGGCGCCCCGACCTCTGGCGATCCACCCGCATTGGCAGTCACGTCAGCGTCGGAACCAACGCGACGATTCTGCCGGTGGTGATTTGCGATCATGTGGTGATTGGCGCCGGCGCGGTGGTGACGAAGGACATCAAGGAATCCGGGATCTATGCCGGCAATCCGGCACGGCTGATGCGCCGCATTGGAGCCCAGAGCCGTTGACAAACTGATCCCGGAAGAGGCAGGAGCGGGCTGGCGTCTGTCGGAGTCGGACTTCCTTTCGGGCGTCGGCGTAAATCAGGAATTGCTTGGCGAAAGACGAACAACCAGAGGCTTCCGAGCTCCCGTCAAAGCGTTTGGGGAACAGGCGCATTTGCATGATCACGCACTCGTTCTACGAGCGTGACAACCGGGTGCTTCGCTACGCCGAGACGCTCGCGCAGAGAGGGGACACGGTTGAAGTCTTTGCGCTGAGGGGGACCGTTGATGTTCTCAGGGAGGAGATCGTCGATGGTGTCCGGGTTTTCAGAATTCAGGATCGATTCGGGAAAAGGGAGAACTCGAAGCTATCATTCCTGCTTCCGTTGTTGCGGTTTTTGGTGACATCCTCCTGGCAGGTGACGCGCCGCCATCGCCGTCAGAGGTATGACCTCGTCCATGTTCACAATATCCCGGACTTCCTGGTGTTTTCGGCCTGGTATCCAAAACTGACGGGTGCCGCGATCATTCTCGACATCCACGACATCGTCCCCGAGTTCTTTTCAAGCAAGTTTGGCGTCTCACCGCGCTCCGGCTTGGTTCGGGTTCTGAAGTGGGTGGAACGTCTGTCAGCGTTGTTCGCGGACCATGTCATTCTGGCCAGCCATCTCTGGCTGGAGAAATACACGTCCCGGTCGGCCTCCAAGAGCAAATGCTCTGTTTTTGTGAACTCGGTGGATTCGCGGATTTTTCGCCCCAGTCGGCGAGTGAAATCCGACAGGAACCCGGTGATCATGTTTCCCGGCGGCCTGCAGTGGCATCAAGGGCTGGACATAGCGATCCGTGCGATTGCAAAGTTGCGCCGCAAGCTGCCGGAGGCCGAGTTTCACATTTATGGCGACGGCAACATGAAGCCGCAGTTGGTTTCCTTGACGGAAGAGTTGGGGCTGAGCGGGAGCGTCCGGTTCTTCAAGCCAATGCGCATCCAGGAGATCGCGCGCGTGATGGCGGAGGCGGACCTGGGGGTGGTTCCGAAGCGGGCGGATTCGTTTGGCAACGAGGCTTACAGCACCAAGATCATGGAGTTCATGTCGCTCGGTGTGCCGGTTGTTGTTTCCGACACAAAGATCGACAGGTTCTATTTTGATGATTCAGTCGTTCGGTTTTTCGAATCGGGAAACTCTGATGCTCTCGCGGAAGCGATGTGCGACGTGCTCTGTGACGACAAATTGCGCAACCGACTGGTTCGCAATGCCTCCGAGTATGTTGCCAATAACAGTTGGGAAGTCCGCAAGGCCGATTATATCCGTTTAGTGGACGGTCTCTGCCCGCGAGACCGCCAGAGTGCCCCGGCCACAATCTGAGGGGGCGGGACCTCATTCCCCCTTTTTCCATGTCCCTTCTTCGCCTTGACCGCTTGCTCAGCTTGCATCTATTTCGTCCGATCCAACGTGCGGGCTTCGGTGGCCGGACATTCGGAATCCCGATCTTGATGTATCACAGTATTTCGGAAGATGAAGGGAGTGGCGTCGCGGATTACTACAGGACGAACACGAGTCCGGCCGTGTTTGAGAGGCAGATGCGCTTTCTCCGAGATGAAGGCTTCCATTCCGTGGATCTTGATCAGGCCCTGCGGCTGCTGGAGAACCAAGCGGCTCCCGAAATGAAGGCGTTTGTGATCACCTTCGACGACGGCTTCCGTGACTTTTACACCTCGGCGTTTCCAATTCTAAACAAATACGGATTCACCGCCACGATGTATGTTCTCACGGGCTTCATTGGGGATGGCAGGAAGTCATTCAAAGGAAGAGAGTGCTTGATCTGGTCGGAAGTGCGCGAGCTGCGGAGGCAAGGCATTCAGTTTGGCTCGCATAGCGTCAGCCATCCTGTTCTCTACGAGCTTTCTTGGAAAGAAATCGAGAGCGAGTTGACCTGTTCGAAAACAGAGGTCGAGGGCCAGTTGAAGGAAGAAGTGACAAGCTTTGCGTACCCCTACGCGTTTCCCCAACAAGACCGGAGGTTTATCGAAGGATTCATGGAATTAGCTCGCGCTTCAGGCTATCGGAATTGTGTCACTACCATCATTGGCCGGGTGAAACCGGGTGCCAACCAATTTTGCTTGAAGCGGCTGCCGGCAAATGATTGCGATGACACGGCCCTGCTGGCTGCAAAACTGCAGGGTGCCTACGACTGGCTCGCCTCACCACAGACGTTGATCAAGAATCTGAAGATGTGTCTCCGTGGATCCAAGAAGAGGGACCCTGGGCCAGCTCAAACCGCCCAGCGCCGCCCCGAAGCTCCTGTGAGCTCACGGAGGAACGATGGTTGAGGCACCACGATCCCAAGTTGTTGTCTCGGTCATCATCGTCAGTTGGAATGCCAGAGACTACTTGACACAATGCCTTGAATCGCTCACGAGAGAGGTGTGTCGGTATCCCATGGAAATCATTGTCGTGGACAATGCTTCCACGGACGGATCGGCTGAAATGGTCGAGGCCCGTTTCCCGAAGGTGCGTCTTGTCTGCAACGGCAACAATCTTGGCTTTGCAAAAGCCAACAATGTGGGAATTTCCAAAAGTTCGGGCCGCTACTTATGCCTGATAAACTCGGATGTGAAGGTTCTTAAAGACTGCATCACGCGGTTGGTGGAGGAGTGCGAGCGACGACCGGGCGTGGGAATGGTCGGACCGCGTGTGATTGCGGGAGACGGGACAATGCAGCGTTCTTGCCGAGGCTTCCCCACTCTCTGGAACATGCTCTGTCGAGCGCTGGCGTTGGATTCTGTGTTTCGGACATGCCGTCTCTTCACGGGCCATACGCTTGCTCACTGGGCGCAGGATTCCACCCGGCCAGTGGACATACTCAGCGGGTGCTTCTGGTTGGTTCGGCGTGAGGCGCTTGCCGAAGTCGGGTTGCTCGACGAATCGTTTTTCATATATGGGGAGGATATGGACTGGTGCAAGCGATTTTGGACCCACCGTTGGGAATTGCTCTTCGTTCCCGAAGCACAGGCGGTGCATTATGGCGGCGCCAGTTCATCCAATGCACCCGTCCGATTTTATATCGAAATGCAACGGGCCGATTTACAGTACTGGAAGAAACACCATTCTCGCCTCGCGGCAGGGTGTTTTTTCCTGATCTCCTGTCTGCGTCTGGTGCTGCGTGTGATTGGCTACTCCTTCGCTCTTCTGCTCGGCACGCCAGCGCGCAAGGTCTATTGCTTTAAAGTAAAACGAAGCCTTGCATGTTTGAAATGGATGTTCTCAGGGCGGCAGCCCCATACGGATCTCCCCAACGCGGCTGCGTGAGCGTCTGCGAGTTTGTCAGGCGCCCGTGAAATGCAAACGACCGCTCAAGTTCGCGCAGTGAAGCTTCCCGCCTACGTGCTGGTCACACCAGTGCGGAACGAGGAGGGGACGATTCCAATCACGATTGAGTCGGTGATCAGTCAAACCATTCTGCCAAAGGAATGGATAATCGTTAGCGATGGTTCCACGGATCGCACGGATGAAATTGTGCGGCGTCACAGTGCACAGCATGCTTTTATACGGCTGATGCGATTGGAGGGGAGTCACACCCCCAACTTTGCGTCCGTCGTCCATGCAATCGAAGCGGGCTGCGGGGCTCTTTTGTCAGCCGATTACGAATACATCGGGTTGTTGGATGCCGATGTCCGATTCGCTGGCGATTATTACCAGCAATTAATCGGGAAGTTCTCTGATAGTCCGAAACTCGGCTTGGCGGGAGGGTGGGTGAAGGATCTGGTCAAGGGGAAACTTCAGGGCGGAAGGCTAAACCCGAAGGAGGTTGCAGGTGCGACACAGTTCTTCCATCGGAGCTGCTTTGAATCGCTGGGAGGATTAATTGCCATACCCGAGGGAGGCTGGGATGCAATCACATGCGTGCGCGCGAGAATGCACGGGTACGAAACACGCACGTTTCCGGATGTAATCATGGAGCATTTGAAGCCTCGCAATTCAATCTATGGGAGCTCGATCCGTCGGAAATGGCAAATGGGCGCCCGTGATTATGCTTTGGGCAGCCATCCGATGTTCGAGACGTTGAAATGCCTTGGCCGAATCGCGGAACAACCCCTTTTTCTCGGAGCGCTGGCGAGGCTCGCAGGGTACGTCAGGCGCAGTCTTCAAGGGCGTCAGGTGCTCCTGCCGCCAGAACTTGTGCGCTTCATTCGTGATGAGCAGATGGCTCGCGTGGTTGCGTTAGGCGGAATGATCTCGAGCCGTGTGCGCTCCTCAAGGGGAGCACAAGAGAACAACTCATGAAGGCAGCACATGACTCCCGGCGGCGGGGGATGAACGGCATTAAGGATCGAAGCTCCGGCCTGGACTTTCCTGAATGACGAGAATTGCACAAAAACTGTTGGCGCTGAAGGGAATTCACTGGCTTGCCACACGATTCGGCGGGAGCAAACTCAGCGGCATGAGTTTCGATGAAAAGTTCAGGCGTAAAGACTGGGACTTCACTGGTGAATCACCGGACCTGGTGGAGTTGGTGGAGAAACACTCTTCGAAAGGACATCTCCTCCTGATGGGCTGTGGGACGGCGCCCATTGTGAGCGCATTGAATCCAGACTCATACGACAGTCTCCTTGGGGTTGATCTATCCACGGAGGCGGTTTCCATTGCCAGCCAACGGGCCAATGAGAGAATTCGGTTTGAGGTCGGCGACATGAACCGCCACCGATTTTCTCGGGACTACAATGTGATCCTGTTTTCCGAGTCGTTGTACTACGTCCACTGGTTCAAGCGGAAGAAGCTGCTGGGGCGAATGCAGCAGCACCTTGCTCCCGGGGGACGCATCATTGTTACGATCGCAGATCCGAAACGCTACTCCAACATACTGTCCATGGTTCGTAGGAATTTCACTGTGGATGTGGACCGTCCCATCAGGAGTTCGGAACGGCATGTCTTGGTCTTCTCTTGATTATCGCCGGTGGTTGAAGGTGCATGGAATGAGCAAACACCGGGAAGGACGCCATATGCACGAGGCAGCATTGGAAGTTCAATTTCCTGCAACACATTAACTTTAGTAGAACCCAGTGGAAGAAGCATCTATAAATCCGTTGGCGCTTTTGTTCCTCGTGGCGATGTGCCTCGTGGTTCTATGCGCCAGTCGCCACATTGCGGTGTGCGCGGTGTTGGTGACGGCCGCGTTCATACCCCTTGGACAACAATTCGTCTTTGCTGGGCTGCACCTATATTTTCTCCGGATTCTGATACTGGCGGGCGTCTGCCGCTTGCTGACCCGCCATGAGGCACGCGGATACAAACTCGAAACAGTCGATAAACTCTTCGTCGCCTGGGCGATGACGGGGATGATTTGCGGCATACTGCGTGGACCGAGCGCCGAGACCTTCGGAGCTGTTTACGACTCGCTTGGCGTTTACTTTCTCATTCGCATTCTGACCCGGGATGCCACCGACATACTGGCTCATTTGAAAACCCTGGTAGTTGTGTCTGTTGCAATGGCATTTTGCATGGCCTGGGAAACCCTTTCCCATCACAACGTGTTTCATGTGCTTGGTGGCGTTCCGGAGATTGCGAGCGAACGGTACGAGCGATTCCGTGCGCAAGGCCCATTCCGTCACGCCATCCTCGCGGGTACTTTCGGCGCAACCCTTTTCCCGTTAATGATTGGCCTTTGGTTTAACGGGGGCCGTTTCAAGCGCCTCGCCATCGCGGGAGCTGTTTCGAGTCTTGTGATTACGGTCTCGTCGGCTTCCAGCGGTCCATTGATGAGTCTTCTGACCTCGGTGTTGGGTATGGGCCTCTGGTCGATGCGGATGCGCATGCACGTTGTGCGGAGGTCGATTTTGTTTTTGTTTATTGCCCTGGCTCTGTTGATGAATGCGCCCGTCTGGTATCTGATAGGCCGGGTTAGTGAATTGACCGGTGGCACCGGTTGGTACCGATCGTTCCTGATTGAGCAGGCGATCAAGCATTTTGGAGAGTGGTGGCTGATTGGGAGTTCGCACACTGCGCATTGGTCTCCGTGGCAGAGCAACATACTTGCCTTCGACCGGGGTCAGATGGACATCACGAATCACTACATCGTGCAAGGCTTAAATGGGGGCGTATTGATGCTGAGTTTGTTCCTGGCCATCATTGTGAACGAATTGCGGATTGTCGGACGCACCGTTCGGGCTCGCGTGGAACTACCCATCCACGAGAGATTGGTTTGGGGATTCGGAGTCGCTTTGGTTTCCCACTGCATGGCGTTTATCTCGGTCTCCTATTTTGACCAAATCAGAGTTTTCTGGTTCTGGTTGCTGGCGGTCATCCCGGCTCTGCCTCTAGTTGCTGGCAGCCTGTCCAATCCGGTGCCGTCGAACGAGCCGGGGCCATCCGTCCTAGGAGCGCCTGATCAACTCGCAATGCCTTGACCATGCAAATAGCAATGCACATCGTGCGATCTGCAGTTCCCGAGCAAGCGTGGCACGCAGGCTCCCTTCCAAGTCATTGAATTCTCCTTGCATCTCGGACTTGGTACGGCACCCGCTTAAAGCGTGCGTGCTGGGTTCAGTCGAGAGACGGAGGATGCTCCGATAGGCTGCGGGTGCGGTCGCCAGCGTGCGGAAAAGATATGAGATTAACGTTAAACGGGATTTTGTGGGGTTCAACTATTCGCAGAAACCCAGCGGCCTCGATGCGGCATCTGTTTCAATTCGCGACAGCAGGAAAGAGGAACTGGACAATGAACGGTGCCGGTGCTGGTCTGAAACTGGCTCTCTGGATCGTGTTAAGTGCCCGGTCTCAGGCCGCAACGTGGTACGTGGACAGCGCGGCTACTGGGGCGCACAATGGAACCTCGTGGTCTAACGCCTGGACATCGTTCTCTCAGATCAGTGGCGTCTCCGCTGGCGACACGGTGAACATCAGCGGTGGGACCAGTGGGAGCAGCGAGACTTACTCCATCGGAGGATCGTTCCCTTTCGTGAACGGAGTGAACAACAGCAGCAGGACCGTCTATCAGATTGGACAGGACTCGGCGCACGATGGAACCGCCATTTTAAATCTCGGAGGCAATGATATTATCGGAGGAAGTATCTACAACATAACCCTGAGTGGCAACGCAAACAGCGATGGTCTCAGGCACTTTGCCTGCACAAATTACGGTTCGATTGCGAATCAGTGGAGCAATGGGTCGGTGAGCAACGCGCAGATTACTTATTGCACATTCTCGGGAAGCAGCGCAGGGGTGTTTACTTTCCACAATCTTGATAACCTAGAGTTTGACCACAACTTCATTTACAAGACTCCATACACTGCTGACTCAAGTTTGTTTAATGGGGTGTTCTCATATCAGAACGCGATCTCACGTAGCTTTGGATGGAATAAAGTTCATCACAACGAAATTCACCTACCAAGAGCGGCAGCTAACTCTGATATGGGGGATGATTGCTTCAGCAGCATGGTTGCAATCGACTACTACAACAACACCATAATTTCTTATTACACTAACACATATCCCGGAGATTCAACCGCGCAGCACCAGGACGGAGTGCAGTCTCAGTGGAGTGACCATTGCAGGATTTACAACAACATATTTGATAACCTTGAGAACTCCGACATCTTCCCGGAAGGAATAGGCACTTATAGTCATCGGTATCTGCAAATCTTCAACAACATCATGATGTGTGATAGCAGCAGTCTTGCCGGTTCTCCGATGCGCGGAATTGATGGCGTGGGCAATACGGGTTCGGGATCAATCTTTACAAACGTAGTCGTTGCCAATAACCTCCTTGTGAATCTTGGCACATCAACCAGCGGCGCTGCATATGGTATAAGACTTCAGGGGTATCCCAGCTCAAGTTTTGCAAATGGAAACTACACAGGAACAATCTGCGCCAACAATATCATTGTAGATGCCTACTGCGGATATGCTCTCAATCCCGAGGTCACTAGCGTCGGCAACTTCTCGGACACTGATGGGACGGTGAATGCCACAAACTTTGTGAGTTATACCGCTTTTGCAGGGACCAATAACAACTTCAACCTGACAGCCAACTCCATGTTCCGGAACGCTGGAACCAATCTAACTGCTTTCGGCATTACCACCGACATTGCGGGAGACCCGAGGCCGGCGACAGGCAACTGGGACGTTGGTCCGTATCAATATACAAGCGGCGGAGGGTCGAACGGCAGCAACCTTCTGCTCTCGGTCTCGCGCGGTTCCTATGACTTCGGCTCCTCATCGACGAACTTGTCGATAACGAACAGGTTCCTCTTTGCACTGAGCAACCCGGGCAGCTCACGCATCATTGGCACGTCCAGTGTGGCGGCGCCGTTCTCCATCGTGTTCGGCAACACCTACAGTCTGAGCCAGAGCCAAACGCAGTTAGTCAGTGTCTGCTTCAGCCCCTCTGTCATCAGTAATTACACAAGAACCGTTACATTCAGTGTCGCGGGCGGCGCCGGAACAAACGTGACGGTCACCGGCAGGGGGAGCGCGCCGTCCCAAGTGCCAAGCCCGCAGATGCTGTCTGTCAAACCATCTCCGTAGCAACCGGAACGGCGAGCATGTCTCCTGAATGCCGCTGGACAAACGGGCTCACCCAGACAGAACTCTAAACAGCGTCACCGTTTTGCATTCTGTGACAGGGTGGAAGACGCCTCATCGCCAGAACAACTCCACCAAGCGCCATGAACCCACCTGGCCTGTTTGAGACCAGCGGCCGCAGGCTTCGCCTCCTGGTCGCCATCGCTAGTTATGGCGAGAAGAATCTGCGATTGCTGAAGGAGGTCATTCAATTGTATCGGAACATGGCTTTCGACGTCGATATCGTGGTGGTCTCCGAAGCGCTGAAGTCGCTTGAAAGCGGTGTTAGGGTTGTGGTGGGTCTCCCATCCAAGAACCCGTGGAGCCTGCCATTCGCGCATAAGGCAATTTTTGGGGAGGAGGCGGACCGGTACGATCTTTTTGTTTATTCCGAAGACGACATATGCGTGACCGAGGCCAATATTAATGCGTTCCTGAAGGCAACGCCGCAACTAAAGACCGACGAAATTGCCGGCTTTCTTAGGTACGAGGTGGATCAGTGTGGACGGCGGTTTCTCGATGAGCCATGGGGACACTACCATTGGAAACCGCAGTCGGTGGCGCAGCGCGGTACTTATACGGTGGCCGAATTCACGAATGAACATTCAGGATTTTACATTCTGACACAATCGCAGTTGAAGTGTGCTGTTGCTTCCGGAGGGTTTCTTCGGGGGCCGTGCTCTGGACGCTATGGCTTACCGGAAACGGCTGCGACAGATCCCTATACGAACTGCGGATTCCGAAAAGTGATTTGCATTTCCGCTCTGGAGGATTTTCTCATCCACCATGCCTCGAACCGCTATGTGGACGGACTGCCGGTCTCGTTTGAAGCGTTCAAGTTGCAGACCGAAAGGCTGCTGGCAATCCGCGATGGCCTCCACCCGGCGAGTACGCTTGGCGTCTTCGAGTCCACATTCCTGACCGGGTGGTGGTCCAAAAGCTACTACGAGAAGCCTAGCGAGGAGCTGTTGGCCTCGATTCCGGATGGTGCACGGAACATCCTTTCGATTGGGTGCGGTTGGGGCGCTACGGAAATGATCCTGAGGGAACGTGGGGCAGAGATATCAGTTTTGCCACTCGATTCGGTCATTGGAGGAGTAGCGGAGAAGCCGGGGATTGAAGTGATCCATGGGACATGGGAAGAGGGCGTCAGCCGACTGAACGGGAGGAAATTTGATTGCGTTCTCATGACGAACTTGATCCATCTATTTCCAAACCCGGAGCAGGTTTTGGGGAAATGCGCCCAGTTTATCCGTGAAGGAGGGAGCCTAGTGCTGAGCGGCCCCAATTTCAATCGTGTCCATTGGAGGATTAAACGCACCTGCGGGATCGGCGAATTCCGGAAACTACGAGATTTTGGGTCAAGCGGGATCAGCGTCTGCGGCCCCGCCACACTGGCTCGGCCTCTCCGGGAGGCGGGCTTGCGAACTGCCGAGGTAAAGTGGGTCGATCACTTGATTCATCGGCGCATCCCCGCTGGTGAAGGGTTGCGCCTCGGCAGCCTGACAGGCAGAGATTGGATTTTACTGGCCGAGCGGGCATGACTCTATCGGAAAGCGTATGCGAAAAGTTAGCGTGATCATGCCGTGTTTCAACCAGGCGCGATTTCTGGAGGATTCGGTGGGTGCCATTCTTCGGCAGAGTCACGCGGATTTGGAGCTTATGATTGTCGATGATTGCTCATCGGACAATTCATGGGATATAATACGCCGCCTTGCGGACGGCGATTCGAGGATCCGTCCCATCCGGCATGAACGGAACCTGGGCGCATCGCGGTCGCGGAACGACGGTCTTCGCGCCGCCACGGGCGATTTCATCGGCTTCTGCGACGCGGACGACGTCTGGGAGCCAATGAAACTGGAGATTCAGATTGGTCAGTTGCGGAACAATCCGAACTACGACGTTGTGTATTGCGACACAACGATAGTTGACGAGCGAGGATTACTCACGGGACGGCGCTTCAGCGACCGATTTCGGCCGCCGAGATCTCCGTCCGGCTCCCTGTTCCGGAAGCTGATCCGTCGCAACTTCATAAACATGCAGAGTGTCGTGATGCGCAGGGAATGCCTGCAGGTCGCGGGTTATTTTGATGAAGGCATTAAATGGGTCGAAGACTGGTGGTACTGGGTCCGGCTTTCACGTCAATGTCGTTTCTTGTATTCCAATGAACCTCTGGCGAGATACCGGGTGCACAGTCGCAGCACGAACGTGGTACAGAAACGGGGCTACCACGTGAACCGGTTCAGGGTCTTAACCCGCATTCTGCAGGGCTATCCAGATCTTCCGCTGTGCGCGAAAGCCGATGTCATCTTCAATATGGGAGCGGCTCTTTGCGAATTGGGGAAATACCGCTTCGGCCGCCGTTTATACTGGCAAGCAGTTCAGTTGTCCATTGCCGATGTCCGGGCTGTCGTGACGTGCTGCAGAGCATTCCGTCGCTTGATACTGCACACAGGGTCTTGCAGTCCTGGTCGAGTGTTCCCACAACTTGTAGTTTAGACGTTTAAATTGATTCTCAAATGACCCTTTTGAGTAACCAATTGGAAGCAGAATAGAATGAAGGAATTCGGCGGCGACGAAATTAAAGACCTTGAAAGTGACTGGACGACCTCGACGTCAGGTCACTTCCGGATTTCAGTTGTGGTAGCCACGTTCAACCGGCGCCACTCCCTGAGCGGGCTTCTGGAATCGCTGTCGAAGCAGACGCTTTCCTCCACTTCTTTCGAACTTATAATCGTCAGTGACGGTTCCACCGACGGGACTGTGGAAATGGTTCGAGAACTCAAATTGCGGTGGAAGGACCTAACCTTAGTGGAGGTCAATCGGCTCGGACCGGGTGGCGCTCGTAATGCCGGATGCCGAATGGCTCGGGGCCGATATTTGGCGTTCACGGATGACGATTGCTTGGCGGCTCCGGACTGGCTTGAACAACTCTGTGGGGCTTTTGAGCGCACCGGGGCCGTGGCTGTGCAAGGCCTGACAACCACGGACCGGATGGCGCGCACTCCATTGACTCATCAGATGGAGATACTTTCCCCGATGCTGACGTCATTACCGACTTGCAATGCAGGCTATCGCAGAGACGTATTCAATGCCGTCGGCGGGTTCGACGAATCATTTAGGTATGCTCATGACGAAGATGCGGATTTGGCTTGGCGTGCCGAGGAAATAGGAAAGATCGTTTTTGCGCCGGAGGTGCAGGTCCAGCATCCACCCCGCCGCGATCGGTTCTGGAAGCGAGCGGGCTGGCTCCGAGGGCTTGAAAGTGAATTCTTACTATTCCACAAGAACCCGGACAAATACCACAAATATGTGAGCCCGTCACCATGGTGGACCATTTACTGGAATGTTTTTGTGATTGGCCAAATTGACTGGGTGAAGTCATCCTGTAGATACTTGGTCAAGCCCTTCAGGCCAGACTATTTCCTTGTCGGTATGGGGTTGCTGCTCGCACGATGGTTCAACCTGGTGCGATATTTTCCCGACTACCTGAAGGCTCAGAGGTTTTACTCTTCGGAGGTTGCTGCACGCCGCGTCAAGGCACATTCACCGGCCACTTCACCGTGACATTCATGGCGTCCGGATCATCGGTCTCCATTATCGTGAGCGCGCGCAACCGCGGGGCCAGTTTGCAGGAGACACTCGGTACGCTGGGGAGACTCCAAGTTTCGCCTGGATGGAAGGCTGAACTGGTTTTGGTGGACAATGGTTCAACGGACGATACGGCGAAGATCGCACAGAGTGCCAAATTTCCAAATGTTGAAGTGGTATACGTGCATGAGCCGAAGCCCGGAAAGAGGAATGCCCTCAACACGGGATTGGTTCGGGCAAAAGGGGATATTCTTTTGTTCACGGATGACGATGTGTCTGTCCCCGAGGACTGGGTGGATCGGAGATGCTGGGGCCGCTTCTCGAAGGCCGGTGCGATGTGGTGGTTGGCCCGATCGCGCTGGCCGAGAACCTGTTCAGACCCTGGATTTCTGTCGGCTACAAAGGTTTTCTGGCAGTGTTTGATTTCGAGTCCGGTCCGCTCGAAATGGTGGGCGCCAACGCGGGGTTTCGACGATCCGTGCTGGAGCGCGTGCCTGCCTTCGATCCTGAATTGGGACCTGGAGCATTGGGTCTTGGGGAAGACACTTTGTTCGGATGGCAACCCGAGGCGGCTGGATTCAAAATGAGCCTCGCAGAGGGAGCGCCGTCGTTCATCAGCCGGACCCCTCCCGTTTGCTGCGCAGGTCGTGGCTTGGTTCCGCCCGCAGCCTTGGCCGTTCACGAGCCTACCTCCATTACCACTGGAAACATGAGGACATCCAGGTCCCGTTTGTGAAATGGATGTGGATGGCGACCAAATAGCGGTTGCGGAGGCTGCTGCAGCCTCCGCAGTCGCTCGACAGCGAAGGGTGTCCGCCATGGGAGCTGAGCTATGTGTGGTATATGGAGATGTATAGGCAGTTTTGTGTGGAACGCCGAAGACCCCGAAACTATGCGAGGCGCGGGTTGACAAACCTCGTTCATTAGCCGCCACGCGCGATGATAGAGTGATTGCCGAGAGTGACTTCCCTTTCAAGGTAGGGCCGCGCTGCTGCGCGGGCTGGACGCGGAGCACCGCGTCCCTACCCAATCAGCTCCAACGCGAGGACGAACTGCGGCCGCGATCTTTGAAACGTGGGGGAACGCAAGCCCACGGTGGCGGGTGCAGGGCATGAAATCTGCGGACCAAGCCGGAGCGATTCAGTTGATCTGGGGAGCGCACGCCTCTGGCGTGCCGGTTGCCGCGTCGCGCCGCGACCCTCGCCATTCTGACTTTCGTTCGGAAATGCGACAGTTTGTAGAAATTCAGATATAAGAAAGCCGACGGCGCGACGCCGTCGGCAGCACGCGGGACGCGTGCGCTCCCCAGAAGGGTACGAAATGTGCGGGTTAAGGCCGATTTGTGACGGATCAAACACATATAAAACGAGACGAGATTGTCGTGGCCGTTCCCATTGCGGCTGCGGCCGGCGTTCAGGAGGCCAGTCCGCGGGACAGGGCATTCTTGAAAATCCATGCCGACGAGATCAAGGGGAGATCGGTGCGCGGCGGATTGGTCACCGTGACGGCGCAAGGGCTGAAATTTGTCTTGAATACGGGATCATCGATGATTCTGGCCCGGCTGTTGACTCACGAGGATTTTGGCCTGATGGGAATGGTTGTTGTCGTGACGGGATTCTTGAGCTTGTTCAGCGACCTCGGACTCAGCATGGCGACGATCCAGCGTGATGTGATTACACACGCACAGATTTCCACTCTTTTCTGGATCAACGTGGCTGTGGGCGCCACGCTTGCGCTTCTGGTCTCGGCGCTGGCTCCGGTGTTGGTGGTGTTTTATCATGAGCCTCGTTTGTTTTGGATGACCATTGCATTGGCCACGACGTTTCTGATCGGCAGTTTCGGGGCGCAACACTCCGCGCTCTTGATGCGCAGCATGAGGTTTACAGCGCGGGCCAAAATCGAGATCGCGGCACTCGTCGTCAGCGTCGTCGTGGGTGTGAGCATGGCGGCGCTGGGCTGCGCCTACTGGTCGCTGGTGGGGATGACAATCAGCGGAGGGCTCGTGGGTGTTGCCGGCTTATGGCTTGCCGTGCGATGGTTTCCGGGGCTGCCGCGCCGCGGCTGCGGGCTCCGGTCCATGTTCCATTTCGGGGGAACCGTGACACTGAATAACCTGGTGATGTACATCGGTTACAACGCGGAGAAAATTCTCCTGGGCCGCTATTCCGGAGCAGACGTGTTGGGATTGTATGGGAGGGGCTATTCGCTCGTCAATTTGCCGACGACACAGTTGCATGCGGCGATGTTCAACGTAGCATTCCCGGCGCTCTCCCGGCTTCAGTCCGATCCTCCGCGCCTACGCAATGCTTTTCTGAAGGCTTACTCGATGGTCTTGTCCATGACCATTCCGGCTACGATCGCCTGTGTGCTGTTTGCCGAAGAGGTTGTCCGAATTGTGCTCGGGCCGAAATGGCTCGGGGCGATCCCGATTTTCAGGTTGCTGGCGCCGACGGTTCTGGTGTTTGGTTTGATCAATCCCTTTGGCTGGTTCCTCACCGCCGGCGGCTGGGTCGTGCGGAGCCTCAAGATCGCCCTGCTCATCGCGCCGTCTGTGATCCTCGGAATCGCGCTGGGTCTCCGCTATGGGCCTCCGAATGGGGTGGGGGTTGCCATGGGCTACTCAACCGTGATGATGCTCCTGGCTTTTCCGGTCATCGCCTGGTCCAAACACGGAACCGGCATCACGTGGGGAAGTTTGTGGAACGCGATGAAGCAGCCGGTTCTTTCGGGTCTGGTCGCCGCCGCGGCTGGTCTGGCTTTCAAGGTCGCACTTGGCGGCAAGCTGCCGGCGTTTGTATGCGTGACCCTGGGGCTCGGTGTGACGTTTGGGGTGTATGCATGGATGCTCCTGATCGTGATGGGCCAAAAGCCGATCTATGCAGATTTGCTGAGGCAAGTGTTTGAACGGTTTCGCGCGAAAAAGGAAGGGGACAAATCTGCTTAAAACCCATCTCACAAATGCTTTCCGGTGGGGCGAGGCTACTGACGAGCCGGGATTATTCTGAAGACAGACGGCTCGCGCCTTCGCGGCGGCGAGAGCCGCTACGGCGGCGCAGGCGCGGGGACGCTCGCCCCACCTTGACCATGACTATTCCAAGATTAAGCATCGGCGTCCCGGTTTACAACGGACAGGACTACCTGCGGTTCGCATTGGACTCCATTGTGCGGCAGGATTACACCGATTTTGAACTCATCATTTCGGACAACGCTTCCACGGACGCCACCCAGGAGATCTGCCGTGGGTACGCCGCAAAGGATGGCCGCATTCGCTATTATCGGAACGCAACCAACATCGGCGCCAGCGGCAACTATAATCGCGTGTTTGAGCTGGCGCGCGGCGCATTCTTCAAATGGGCGGCCCATGATGATGTTCATCTGCCGGGATGCCTGAAGCGGTGCGTCGAGGTCTTTGACCAGGCGCCTCCCAACGTCGCGCTGGTTGCTCCAGCGTCGGAAATCATTGACGAACATGGGAACACAACGGTGATATCTGTCGAATGCCTGGACACGAGATACCCGCGTGCTCATCAGCGTCTTGCGAACGTGCTGCAGCGGGTGTTTTGGGCGCCGGCGCAGTTCGGATTGTTTCGCTTCGAGACCCTGAGAAAGACGCGGTTGATCGATCCATTCTTTGCCTCGGACAACGTGTTGCTGGCCGAAATCGCCATGTTGGGAGAGATCTGGGAAATCCCTGAGGTGTTGTTTCAGCGAAGGCTTCATCCGGGCGTTTCCACCAACGTCAACAGGAACTGGCGCGAGCTTCAGGTTTGGTTTGCTCCCTCGCAAAGGGGTCTTAAGAGGTTCATCCCTCCCCCAATTCGACTCGGGTTAGAGTTCATGCAATCCATCGCCCGGATGCCGCTGCCGGCCCGGGAGCGCTTGTTATGCTACAAGGCCGTGTTCTGCGTCTGGTATCCGAGGCAAGGGCGCCGATTCGTCCAAGATTGCCGGAACAAGATCGCGATCAGGACCAGGATGAAGAAGGCTTTGGGAAGGGTTGCAGAATGAACGAACAGCTCAGACTTAAAGTCGGCGAGTGGGTGGAAATACGAAGCAAGGAGGAAATCCTGGCGACACTGGACAGGAACGGTCAACTGGAGGGGATGCCGTTCATGCCGCAGATGTTCCAGTATTGCGGCAAACGGCTTCGGGTTTACAAGCGCGCACACAAGACCTGTGACACGGTCTATCCCATTCGCGGGCGCCGGCTGTCGAACGGCGTGCATCTGGAGACTCGGTGTGACGGCCAGGCTTACGGAGGATGCCAGGCCAGTTGCCTGATCTTTTGGAAGGAAGCCTGGATGAAGCGGGTCGATGGCGGAAGGGCAGGGCGGCGTGGGGGGGGGGACGGGATGTCGCAACAGGGCGGCGCCGAAGCACGCGGCGGTTGCAGCGAACAGGACGTCTTGGCGGGGACCCGCCAACCCGGGCAACAGAATGAGCCGGATCCCGCGTACCGTTGCCAGGCGACCCAACTGCCAGAAGCGACGACGGCGCTGAACTGGTGGGATTTCCGGCAGTACATCGAGGATTACCTCTCCGGAAATGTCGGCATCTGGACGATTCTGAAAGGCTCGGTTTATTCGAGCTACTACGGTGTCTGCGCCAGACGTGTGAGGTTGCGTCGGCTCATGGGACGGCTCTACGACACGTTCCGCCCGCTTTGGCGCGGTACGCTTTTCCCAAGAAGCAGCGGCACCCTGCCGGCCGGCATACCGACGCCGAGCTGCGATCTCAGCCTGCAGCCGGGCGAGCTGGTACGGGTGAAATCGCACCGGGAAATCCTCCGGACGCTGAATACAGAGAACAAGAACAGGGGTCTGTTTTTCGACGCCGAGATGGTGCCGTACTGCGGCGGCACCTATCGCGTGTTGAAGCGGGTGGATCGGATACTCGATGAGAAAACGGGAAAGATGGTTCGCTTCAAGAAGCAGGCCGTCATCCTGGAAGGAGTGATCTGCCAGTCCCGTTACAGCGACTGCAGGATGTTTTGTCCACGGGGAATTTATTCGTATTGGCGCGAAATATGGCTGGAACGGATTTCGGCGGCTCCCGCTGAGCAGCAGAAAAGAGCTTAAACCACGGAGTTGCCGCGACGGGCGCGAGCACGGCGGGTGGACACGGATTAAAACGGATAAAAATATATCCGCGAATTTCACGAATTTCCGCGAATTGGAACCAAGACAAGTTCATTCGCGAACATTCCCGTAATTAGCGGATGAATTCTCTTTTCTACATTCGTGGTTTAAGCTGAGTGGAGACGGCTAAGCGGGAACGATTCACTTGAAAAGAAGGAAAACCGCAGATGAACGCAGATGAACGCAGATCGGAAGCCTGTCTGAACCGTCTCCCGATGTCTCAACAAACCGTGAGCGCCTCAAACGTCATGGGACTTGGTATTTGCTGTGTAAAATCTGTGCCCATCTGCGTCCATCTGTGGTTTCGATCTGCCTCGTTTCGTATGATGCATCATACACAAGTACGGTGAGAAATCTCCTCGTCACACTTGCCGACAGGAATTTCCTGGACCAGGCGAAGCAGCTTTTTTCCAGCGTGTACTGGAATACCGGCTGGCAAGGAGATTATATGCTTCTGGCACATGAGGTGCCCGCGCATGAGCTTCAGTGGTTCCGGGAAAAGGGCATACTCACGAGGGACGCAACGCCTCTGTTCGCGACAGCTTTTGAAAGCGAACGGCTCCTTTATCCGGTCACAGTCACCAGCAAGCTCCATGTGTTTTCGGTGGATTTTAAGAAATGGGATTCCGTCATCTTCGTGGATGCGGACTGCATCGTCCGATATCCGCTGGATGCCCTCACGAGGACAAAGCGTTTTTCAGCGGCTCGTGACTGGCTGGGTTCCGCATCTTTGGAGTTTCAAACAAAGAAACCGGCGGACATGGCCGGCTCGGAATACTCGGAGAAATTCAGTGGCTACAATCTGGTGGCAACGGTGTTCAACACAGGACTCTTCGCGTTTAATACCAGCATCCTGGATGAGAACACCCTCCCGGAGCTGGAGAGCATCTGCCGCAAATACCACAATTTGGGCCGGTTCCCCGAGCAATTGTGGATGAACCTGTATTTCTACAAGCGATGGCGGGAGCTGCCCCTGGAATACAACCTGTTTGCGTCCTATTTGCAGAAGAAACGGAATGTGCCCAAAGAGGATATCGATGGTGTGGTGCTGCATTTCCCCAGGTTCGGGGACGAGAAAGGTCTGAGATGTTGGGACAAGGACAATGAATTTTATGAGGAGTGGAAGGGCAACCTGGACCGGGCCGAACTTATCGACTTGAAGAATATTCCGAAACCCAATAAAAGATGGCCCGGCGCGAGGCATCTGCTGTCAGGGATTTGGAAATTGAGATTCGCGTTGCGCAAGGATTACCTGGGTTTTTACAGGAACAAACTCAGACTACGGACGCGCCTCCGGGGCGTCCTGGGCGCCCCGGTACGGGTTGTTCATCCGGTGTAGGCGCAATCTTTGGCTCCGGTGATCCTGAAGTCCGGATCACGGCGGCAAGTTGCCGCCGAGAACAGCCAACTTGGCTGTTCCACCCGGAGTCAACTGAATCGCTGGCGTAGGGATCCGGGGTCATGAACAATAAAACGAAAAGAAAGCAAACATGCGCATTTGTGTAACGGGCAGTGATGGATATCTTGGATCATTATTGACCGCGGAGTTGCTCCGGCGCGGCCACGAGGTCATCGGTTTGGACACCGGGTATTACAAGGAAGGAACGCTGTACCGCTCGGGGTCGATGGCACCGTTAACGATTGCCAAGGATCTGCGCAAGGTGGAAGCGGCGGACATCCAGGGCGTGGATGCCGTGGTGCACATGGCCGAGTTGTCCAACGATCCGCTGGGACAGTTGGCCCCTAACATCACGTATGACATCAACCACGCCGGGTCGGTCAGGCTCGCGGAGATGGCCCGCGAAGCCGGCGTGAAGCGATTCGTGTACATGTCCTCGTGCAGCGTGTATGGAGTGGCCGAAGGGGATTATGTGAGCGAACAATCACCGGTGAACCCTCAAACCGCGTACGCCATCTGCAAGACGCGCGTAGAGCATGATGTGAAACCACTGGCGAACGCCAGTTTCTCGCCCACCTTCATGAGAAACGCCACCGCTTACGGCGCATCGCCTCACATGCGGTTTGACATCGTGCTGAACAACTTGGCCGGTCTCGCGTGGACGACAAAAGAGATCAAGATGACCAGCGACGGCACGCCCTGGCGCCCGCTCGTTCACGGTCTGGACATCGCCCGCGCCATAATGTGCGTTCTGGAAGCTCCACGCGAAGCGATCCATGGCGAGACCTTCAATGTTGGCGACACCTCGAACAACTACCGGGTGAAGGAAATTGCGGAAATCGTGGCGGCCGCGTTTCCGGGCTGCCGCCTCTCCTTCGGCGATCCAAGTCAGGACAACCGCAGCTACCGGGTGAACTTCGACAAGATTCACAAGCATTTGCCGGACTTCAAGTGCGCCTGGGATGCGAAACGCGGGGCGAAGCAGCTTTACGACCTGTTCAAAAGAATCGATATGCCTGCGGAAGTCTTCCAACACCGCACGTTTACCCGGCTCAAACAGCTCGAGTACCTGATTCGCACCAGGCAGATCGACGAGAAGTTCTTTTGGACGGAATAGTCCGCGTTCCGATGTTGATCGGTCAGGGCGACCCGATTTGGATTCACATGAAAACGTTGAGCCTTATCGTTCCGGTGTATAACGAGGAGGAAACTCTCCCATTCACCCACGAGCGCCTGGTGGCGCTGTCGAAAGCGCCCGGCATGTCCGTCAGGCTGCAGATTGTTTATGTGGACGACGGCAGCAAAGATGGGGGTCCTATGATCCTGGAACGGCTCGCGCTTGCGGTGTCCGAGCGGGTGGAAATCCGGGTCGTGCATTTCGCGCGAAATTTCGGACACTCGGCGGCCGTGACCGCGGGATTGGCCGAAAGCACGGGCGACATGATCGGCATCATCGACGCCGACCTGCAAGATCCTCCGGAGCTGATTCCCGAGATGGTTGCTTTGATCGAGCAGGGTTGGGATGTGGTTTACGGCCAGCGGACCGCGCGCCGCGGCGAAACCATCTTTAAGCGTTTTACCGCGTGGTCGTTCTACCGGATCCTGGATGTGCTCACCGGCGTCAAGATACCTCGTGACACGGGAGATTTTCGGGTGATCACCCGCGAGGTGCGCGATGCATTGCTGGAGTGCCACGACCAGGAGCCATTCCTTCGCGGTCTCGTGGCTTGGGTCGGATTTCAACAGAAGGCGCTCCCTTATGTGCGGGATGCGCGGCGCTACGGAATCACAAAATATCCCTTCCGCAAGATGCTGAGGTTCGCGAGCAATGCGGTCTTGAGTTTCAGTTCGGCGCCGTTGCGGGTGGCGATTCACCTCGGGGTGGTGGGATTGGTTTTGAGCCTGCTGATCGGGGCTTGGGCGCTGTGGACAAAACTGTCCGGCAGGGCCGTCAGCGGCTGGACGTCGATGCTGGACGGAATGCTGGTGGGACAGTCTTTCATTCTTCTCTGCATCGGATTCATCGGATCCTACACGAGCCGGATTTACACGCAGGTGCAAGGGCGCCCCCGCTATATCGTGAGGCAACGCAAAGACTGGCCAAACCGCTAGAACTCATCTCATAAACCCAGAAAAGGTGGGGCGAGCGTCCCCGCGCCTGCGCCGCCGTAGCGGCTCTCGCCGCGTTGACGCGCCGTCACAGCGGGTCGTCGCCGCGGAGGCGCGAGCCTTCTGTTTTCACAGAAAGGCAGGCTCGTCAGGAGCCTCGCCCCACCGGACACGATTTGTGAGATGGCTGCTAGAGGCCAACTCACCCAAGTCGTAGGAGACGAGGTAACGAGTCTCAAATCTCAAAACCGCTTGACAAACCTGTGAATAAAACCGGTTGCCTTAAAATCGGAGGGATCATTGTCTGCGTCCTCCTGCTGAACATCGTTTGGTTCCATTACGTGCGGAGCGAACACACGATCTATTCCTGGGACTATGACGGTTATTGGGCCATTTGCGGAAGACTCGAGCGCACGTGTGCGACTGCTCCGGTGCAGTTCGTCCGTGATGTGCTGGGATCCATTCGGAACGATGAATACACTGCCGAACCTGTGGTGCCGGCGGCCATCGCGATCTCGTTGGGCGAGAACCTGCACCTGTTCTCTTTCTCGCGCGCCGCTTACGTCATGGCCAACGGCAATTTCTATCTGGTGCCGGCCTTGCTGCTCCTGATCTGGCTGGTTTCCGCCCTGCGCACTTCCCGGTTCAGTCCCGGCGTCGATGCGATCCCGGCCTCCGCGTGGCTGGCCGGCGCCCTGATGGCCCTGCTCACGCCCGCACTATGGCTCCCGCTGTACCGCGGATATCCCGATGGCGGCGGCCTGGTTTTTTGTTTCCTGATAACGGCATTGTTTGTCCGCTGGCGTCAGCAACGGCGCCGGGCACTCGATCATCTGCTCACATGGTCAGCGATCGTGATATTGCTGGTCGGACTCGTCTTTTTCCGGCGTTGGTACTTGTACTGGATCATCTGGTTTTGGATCGCTTCCGGGTTGGTTTGTCTCTGGGACGCCTGGGAGGAGTGGCGGCGCGGATCACGAGGGTGGGGGATGCTCCGCAACACAGCCGAGCTGTGCGGCGGCGCCCTCGCGTTCGGCGCATTAATGTTTGCGGTTTCGCCCCATTTTGTTCGCGAACTGGTGTCCTACAACTATGCCGACCGGTATTCGGTGTTCCACGTGTCGAAATCCTTCGGACAGTTCCTTGCCAGCACGTTTTCGGCTCCCGGCGTGGTCGGTATTTTGCTTTTCGTCGGCGGGCTCGCGTATGGATTTTTCAAACGCGATCTTCGGAAGTTCGCCGTCTTTCAGATCGTTCAACTGGTTGGAGTCGTGATTCATTTCGGGCGAACCCAGGATTTCGGCCCGCATCACCACTATCTCCTGCTCGCGCTGATGCTGCCGCTGGCCACGCTGTTTGTCGCCGAGTTGCTCCGGAGCTTTGGATGGATTACGGCCGCGTGCCTGCTCCCGATCGGGCTCCTGGGTTACACGCTGTCATTCACATCGCTGTTGCACGGTGCGTCGCGGGTGTTGCTGCCTCTCACCGGCGCCGTGGACGGCGCACCACTGCGCCGGGGAGACATCGCTGAATGGCGGCGCCTGGGCACAACCATGGACGAGATCCTCAGCGCGCGGGGACAAGGCATGATCTACGTGCTGGGCAACAGCCTCACGATCAATTCCTCGGACTTTCTCTCGATCGGCCGCTCGCTGAATGAAGGGTTCATCACCCCGAAGTTCGTCTATTATTCGCACGACATTGACAAGCGTGACGGCTTTCCGGTTGATCTGCTGCGAGCAAGATACGTGATCGTCGCCGACCCCGTTCAAGTCCAGTTCGACCCGGCGGAACAGCAGGTCGTCGCCGCGCCGGAGCGTGAGTTTCTGGAGGGCTCGGGCATCGCCGGCGCATTTGAGAAGTTGCCTTGCCAGTTTCTCCTGGACGGAGGGGTGAAGGTGTACATTTACCAGAAAACTCGGGAGATCAGTTCGCAGGAACTTCGGCAGCTTTGCGACGAGTTGCGAAAAGCCCACCCGGATCGACCCTATATTTACGAGCCTCCCGCCGGAGTCATGTGAAGGCGATGGGACGGTAACCGTTGTTCGAAATTCTTAATGGTTATTATGTTGACAATTAGGATGTTGCATTGCGCGGGTTTGCGTGCTATCGAACTGGATGCACCATCAGTCTCACCTGTGCCTTTTGGCGGCCGGCATGGTTTCCGTCGCCATGCACACGCCGGGAAACGCGGCGCCGGCCTATCCGCTGAAGAGCAGCGCCAATGGCCGTTTTCTGGTCGATCAGAACAACACCCCGACCTTGATCACGGGCGATTCTCCCCATGCGTTGATGGTGAATCTGTCGGAAGCGGATGCCGTGACGTTTTTAGCGGACCGCGAAGCGTATGGGTTCAACACGGTCTGCATTTATCTGCTGTGCGGCGCGGCGACCGGCGGCCGGACGAATTGCAGCACGATTGACGGAATGCTGCCCTTCACGAACACACTCCCGTCCAAGAGTTCGTATGATCTTTCCACCCCGAACGAGGCGTATTTCGCCCACGTGGATCGCATCGTGAATCTGGCGGCGCAAGAGGGGCTTCAAGTCATGCTCGATCCCGCCGAAACGAGCGGTTTTCTGACGACACTGCTGGACAATGGCACCGCCAGATGCCGCGCTTACGGCCAGTATCTGGGCAATCGCTATCAGAACTTCCCCAACATCCTTTGGTATAACGGGAATGATTTTCAAAACTGGGCGAACACAAATGACGATGCCGTTGTGCGGGCCGTGGCGCTGGGGATCCAGGACAAGGACACGAACCATATTCACACCATCGAATTGGACTATTACACGAGCGACTCCCTGGATGACCCTTCGTGGGGGCCCATCATCAGCCTGAACGCCGCCTACAGCTACTATCCGAGCTACGCGCAGGTGCTGGAGGCCAATACCGATTCGAGTTCCACGCCAGTTTTCCTGGCTGAAGCCAACTACGAATTCGAGAACCTTTCGGGTCCGCTCACCACGGCGCCGATTCTCCGCAAGCAGGAGTATTGGACGCTGTTGAGCGGGGCAGCCGGGCAACTGTATGGCAACCACTATACGTGGCAGTTTGCAAGCGGCTGGCAAACCAACCTGGATACCCCGGGCGCGGTCCAGATCAGCTATCTCAAGGCGCTGTTCGAACCGCGAGCCTGGTACAACCTGGCTCAGGACACGAATCATCTGGTGGTGACTGCCGGGTATGGGACCTTTGCGACCAATGGAACTGTAGATGCCAATGACTATGCGACGGCGGCCCGCACAGCCGATGGGACTCTGGTGATGGTGTACCTGCCGGCCCTCCGGACGCTGACCGTGGACATGTCGAAGCTGAGCGGCCCTGCTGTGGCGCAGTGGTATGATCCGGCCGGCGGGAGTTACGTTCAGATTTCGGGTTCACCGTTCACCAACAGCGGCGTGAGGAACTTCACAC
>Ga0224555_1001566_pt1 | contig 30931 bp, 37 predicted proteins | sample 714S23034metaG_FD_180687 | JGI IMG/M metagenome (GOLD analysis project Ga0224555, IMG submission 180687) | Peat soil microbial communities from Stordalen Mire, Sweden - 717 S2 30-34 | ecosystem: Environmental > Terrestrial > Soil > Wetlands > Peat | place: Sweden: Norrbotten County, Stordalen...
TCGATCCCGCTGATGCCGGGCAGGTTGACGTCCAGCAGGACGAGATCGAAACGCTCGTCGCGCAGCTTTTCCAGGGCCTCTTCGCCGCTGCGCGCGTCGGCCACCGCGTAGCCCGCGCCGCTCAGAGTCGCCCGCATCACCCGCCGGATCTGGGGTTCATCATCCACGATCAACACGCGAGCGCTGTTCATCGCTCCAGCGTAGGCCATGCGCCGTAAAGAAGTCGTTAAGCCCGCGTGAACATTCCATAAGTGCGGGCCGGGCGGCCTGAGAGGCCGCAGCAGGCTGAGAGCCTGCCCCACCGCGGAACTTAGTCAGTGGCACAGGTGTCGAATCAATCAGACAAGCTAGAAACCAGATAAGTCAAATGGAGGCTGAAATGTTCGACGCTATTGGTGTCTCTGAACGCACGCAGAAACCGTGGACGGTGGTGGTTTCGTTTCTCGGCCAGATGGCGATGATCGGCTTGGCCATCCTGATTCCGTTGGCTGGTACCGACGCACTGCCGCACCGTCTCTCTTGGGTTTCTTTGCCGGAGCCGCCGCGGGCGTTGCCGCACCGGCCGGCGCCGGCGCAGGCGAAGCAGGCGAGCGTGGTTCCACCCCAACTCACACCGAAAGGGTTAGTACTGCCGACGGCGATTCCCCAGAAGGCCGCGATCATTGAGGACCCCGATTTCATGCCCGCCGTGGGCGATGCCGTAGGTGTGCCGGGAGGCTTTGGGAATTCGACCGGATCCGGCAATGCCGTAATCGACGGCCTGTTGGGCGCGGGCTCCGCTCAGCCGCTGGCGCCCGCACCGGTGGTGAGGCAGGCTGCGCCGCCCGCACCGCCAAAGCGCATACGGCTGGGAGGACTCGTGGAGGAGAGCAAGCTCATTTCCGGACCGCGGCCCGTTTACCCGCCGCTGGCGAGGCAGGCGCGCATCGAGGGGACCGTGCGGCTGGAGGCGGTCATCTCCCGCGAGGGCACGATCCTCAACTTGCGGGCCGTCAGCGGACATCCCTTGCTGATTCCAGCGGCGCTTGCGGCAGTGCGGCAGTGGGTTTTTCGCCCGACCTCTTTGAACGGCGATCCGGTGGAAGTGGCCACCGAGATCGAAGTGCACTTCACGCTGCAGAAGTGACGGTCAGTTGCGCGGCCCGATGCCTTCGGTACGCCCAGCCAGCGCCTGCACCGCGGTTCCGCCGCACACCGCCACACCGGTCTTCATCAGCGCGTTCAGGAAGTTGAATAGCAGCGCATACAAGACCTGCTCGGTGAGCGGCTGTTTGCCCGGCAGCCGGAAGCTGGCCGGCAGTTCTTTAGCGATATTCACGCGCACTGAATTGAGCTGCGCCTTACCGCCGCGGTCGCGCTTGTTGGCCAGGCTGATGGGCGTCTGCATAACCCCGCCGCTGCGTCCGTCAATGTAGAACTGGCAGCGCGAAAACCATCCGAGGTTGGCGGGATCGGCGGCATCGAACAGCAGCAGTGGCGCTTGCCGTCCCGCTGCCGTGAGATCCAGCGTAATGCTGCGCTGCGAGTCCTTCAGCTTGATCTCGAATCCGGCCTGCTTGGCGATATTGGCGACCAGCTCCGGCTCCAATTCCAGTAAAATCAGCTTATGTTGTCCCGCTTGCAAGACTTGCATCTGTCACTGCTAGTGTAGCGGGTTTCACAGTGCCGCGCGGTAGAGCGCCAGCAAATCCTCGCGCGTCGAGGGACGCGGGTTGAGCTGATGGCAGCCGTCCTCAATGGCCTTATCGGCCAGGGCCGGCAACTGGGCCTCCGCGACGCCATAATCTCGCAGGCGTGGGGCGATGCCTACGCGCCGGTTCAGGTCGCGCACTTGCGCGGCAATGTCGCCGCCGCCGAACTGCGCGGCCAATTCGGCGAGCCGCCCAGCGACGGCCGGACGGTTGAACTCCAGCACGAAGGGCAGCATCACCGCATTGGCCGTGCCGTGATGCATGCCGCAATCGGACGACAGCGGGTGCGCCAGCGAGTGCGTGGCCCCCAGTCCTTTTTGAAACGCGATGGCGCCCATCATGGAAGCCATCATCATTTGAGAGCGCGCTTCCAGGTCGCGCGGATCGGCCATGACGCGCGGCAGGCTCTCCCAAACCATACGCGCGCCCGAGAACGCGATGGCATCGCAGATGGGTTGGTAGCCCTTGGAAATGTACGCCTCGACATTGTGCGTAAAGGCATCCATGCCGGTGCCCGCGGTCAGATGCGGCGGCAGAGCCAGGGTCAACTCCGGATCGGCGATGGCCAGCACCGGAATCAGGTGGGGACTGAAGACCACGGTCTTGCGGTTGGTGGCGGCCACGGTGATCACGGTGGAGCGCGACACTTCGCTGCCCGTTCCCGAGGTGGTGGCGATGGCGATATAGGGCGGCACATTCGCCGAGATGCGATCGGCGCCGTCGAGCAAATCGTCATACTCGGCCAACGGCAGCTCGTGTGTGACTTTCAGCCGGATGGCTTTGGCCGCATCGAGCGGCGATCCGCCTCCCACGCCGATAATTCCGTTGCAGCGGTTCTGCTGGTAGACGGCCAGACCGTCGAGCACGTTGCGCTCGGTGGGGTTCGGTTCCACCGCGGAGAAAACCACCGCGCCGGGCGCCAGGCTGGCGACCCGCTCGAAGACGGCGGTGCGCGCGAGGCCGGCATCGGTGACCAGCAGCGGACGGGACATGCCGCGCTTGCGCAACTCCTCGGGGAGGCGCTCGACCGCGCCCGCGCCGAACAGAATGGTGGTGGGGAAGCTGAAAGTGGAGACTGCCACATTCACCATGAAAACACATTCTGGTAAAATAGCGCAGCGGCACTCGGCAGTACGCGAAATGGAGGCAACATGGCAGAAACGTCCCGTCGCGGATTTTTCCGCGGAATAAGCGCCAGCGCACTGGCCGGCTACGGCCCGATCATTCGGGGCGCGCAGAACAAGTCCGGGAGCGCCAAACCGATCCTGGGCGAGGGCGACCACAAATACGAAGTCACACACGACTGGGGCGAGTTGCCGGCCAACATCAAGTACGGCAATACGCACGGCGTATGCGAGGATTCGCAGGCGCACATCTACGTACACCATACGGTCAACGATGCCAGCGAGAGCCATGATTCCATGGTGGTCTTCGACCATCAGGGCAAGTTCGTGAAGTCGTGGGGCAGGGAGTTTATCGGCGGTGCGCACGGCCTGCACATCCGCAAGGAAGGCAGCACGGAATTTCTGTATCTGTGCGACACCAAGCGCGCGGTCGTGGTGAAGACCACCCTCGATGGCGAGGTAGTCTTTACGCTGGGCTATCCCAAGGAGTCCGAGTTCTACAAGCTGGATGCGGACGGCAAGCCGGCCACCAAGTACAGCCCGACCAACCTGGCCATCGCGCCGAACGGCGATATCTACGTGGGCGACGGCTACGGGTCCAGCTACATCAACCAGTACAACAGCAAGGGCGAGTTCATCCGCACGTTCGGCGGCAAGGGCAAAGAGCCGGGACAGTTGGATTGCCCGCACGGCATCACGGTGGATCTGCGCGGGCCGGCGCCGCTGCTGCTGGTGGCGGACCGCGCCAACGCGCGGCTGCAATACTTCACGCTGGACGGAAAGCACGTGAGCTTCGTGACCGGCGTCAACCTGCCGTGCCACTTCAGCGAGCGCCGCGGCGAGTTCGTGATTCCGGATCTGGGCGCGCGCGTGACCCTGATGGATCGCGAGAACAAAGTGATCGCGCACCTTGGCGACGACAGCGCCGCTAAGACGTGGGGCGACCTGCGCAAGCAGACGCGCGATCACTTCACGCCGGGCAAGTTTGTCTGCCCGCACGGCGCGTGCTTCGATCATGAGGGCAACATCCTGGTGGTGGAGTGGGTGGAAGTGGGGCGCGTGAGCAGGCTGCGCAAGGTCGCTTGAAGATCACCGATATCAGGACCGTCGTGGTCAACGCCCAGATGCGCAACTGGGTGTTCGTGAAGGTGGAGACGGACACGCCGGGACTGGACGGCTGGGGCGAGGCGTCGCTCGAGTGGAAGACGCGCGCGGTGGCCGCGGCGGTGGAAGACCTGAAGCCGTTCATCCTGGGCGACGATCCCACGCGCATCGAGCACCTCTATCAGAAGCTCTACCGGCAGCCGTTTTTCCGGCCGGGCGTGATCGGGCTTTCGGCGATTTCCGGAATCGAGCAGGCGTGCTGGGATATCCTGGGCAAGCAGCTTGGTGTGCCGGTGTACAGGCTGCTGGGCGGCGCGGTGCGCGACAAGGTCAGGATGTACACGCACCTGGGCGGCGGCGAGATGAGCGCTGTATACGAAAGCTTCGATGCCAGCCGCGTGATCGAACTGGCGCTGGAGGTGGTGGCGCGCGGCTACACCGCGGTGAAGGTGGTGTTCGTGCCGTACTCGGAGCCGTTGATGGGCGCGCCGTACGCGAAGAAACTGGCGGCGGTCATGGGCAGGCTGCGCGAGGCGGTGGGCGACCGCGTGGATATCATGGTCGATTTCCACGGGCGGACGTATCCTGCGGTGGCGATCGAGTACATCAACGCGATTGCGGAGTACCGGCCGTATTTCTGCGAGGAGCCGGTGCCGCCGGAGAACATCGACGCGCTGGCGGAGGTGTGCCGGGCGGTGCGCGTGCCTATCGCCACGGGCGAGCGGCTGGCGACGCGACACCAGTTCCGGGAAGTGCTGGAGAAGCGCGCGGCGCACGTGATTCAGCCGGACTTGTGCCATTGCGGCGGACTGCTGGAAGCCAAGAAGATCGCGGCGATGGCGGAGGCGTATTACGTGGGCGTGGCGCCGCACAATCCGCTGGGGCCGATCGCCAATGCTGCGGCGCTGCACTTCGCGCTATCGACGCCGAATTTCCTGATCCAGGAAGATATGCTGGCGGACGTGCCGTGGCGATGGGAGGTGGTGGAAAGTTCGCTTCGTACTGAGAATGGATATTGGCTTCCGTCGGACGCTCCGGGGTTGGGGGTCACGGTGAACGAGGCGGCGGCGGCGCGGCATCCGTTTCAGCAGGAGGTGTTGCAGTCGGCGGTGTATGCGGGGGATGGGGCGGTGCTGGATTGGTGAAGGGGATGCCACCGCGCGGTGCATGATTGGATGGTGGGCGAGCCGTGGCGGAGTTATCTCGCGAAGAAAGAGCGGGCCCAGGAGGAAGAAGGCCGCAGAGCACGGCCTGCCGCAAGACTACCGCATCTGGCCCACGTCTTGTGTCTGGGTGGGCAAGAACTTCAGCGCGTCTATTGGAATTCCCCGTGGTTCTCAGTATCGGTTGCATCCCGTTCGTTATCGGCACCCGTAACCGCGACGCCGATGACGCGATTCGTGCTGTCGAGAACCGGTCCACCGCTATTCCCTCTGACTATGTGAGCGTCGACCATGATCCGGCGAATGACTTCCCATCGCTGCGGGCTGCCCTCGTCGGCGATCCAGAGAGGTGTCGGCGGCCCCGGCGAACTGTTCGGGGACCAGGCGCAGTGAAATCGGAGACTTTGCGCGGGCGTGGCGGTCACGGATCTTTCCGGCCAACGCGGGCGATAGCTTGACCCGAGTGACCTCGGGCAACTGCTCCCACACGCTCGCGACAGAATGGCTCTCGAGGTACTCCGCGGCATCTTGGTTGGATTGAAATTTAGGGAGTGGCAACTTTGCGGGAGGAAGTTTCTTCTTCATTGGTCTACCTATTTGCGGCGAAACAGTCGCAGCTCGTTTGCCTCCATATCCCGGGCTGTGATCACTCTCACGAACCCGACGGATAACCGCTGGAACACGACGAATGCCAAGCGGCCGTCCAGCGTTTCGCCCAGTGCGATGTAGCGCCCCTGTCGGGTTCGCCTGACCTTGCGGTTGCCGGGAAAGACCTCCTCCACCTCTTCCGGGTAACCTCGACCGGAAACGAGTACGCGTCATCGTATCAGATTTTGTTTGTGCTTCAAGGAATCAGGTGCGGCGCGACGATGCCGAGGAACTCGCGCGACGTGACTACCGTGGTTTGCTTCCAGAACCTTGGAAAGTCCCGCTGGTTGCCGGTCACCAGATAGTCGGCTCGGGCTGCATCGGCACATTCCAGGAATAGGTTGTCATCGGGGTCTTGCGCCACCTGGAGACGATGCGATGGGTTGACCGAATGCGAATGGCGAACGATCAGATCGATAAGCTGACGCTGGAGGCTCTTGCGAATCTTAAGCTCCGGGCGCGACAGCACCTCACTGTACTCGGCAATAATAGGATCGGAGACGTACAGCCTCGCCGGCTTCGCGATCGCCAGCAGAAGAACGGTGCGCTGCGGCCCGGCGGGTTTAAGCGCTGCCGAGACAACTATATTGGTGTCGATGACCAGCCGGAGCGGGATCATGCCCGCTTCGGTTTCCGGGCACGCGCGGCTTTGATCACCCGGTCTATCTGCCGCGAGGTCAACTTGTCGGTACTCTTGCGCTGCGATTCCTCGCCGATCGCCCGAAGCACATCGGGCTCCGGAGTGGCGAGACGAACATAATCCCGGATGCCGATCAGCACCGCCTTGGCCGATCCGCGCTTCTCGATGACGACTGAGCTGCGCTCATCCTCAACGCGGCGCAAAAGCTCGCCAAAAGTCGTACGCGCGCGCAGTGCGGACACTACTATCGTCTCGCGTTTTTCGGTTTTTAGCATAACAATGCTCTTCAGTTCGTCTATCTGAACTGTACAGTTGGCGATACTGCCGTGTCAAGCTGGGAGGCGAGGCTGAGAGCCCCGCGCAGGCTACGAGCCTGCCCCACAGCCGGGTTAGCTCTCTTCTTCCAGGTGACGCAGCCGTGCGTCCATTACCTGCTCGACGCGCAAGAGTTCCGCTTTCTGCTCGGCGAAGCGGGCGTCCAGGATTTGCTGTAAGGCGTCAAAGCGATGGTCGATATAGCCACGCAGGTCGCTCAGACGGGCGTTGTTCACCAGGATTCCGACCAGAACGGCCAAGGTCGGCATGCCGACCGTTAGGACTGTCTGGGTAGCGTCTGCCATGTCTTGATTGTACACCCGTCACGAAGGGCTGCAATCGATTTGCGATAGTCCCCGAGCGGCGGGGCTGAGAGCCCCGCGCAGGCTACGAGCCTGCCCCACGGCCTGTAACCATTGCCTTTAAGAAGTCGCGGTTCATGCGGGCTATTACTTCGAGTTTGATATCTTTGGGGCAGACGGCTTCACATTCGCCGACATTGGTGCAGTAGCCGAACATCTCGTGGCTGGCCTGCGCCACCATGGCCACGGCGCGGCGGTCGCGCTCGGGCTGGCCTTGCGGCAGCACTCCCAGGTGCGTGATTTTGGCTGCGGTGAACAGCGCGGCGGCGGCGTTGGGGCACATGGCCACGCACGCGCCGCAGCCGATGCAGGCGGCCGCGTCCATCGAGATGTCGGCGGCTTCCTTGGGGACCAGGATGGCGTTGCCGTCTGGCGCGCTGCCGGTGGGCGCACTGATGAAGCCTCCGGCGGCGATGATACGATCGAAGGCGCTGCGATTCACCACCAGGTCTTTCACGATCGGGAAGGCGCGCGCGCGCCACGGCTCCAGGTACAACTCGTCGCCATCCTTGAAGTGGCGCATGTGCAACTGGCAGACGGTGGTCGAGCGCTCGGGACCGTGCGCCACGCCATTGATCATGAAACCGCACATGCCGCAGATGCCCTCGCGGCAATCGTGGTCGAAGGCCACGGGCTCTTCGTTCTTGGCGATCAGGCTTTCGTTGAGGACGTCGAGCATCTCCAGGAACGACATCTCCGGATTGACATCCGGGACTTCGTAACGCACCATGCGGCCTTTTTCGCTCGCGTTGCGCTGCCGCCAGATATGGAGGATAAGTTTCATGTTACTTGTAGCTCCGTTGACTGGGATGCACGTAGTCGAAGTGCAGCGGTTCTTTGTGTAACGCGGGCGGCTGACCCTCGCCGCGGTACTGCCAGGCCGCCACGTAAGAATACTCGGCGTCGTTGCGCAGAGCCTCGCCATCGGGCGTTTGATATTCCTCGCGGAAATGGCCGCCGCAGGATTCGTTGCGCTCCAGCGCATCCAGGCAGATCAGCTCGGCTAACTCGAAGAAGTCGCCTACGCGGCCGGCCTTTTCGAGCGATTGGTTCAGCTCCTCGCCCGCGCCCAACACCTTCACGTCGCGCCAGAATTGCTCGCGCAGAGCGGGGATTTTTTCGAGCGCATGCCGGAGTCCCTCGGCGGTACGCCCCATGCCGCAATATTCCCAAAGCAGCTTGCCTAAGTCGCGATGGAAGGAATCGACCGAACGGGTGCCCTTGATATGCAGCAGGCGGTCGGTGCGGTAGGCGACCTGCGTTTCGGCGTCGCGGAAGGCGGCGTGGCTGGTATCCACTTTGGGCTGCTTGGAACTGGCGAGGTAGTCGCCGATGGTGTAGGGCAGGACGAAGTAGCCATCGGCCAGGCCTTGCATCAGCGCGCTTGCGCCCAGGCGATTGGCACCGTGATCGGAGAAGTTCGCTTCGCCCGTCACATACAGGCCGGGGATGGTGCTCATCAGGTTGTAATCGACCCACAGCCCGCCCATGGTGTAGTGAATGGCGGGATAGATGCGCATGGGCACTTCGTAGGGATTCTCGCCGGTGATGCGCTCGTACATGTCGAACAGGTTGCCGTAGCGCTCCACGATGACGTGCTTGCCCAGACGCTGGATGGCCTCGCTGAAATCGAGATAGACGCCCAGGCCGGACTCGCCCACGCCGCGGCCTTCGTCGCAAACCGCCTTGGCATTGCGGGAGGCCACGTCGCGCGGCACCAGGTTGCCGAAGCTGGGATAGCGGCGTTCCAGGTAATAGTCGCGCTCGGCCTCGGGAATCTGGTTGGGCGGGCGCTTATCGCCCTTGGTCATCGGCACCCAGATGCGGCCGTCGTTACGCAGCGATTCGCTCATCAGGGTGAGCTTGGATTGATATTCGCCAGTGACTGGGATGCAAGTGGGATGGATCTGGGTGAAGCAGGGATTGGCGAAGAACGCACCCTTCTTATACGCGCGCCAGATGGCGGTGGCATTGCAGCCCTTGGCGTTGGTGGAAAGATAATAGGCGTTGCCGTAACCGCCGGTGCCCAGCACCACGGCGTCGGCCACGTAGGATTCGATCTTGCCGGTGATGAGATCGCGCGTGACGATGCCGCGGGCGCTGCCGTCGATCACCACCAGGTCGAGCATCTCGTGGCGCGGGTACATGGTGACCTGGCCCGTGCCGATCTGGCGTTCGAGCGCCTGGTAAGCGCCCAGCAGCAACTGCTGGCCGGTCTGGCCGCGGGCGTAGAAAGTGCGCGACACTTGCGCGCCGCCGAAGGAGCGGTTGTCGAGCATGCCGCCGTATTCGCGCGCGAAGGGCACACCCTGCGCCACGCACTGGTCGATGATGTCGACGCTGATCTGCGCGAGGCGGTAGACGTTGGCCTCGCGCGCGCGGAAGTCGCCGCCCTTCACGGTGTCATAGAAGAGGCGATAGACGCTGTCGCCATCGCCGTGATAATTCTTGGCGGCGTTGATGCCGCCCTGCGCGGCGATGGAGTGCGCGCGGCGGGGGGAATCCTGGAAGCAAAAGCACTGGACGTTGTAACCCAACTCGCCGAGCGTGGCCGCCGCGCTGCCGCCGGCGAGGCCCGACCCTACCATGATGATGTTGTACTTCCGCTTGTTGGCTGGATTCACCAGCTTCAGATTGAATTTGTATTTGTCCCAGAGGGTCTCGATGGGGCCGGCGGGGATTTTGGCGTCGAGTTCCATATGCGCTCCTCTATTGCACCTTCAGCACGCCCAGCGTCACCATCACTGGAATGGAAATATTGCCGATGGCGACGATCCAGGCGAAGGCCGCCGCGAGTTTCTTGATGATGGGCGTGTAGCGCGGATGATTCACGCCCAGCGATTGGAACATGCTCCAGAGGCCGTGGTAGAGATGCATACAGAGCAGGGCCATGGCGATGACATAGAAGATGGCCACAGCGGGATTCTGGAATCCAGTGATCACGTTGGTGCGCACGTCCATATCGCCATCCGGCAAGGTGGCCAGCGGCAGCACGCTGCCTACGGTCAGGTGCAGCACGTGGAAGATGACGAAGGCGGCGACGATGGGGCCGCTCCAGATCATGGTGCGGGCGGCGTAGCTGGCGGGAAGGTCGTCCTTCTTCACGTAGGCTTCGGGGCGGGCCGCCCGTTTCAGCAGCCACAGTTGCACCGACGCGGTGATGTGCAGGCCCACGGCGGCCAGCAGCCCGCACCGCACCACCCACAGCAGCAGACCGTGGGAATGCAGGAAGTGCGCATAGTGGTTGATCTGTTGGCCGTCCGGCGCATAGATCTGGAGGTTGCCGATGAGGTGGCCGAGCACGTATCCGAACAGGATGACGCCGGTGACGGCCATCACCACTTTCTTGCCGAGGGTCGATTCGTAGAACCCGATGGAGCGATTCAATTGGCTGGTTGTCGCGATGGCACTCATGTGGATTTCTCTGGTGGCGGCGAACGAACATTTCAGTATAATCGGGTGCGAGACGCTTCGCGCGGGGAGGACTCCCTCGCGAAAACCAAAACCCCATATTGGCCGCCGATGAACGCCGATGAACGCAGATAAAAACGAGCCAGACGGAAGTCTTCCTGAGCGGACGAAGTGTACAAGACCGCGGCGCCCGAGACAGTCTGCGGCCGGGAAGCGCGTCTCCCCTCGTACGCAAGCACATCTGGCCGCGGATGAACGCGGATAACCCTGAGGTGCTGCGATCCGGCTGCTCAAGTGGCGTTGCCGGAGCCGCGCTCGCTACCGTTTTGCCAGGCGCGTGGCGATAATACCGAGACCAATGCGAAAACCAAAACCCCATATTGGCCGCCGATGAACGCCGATGAACGCAGATAAAAACGAGCCAGACGGAAGTCTTCCTGAGCGGACGAAGTGTACAAAACCGCGGCGCCCGAGACAGTCTGCGGCCGGGAAGCGCGTCTCCCCTCGTACGCAAGCACATCTGGCCGCGGATGAACGCAGATGCACGCGGATAACCCTGAGGTGCTGCGATCCGGCGGCTCAAGTGGCGTTGCCGGAGCCGCGCTCGCTACCGTTTTGCCAGGCGCGTGGCGATGATACCGAGACCGATGAGGAGCAGACCGATGGTGCCCGGCTCGGGAGCGTCGGCGTTCCCGCATTCCACTTGCATGACGCGCGCGCCCACACTTTGCGCGCCGCCGGGGCTAATCAAGGAAGCGGAAAAATCGCTGCCGATGGGCACACCGGAATAGCCGAAGGTGATGGCGGCGCCGGTGTTGCGGAAATCGATTACGGCTTCACCGGAGGCGAACAGGGCGGCGGCTTCCTGCGGGCTGAACGTCACTGCGGCGGAGAGCAGGTCGATGGTGCCGGAGTATGAGCCGCCGCTGAGCGACCCGGGCGTCAGCAGCATATCGCCGGCCGGCAAGCCCAGGCGCGCAGCATCCGGATCGGTCAGCGGAATCGAGACCGAGCCATCCTGGGATTCCAGGGTGCCGCTGAACAGGATGCCCGATACGTAGACGCCAGACGTTCCGGGGATGGATACCACCGGTCCACCGAGCGGCATCCCTCCCAGAAGGATTTGGATCTCACCAGGATACGAGTAGTCCGAAGAGATGTAGAAGATCAGGCTTTCGTTGGTTTGAAGGGTCACCAGGGCGCTGTTTGTCACATTGATGGGGCTCGCCGCGGCCTGCGCGATGGAGAGCAGAATTGCTAAGAGTGCGAATAGGAGAGCGCGTTTATACATAACTTATAAGTTGATTCTAGGGCCTGCAGCGCGGAAAATGACCGGGAAGGTCGTACTGGTACAGGGGAGATTGGTAACAGTACAGAAACCGCGAGGCAGTCCTTGTGGGGCGGGCGTCCACGCCGGCGGCGGGTCTCCAGACCCGCTCCTTTTCCCCATACGCTATGGTGGGTTTCGACCGAGCGGCTGGCGGCGGAGCGGGTCCTGGAGGACTCGCGCAGATCTGGAGATCCGCGCCACTACTTCATGAATGTCGATCTTCAGGATCGGTAACGATCACCTGGCCCACTCCGAATCGGCGCAGGCACGGAAGTCCGGAATCGGAACACCTTGGCGCTGCAGCCAGAGCCAGTAATCGTTCCGGAGATCGGCCCAGAAGTTGCCTGCGGCGGTCGGACGCCGTCGCGTGTCCAGAGTGAAGTGATGGGCGTACTCGTGCACCAGCGTGGTGTCCCGAGCGTCCCGCAGGCCCAGGAAGGTTTTGTAGAACGGGTCCCCTCCGGATCGCCGGCTGGGCGGACGCGGCCCCATCGAGCAGCCCCCAGTGCGATCCCGATCGATGTCGTAACCCAACGTGTCCGTCACGAAGAGGTTGATCACTCCCCGCGCCAGGAATTTCTCGGGAATCTCCGAGTACCCCTGCTGCCGCAGATAAGCGCCTTCCAGCACGCGAACGTCGAAACAAATTCCACTGGTTGCGTATTCGCGGCGCGCCTTTTCCTGATAGTCCCTAAACTTGGAACGCTCGGCCTGGCCCAGTCCTTTTCCGGAGTGCGCACCTTGGTCGAACATGACTTGCACGGCGATGATGAGGGGTCGGAGCGGGTCCTGGAGGACCCGCGCACGGTCGAAAACCCACCGTGAGTTATTGAAAATTGGAGGGCTGCCAGAAGCCGGCTGAAAGCCGGCTGCGGGCAAGATTGCCCGCCCTCCAACCTGGTTGGGCCGCAGGCCCATCCTGACAGACCTGGAGGCCTGCCCCACTATTGCGCGCTGAACGTGGTCCACGGCCGCGACGGCATGTCCCGAAGCGCAGGGCGCTCCCAGGCAAATTCGGTGTGCTTGCTCAATTGCCCGGCGGCCTTGAATCCGATGCCGCAGGAGTGGCCCAGCGCGGCCCGCAGCGTCATGGCTTCGGCCATCGCGGCATCCGACACTTTAGACTGCACCGCGCCCACCGGCGCGTAAGGCCCCGCCCACGGCAGCGCGCCACGCGGCGACTTGTCGATGTGGCCGCACAGCGTGCGTTCATCGGGATCGACCTTGTTCTCGAAGGTATCGAAGTGGTCGGCCAGAAAGCGCTCGGCCGCGCGCGCGTCGATCTTGCCCTTGTTCTGCTCCACGAGCTGCAGCCAGCGGGCGTGGCGGGCGTTGGCGCTGTCGCTCGCATTCTTCGGGTCGAAATCGGTCTCTTCGCGCACCAGCTTCTCGTTCACCGGGAAGTTGGAGCCTACGAAATAACCGTCCCGCGTGCGGTCGAGCGTCACGTTCTTCAGGCCCAGTTCCAGGCTGGCGATCTCGTTGGTCTTGCGGTCCGCCACCAGCCAGTTGTTGGCATAGCCGCCGTTGTTGCCCTCCTTCATGATGCGCGCGAAGTCGTCGATGGAGGCGGAGTATTGCATGGCTTTGCGGGCGCGCACGAACTCCGGGACGCCTCCGGGATCGAAACCGTTGAAACGGCTGATGGTGGTCTCAGTGATCATCATGCCGGCCGAGTTCACGCCGAAATCGTCGCCGCTGTGGATCAGTCCGGCCATGCCGTCCATCAGGAAATGGTTGCCCTGCGCGGGCGCGATATCGAAGATAATGTTCCAGCGCTCGCCGGTTTCGTAGCTGGTCCAGTTGTTGTGCGCGATGACCACGCGGCCGTCCTTGGTGTAACTGCCGGTGGCCACAAACGCGCTACAATGCTCGGGCGTGGCGGAGGGCGAGGGAAGGTCGTGCTGCCTGGCGTCCCATTTATCGAAATACCCCATCTCCAGCCAGGCGTTGAGCGCTACCACGTCCCATAGGTCCAACTTCACGCCGTGCGCCACCGCACCGTCGGCGATGCCCTGCAATTCGGCGCGGTATTCGGCTTCGACGTGCGGCCACAGCATGCTCTGCGCCTTCTCGCGGAAGAACTGCCAGTCCTTCTTCTCGTCGTGGGTCATTTCGAGCGTGACCGTTTCGAGCGTATCGCGGATCTCGGAGGCCAGCAGGTAGCCGTGCTGATATCCGATGTCGGACGGGCGGCCCTCCAGGTGTACCCAGATCCAGCCGTTTTGCTCGGCGTGGCGCGAGGCGTGTTTGAGCCGGGAATCGGCTTGCGGTTCGCGGGAGGCCAGGGCAAGGGCCAGGGCCATAACTAAAACAGCAAAGACAGCGGCGGTTCGACGCATCTCGTTATTATAGTAAAAATGCGTAAGCTGACCGCCCATGTGAAAGCGGCGGGTTGAGCGTCGAAACTAAGTCCAAAGGTTTTGGACAGGGTTTTGGCGAGCATTCCGCGCGTGGCGAATGAAAACGTGCTGGTGGGCTTCGACACGGCCGACGATGCCGGGGTCTACCAGTTGACGGCGGAGCTTGCCCTGGTGCAGACGGTCGATTTCTTCACGCCTATTGTGGACGATCCATTTACGTTCGGGGCCATCGCGGCGGCCAACGCGCTCAGCGACGTTTACGCCATGGGCGGGCGGCCGATCTCGGCGCTTTCCATTCTGGCTTATCCGGCGAAGGGCGATCTTGAGGATCTGGAGCAGATCCTGAAGGGCGGCGCGGAGAAGATGCGTGAAGCGGACTGCGCCGTGCTGGGCGGCCACAGCGTGGCGGACGAAGAAATCAAGTTCGGCTATGCGGTGACCGGCACCGTGCATCCCCGGCGGGTGAAGGCGAATGCGGGAGCGCGTGCCGGCGATGCGCTGGTATTCACCAAGCGGTTGGGCACGGGCGTGATTTCCACTGCGTTGAAGCGCGGCATGGCACGCGACGCGGATGTGGAGGCGTCCATCGCCTCCATGCTCACGCTCAACCGCAAGGCGTGCGAAGCCATGCTCGCGTACGATGTGCATGGGTGTACGGACATCACCGGCTTCGGGCTGATCGGGCACGCGCGGGAGATGGCGCTGGCCAGCGGCGTCACACTCGAGATTGAAGTGGACCGCCTGCGGTTTCTGGACGGCGCGCTGGAGTACGCGCGGCTGGGCGCGATCCCGGGCGGGCTGAAGAACAATCGCGAGTACGCCGCGTGCGCCGTGGAGACCGCGCGCGATCTGGCGCCGGAAGTGGATGCCCTGCTCTACGATCCGCAGACTTCCGGCGGTTTGCTCATCACGTTGCCGGAAGCGGATGCGGCGGCGCTGGAGGGCGCGTTTCCGGAAGCGTACCGGGTCGGGCGAGTGCTTGCGCGGCAGGCGAAACCTATCAGGCTGATATGACTCAAAACCACATCATCGTAGCGCTGGACGTGGATTCCGCCGCTGAAGCGCGCGGGCTGGTCGCACGGCTGGGCGATCGGATCGGCTTCTATAAAGTCGGGATGGAGCTTTACGCCGCAGCCGGGATGGACTTCGTGCGCGAACTGCTGGACCAGGGCAAGGACGTGTTCCTGGACCAGAAATATTACGATATCGGCGAGACGGTGAAGCGCGCGGTGCGCGTGGCGGCGCGCAGCGGCGTGCGCTTCCTGACCGTGCACGGCAGCAGCCAGGTGATGCGCGCGGCGATTGAGGGCCGCGGCGATGCCGCCACGAAGCTGCTAGCGGTAACCGTGCTCACCAGCTTCGACCAGCAGGATCTTGCCGACATGGGCTACGACTGCGCCATTGCCGACCTGGTTTCGCTGCGCGTGCGCAAAGCCATGGCGGCCGGGATGGACGGGCTGGTCTGCTCGCCGCTGGAGGCCGCCACGGTCCGCGCGCAGGCCGGCTCGCAGGCGATTCTGGTTACGCCGGGGGTGCGCTCGGGCGGGGCGGCGAAGGGCGATCAGAAGCGCGTGGCCACGCCGGCCGAGGCCATTCGCGACGGGGCGGACTACGTGGTGATGGGGCGGCAGATCACGCGCGCGGACGATCCGGCGGCGGAGGCGGCGCGGGTGGCGGAGGAGATCGCGGGAGTGCTGCGAGCCGCGGCATGCCGGTAGTTGGGCTGATCTCGGATACGCACGGCTTACTGCGGCCCGAGGCGGTGCGCGCGCTGGCGGGCTCGGACGTCATCATCCACGCCGGCGACGTGGGCGGGCCAGAGATCCTGGACGCGCTGCGGGCGGTGGCGCCGGTGGTGGCTGTCCGCGGAAATGTGGACACGGGCGCGTGGGCGTCGGCGCTGCCGGGAACAGCGGTCGCCGAAGTTTGCGGCACGCTCATCTACGTCCTGCATGATTTGAACGAGTTGGATCTTGACCCGGCGGCGGCCGGGTTCGGCGTGGTGGTGTCCGGGCACTCGCACCAGCCGGCGAGCGCGGAACGCGGCGGCGTTCTGTTCGTCAATCCGGGCAGCGCGGGGCGGCGGCGATTCAAGCTGCCGGTGACGGTGGCGCGACTGGACCTAGGGCGACGTCCGTGGAACGTGGAGTTCATCGACTGCGGCGCCGCTGACTCCTAGGGGCTTGCGCCGGATTGGGCATTCATGTACGAGCGCAGAATGGCGTTAATGCGTGTCTGGTAGCCGCTGCCGTTCTTCTTGAGCCATTCCACCAGATCATGGTCAAGCCGGATTGTCACGCGGTCTTTCGTTGCGGGCATGGTGAGCTTGGCGGTCTTCCAGAAGTTTACGTCCAGTTTGGGAATATCGGAGTAGTCGATGTCCTCATCACGCATCTCGCGCAAGCGCTTAAAGTCAGTCTTGCCCTTCGTCCGCAAGGCTGAGGCGGTTTGCGTATTCTTGCCTTTCATGCCGATGTGCCCTCCTTGCTGAAATGATCCGTCGCCGTTGCCCGCGCATTACATAGGCCACTTCAATTGCGTACATACATAGTGTACACATACAATCGCGGGTAGTCAAGTGGATAACGGGAAGCTCATGCGCAGATAATCCACCGGCGTCACGATGCCGATCCCCCGATAGGATTTCAGGCTGAGTAAATCCCTGTCGCCAGCGACAAGGAGGTCCGCTTGCGCCGCCACGGCAGTCTCCCGTATGGGATCGTCGTTGGGGTCCCGGCAGACTCCGGAGACGGCGTGCTGGATCTCCACGCGATACGTCCAACGCAGGATCTCATCCAGGACCGCCTGCAGCGCACCCGGCTCGCGGTGAAACTTTCGGGTGAGCACGCGGGCCACTTCATGCTCGATGAAATCCGAGATGGCAAGTTGGTCGATGGTTAGCGCCTGCGTCAAGGCAAGCCCGGGCGCGCCACCGAATTCGAGGGCCGACACCCACACATTGCTGTCGAGAACAACGATCACCGCTGGGGGCCGTCTTCAGTCCTCACCTCATGAATGAGGCGCTCAACGTCGTCCTGAGTGTAGCCCCGGTGCTTCCGGCGCCGGCCTTCCTCTAGTGACGTCTTTAGAAGCGCTTGAATGCGTTGCCCGCGATAGGTTCGAAAGGCCTCCCGAAACAACTCGCTGATCGTGCGGCTTTCGGCTTTGGCCGCCGCCAGTACCTGCTCGGCCATATCGGCCGGCAGCGAAATGGTGAATTGCCTGGTGGTTCGCTGCATCACCAATATCATTACAAAGTAATGGCTAGTAATGCAACCCGCGGACCGGAGGCGGACCGGCGGGTCCTGGAGGACCCGGCCCAGAGGGCACCCCGGCCTGGAGGCCCGCCCCACTCGACTGATCAGCCACCCTCCTTCACAGGCTGAAGCCTGTGCCACCTGTTATGATGGGGGTTAGTTCGATTCCGAGGTAAATCCCATTGGCTTCAGTAGAAGGTTGCAAGCACACCCTGGAGATCACCGTGCCCGTCGAGGAAGTGGAGGCCGAAACCGGCCGGGCGGTGACCAAGGTCCAGCAGCGCGCGAAGTTGCCGGGCTTCCGGCCCGGAAAAGCGCCGGTCTCGATCATCCGCCAGCAGTTTGCCGGCGAGATCCGCAAGCAGGTCCTGGAAAGCCTGATCCCCAAATACCTGCACAACCGGTTCGAGGCGGAAGACCTGAAAGTGGTCGGACAGCCCGATATCACCGACGTACACCTGGAGGCCGGCGAGCCGTTGCGCTTCACGGCCGATTTCGAGGTGGTCCCGCAAGTCGAGCTGCTGGATTATAAGGGCCTGACGGTGAAGTACCACGATCCGGAAGTTACGGACGAAGACGTGGACAAGCGCATCGAGGAACTGCGCCATTCCAAGGCCGAATTCGTGAATGAAGATCCGCGGCCGCTGGCGGATGGCGATTTCGCGGTGCTGTCGCTCGAAAGCCTGAGCGCGGTGGAGGGTCCGCCGGTCAAGAACGAGGAGATGACGCTGGAAGTGGGCGGCGGCGACACGCTGGAGGACTTCAGCGAGCACCTGCGCGGCATGAATCCCGGCGAGGAGAAGGAGTTCGACGTTAGCTATCCCGAGGATTATGGCCAGCCCAAGCTCGCCGGCAAGACGGTGCGTTTCCGCGCGCAGGTGAAGGGTGTGCGGCGCAAGGAGCTGCCGGAGGTCAACGATGAATTCGCGCAGGACCTGGGCGACTACCGCACGGTGGATGAACTGCGCGAGGCCGTGCGCAAATCGCTGTTCGGGCAACGCCAGTTTGAGGCGCAGCTAGAGGCCAAGAACCAACTGGTGGACAAACTGGTGGACATGCACGATTTTCCGGTGCCGGAGACGTTCGTCGACCAGCAGATCAGGAACCGCACCGGCCGCGCGCTGGCCGAACGGGGCGTGGATCCCAAATCGCTCAAGCTGGACTGGAAGAAGTTGAAGGAAAACCAGCAGGACAAGGCGTTGCACGAAGTAAAAGCCTCCATGCTGTTGTCGCGGATCGCCGAGCGGGAAGCCATCGTCCCCACGCGCGATGAGGTGGACAAAGAGGTGGAGCGCATCGCCCGGCAGCAGCGGGAACCTTTCGCCGCGGTGCGCCTGCGGTTTGAGAAGGATGGGACGCTGGGCCGCATCGCCTCGCATATCCAGACGGAGAAGACGCTCAGTTTTCTGTTCGAACACGCAGGGAAGACAGAGGAGTAGGGGTACTGGAAGGAGGGAGGAATCCGATGAAATGGTTGTTGTGTCTGATGGCGGTATTCGCTTTCACCGCTTCTGCGGCCGATATCAGCGGCAATTGGAAGGGGACCGCCGAAACGCCCAACGGCACGATCGAGAGAACTTTCGCATTCAAGGTGGACGGCCATAAGCTCACGGGCGAAACCAACAGCGAACGTTTTGGCAAGTCGGCGATCGAAGACGGCAAAGTGGATGGCGATGACGTTTCGTTCACCCTCACGGTGAACGTGCAGGGCACCGAAGGGAAGGTCAACTACAAGGGCAAGGTGGATGGCGACACGATCAAGTTCACTGTGGAATTGCAAGCCCTCGGGCAGACCTTGGAGATGACCGCCAAGCGGGTTCCGTGAGCACCGACATGATACACTGAGGGTGCCGTGATGGACCACGTGCAGGCGATTCTGACTGTTAGCGTCCCCACTCTGGCGGTGCTGGTTGGGATTCTGATCAACGGCTCCCGGCTGTCCGATCTGCGGTCCTGCATGGATTGGCGCTTCGCTAGTTTGGACAAGCGGTTCGACGATATGGAGCGGCGGTCCGATCAGCGCTTCGAGGACCTCAAGGAAACCTGGCGCGCGGAATTGCACCGGGTGGAAGAAGTGCTCGACGCCCGCCTGAAGCATCTGGAACACGAAGGCTAGCGGCGTTGAGTACGGCTATGAGTATCGTCGAACACGATCCGGCGGATTGGGAAGACTTTGACGCCGCGGCTAAGAGGCCGATCGAACAGCACATTCGAAATTCCTTCATCAAGACGTACAAGCCCGTTCTGGATGACGCGGAATACCGTTCGTTCGACACTATGGAAGAGTATCGCCAGTGGTGTAAGGACAACCTGCCCGACTGGCTCGGCTACAGCCGCACCTGATTCCTCTGAATGGCGATATTTGAATTCAAGAACGCGCAAGAGCTTGGCCGTGTCTGCCAGCGTCACGGCGTCAAGTACCTGTTCTTCGGCAAGTCCGGAGCCATACTGCTTGGGTTTTCGGACACCACTCAGGATGTCGATCTCTATGTGGAAAAGCAGGCCGCCAACTGCGGGAAGTTGGTTGACGCCCTGGGCGAGTTGGGCTTCCGGCTCACCGGCGAAGAGCAACAGGAGAACCGCGGGTTCGATCTGGACCCCATGGTATCGAACGGTTTGACGATGCGTGGCAACGGCGCGGCGGAAGGCGGGGCTTCCCGATTGCAGGCGGCAAATCGCCAGAAGGACAAGGAATCGTTGCCGCGGCTGTTATCGTTCAGGGAGTGGTTGCAGAAGAACCAATAGAGGAGCGGGGCTGAAGCCCCGCGCGGGCTCAAGCCCGCCCTCCAGGTTGGGCATGAACCCGCCAGTACTTTTTTCGGCCAGGGGGCACATTGCCTAAACCACCGCATTCAGGCGATAATGGAATTGAACCCGTTCTTCCACCCCGGAGGCGGGAGAGGCGCATACCTTGGGTGCCATCCGCCCAGGGGTTGAGGAGGCGACTGCGTGAAGCGTGCCGGATCCGATGAGGCCCTGCGATGTTCATTCTGCCACAAAAGCCAAGATGTAGTTGGGAAGCTCATCTCATCCCCCAGTGATTACCCGCGAGCGTACATCTGCGATGAATGCATCGCGGTGTGCAACTCGATTTTGGACGACGACAAGGTCGACCAGCCTTCCGGGATGCCCCACAAGATCCCCAAGCCCCTGGAGGTAAAGGAGCACCTGGACCAGTACGTCATCGGCCAGGAGGCCACTAAGAAGAAGTTGGCGGTGGCTGTCTATAACCATTGCAAGCGCATCCATATGAACCGGATGAGGAACTCCGACGTGGAGCTTTCCAAGTCCAACATCTTGCTGATCGGCCCGACCGGGACCGGCAAGACTCTCATGGCGCAGACCCTCGCCCGCATTCTGGACGTGCCCTTCGCCATCGTGGATGCCACCACTCTGACCGAGGCAGGCTATGTGGGCGAGGACGTCGAAAATATCATCCTCAAGCTCCTGCAAGCGGCCGATGGAGACGTCCAGAGGTGCCAGCAGGGCATCATCTATATCGACGAGATCGACAAGATCTGCCGCAAGGACGAGAATCCGTCCATCACCCGCGATGTTTCCGGTGAAGGCGTGCAGCAGGCGCTCCTGAAGATCCTGGAAGGCACCGTCGCCAACGTGCCGCCCCAGGGCGGGCGCAAGCATCCGCACCAGGAATTTACGCCGGTGGATACGACCAATATCCTGTTCATCTGCGGCGGCGCCTTCGTGGGGCTGGAGAAAGTGATCGGGCGGCGTGTGGGCAAGAAGTCCATGGGGTTCCTGCCCGAAGAAGAGAAGAACAGCAAGATCGCCGGGATTGCCGGCCATCGCGATATCAACCTGCTGGCCCAGGCGCAGCCTCAGGATTTGATCAAGTTCGGCTTCATCCCGGAGTTCATCGGAAGACTGCCGGTGAGCGCGGTCCTCGAAGAACTGGACAAGGACTCGCTGGTGCAGATTCTGATCCGGCCCAAAAATGCCATTATCCGCCAGTATCAGAAGCTTTTTGAATTTGAGAATGTGCGGCTGAAGTTTAGCGACGACGCCTTGGAAGCGATCGCCGATTTGGCCCTGGAACGGAAGGTGGGAGCGCGCGGCCTACGTATGATACTTGAAGACCTCATGCTGGATCTGATGTATTACCTCCCATCGTACAAGAAGGTGAAAGAGTTCCTGGTCACCAAAGAGATGGTGCTTTCCCAGAAAATCAGCCTTACAATATTAGAAAAGGCCGGCTAAAGCCCGCCAGTACGTTTTTTGCTGCAAGCCTGCCAGGCCGGCCATGGTGCGCCGGCAGCGAACCCTTTCGGAGATACATGCTTACTTTAAAGGAAAAATCGGATACAAAGCGTTTGCCGATGATGCCGATTCGGGACGTGGTGATCTTCCCGTACATGATGACCCCCTTCGTGGTGGGGCGCGAATCCAGCGTGCGGGCGCTCGAAGAGGCCATGGCCGGAGACAAGAAAATCTTCCTGGCCACCCAGCACGACGCCTCCATCGACGAGCCCAAGCCCAATGAGATTTACACGGTGGGCACGGTGGTCAACATCGTCCAGAGCCTAAAACTGCCGGACGGAAATATCAAGGTGTTGGTGGAAGGCGTGGAACGCGCCAAGGTTTTTTCCATCAGCGACGACGAGGGGTTTTTCCGGGCCGTGGTGCGCACCTTCAACTTCAAGGTGGAAGCCGGTCCGCAACTGGATGCGCTCACCGGCCGGGTGACCACCCTGTTCGAGCAATACGTCAAGCTGAGCCAGAACCTGAACTACGAAACCATGATCGCCGCCATCCGGGTCGACGACGCGGGCAAACTGGCGGACACGGTGGGCGCCAATCTGCAGTTGACCATTGAGGAAAAGCAGGAGTTGCTCGAAATCTTCGATCCCGTGGACCGGCTCACCCGCGTGGCGGAGATGCTGGACATCGAGATCGAAAAGCTGAACGTGGACCGCACCATTCAAGGCCGCGTGAAGCGCCAGATGGAGAAGGCCCAGAAGGAGTATTACCTCAACGAGAAGATCAAGGCCATCCAGAAGGAACTCGGCCGCGGCGAAAAGAGCGAAATCGACGAGTTGAAAAAGCGCATCGAAACGGCCGGCATGACCAAGGACGCGCTCGATAAGGCCATGGCGGAGTTGAAGCGGCTGGAGAACATGCCGCCCATGTCCGCCGAGTCGACCGTCTCGCGCAACTATCTCGACTGGCTGCTGGCTGTGCCATGGAAGAAGAAATCCAAGGAAATCCGCGACCTGAAGTTCGCCGAGCAGGTGCTCGAATCCGACCATTACGGACTCGAAAAAATCAAAGAGCGCATCCTGGAATTCCTGGCGGTGCGCCGCCTGGTGAAGAACCCCAAGGGTTCCATCCTTTGTTTCGTCGGGCCTCCCGGCGTGGGCAAGACCTCGCTGGGCATGTCCATCGCCAAGGCGACCGGCCGCAAGTTTGTGCGCATGTCGCTGGGCGGCGTGCGGGATGAGGCCGAGATTCGCGGCCACCGCCGGACGTATATTGGCGCGCTCCCCGGCCAGGTTATCCAGATGATGAAGAAGGCCGGCACGCGCAATCCCGTGTTCATGCTGGACGAAGTGGAGAAGATGTCCATGGACTTCCGCGGCGATCCTTCAGCCGCCCTGCTCGAGGTGCTGGACCCGGAACAGAATTTTATGTTTGTTGACCACTACCTCGATGTGGAGTATGATCTGAGTCAGGTCTTCTTCATCGCGACGGCCAACGTTTTGCATACGGTTCCGCCCGCCTTGCAGGACCGGATGGAGGTCATCCGGCTTTCCGGCTACACCGAATACGAAAAGCTGGAGATCGCCAAGCGTTTCCTGGTCCGCAAACAAATGGAGCAGACCGGATTGACGGACGCCGACATCGAGTTTTCCGACGATGGGCTGCAGGGGCTGATTCAATACTACTCGCGAGAGGCCGGCGTTCGGAACCTGGAGCGGGAAATCGGCAACGTTTGCCGCAAGATGGCGCGCAAGGTGGTCAATGCACAGAGCGCCAAGGATAAGAAGCGCGCCGAAAGGATCGTGATAAGCGGCGCCAACCTGCCGGATTTGCTGGGGCCGCACCGGTTCCGCGATCTGGTGGCCGAAAAGAAGAACGAGATCGGGGCAGCGGTGGGTTTGGCATGGACCGAAGTTGGCGGCCAGATCCTGACTACCGAAGCCACGCTCATGGAAGGGAAAGGGAAGCTGACCATTACCGGCAAACTGGGCGAGGTGATGCAGGAGTCCGCACAGGCTGCCATGAGTTATATTCGATCCAGGGCGCATCAGTTCGGGCTTCCCCGGGATTTTTACCGCAACCTGGATGTACACGTACACATTCCCGAAGGAGCTATCCCCAAGGATGGACCATCGGCCGGGATCACCATGGCCACCACGATTTGCAGCGCGCTGACCAGGATTCCGGTGCGCGGCGATGTGGCCATGACGGGCGAGATTACCCTGCGCGGCAAGGTGTTGGGCATCGGAGGATTGAAGGAGAAGTTGCTGGCGGCCCACCGCCACGGAATCAATGAAGCCATTGTACCGATGGACAATAAGAAGGACCTTCCGGAGATCCCGGAAAATATTCGCAACGAGATGACCATCCATTTCGTCGAGTCGATGGACGAGGTTCTCAAATTCGCATTGGAGCGGGAGATCGTGGCGTTGCCCATGCCGACTGCGCCCGGTGTGGAAGTCGCCGCCCAGCCGGAGGAAGTTGTCGCGCACTAGGTCACAGTGGGGCAGACCATCGTTTTTGTGGTCTGCCGCTGGTAAGTTTTGCAAATCGATAGCACTTTTGTAACATCTTCGGCCAAGCCGGAACAGTTCCCATCTGACGGCTTGCCAGAGATCGCCTTTTTAGGGAGAAGTAACGTAGGGAAGTCCAGCCTGATTAACGCCCTGGTAGGGCGCAAAGGGCTGGCTTTCACCAGTAGCACTCCGGGTCGCACGCAAACGCTCAATTTTTACCGAATTAAAGGATCGCTGTATTTTGTCGATCTCCCCGGATATGGCTACACTCGGGTTTCCAAGGAGCTTTCCGGGCAGTGGCAGGATCTGATCGAGAGCTACCTGACAACCAGACAGACTTTGGATCTTTCCTTCTTGATCCTGGACGCCCGCAGGGGCTGGATGGATCGGGATTTGCAACTCAAGCAATGGCTCGAAAGCCACAACCGGCGGTACCAGGTGATCGCCACAAAGACAGATAAGTTGAATCAATCGGAACAATGGCAAGGTCTGGCGTCGATCCGCAAGGAAAACGTCGAACCGCTGCCGTTCTCGGCCTCCACGGGCCGGGGAGTGAGGGAAATTTGGCAAGTGATAACGAAAACACTCCAGACGCGGTAAATACCACAACACCGCAAGAAGAACAGGACAAGCCGTCCGAGCGCCCGCACGAACGGCCTGCCCGCGAAAATGGGCCTGCCCGCGAAATCTCCGGGCCCGCCCGCGACCAGACCAACGCCACGCACCAGGATGCCGCTCCGGCATCCGAGCCGCGCCCGCAAACCACCGCCGAACGGCCCGAGCAGGCCCTCGGGGGCGGCGCCGGCCACCACGGTGGGCACCGGCGCAACAAACCACCCGCGCAGGCCAAGAACGGCTCCCCCACTTTGGACCTGGTGGAATTGAAGGACATGAGCATCCAAAGGCTCAACCAGGTGGCCAAGGATATGAACGTGGCCGGGGCCGCCGGACTGCGCAAGCAGGAGTTGATCTTCAAGATCCTGCAAACCCAAGCGGAGAAAAGCGGCCTGATCTTCTCCGAAGGCGTGCTCGAATGCCTGCCGGACGGCTTCGGCTTCCTGCGCGCGCCCGAATACAACTACCTGCCCGGCCCCGACGACGTGTATGTGTCGCCCTCCCAGATCCGCCGCTTCGATTTGCGTACCGGAGACACCATCTCCGGCCAGATCCGGCCGCCCAAGGAAGGCGAACGGTACTTCGCCCTCATCAAAGTCGATGCCATCAACTTCGAGCCGCCCGAGGAAGCCCGCAACAAGATCTTCTTCGACAACCTGACGCCGCTCTATCCCAACCAGCGGATCAAGCTCGAAACGGTGCGCGACGGCTTCTCCGGCCGCGTCATGGATCTGCTCACGCCCATCGGCAAGGGACAGCGCGGCCTGATCGTATCCCCGCCGCGCACCGGCAAGACCATGCTGCTGCAAAGCATCGCCAACTCCGTCACCACCAACCATCCCGAGGTCACCCTCATCGTGCTGCTGATCGACGAGCGGCCCGAGGAAGTCACCGACATGCAGCGCTCGGTGCGCGGCGAAGTGATCAGCTCCACTTTCGACGAGCCCGCCACGCGCCACGTGCAGGTGGCCGAAATGGTGATCGAAAAAGCCAAGCGCCTGGTGGAGCACAAGAAGGATGTGGTGATCCTGCTGGATTCCATCACCCGCCTGGCGCGCGCCTACAATACCATCGTGCCGCCATCGGGCAAGGTGCTCTCCGGCGGCGTGGATTCCAACGCCCTGCAGCGCCCCAAGCGTTTCTTCGGCGCGGCCCGTAACATCGAGGAGGGCGGTTCGCTCACCATCATCGCCACCTCGCTGATCGATACCGGCAGCCGTATGGACGACGTCATCTTCGAAGAGTTCAAGGGCACCGGCAACCTGGAAATCCACCTGGAGCGCAAGCTGGTGGACAAGCGCGTCTTCCCCGCCATCGACATCAACAAGAGCGGCACGCGCAAGGAAGAGTTGCTCATGCCCAAGGAAGAACTCAATCGCGTGTTCATCCTCCGCCGCGTGCTCAATCCGCTCTCGCCGGTGGAGACCATGGAACTGCTGCTCGACAAGCTCGGCAAGACCCGCAGCAACGCCGAATTCCTAAACTCCATGAACGGGTAATATCGTACTCGCTTGGCCGCAGGCCGAATTCCTACAATCGCTGCAACCGGAGGCTGGAGGGCGGACTTTAGTCCGCGCGGGGCTTCAGCCCCGCTCCGCCAACCGGTGATTGAATGCTGCGCTATACTCCAGACATGGGAACGTCGCTTCTCGTATCCGAGCAAGAGTATCTGAGCGGCAGCTACGAGCCGGACTGCGAGTACGACAACGGCGAACTCCAGGAGCGTAACGTGGGAGAACGGCCGCACGGCATTTTACAAGGTGAATCCTACGCTTTTCTGCGTGAGCACCGGAGAAGATTTCAGATCCGGGCTTTTGTCGAGCAACGCATCCGCATCGCGCCCCGCACGTACCGCGTCCCCGATGTCTGCGTTTACAAAGAACCTGCACCGCGCGATCGTATATTTTCCACCCCTCCCTTTATCGCTATTGAGATTCTGTCGCCGGAAGATCGCATGAGCCGGGTGCGCAAGAAGATCGATGAGTTCCTGGCTTTCGGCGTCCCGTATGTTTGGGTGATCGACCCCGAAACCCGACGCGCCGATGTCTACACCGCGTCGGGGTTCTACGAAGCCAAAGACGGCGTGCTGCGCACTGAAGATCCCGCCATCGAAGTCCCGCTGGCCGATCTTTTCCAGGCCTTGGATGACTAGGCTCACCCTCGCCCTGCTATGTTCGCCGGTCGCGCTGCTCGCGGCGTCCGGGCCCGGCGATCACCCCATCACCGACCCCCAATCTATAACCTCGGCATCGAATCCCAACGCCGCGCCGGCGCCCATCGAAGAACTGGTCTACACCCGATCCACCAGCGGCCCCGCCTGGTGGCGGCCTGGTCGCCCGACGGCAAATGGATCGTCTACCAGCAGCAGGACTACGCCGGCGGCGAAATCTTCGACCTCTTCGCCATCCCTGCCGCGGGCGGGCCGCCGGTCAGCTTGACCCGCACCCCCGATATCGCCGAAGAGGACCCGCACTGGTCCCCCGATGGCCGTACCCTCGCCATTTCCATCAAGCCCAAAACTTCGCCGATCTTCGACATCGCCTTGCTTGACTTGACTGGCGCACGCACGAAGTTCGCAACCTGACCGACGAGCAATCGAAGAACCACGGGTGGCGGATCGCGGCGTGGAGTCCCGATGGACAAAGCCTCTACGCCGATCGCGCCAACGCCGGAAATACCGATGCCGACATCTATCGCATCGACCTGAAGAGCGGCGCGCTCGAAAACCTCACGCCGCATACCGGCGACACCATCTATCGGGCGTCCTCCGTCTCTGCCGATGGGCGAACGCTGCTCGTCACCTCGAACCAAAAAGGCGGTTATTCCAACGTCGCCCTGCTGGCTGCCACCCGCAAGCTGACTTGGGTGACGGACACCGAGTGGGATGCCGAGGCGGGCGGCTTCGCTCCCCAGGGCGGGCGATTCACATATCTCATCAATGAAGACGGCCGCACCAGGACCTACATCGCCGAACGCGGCTCCAGCCGGTCCGAGCCGCTCGATTTCCCCGAAGGGCTGACCAGTCCCAGCGGCAATCCCACGGCCTTCTCACCCTCCGGCGACCGCCTGCCGATCTCGCATCAAAGCTCCAATCGGCCGGCCGATCTCTAGGTCTACGATTTCGCGTCCCGCCGCGCCACCCAGCTCACTTACTCCGCGCTGGCCGGACTCCATCCCGCGAATCTGCCCGCCTCGCGCCTGGTCCACTACCGGTCGTTCGATGGCAAGACCATCAGCGCATTTCTTTGGGTGCCCTTCAACCTCCAGCGCGATGCCACCGCTCCCGGGATCGTGCTGCCGCACGGCGGGCCAACCGGACAGACGCTCGATGCCTTCAACCGCACGGCTGAAGCTCTCACCTCGCGCGGCTATGTGTATATCGCGCCGAATGTGCGCGGCTCGACCGGCTACGGCATGGCATTCCAAAAGGCCAACTACCAGGACTTGGGCGGCGGCGACCTGCAGGACGAAGTCTACGCCGCGAAGTTTCTGGCGGCCACCGGGTATGTCAACGAAAAGAAAATTGGAATCTATGGCGGATCGTACGGCGGCTACATGGCCATGATCGCCATCGGCAAAACGCCCGATGTATGGGCCGCCGCCGTGGAACTGTTCGGCATTACCGACTGGCTCACCGAGCAGGCCCACGAAAGCCCGGAATTGCAACAGTACGATCAGTCCATTCTCGGCGATCCGGTGAAAGACCGAAAAGTGTACGAGGACGCCTCGCCTATCAAGTACTTCCAGAACGCCAAGGCGCCCCTGCTGGTGCTGCAGGGAGAGAACGACATTCGCGACCCCAAGGAAGAAGCCGACCAGGTGGTCGACACCTTGCGCAAATATGGAAAGACGGTGGACGCGCACTATTATCCCGGCGAGGGCCACGGCTTTGCCAAGCGCGAAAACCAGGTGGATTCGCTGGCGCGCTCCATCGCCTGATTCGACAAGTATTTGAAGGACACGCGCCCGTGACCCGCTACGGTATACTCCAGACATGGGAACGTCGCTTCTCGTGTCCGAACAAGAATATCTGACTACCAGCTACGAGCCAGACTGCGAGTACGACGACGGAGAACTCCTGGAGCGCAACCTGGGAGAATTGCCGCACGGCATTTTACAGCTCGAATTTGGCGGGTTTTTTCGCGATCTGAGAAAACAGGGGCGCCCGATCCGTGCCGCCGTCGAGACCCGCATCCGCATCGCGCCTCGCAAATACCGCATTCCCGACGTCTGTGTCTACAAAGAACCGGCGCCGCGCGACCGCGTACCCTCCACTCCGCCCTTTATCGCCATTGAGATCCTGTCACCGGAAGATCGCATGAGCCGGGTGCGCAAGAAGATCGACGAATACCTGGCCTTCGGCGTCTCGTATGTTTGGCTGATCGACCCCGAGCGGCGGCGCGCGGACGTCTACACCGCATCGGGGTTCTACGAAGCCAAAGACGGGGTGCTGCGCACCGAAGATCCCGCCATTGAAGTCCCGCTGGCCGGCCTGTTCCAGGCGCTGGATGACTAGCCCCGGCGACGCCATCCTGCTGGTCTCCTTCGGCGGTCCCGACCGTCCCGAAGAAGTCATGCCGTTTCTGGAGACCGTGCTGCGCGGGCGCAACGTGCCGCGCGAGCGCATGCTGGAGGTGGCGGAGCACTACCATCACTTCGGAGGCCGAAGCCCCATTAACGATCAAAACCGCGCGTTGCTGGCGGCCTTGCAAAAGGCGCTCGCGGCGGAAGGTCCGGATTTGCCGGTCTACTGGGGCAATCGCAACTGGCATCCGCTGCTGACTGACACGCTGCGCCAGATGACTGCGGACGGAGTGCGCCGCGCCTTCGCCTTCGTGACCTCGGCATACAGTTCCTATTCCGGTTGCCGGCAATATCTGGAAGATTTTGTGCGCGCCCGTGAGGCCGTGGGTCCTGGCGCGCCGGAGCTGCTGAAGTTGCGGGTGTTCTACAACCACCCCGGGTTCATCGAGCCGATGGCGGAGCGGGTGCGCGCGGCGATCGACCGTGTCCCGCCCGAACGGCGCGCTACGGCCGCGTTGGCGTTCACCGCGCACAGCGTGCCCGTCGCCATGGCGGAGACCAGCCGCTACGTGCAGCAAGTGCAGGAAGCCTGCCGGCTGGTGGCCGAACAGGTGGGCGGTCCGGCGTACCGCCTGGTCTATCAAAGCCGCAGTGGAGCGCCGGGCCAGCTCTGGCTGGGTCCCGATGTCCTGGAGTACCTGCGCGAGATGGCCGCCGCCGGCCCGGTGCGCGATGTGGTCCTGGCCCCCATCGGATTCATTTCCGACCATATGGAAGTGGTGTACGATCTGGATACCGAAGCGCGCCAGTTGTGCGGCGATCTGGGCCTGCACATGGTCCGTGCGGAAACCGTGGGCGCCGACCCGCGCTTCGCCGCCATGATCCGCGAGCTGGTCTTGGAGCGTATCGGCGGCGCTCCCAAGCGCGCCCTGGGCGAGCTTGGCCCTAGCCATGACGTGTGCGCGGACGATTGCTGCCCCGCTCCAAGAATGGCACGCCGCCCATAAGCGCGAAACTGCCCGCCGGCACGCGCAAACCTCCGGCGAATCGGCCGATAACATTACTGTATGATCTCTTCAACGCGCTCGGCCCCGCCCTCCATCAACGTGCGTATGATCGACGACCAGCACGCTGTTCTGATCGAGAAAATCGAGCGCCTGGAGCAGGCTATGGCCGTTGGGGATGACGCAGCCGCTCTTTCGCAATTGATACGCGACCTCGACGATTACGCAAGGTACCACCTTCCGATGGAAGAACGCATCATGAAGTCATGCGCATACCCTTTGCGCGACATGCACGCCCTTGAACATGAGAAATGCCTCCGCCGGCTCCTAGAGGTGGAACGCATGGTAACCGAAGGGCATCCCGCTGCGGCCGTCGAGATGCTCAGCCGGCTCCGCGCATGGCTCGACAGCCACCTCCTCGAGTGGGACGCCAAACTGGGTAAGTTCCTGAACAGCCGCGGCGTCGCCTGACCACCCGTGGGGCAGGCCCGTGCGGGTGCCCGCTGGCCCGGACTTGGTCCGGCGCCGGGTAAAACTATTGAGGCTCGCGTAATAAAGTGACAGCCAGCTTGGATCTTGTGGGGCGGGCATTCTGCCCGCAGCCGGCTTTTAGCCGGCCCTGGCCGCCTAAAAAGGCGGCTGCGGC
>Ga0224555_1001568_pt1 | contig 30913 bp, 24 predicted proteins | sample 714S23034metaG_FD_180687 | JGI IMG/M metagenome (GOLD analysis project Ga0224555, IMG submission 180687) | Peat soil microbial communities from Stordalen Mire, Sweden - 717 S2 30-34 | ecosystem: Environmental > Terrestrial > Soil > Wetlands > Peat | place: Sweden: Norrbotten County, Stordalen...
CATTTTCGAGCAAGCTCCTGCCAGAGAGATACTTGCAGCAAATACGGATGTAAACTCGTCGTCTCGCGACAGTGTTGCTATTCAGAACACGTTTACCTTCAACAGCTTATAGCTGGACACCAGTGGACTCCGTCGAACCCCATCTCGATCGACTCACGGCTCGATCGATTACAAAATTAGTTTCCAATACTATTTGCCTTGATGAATAGATATGATACGATGTAGTCTAATGATTGGCTCAATGAAGCCACCTTGAAAGGTCGAAGGAAGATTAAGAATTATGAAGGCATTCACCGTCGCCGGGGGCTTCCCGCCCTCGCTCCGCCGGCAAGCCAGATCGCGGGCATGGAGGCGCGAAGGGCTTTATAAAGTTTATGAGCCGTAATGGAGAAATCGCCCGGATTCCGGAGCGTATTCAATCTGTGGCTAAATCGAGACAAACTGAGTCGGCCGTTGCCACTTTGGCGCAGGAGGGCTTGTCGCGCCGTCTTGTCCCGCCAAAGCCTTCGGCGAAGGCGGAAGCCCACGAGGCGAAGGCGGATCAAACCTGTATTATAATCCCGGAATTCTTTTACCTGGACAGCATTTGTCCATGTGGCTGTGCCATGATGCAAATCAAAGAAAAAAAGAACCTTGAAAAACACATGCCTCAAACCCCGTCGCAGCCGGTCACAGTCAAATCCGCGCCCCGGTCTTCCTTTGCGCCTTTCCTGTCCGCCTCAGCCTTGGTGGCGGCGGACGCCCCTTGCGCCTGCGTTCCTCTTGATTCTGCGCCGGTCAAACCATGATTATCTTAGTTAATCCAGAATCAAACCAGTGCTCCGGCGGCAAAATCGTATGCAAACATCCATACAGGAATGTCTTACAAAACAACCAACGGTTGAACCGGTCATACTACTCAAAGTGACTCAAAGCGATTTTCTTTGCCACTTTGGCCTTTGCGTTTGTCTGGTTATCGTGGCAGTCTGCCGGAACTGGATTAACTTGGAGTGATTATGGGAAAAGGCATTTTCAACGGGCCGCCTTCGCCGGAGGAGTTTCAGCGACAATTGCAGGAGTTTATGCGGCAGCACCTCTCCAGCGGGCCGCCCCCAAAAAGCGATGCGGGCGGAACAGCCGACGCGCCTGATCCGGAACCGCCGCAAAGCGAGTTTTCCTTCAACCGCAAACCGCGCGATGTCAAAGCTTACCTGGATCGCTTCGTCATCAAACAGGAGGAGGCCAAGAAGGTGCTCAGCGTGGCCTTGTGCGATCACTATCATCATGTGCGCCTGGCCAGGGACGGCAAGGACCAGCCCAATTACTCCAAACAAAACATCATTTTGGTCGGGCCGACGGGCGTTGGCAAAACTTACCTCATCCGCAACGCCGCCGACCTCATCGGCGTGCCTTTCGTCAAGGGCGACGCAACCAAGTTTTCCGAAACGGGCTACGTGGGCGGGGACGTTGAAGACCTGGTCCGGGAGTTGTTGAGGCGGGCGGATGGCGAAGCCGAGCGCGCCCAGTACGGCATTATTTACATCGATGAGATCGATAAAATCGCCTCCGTCTCCAACATCAATGGCCGGGACGTCAGCGGCCGCGGCGTCCAGACCAATCTGCTCAAGTTGATGGAGGAAACCGAAGTGCCGGCGCGCTCGCCCAACGACATCAGCGGCCAGATCCAGGCCATGATGGACATGAGCCAGCGCGGCAAAAAGTCGCCCGGCACCATCAACACCAGGCATATTTTATTCATTGTCAGCGGCGCCTTCGAGGGCCTGGAGAAAATTGTCCAAAAACGCCTGCGCGAAGCGACGATTGGTTTCAGCGCCCCGCCTTCCGCCAAGGCGGAAAGCCCGGCCGGGGCGCTCGATCAAATTCAAACGCGCGACTTTATCGAATATGGTTTCGAACCCGAATTCATCGGCCGTTTGCCGGTGCGCGTCGTGTGCAATCCGCTCAGCGTGGAAGATTTGTACACCATCCTGAAAAGCTCCCAGGGCAGCATCATCCGTCAATATGAACAAACGTTTGCCGCCTACGGCATCGATGTCCTTTTCCAGGACGACGGCCTGCGGCGCATCGCCGATCTGGCCGGGGAGGAAAGCATCGGCGCCCGCGGGTTGATGACCATTTGCGAGCGCATCTTCCGCGATTTCAAGTTCGAGCTGCCTTCGACCAACGTGCGCCGCTTTGTCGTGACCCGGGATCTGGTGGACCACCCGGCGCCGGAGCTGCAGAAGCTTCTGGCCGATACCCAAAAGGAGGAACGGGTCGTGGCACGGCAATTGGTGGAGGATTTCGCCGCGCGCTTTGCCGAAAACCACAAGCTGGTCATCCGTTTCACCGATGCCGCGGCGGACCGGGTCGTGGCCCTGGCCCTGGAACAGGCCGTTCCGGTGCGGGACCTGTGCGCAGCCCGTTTCAAGGATTTCCAATTCGGGCTGAAACTGGTTTCCCAGAACACCGGCCTGCAGGAGTTTACAATTGACTCCGATGCCGTCGATGCGCCCGACAAGGCGCTGAGCGAGTGGGTGGTCAAAAGCTACGGCTCCCGTCCCGAACGAAAGACTTGATTTCACCGTGGAATGAAAAGCGCGGCGCAATTCCATATCGTGCTGGTCACGGCGCCCAGCCGGAAGGTGGCGCGCCTCCTGGCCAAAAGCGCCCTGCAAGCGCATCTGGCCGCCTGCGCCAATCTGGTCCCTGGCGTCGAATCCCACTATTGGTGGCGGGGCCGGCTGGAGTCGGCCGGCGAAATATTGATCATTTTCAAGACGATCCGGCGGCATCTTCGCCCGCTCGAAGATCTGGTGCTTGCCAACCATCCCTACGACACGCCGGAATTTGTCGTCCTGCCGCTGGCCGGGGGCAACGAGCGTTATTTGGACTGGCTGTCCCGCTCGGTGCGACCGGCCGGAATCAGGCGGGCAACGCCTCATATTGAGTCTTGACAGCCGCCTGGCCGTGAGCTTTTTCCAGGCGCAGGACAATGAAGTGGCCGCGCGCCACCTGTTGGAAGTGGTTCATGAAGATCACGTTGATGACACCGCCGCCGACCGCGCCGATGACCGGCAGCGCCTTGGCCGCCACTTCCTCGGAAATAACCGCTCCAAAGCGCGAAGCGATGGCGGCGACAAATCGCGCCAGCGCCGGCGCCGTCCGTTCCACAACACCTTTGCGGGCCAGATGCGAAGCGGCTTCCTTGACGCTTTGTGTCAATGCCAGTCGTGTGGCCCAATACGGCGTTTCGGGCGGGTCCGCGGACTTTTTCGACCCTCCGAGCGCGAAGACTTCCAGACAGGCGGTTTTGGTCGCCCAATCGCGCACATCATGGCCTTCGCTGCGGGCTATTTGAACAATGGAACGCAGCATGAGGGTCGTGGAGATGGGCAACTCGACCGCCAGGGCCGCCAAGCCGAATGCTCCGCCCACGCCGCCGGAGGCCCCCGCCAGCACTTTGTGCCAACGATTGGAGGGGGATTTCATGCTCTTTCTACCGGTAGTGGCCACGGCGACATCCAGGGCCTTGAAGAGGGCGGCCTGGGCCGCGCGATTGATTTTCCGGGACCACCTTTTCGGCAGCAGGGCGAAACCGGCATTGATGGGCAGGCCGAAGAGATCGGATAGTTTTAAGGCAAAGGACCGGTTCTCCAGAAGCGATTTGGCGCGCTGCAAATCGCGCAACTCATCCGGTTTGAACGGTTCATTCATCTTTCAAATCACTTTCCTTCCGCCGCCGCCGCGTCACGGTATTTGTAGGTGCCGGCGATGACGCTGAACAGGATCGCCACCACAAACGTCAGCCCGGCATAGAGTAGAAAGCGATTCGTGCTGACCGACGCCGCGTGGTTGCCCGCGCCTTCCCCGGAAAACAGCTTGGTGATGCCCACCACGAACAAATCCCCGACGGTCACGGTGAGCAGCCAGAAACTCATGACCGTGCTCTTGAGTTCCGGAGCGGCTTCACGAAAGGCGAATTCAAGCCCGGTCGTCGAAACCAGCACCTCTGCGGCGGTCAAAATAACATACGGAACGGTTTGCCACATCACGCTCAATTGCACGCCCGCTTCGATTTTTTTCTGCAGCGCGGCAACGACAAGAAACGAAGCCGCCCCCAGGAACATGCCACACGACATGCGCCGCAGCGGCGAGGCAAACTTCCCAATGCGCGGATAAATTCCCAGGGTGAACAACGGCACCAGAACCATGACGATCAATGGATTCATGGATTGCATTTGCTCCGCGCCGATGTCCAGGCCGAGAAATGTGGTGTGCATCATTTTTTCGCCCTGCAAAACCCACGTTGAATTCGATTGATCAAACAGCGACCAGAAGACGGGAATCAAAGCCATGACAAACAGCAGCGGGCTGACCGAACGCGCGGCGGAGATTTCCTTTTCGGAGTAACGCTTTTGCGCGCCAGCCCAGAAATTGTCGCCGGGATCGAACCTGCCCAGCAGGCCCGCCACCAAAACGGAGACATACCACAGCACAGTGCAGATCACCGCCGCCCAGCCGATGGCGCGCGTCACCGGAGCCATTGGCGCGAATGCAACAATCGTCAGCGTCACGATGATGAACAGAGGCGCGCCCAAGGTGGTGAGAATATTCAGCAGGGGATCAAGACCGGAACTGGTGCGATTGGCAAAAGCGTTGAAAAAGACGGCGACGAAACCGCTCGATTTGGTTTCTCGCGACGGGGGCACACGGACGTACTTCTTTGTCCCAAGCCAGAAAACGAAAGTCGCAATTGCCATTAAAACTCCCGGCACCGCAAACGCCATGCTGTAGCCATGGCGGTTTTTGACCCACGGGATGACCAGGAACGAGAAAAACGAGCCAAGGTTGATCGCCCAGTAAAATGCCCCGTAGGCCTTCTGGATCAGGTGTGATTGGTCCGCTCTGAATTGATCGCCCATGAAGGCCGAGACGCACGGCTTGATTCCTCCGGAACCGAATGCGATCAAGGCCAAGCCGATGTAAAGGCAGATCAATCTGCCGTGAACACCGCCCGCGTAATCGCTGCACGCCAGCACGCCATGCCCGGCGCAATAAAAAAGCGACACCCACAGAATGGTGTTATAGCGCCCGATGAGCTTGTCCGACAGCCACGCGCCGAACAGGGGCATGAAATAATTCGCGGAGACAAACGCATGAATGATGGTTGTGGAGGTATCCACATCCTGTCCCAAACCGCCCTTCATCACCTCGCCCGTGATGTAGCCGGCCAGGATGCTCCGCATCCCGTAATAACTGAAGCGTTCGCACGCCTCGTTGCCGACGATGTACTTGATCTGGGCGGGCCAGCGGTCGGGACGGGTTTGTGGGGAAGTTGCCAACAGCGTGTCTGTATCCTGAATCAATGCCCGCAGCCGCAACCTGGACCGCACGAGCCGCCTTCAAGATCTTCCGCCGACGGCACCCGTCCCAGCTCGAACGTTTTGCTCACGAACTGGCTGACCGCTTCCTGGATATGATGCATGGCCTCCTGCGCTTCCATAAAACCCCGCGCCGTCGGATTGCGGAAAAACGCCTCGCGCTCCGCATCGAAGGCCGAGATTTCCGCCGGCGCCAATTCCAATCCCTGATGCTGTTTCTGGTGCAACTGGCGGCCCTTTTCACTCAGGGTTTCGTACTGCTGCTGCGCTTCGGCATCGGCCCTGAATGAATCCATTTGCCGGCGAATGCTTTGAAATTGGGGCGCCTGGACGATGGCCTCGCACAATTCCCGCGTTTTTTGGAAGACCACGTCTTCAGATTGAACATTTGTTTCCATAAATTTCTGTCGATTTGCAACTCGCCGCGGCGGCGGTCCATGGAATGTGGCAGCATTTCATTCTCCGCGCCAGCGATAAATTGAAATTGGCTGCTTTTGTGTTACAGAATAAATCATGCGTTTGGTTATTGCTTCAAACCGGTTGCCGTTCACGGTGTCAATCAAAGAAGATGGCCGGCCCCAACCACAACCAACCCATGTCCCAGCCTGATCCCAACCGCCAGGGACTGGACCCTGATCCAGTTTGGTACAAAAGCGGAGTCATTTACGAAGTCCACGTCCGCGCCTTCTTTGACAGCGACGCCGATGGCACGGGGGATTTTCGCGGCCTGACGCAGAAACTGGATTACATCAAGGACCTCGGCGTGACAGCGATCTGGCTGTTGCCCTTTTATCCGTCGCCGCTCAAGGACGACGGCTACGACATCTCCGATTATTGCGCGGTGCATCCCAAGTACGGCACGCTGGCGGACTTTAAAACGTTTTTGCGCGAGGCGCACCGCCGGGGGCTGCGGGTCATCACCGAACTGGTGCTCAACCACACTTCCGACCAGCACCCGTGGTTTCAGCGCGCCCGGCTGGCCAGGCCCGGCAGCCGCTGGCGCAATTTCTACGTCTGGAGCAACACCGACTCAGGGTACCGCGACGCCCGCATTATCTTCAAGGACGTTGAGCATTCCAATTGGCATTGGGACGATCTGGCGGATGCCTATTACTGGCATCGGTTCTTCTCCCATCAGCCCGACTTGAACTTCGACTCGCCCGACGTGCATGAAGCCTTGATCAAAGTGGTGGATTTCTGGCTCGACCTGGGTGTGGATGGCCTGAGATTGGATGCCGTGCCTTACCTCTACGAACGCGAGGACACCAGTTGTGAGAACCTGCCCGAGACGCACGCCTTTTTGAAGACGCTCCGCCGGCATGTGGACGAAAAATATGCGGACCGCATGTTGCTGGGGGAAGCCAATCAATGGCCCGAAGATGCCGCCGCCTACTTTGGCCAGGGCCGCGGTGACGAATGCCACATGGCCTTCCATTTTCCGCTCATGCCGCGGCTTTTCATGGCCGTGCGCATGGAGGACCGCCAGCCCATCGTGGACATCCTGGAGCAAACGCCTCCGATTCCCGAAACCTGCCAATGGGCGCTTTTCCTGCGCAATCACGACGAATTGACCCTGGAAATGGTCACCGACGAGGAGCGCGACTACATGTACCGCATGTACGCCCACGTGGAGCAGGCCCGGCTCAATCTGGGCATCCGCCGGCGTTTGGCTCCTTTGATGAATAACGATCGCAAGAGCATCGAACTGCTCAACGCCCTGCTTTTTTCACTGCCCGGCACTCCGGTGCTTTATTACGCCGACGAAATCGGCCTGGGGGAAAACATCTTCCTGGGCGACCGCAACGGTGTGCGCACACCCATGCAATGGAGTTCCGACAAAAACGCCGGCTTTTCCCGCGCCAATCCGCAGAGCCTGTATCTGCCGATCATCCTGGATCCCGGCTACCACTATGAAGCGGTCAACGTGGAGGTGCAGTTGGCCAATCCGCACTCGCTGCTGTGGTGGATGCGGCGGTTGCTGGCCTTGCGCAAACGCTGGCGCGCCCTGGGCGAGGGCAAATGCGAGTTTCTCCAGACGGATAATCGCAAGATCCTCAGCTACATCCTTCGCCACCAGAACGAAACTCTCCTGGTTGTGGCCAACCTTTCACGCTTTACGCAGCCGGTCAGCTTGGATTTGTCCGCCTTTCAACAGATGGCGCCAATCGAACTGTTTGGCCGTTCGGAATTCCCCGTCATCAACGAGCGGCCTTATTTTTTGTCGCTGGGTCCGCATGTTTTTTATTGGTTTTCCCTCGAACCGAAGTTTGCCCGCGCCGAAGCGCAATCTTCCCCGGACTCGCCCGTCCGGCTGCCTGCCATAACCCTCACCCATCGCTGGGAGGAGTTATTGACCGGAAGATATGCGTTTGAAATGAAGGAGGTCCTGCCCAACTACCTGGCAGCCCAACCGTGGTTCAAGGGCAAATTCAAGACGGTCAAGTACGTCGCCATCAGGGAAAGCTTCCCGCTGAATTGGCCGGGCAGCGCAGGCGTAAGGCTGGCGTTTCTCCAGGTGGATTACGTGGACGAGGACACGGAGGTGTATGTCCTGCCTCTGGCGTTTGCCAGCGGGACCGAGGCGGAGGAATTGCGCCAGCATTCCCCCCGGCAAGTCATTGCGGAATTGAATCTGGCCGCTCCGGCGCAGAGCGGAATTCTATATGATGCCTTTGGCAGCGCGCATTTTTGCGCCGCGCTCCTTGAAATGATCTGGCGCGCGCGCCGGGTCAGGACAGCTCAAGGCGAAATGGAACCGATGCGACTGGCTGGATGGCGCGCCGTCTTGGGGCAGTCCCCTCCGCCCAAGCCTGCCGCGGCGCGAATCGAACAAAGCAACTCCTCCGTCGTTTTCGAAGACAAATTGATCCTCAAATTCTTTCGCCGCCTCGAACCGGGCCTCAATCCCGAATTGGAAGTGGGCCGGTTTCTCAATGACCGTTCTTTTCCGCATTGCCCGACGGTGGCGGGCGGCTTGGAATACATAAGCGCCGCAGGTACGGTTTACACTCTGGGAGTCGTCCACGCCTTTTTCCCTTCCGCATCCACCGCCTGGGATTTTGCGCTCGACGCCCTCGGCCGCTACTATGACCGTGTCATCACGTGGGTCGCCCAGGGACAATCGGCCGCCGTGCCGCTGACCGAACCGGTGCAGCTACTCCAGCCGGATTTCCCGGCCGAGGTCGCTGAAACAATCGGCACCTTTCTGGAATCGGCGCGGCTCCTGGGGGTGCGCACCGCCGAATTGCACCGGGTGCTGGCCTCGGACCCTGCCGACAAGAATTTCGCCCCGGAACCCTCCACGCCTCATCACCGGCGCGGGGTGTTTCAATCCATGCGCAACCACGCGGCGCAAGCCTTGCGCCTGCTGCGCCGGCAATGGAGTGCTCTGCCGCCTGAGACGCAACACCTGGCGCAACGGGTGGTTGATTTGGAACCGGCCATCATTCAGAATTTCCGCGCCCTGTGCGACCAACGCCTCCCCGCCAGCTGCTTTCGGCTGCACGGTGATTGCCGTCTGGGCCAGGTTCTTTGGACAGGCAAGGATTTTGTGTTCATCGACTTTGAAGGCGATTCCTCCGTGGCCATCAGCCAACGGCGGCTCAAACATTCGCCCTTGCGCGACGTGGCCACCATGCTTCGCTCGTTCCACTACGCCGCTGCCGTCGGTCTCGAGCAACACGTCGAGCGGGGCAGCATCCTTCCCGAAAACATGCTCCGCTTCCAATCCTGGCTGCGCTATTGGAATCTGTGGGTCAGCGTGGGTTATTTGAAGGCGTATTTTCAGGCCGTTGCCGGCGCCGGGATTCTTCCAGAGAACGAAGAAGGCCTGCGCGTGATGCTGCGCGCCTTTTTGCTGGACAGGGCATTGTGCGAGTTGGCGGGCGCGTTGAGAGAGGGAGGAGAAAAGCCGGAAATACCGCTGTCGGGGATCCTTTTCCTCCTGCACGAGCAAGTGCCGGAGGACATTGGAGCCAAGGCCTCCCTCGCGAAGCCAACGCCCGCGCACTAAGCATCTGAGTATTCAACCAGACGTAACGGCGCCCATTTGATCAGCGCAATAAAGCTTTGTTGGCTATCTCTTCGACGCCCAATTCTTCTTGTTGGCAGGCGCAAGGCGCCTGTGGTAAAAGCTTGGGCATGAATCCCGTCTCGATCGAAAGCAAACGGAAAGCAGACAGGCCCACCTATTCCAGGCAACTGGATTTGCGCGACGCGATAGCCTTTGCGCGCGCCCTGAAGGGCGCCACCGACAGCAGGGATAAATTGACAGGATTGGAGATCGATGCCCGGGGGCTGAGCGCCATCTGTGTTTTCGAGGAAGGCGGCGGGAGAAAGAAGCAACCCGAAGCCCGTTCCACGTCTTATCGCTTGAACAACGGGCTGGTCTTTGCGAAGGGATTGAAAATCCTGACGGATCATCACCAAGGGCTGGTCTGGATCATTATCCGTTGCTCTGGCACAGCGGATTGCTGGTTTGAATAGCCGGATTTCCCGCCTTGATTTTCAGCCGGTTGGGACCACGCTTGGGCGGCGGGATTTAAAAACACATTTGTATCAAATATGAAATCAAAACAACTGGCCAACGTCTTGATCAAATTGCTGGGACTCTCCTTGTGCGCGCAGAGTGTCATGCATTTTTTGAGTGGATTATGGAACATTTTTACCGACACCAGAAGGCCCATCATTTCGTTTAACTTCTTGTCGGGGGCAGTTCTGGTCGCCATCGGGATTTTCCTCGTTATCAAGAGCCGGGATGTGGCGGGATTTTTGTTCAAGAACGAAGAGGATTAATTCAAAGGAAACGAAGTTTTGAGCCTCGGTTTCTCTCTTCATTATCATTCCTTTGGTGAATCATTCATGAGTTTTTCCCGTTGAGCCGCGGCGGACAAAGCATTAGCCTCGGCGGCGTGAAAATATTTGTCACAGGCGGAGCGGGATATATCGGATCGGTCTGCGTCGAGGAATTGCTCGACGCCGGCCATGAGGTGACGGTTTATGACAACCTGACCGAAGGCCATCGTTCGGCGGTGGATGATCGCGCCGCCTTCATACTGGCCCGCGCCGACGAGGGCGACAACCTCGCTGCCTCCCTGCGCCAGGCGGCGCCTGACGCGGTGCTCCATTTTGCGGCCAACGCGCAGGTCGGGGAATCCATGACCAACCCCTCAAAATATTTCCGCAACAATGTTTGCCGCGGGCTTGAGTTGCTCGACGCCGCTGTTGCCGCCGGCGTCAGGAAATTCGTCTTCAGCTCCACCTGCGCGACTTACGGCCCGCCCGACCGGCTCCCCATGACGGAAGATTTGCCGCAGCGCCCCATCAATCCCTACGGCGAATCGAAGCTGATGTTCGAGAAAATGCTGCAATGGTACCATCAAATTCACGGCTTGGAATTTGTGGCCTTCCGCTATTTCAACGCCGCCGGCGCCGGCCAAAAATTCGGGGAGCATCATCGCGTCGAGACGCACCTGATCCCCAACATTTTGCAGGTCGCGTTGGGCCGCGCGGCGCACTGCGAGATTTACGGCGCCGATTACCCGACGCCCGACGGCACGTGCATTCGCGATTATATTCACATCGTCGATCTGGCCCAGGCCCACATGCTCGCGCTGGCGCCGGGCCGCCAGGGCTTCTACAACCTGGGAAACGGCGACGGCTACTCCGTGAGGCAAGTAATCAAAATGTGCGAAAAAGTGACCGGACGCGCCATTGCAACGGTGGAAAAACCGCGCCGCCCGGGAGACCCTCCCAAGCTGGTCGCCTCCGCCGCAAAAGCCATCCGCGAATTGGGATGGAAGCCCCAATACCCCGGCCTCGAGCAAATCGTGGCGGATGCCTGGCGCTGGCATCGCGCGCACCCGGACGGCTATCCCGATTAGCGGGCCGCGGTTATCAGGGTTTGGCGCGAAACGCGGCCTTGAATTCCGGCGTGTTGGTCAGCACCGCAAAATTCGGGTCCTTGTAGAGATGTTCGCGCAGGTTGATCCCCTGCGAATTCTGCTTGATCTCCGCCGGGTTCAACTCAAGGGCCTTCTTGAGCGAGGCGACCGCCCCGGCATTTTCGCCCCGATGGGCCTGCACGGCGGCCAGGTTGTACCAAGGCTCGGACAAGCCCGGCGCCATTTGCGTCAGCCTTTTGATGGCTTCCTCGCTCTTCGCGAAATCGCCGATGCGCAGATACATGTCGGCCACGCCCATTATCGTGTTTGGATCAACCGAGGGATGATGCATAAGTTCATCCAAAACCTGCGCGGCGACATTGGTTTGTCCGGCATCGATGGCGTGTTGCAATTGGGCAAATATTTGTTTCACCTGATCCCCTCCCGATGCACCCGGGTTCTTGTTGCGCTCCAATTGCTCGATCCAACCGTTGATCTGGTCATTGTAGGGGTCGAGCTTGTGGCAGGTCTTGAGAATCGACAGCGCATCATCGATGCGATTGGCGCTGAGGAGCAAGTCCATCAAATGAAACACCGCTTCCGGGCTGTAGGGACAATAGGCAAAGGCCTGTTTCAGGGCGAATTCCGCCTCCCGCGTCACTCGCTCCCGCTCCGCGGCATTGCGGGAGTTGTGGGAGCGCCATTGATAGATGCTGGCGGCGATGGAACTGCGCAATTTGGAAAACGCCTTCTGGGCGTCGTCATCGCGCACGAACCCCGGGTCCCCCGTAAACCCGCCAAAGTAATGGCGCAAATACACGTTCTCCGCCCAGGCGCAGACCTCCTTCACGCTCGTGTCGTAGGTGATCCAGTTGCCGGTGGTCCGCTCCGAAAACCGGCTCCAGAAGGCGTGGTCCTTGTCAATTATATCCTGCGTGATCTCCGCCACCGGCTGGCGGTTGATCTTCATGATCACCCCGAACGGCGTCAAATGCGGATACATCCAGTCCAGCGGAAAGCTCTCCTCCTCGTAGAATTCGTGCCCCGGGTTCTTGTCAAATATCACTTTCGTCAGCAAACCGTTGATGCTCATGACCGCAACCTGCCCTGAGACCGAGACGCGGCCGTTCTCGATTTTCACATCCTCGCCCGGCTTGACCTGCCGGGGTTCGTTGGGGAATTCGTTGTCGTGCGCCAGCCTCTTCTGCGCGTCTTCCAGGTATTCGTTGAAACATTGCTGCGAATCCTCCGGGCTGGGGGTGGCGATCTCCGTGTCCGGATAAACGCCCCCCAAACTCCTCATAATGTCGCCGGAATAGGCCTCCTCCAGCAGCCGCCGATTCAGCCGGATGATCGTCGCCGGAATATTGTTCCAGCCCATCGCCTCCACCATCAGCGGCGGCAGTTTGATCCCCTTGAACCGCTCCGCGTCATATATGGAACCGTCCTTCAGAATGACGTTGAAATCCCCCGCCAGGGCGCGGCGCAACGCCCTCTCCTCACCCTGCCCGTCCACCAGCGCCTGGGTTTCCTTGCCCAGTCTGCCATAAAGATACTTGCACAAGGCATCCTGATGATCGCTCCGGCGCAACCGGCTCGCCAGATCCCGCACATTGGTGAATTGGTCCGCCTTGAGCCAGGAAGTCCCGGTGCGGCGGTGAAATTCAATGTCCGCGCCCAGGGACTCAAAAATACTGTCCATCCAGGCCAGCCACCGCGTCGAACCGTGGAAAAGACCTGGTAACGAGCCGGAGAGAAAATTCTGGAAAAAGGGCGGATCAATCTGCGCGCTGCGATTGAATTGCGCGCGGATATAATCCAGGTAAGTGTTATCGGCGAGCGCGTTTTGGGTGATGATATAAACGTCCCGGCGGTCAAAGTGCTGGTCCTGGACCGGCTGGCAACTGTGCGGAATGAAACTCTCGGAAAAAATCATGTAGGTCGGACAAAAGCGCCCCGGATCAGTGCCGCCAAACAGCACCGCGTCGCGCGCCATCTCGGGATAAACCATCAGGCCGTTGGCCCCCTTCGCCGCCTGGGCGCGTTGCGTGGCATCGTAAGTCAGCCGTCCATCGGCCCCCACAAATGGCGGGGTGAACATATCGTGCCCAAACCAATAGCCGAACCAGTGATTGCGCTGCTCGCTGTGGAACCAATGGGATAGCCCCGAGTAAAGCGGCATCGTGGCAAATAATGCCAGAGTGATCAGCAACGGCGCCCGCTGCCGGTAAACCGCCAGTGCCACGAGGAACGCAAGCGTGCCCGCCACCAAAATCAAATTGGCATAGATGGGCAGGCCATATTGGTTCTTAACAAAAGCCTGGCCGATCCAGTGCGGCAAATCGCCCCAGCCCATGTCCCCATCCAATCCCAGGAAATGTTTCACGGTCGCATCCTTGAGATTGTAGAGCGCCAGCGGCAGCGCGACCGCCACCGCCGCCATCAACCCCCAGCGCCGAAATTGCTGGTAGTGCGTGGCCATGTATGCAGCCGTCAAAACCAGCCCATACCCGATCATGATGGCCACCAACGTGTGGGATGCGACAAAGAACACTTTCACCAAGTCGGCCATTTGCCGGTCGGGCGTGGGGCTGAGCGTGATGGTCAGCAGGACGCCCAGGAACGGATACAAACCGGCCACCAGCACGATCCAGGCGCGCTCGCGTTTCTGCATCTTGAATAAAAACAGCAGCGGCAGAAACGCGAAAAACATATAGACCCAGCTAAACGCGTCAGCCACCCCCTCAACGAGCATGCCCAACTCGATGATGAAATGACGGGGATCGTGAAAAATATCCGTTGGATTGACCTTGTCATACTGCCCCCGGCTCAAGGCGTGCCAGAAACCCTCCACCGTGCGCGGGTAGCCCCATTCCATGGGGGGATTGGTCATGCCGGCCAAAGGTTCATAAAAGTAAAATGCGGCCCCGGCCAGCCACAGCAATCCCATCAAAAGCACCGCCTTCCATTCCGTGCCGAGGCCCGTCGTCTGGATGGTCAACCAGGCGCAAGCGACAATCGATCCAACCCCCACGGCGTTGAAGATCCCGAAAACCATCGGATTCGCCGCATCCAAGCCGGGCAAAAGACCCTGGCTCTTGGCCATAAGCGCCGCAAAATAAACCAAGCTGTTGGCCAGGAACAAATCCCGTCCCACCCGCACCTGACACATGGCAACACCAATCTCGATTCCCAGGGCCGCCAGCATCAGCGTCTGGTGAATGGTGGCGCATATCCCGAAGAAAAACATGGCCGCGTAGAGATAGCGCCGTTGGTGCGGCGCGTAAATCCAGCGCAACAAACAGACCAGCACCAGCATCAACCACGGCACGCCAAAGACGGAAATGCGGTTCACGACCACCGATTCCTTCCACATGGAACTGCCGAAGCCCATCAACAAACCCGCCGTGACCCCGCACACCATGCAAATGGCCCCTTCCCACTTGCCAGTCATCCCCTTGAGTTCCTCGATGCCCTCAATCAGCATGCTGCCGCCCCGTGATACCATCAGCGCCAGAACCCCGCACGCCATGGCGGCGGTGGATGCCTCGGCCAGTTGCACCCGCCACGCAATGTTCCCGAACGGCACCAGCGCCGTCCACAGCCAGGTGTAGATGGTCCAGAACGGGTAGCCCGGCGGATGCGGAATGCCGGCCCAATACGACGCCGTCGTCAGTTCACCGGAATCCTCCAGCGTCACCTGCGGCGCTAGCGAGAGGAAATAAACGACCCAAACGATGGCGAAGGTAACAGCCAGCGTCCACCAATCGATGCGCCGAAAGAGCGGCGGGACCTTAATCGGGGACGGAGGAGGTGGAGGCGTTTTGGCGGGCACTTTGGCGGCGGGCGTTTTCGCCAGCGGCGCTTGGGCCGGTTTCGGTTTAGGATTCATCATTACATTCCCTGCGTTCCACCGGACAGACGCCGGCGGCGGCCAATTTGTATAAAATTGCCGCCGGAATTGGGCAACATCGAAATCAAGGTTTGGCAGGCTGCCGCAGCCCGGCGAAAATTACAAGCCAAAGTCTGAAAGGCCCGGTTTTGCAGCCGGAATGTGAATAAGCTCTGAATAACGCGCTGACATAAAGACCCACATTTTGCTCGTGCAGCGGCAGCTTCGCCAGCATTCTGGAAGATGTGGCGTCATTATTGATTGCCCATGTTTTGGCAGGGCGAGGCTCCCGCCGAGCCTTCCCGGTCCGACTCTAAGCGGCTCGACAGGAGCCTCGCCCTGCCAAGTCAGAGTTAGTAGAATAAGTGTAACGCGCTTTATGGAAAGGCAACCAGACCCATGGCAACAGAAGAAAGAGTGCTTTGTTTTAAACGGAAACTCCTCGAAGAACTGGGCGTGTTCCAGGGCCTCAGTCTCGAGGTCGGAAAATACCTGCCGGTCTTCACCTCCGCCTCAAATTTGGTGTACCTGAACCGCAGCGACGCCGAGCAGGATAAGCGTTACAAACAGCTCATCCCCTACGTCCTGTTGATCTGCAAAGACAAAATCCTGCGCTATCGCCGGGGCAAAGGCGGCCAGGAAACACGGTTGCACGGACTGTATTCCGTCGGTGTTGGGGGACACATCTCGGAGGAAGACCACCAGCTCCCCGGACTTTTCTCCAACAACCTCTATCAGGAGGGCATGCGGCGCGAATTAAAGGAGGAAGTGGCCATCGACGCCGCGAACGGTCCGGCGGTGGCTGCGATCAACGACGACGGCACGGAAGTTGGCCAGGTGCATTTTGGAGTAGTCCACGTCGTGCATGTGCCGGACGTAAACGTCGCGGGCCGGTGCGTCGGCATCGCAGGCCCTGAATTCATCCCGATTGCTGACGCTGTGAAAGACCCGTCCGGCTACGAAACATGGTCCCGTTTCTGCCTGCAACATCTCGACGTGCTGCTGGCCAAAGGCGGTACGATGGTTTGAGCATCTTTGGACCTTCTCTTTTCCAGTTGGAAAAGCCGTTTTGATGGAACCACCAGCAGCGATTCCTGCTCGCGCATGCCTTCGCCTTATATTGCCTGAAAAGTGCAGGTGTGCAGGTGTCATGCAGGTGTCTGCAGGACTGACACCTGCATGATCTTTTAGGAGCTTAAAAAGTTGGAACCGCATATTTAATTGGATTAAAGTTCACCTTGTAACTTGTCCTGTTGTGTGCGATGAATAGAGGCAATCAGAATCATGAAGTCATGAATATTTATTGGTCACTCAAGAGTGTGCCTGAACTTGCAGCTCTGAACCGCAAGGAACGGCGGCGGGTTCATACGGACTGTCTCAAAAAACATTTTCTGTGGGCGTCTGTGACTTGTCGCTCTATCACTGCTCTTTTGGCTCAGATTTTCGTATCTGCTTTCGGCATGTTAATTTGCATCAGCATTTCCGAGGCATTCGGGATGAAACCCAACTTTTGGGTTTTTCTGGTCTCGTCATTTATCGTCCTTCCGATTGTCTCATTTATTTATTTCCAGATCGCCGTTCCCGTTTTGCGGCCATTTTACTGTGAGTTCATCGAAAAAAAGTCGTCCGTGGAGCAGTGAAAGCGCCGCCATTGCGCGTAGCCATGTCCTTCAGCGTCGTTAGCCTTATTGAGAGAATGGATTTATCGCTTTGAACTTGCCCCCGCAGGAGTTTGGCCGGGCGGGTCGTTAGACCTCGCCCGGCCTCCTGCGGTTCGCAAGGCTCCAGTCGGCGCTCGGGTCGCTTCCCAGCGTTGCCCTATCCTCCGCTGGAGCAAAGGTGTTTCCCGTTTCCGTTTCCCTGGGGGTCTATAGGGCGGGAAACGGGAAACGACAGTTTGAGTTGATAGCCTCTGGCGTCCCGCACGACTTCTCCCTTGGCGGACAGTTCCGTCAAAGCGGAGCAGACGGCGGCGGTGCGCATGCCGCAGAGTTTGCGCAATGCAGGTGTCAGCCCTGAATGGCCCTTAGACAAGCGCCATTCAGGACTGACACCTGCACTACTTAACCCGCAACATGAGAAACAACGGAGCGGCAACATGTGGCTCCTTGTTGAAAATGCGAAATTGCAACAATGGAGGAAAATTCATGAGGAGAAGAACACCTAAAAGTGCAATAGTATGGGTGACGCCTTTGCGGCGCAAACAATCGGCTTGCCAGCCGTGACATGAGGCGCAAAATGTTGATCGAACTCATTAAAAAGATGGCAAAAGGCCCAAAATGAAAGCTCTGCTGACATCCATCCTTCTCATCTGCGCCGCCATTGCCATCGCCGAGGATTATTATTACGAGCGCGGCACAGGTCGTAAAGTACCTCAGAATTCCAGCAGCGGCTGGCGGCGCTGGCCCTATCGCGCCTTTGGAACCCAGGTGGTGAACTTGAGTGCCTTGATAGACTGGTGGAACAAAGCTGATAAATCCTCCAGAGACGATTGGGCGTTATACGGCTCAAATTATTTGACACGCCTGCCTGCCCGGCCGCTGACGGCCTGGTATCGGGTTTATGGAGACATCATTAGCGAAGATCAATTTGGTTGGATCGTCCAGGGCTGCGTCCAAAACGCGCCTGCCTTCAGCCGCCCGGCCACATTCCAATTGCGCCACCCGCCTCGCGACGAAAAAGCGAGGTTTGACGAACTGAACGCCGCCCTGGCGCGATTGAAAAGCCAAGCCGGCCTTGAAGGACTCCCGCGCCATCAGGTCGTCCTATCCGTTGAGCAATTCGGCAACGGGACTTTTGTGACCAACTATTCAGACCCCGCAAACCCGAACCTTTACGTTCAAGCTCTCCCGATTTGGGAGGAGTTGGACAAAATACCGATCACTGGAACGAATTATCATGTTGACCTTTTCGCCGCCAAGATCGGCTACCTCCAAGACGGATCGCATCGCGAGGTTTTTGATCTCGGCCAGATTCGATATCCCACGCATTGAAAAAATGAAACCGCTCTCATTCCACTGCCCGCACTGCCACCAGCACATCGAATCCGATCCAGCTTGGTCTGACAGGGACCTCGACTGCCCCACCTGCGGCAAATCATTTATCATTCCGGCCCGCGCCAAAAAGGCCATGTCAATTCTTTCAACCGTCATCGAATGCGTCGTCCTTGTCTTCATCCTCGCCATCACGGCGGGGATTGTTTGGGTCAAGCTGCAAATGCGGGCGCAAGATTTGGCAGAGGATCGCAAGCATGAGGCCCTGCTCCGCGATATCAACCCGGAGAAGTTCGAGGAACCCTGGCAGACGGCACACCGTTTGTCCGCCGAGGCGGAAGCCGAACAGTTGAAGGCTTGCAGCAATTGGCTGGGCTTCAACCGCGTCATTGACCATTATGTTTTGACATCCGATCCGGCGGTCAGCAACTGGACCGGACAGGCCACGGTGGATTACATCAACAAGAATGGCGGCATGGAGCGCACCAACCTGCCCTTCAAATTTGACCTCGTGGAACACCACGTCTGCGGCTGGGTGGACGCGACCAAGCTGATGCGCGACGAATACGAGCGGCGCATGGCCGAAATCGGTAGGCAATAACTTTTCGCGTATTTCGCGTGGTTCGCGGTTGAAAATCAATTGCCTTGGAACGTCATTTCTTTTCTTGCTCGCACAGGGCGGGCGACGTGATCGACTTGTAAAATCTGAACACAGACAAAAAGCGCGATGCCGACAATCGTCAAAGGGGTCGCACCAGAGCTTTGTCCATTTCTCTTTATTCGGGTGCCATCGTTGCAGCAAAAATAATTAACATATCATTTGACTATAGAATTATTAAAACATATAAGTAGTCTGAGAAGATGGGAATGATGAAGGACGAATTAAGAAGCCCTGCCTTCGCCCCGAAAGCTTCCGGGGCTGCGGCGACGGACGGTCGCACCGAGTCGCAGCCAGTCGCTGCAATTCTTCACACGGCATCGCAGCCAATCGCAGTCAAATCCGTGCGCCTCCCGGTGCATTTGAGGCGCGGGGCGGGGCAATCGGGTGGTCTGTCAACCGAATAGAGGAAATAATTGAAAAATGCCAAAAACGCCCAAATCCATGCGCTCCAGGCGGGGGATGGGTCTCATCTTAATCCTAAACCCATGGCCCACCTTCGTTTCCTTCGTTTCCTTGGTGTTTACTCAGAACTTTAGCCTTCAGCATTCCTGCTGGGAACCAGTGCTCTGGCGGCAAAATTGCATGCAAGCTTCTACACAGGAATGCCTTACAAAACTACCAACCCATGAGCCGGCTATACGACTCAAAGTGAATCAAAGTGATTTCATTTCCATGTGGTTGGCTGCTGAAGATGTAAAGATTCTCGACAGAGGGCCCAATTGTCCATTGTCCCTTATCCATTCGAGCAATGCTTAAACTTGCTTCCAAAAGCGATTTGCGTCCCTCAATGCGCCCATTCTTTTGGCTTGTGCGTTGGCGCGGGCGTGTTTACCTCTTGGCCCCAGAATGAAAAAATATCCCGTCTTGCGCCTGTTCCTTCGGCTGGCTGGCTTCGCCCCCATTGTGGCGCTGGCCTTGGGCCTCACATCTTGGGCTGCCGATTCCAATGACTCTTCCCCCCGCCAGCGATTGCTGATGGACTTCGGTTGGAGGTTTCATTTGGGCGATGAATGGGGCCTGGCCGAAAAATTGGACAAGGCGGGCGCCAACTCGGGACCCGCCGGGAGCAGCTTCGGCGACGCCAGCTGGCGCAAGGTCAATCTTCCCCATGACTGGGCGATCGAGTTGGCGTTTGATCCCCACGCCGATGCCAATCACGGCTTCAAGCCGATGGGGCCGGGCTTTCACCAAAACGACGTCGGCTGGTATCGCCGCACCTTTTCCGTGCCGGATATGGACAAGGGCCTCCGTTTCTGGATCCAGTTCGACGGAGTTTATCGGGATTGCCGCGTCTTTTTTAACGGCTGGCTCGTTGGCCATCACGAAAGCGGTTACAGCGGCTTTCGCTACGACGTCACGGATCTGGTTAATTGCGGCGGCGAAAACACCCTGTCGGTGCGTGTGGACGCTTCGGAATTTGAGGGGTGGTTCTATGAAGGGGCCGGCATTTACCGCCATGTCTGGCTGCTCAAAACCAGCCCGCTCGCCGTCGAGCCGGACGGGATTTTTGTCCATAGCCAGTTCCCGAATAATGTTCCGGAAGGTCCTGCCACAATTAATCTCGAGGCCTTGCTGAAGAACGCCCAATCCAATGCCGCGACCGCCACCGTCGCGTGGGAAATTCTTGATCCACAGGGAAAAACCGCCGCCCGCGCCGAACAATCCCAGGACTTGAAACAATGGGCGGCCAAGGCGGTTTTACAGCAGGCGGAAGTGTCCGCGCCCGCCCTTTGGTCGCCGGAATCGCCAAATCTGTATAAACTCATCACCACCGTCACTTCCGGCGGCAAAATAGTGGACCGCACGGAGACTGAATTTGGCATTCGCACGCTGGCTTTCGACGCTGACAAGGGATTTCTCTTGAACGGCCGACCTTACGAGGTCAAGGGCACATGCAACCATCAGGACCATGCGGGCGTTGGCGCGGCCCTGCCTGATGCGTTGCAATATTTTCGCGTCCGGCGCTTGAAAGACATGGGCTGCAACGCCATTCGCACCTCGCACAACGCGCCCACTCCCGAGTTGCTCGAAGCCTGTGACCGCCTGGGGCTGCTGGTCATGGACGAAAACCGGCTGCTCGGCAGCGATGCCGCCAACATGGCCCTCCTGGAAGGGCAGTTGCGTCGCGACCGCAATCACCCCAGTGTATTCATCTGGTCGCTCTTTAATGAGGAAAACCAGCAAAGCACCGAGACAGGCGCGCGTTGCGCTGAATCCATGCAGCGGATGGCTCATTCGCTGGACCCGACGCGCCAGTGTACCGCGGCGGCCAGCAATGGCGATGAGTTTAAAGGCGTGAACAGCGTTCTGGATGTCAGGGGTTGGAACTACTCCATTGGCGGCGTGGATGGTTATCACAAGAATCATCCCCAGCAGCCGGAGATCGGCACTGAACAGGCCAGCAGCCTGTGTACGCGCGGCATATATGCCAATGACAAGGAGCGCGGCTACATGAGCGCTTACGATGACAATGCGCCCGCTTGGGGCAACACGGCCGAGGCTTGGTGGAAGGTCTATTCCGCGCGGCCCTGGCTCTCGGGAGGATTTGTCTGGACAGGCTTTGACTATCGCGGAGAGCCGACGCCTTACACCTGGCCGTGCATCAACTCGCATTTTGGCATCATGGATACGTGCGGCTTTGCCAAGGACAATTTCTACTACTACAAATCGTGGTGGGGCGACCGGCCCGTCCTTCATCTGCTGCCCCATTGGAACTGGCCCGGCATGGAAGGCCGGAACATCGACGTGCGCTGCCTGGGCAATTGCGATGAGGTGGAGTTGTTCCTCAACGGCCAAAGCCTCGGGCGCAAGCCCATGCCTGCAAATTCCCATCTGCAATGGTCTGTCAAGTATGCGCCTGGCGCGCTCCTGGCCAGGGGCTTCAAGGCGGGCCAGGCCATCGCCGAAGACAAAGTCGAAACGGCGGGCGCACCCGCCTCCATCAAACTCAGCGCCGACCGGACTTCCCTCCACGCCGGCGATGAGGACGTTTCCGTGATCACCGTGGCGGTGACGGATGACCAGGGGCGCGTGGTGCCCCTCGCGGAAAACCTCATCGACTTTGATCTGGCCGGGCCGGGCCGGATCCTCGGCGTTGGCAATGGCGACCCCAGTTGCCACGAACCGGACACCTTTATCCCCTCAGGGACAAGCCACAAGATCGCCCTCAATGACTGGCGCATGACGCGTGTGCCCAATACGAACCGGCGGCCCGAGGTCAGGGAAAACTTCGACGACAGCCAATGGGACAAGGCGGATGCGCAAAGCGACAGCGGTCCGCTGGCGCCCGGGGAATCGGCCGTTTATCGGACACGGTTTGCGGCGATTCCCGATGAACTGGCCGCGGAGAGCCTCGCGATCAGCTTTGGAATGATTGACGACGAGGGTTGGGTGTATGTCAACGGGCATCCGGTCGGAGAATCGCATGACTACAGCAGCCAACCTTCCTTCGAGATACGGAAATTCCTGCATGAAGGGGAGAACACCGTCGCGGTCGCCGTTCACAACTGGAGCGGGCCGGGCGGGATGAACAAAGGGGTGGCCCTGGAAATCCCGGACAAACCCGTTCCGGTGCATTGGAAGCGCAGCGCCTTCAACGGCCTGGCCCAAGTCATCGTGCAAGCCGGCAACGACGCCGGCCCCCTGCATCTGACAGCGCATGCGGATGGTCTGGCCGAAGCGTCCATCAACATCGTTTCAACGGACGATTCAACTCAACCCCTCCTCCCGTGATCGACGCCCTCAAAACGGAAGTTTGCCGGGCCAACCTTGACCTCGTCCGGGAGGGGTTGGTCGTTCAAACCTGGGGCAACGTCAGCGGCGTCGATCGCGCCCAGGGCTTGATGGTCATCAAGCCTTCCGGCGTGGCCTACGACAGCCTGAAACCGGAACAGATGGTGGTGGTGTCCCTGGAGACGGGCAAAGCTGTGGAGGGCAGCCTCCGCCCCAGCTCCGACACGCCGACACATTTGGTTTTATATCGAAAATTTGCGAATATTAATGGTATCGCCCACACCCACAGCCTCTTCGCCACCGCCTGGGCCCAGGCGGGCCGGAGCATCCCCGTGCTCGGAACCACCCACGCCGATTACTGGCACGGGGAAGTGCCCGTCACCCGCCCCCTTCAAACACGCGAAATCAAAGTGGATTACGAGGCGAACACCGGCAATGTCATCGTCGAAGGATTCAAGCACCTGGACCCAATGAGGATTCCGTCCGCGCTGGTGGCGGGACACGGCCCTTTTGCCTGGGGCAAAAATGCCGCGGAGGCGGTGCATAACGCCGCTGTCCTTGAATTCGTCGCCCGGCTGGCGGCGGAAACGCTGCGCATCAATCCCGGGGCCGGCCCGATCCAGCCCGCGCTGTTGGACGCCCATTATTTGCGCAAACACGGCCCGGAATCGTACTACGGACAAACCTAGTATTTACAATAGGAGGCTCCATGCTCGTTGTCCACGTTCACATCACCGTCAAGCCCGAATGCGTGGCGCCCTTTCGAGAGGCCACCATCGCCAATGCGCGGGAAAGTTTGAAGGAACCCGGCATCGCCCGCTTCGACTTCATGCAGCAAAGCGACGCTCCCGACAAATTTGTCATCGTCGAAGCCTATCGCAACACGGATGCGCCGGCCCGACACAAGGAGACCCGCCACTATCAAACCTGGCGGGACACGGTTGCGCCCATGATGGCCGAACCGCGCGTCGGCCTCAGATTCACCAACGTCCATCCGCCCGATGAAAACTGGTGAGAAGGGGAAACGGTCATGCGTTTTGAATTTGCCACCGCCAACCGCATCATTTTTGGCGCGGGCGCGATCCGCCAGGCCGGTTCGCTGGCCGCGGAATTCGGACGCCGCGCGCTGGTCACGACTGGGCGCGACTCGACACGGGCCAAACGCTTGCTGGACTCCTTGCGCGAAGCTGACGTGCAAGCCGTTCCCTTTGCGATCGGGGGCGAGCCTGATCTGGAGATGGTCCGGCGGGGAGTCGCCCTGGCCAGGCGGGAGCGGTGCGACCTGGTCATCGGCTTTGGCGGCGGCAGCGCCCTGGACGCGGGCAAGGCCATAGCCGCCATGCTCTCCAACGATGGCGACGTGCTGGATTACCTCGAAGTCATCGGCGGCGGCAAAACTTTGGCGCGGTCCCCTGCCCCGATGCTGGCGATTCCAACCACCGCCGGCACCGGCGCGGAAGTCACGCGCAACTCCGTCCTGACCTCGCCCGGGCACCGGCTCAAAGTCAGTTTGCGCAGTCCCTTGATGCTGCCCAAAGTGGCGCTGGTGGATCCTGAATTGACCTGGGATTTGCCGCCGGCCCTGACCGCGAGCACCGGCCTGGATGCGCTCACCCAACTTATCGAACCGTACGTCAGCGGACGGGCCAATCCCATGACCGACGGTTTGTGCGTGGAAGGGATCAAGCGGGCGGCACGATCGTTGCGGATCGTTCTTGATCATAGCCACAACGGCGCCGCGCGCGAAGACATGGCCCTGGCCAGCCTGTTCGGAGGATTGGCGCTGGCCAACGCCGGGCTGGGAGCGGTGCATGGCCTGGCAGGCGTCATTGGCGGCATGTTTGGCGCGCCCCATGGCGCCATTTGCGCGACGCTGCTGCCGCAGGTGATGGCGGCCAACCTCGCCGCGTTGCGCTCCCGCGATCCCGCCAGTCCGGCTCTGCCGCGCTACCAGGAAATCGCAGGCCTGCTGACTGGCCGGAACAGCGCACAGGCCGACGCCGGCGTCGAATGGATCAGCCAGTTGGTTTCCGATTTGCATATTCCCAAGCTCGGCGCCTACGGCCTTACACTTCAGCACACCGCCGATCTGGTGGAAAAGGCAAAAAACGCCAGCAGCATGAAAGCCAACCCCATTGTTCTGACGCGCGAAGAACTGTCCGCCGCGGTGGAAGAAGCGAACTGACCAGGCGCCTCTGAAAACCTCATTTCGACCCTTTTCAAAAGGCCATGAGTCCGCTATTTTTTCGCCATGAGCACAGTTTCAGAAATTGAAGCAGTGATTCCCAAACTTTCGCGAACCGAAGTTGAAGAACTCCGCACGTGGATTGAGAATTTCCTTGAAGACCAGCTTGAGCTGACCGGGGAGGTGAAAGCCCGGCTCGATCAATCACGACGAGAGATTTCAGAGGGGCAGCACACAACACGCCAGCCGGAATAGACCGGTGACTGCCTCGCTTCAGATTTGGTCAGCAACTTTTTCACGGGGGTTTGACGCTCTTCCATCTGGCGTGCGCACCAGCGTCTCCAGGGCCGAAACGAATTCAAGCTGCGTGTCGGCGACTACCGGGTGTGATACGAGTTCGATGTGAAACTTGGGCGCATCTATCTTCACTATGTCGGCCACCGCCGGGATATTTACAAACGAAGCTGACTTGAAAAAACTTTATTCATCTCACGACTCTCGTCGGAAGCAGAAGCGCCCGGAAGCATTCCTGCCCAAGTGGCGGCCCATGCCAACCCCATAACCTGACGCACACCACAGCAAGTAGCGCCCGGTCAGAGCAAAACCAGCCGATGTCGCACATTCCTCCTTCCATGACGCCAGTCCGCAAGCTACTTCTACCCCCCATGTTTAGTATGTATAAAGTGTCAGGCGTCGGTGCAACCCTTCTGGCTCTGGTTCTGGCTGGAGGCACGGCCCAACCGCTGGCCACGGCGGAAGCGTTGCCAGCCGTGGACCGGGAGTTTCGCGGATTGTGGGTGGCCACCGTGGACACGGTCGATGGTGTTGATTGGCCGTCGAAGCGGACCTTGACCACGCGCGAGCAGAAGGCGGAGTTGACCGCCATCCTGGACCGCGCGGTGGAGTTGCATTTGAATGTGATCGTTTTCCAGGTGCGCGGCAATTGCGACGCGATGTACGATTCGAGAATCGAACCCTGGTCGGAATACCTGACGGGCCAGATGGGAAGAGCGCCGCAGCCTTATTATGACCCTCTTGCTTTCGCGGTGGAGGAGGCCCACAAACGGGGATTGGAATTGCACGCCTGGTTCAATCCCTACCGCGTCCACTCCCGCAACTTCAAGACGCCGGTTTCCACCAACCATGTCAGCGTAACCCACTATGGCCTGATTCGAACTTACGGCAAATTCCTTTGGCTCGATCCGACGGAGCCGGGGACGCGGGATTACTCTCTCAGCGTGATCATGGACGTGGTGCGCCGCTACGATATCGACGGGGTGCATTTTGACGACCATTTTTATCCCGACCCGGAAAAGGATGACGGCCGCGAGTTGCAGTTTCCGGACGAATCCTCGTGGAGGCGCTACCAGAAAACCGGCGGCAGGATGTCCCGCAACGATTGGCGGCGGGAGAACGTGAACATGTTGGTGCGGGCCGTTTCTGAAGGGATCAAAAGGGAAAAGCCCTGGGTCAAATTCGGGATCAGCCCTTTCGGGATATGGCGGCCCAATCAACCGCGGGGCATCACCGGTTTGGACGCGTATGACAAGCTGTGCGGCGACGCGCGGACCTGGCTGGCCGAGGGTTGGGTGGATTATCTTGCGCCGCAGCTTTACTGGCCCGCCGCGGACAAGCCGCACGCCTTTGCCGCGTTGCTGAAATGGTGGGCCGGCCAAAACACCCGGCACCGCCTCTTGTTGGCCGGAATGAGGGTGGGCGGCTGGGCGGGCATCACCGACGAGGCACGGGAGACAGCCAATGAAATAGCATTGACTCGAAGGCAGGCCGGAACGTCGGGCGAAATCCTGTGGCACAGCACGCTGTTGCCGGCCCATCGCGGCGGAGTGGCGGAGGCGTTGCGCAAGGGAGTCTATGAGGAGCCGGCGCTGGTCCCGGCCTGCGGCTGGCTGGGAGGCGCCGAGCCGGCCCGGCCCGTCTTGACAGCCCGGCAAATCGGGCGGTACATCACGCTGAAGTGGAAGGAGGACGCGGGCCGCGCCTGGCAATGGGTGGTGCGGAGAAAAACCGGCGGCCGGTGGACGACGGAAATTCTGCCGGGCACACAAACGGAGGAAGTTGTGCCGGCGGAGGCCGGGATCAATGACATCATCGCCATCTCGGCTGTGAACCGATATGGCAACCTGAGCGAGGCCGCGATGTTCCACACGGACCTGTTGGACAAATGAGACGGAGCGGCCCGGTCAACCCGCGAATTTTCGGGCGGCGATGGAGGCGTTGTGCCCGCCGAATCCAAAAGAATTATTGACAACAGCCCTGACTTCCATTTCCCTGGCCTTGTTCGGCACGTAGTCCAGGTCGCACGCCGGGTCGGGGTTCTCCAGGTTGATGGTTGGCGGGACGATGTTGCATTCGATGGCCTTGACACATAACGCCATTTCGACAGCGCCAGCCGCGCCCAGCATGTGGCCAGTCGCCCCCTTGGTGGAGCTGACGGCCAGTTTTTTGGCGTGCTCACCAAAGACGGCTTTGATCGCCTGAGTTTCGGCGATGTCGCCCTGGGGAGTGGAGGTGCCGTGGGCGTTGATGTAGGAGACATCGGATGGGTTGAGGCCGGCGGAGCGCAATGCCATGCGCATGCAGCGGGCGGCGCCTTCGCCCTGAGGGGACGGAGCGGTCAGATGGTGGGCGTCGGCGGTGTTGCCGTAACCGGCGATCTCGGCATAAATACGCGCCCCGCGCGCCCGGGCATGATCCAATTCCTCCAGCATAAGGACCCCGGCGCCTTCGCCCATGACGAAGCCGTCGCGATCGCGGTCAAAAGGCCGGGAAGCGTGCTGGGGATCGTCGTTGCGGACGCTTAAGGCACGCATGGCGCAAAAGCCGCCCACGCCCATCGGCACGATGACTGCCTCGCTGCCGCCGGCAAACATGACCTTGGCATCGCCCATCTTGAGGGTGCGCCAGGCTTCGCCAATGGCATGGGTGGCAGTGGCGCAGGCGGAACAGGTGGCGAAATTCGGCCCGCGCAAATTAAGGCTCATCGAGAACAGGCCTGAGCCCATGTTGGAAATGAGCATGGGGATCATGAAGGGCGAGAGGCGGCCAGGCCCCTTGGAGAGAAGAACCTTGTGCTGTTCCTCCAGCGTGTGCAGGCCGCCGATGCCGGAACCGATTATGGCGCCTATTTCGTCCCGGTCCTCCTTGTCCAGGTCGAGGGCGGAGTCGTGCAATGCCTGATGGGCGGCCACCATTGCAAATTGGGCGAAGCGATCCGTGCGCCGCACCTCTTTTGGGGAGGAAAATGCCGGGGTGGTATCGAAGTCCGTAATCTCAGCCGCGATCTGGCAGTCGTAATCGGAAACGTCAAAGGAGGTGATCTTGTGGATGCCGCACTTGCCGGCGAGAATGTTGTCCCAAAAGACAGGGAACTTCTGTCCAAGGGAGGAAACAACCCCCAATCCCGTCACGACAACTCTGCGGTCTGTCCAATCGGCCATAAAAAAAGGCAGCGACGCTCAAGACCGCTGCCCTGGGAAAATCGAGTTAACGCCTATTTCTTCTGGGAGTCTTCAATGTATTTGACGACATCGCCGACACTTTGCAGTTTCTCCGCCTGTTCGTCGGGGATTTCGTTGCCAAATTCCTCTTCCAAGGCCATGACCAGTTCGACTGTGTCCAACGAATCCGCCCCCAAGTCCTCGATGAACTTGGCATCGGGCGTCACTTGATCGGGATTGACGCCAAGCTGTTCCACGATGATGTCTTTGACTCTTTGCTCAATTGTTTTTTCTGCCATTGTTAAACTCCATTTCTATTTTCAGTGTCTATGCCCGATGCTGCAAAACGCGTCAAGCCTTCATTCAAAGTTTTTTCCCGAAGGGAAAAAAAGCCGCATTCTTTCCACGCTCCGCGGGCTGAAAATGCAGCCGTTCAGCGCGGAATTTGCGCTTACATTACCATCCCGCCATCGACGGTCAATACCTGTCCGGTGACATATCGGGCGGCGGGACTGGCCAGAAAAAGGGCCGCCTCCGCAATGTCCGCCGGCTGCCCCAGCGACCGCAAGGGGATGCGCTCAAGGATCTGGGCTTTCATCTCAGCGGTCAACCCCCCTGTCATGTCCGTCTCAATGAAGCCCGGCGCCAGGGCGTTAACGGTAACGCCGCGCGAGGCGAATTCTTTGGCGATGGACTTGGTGAACCCGATCAACCCGGCCTTGCTGGCGGCGTAGTTGCATTGGCCGGCGTTGCCCATCAAGCCAATGACGGAGGCGATGTTAAGAATCCTTCCCGAGCGTTGTTTCAGAAAACTCCGGCTCAGAGCCTGGGTAAATAAAAATGCGCCCTTCAAATTGGTGTCTAACACGGTGTCCCAATCCTGCCCGCTCATGCGCATAATCAAGCCGTCACGGGTAACGCCTGCGTTGTTGACCAGAATATCCACTTTGCCGGCATCCCGGAGGATTTTTTCAGCGGCGGCGGCGACGGCGGCCGAATCAGCCACGTCCACCGCGTAAGCCCAAGCCCGGCGGCCGAGGAGGCGGATTTCGGCGGCGACTTTCTCCGCATTTTCGGCCGTGCGCGAGACGCAGGCGATGTCGGCGCCTTCCGCGGCAAATTTCAGGGCGATGGCACGGCCAATCCCGCGTCCTGCGCCGGTGACGACGGCGATTTGATTGGCAAGTTGAGGCATAAATTGTTGGCGGGTTAATCTTTGGCTTTCAATGCCGCGACAGTCGCTTCAAGACTGGCAACATCCGCCACCGAAAAGGTTTGCACGTTCTTGTCAATCCGCTTGACGAACCCGCTCAGGACGCAGCCCGGGCCCAGTTCAACGAACCGGGTGAAACCGTGCTCGATCAAATAGCGGATCGAATCCTCCCAACGCACGGAGGAAACGACCTGGTCGATCAGCCCCGCCCGGATGTCAGGCGGCTCGGTATGGGGACGGGCGGAGACGTTGGCGATGACCATCATGACCGGCTCGTTCATCTGCACGGATTGGAGCATGGCCTCGACCTTGGGCTGGGCGCTGGCCATGAGACGGGAGTGGTAAGCGCCGGCCACCGGCAGCATGACGGCCCGCTTGGCGCCGGCGGCCTTGGCCAGCTCGCACGCTTTGGCGACTTTGTCGGATTCGCCTGAAATGACGATTTGGCCCGGGCAATTCAGATTGGCCATATCAACCTCCGCCTGGAGGCAGACGGCGCGCATTTTTGCAACGTCCAGGCCAAGAATCGCGGCCATGCCGCCTTGGGTCAAATCACACGCCTCCTGCATAAAACGTCCCCTCCGGCGCGCGATCTGCAACCCGTCCTCGAAAGTGAAGACCTCCGCGGCGGTCCAGGCGGTCAGTTCGCCCAGCGACAATCCGGCGGCGGCCTGATAGTCCACTTCAGGCAGGCGCTCTTCCAGCAGTTGCAAGGCGATCCAACTGACGAGAAAGATGGCCGGCTGCGCGTTTTCCGTGCGGACCAAATCCGCGTCCGGGCCGTTAAAACAAAGGGCGGGCAGATCGAAGCCGAGGAGTTCCCGTCCGCGGTCAAACCAGAGTTTGGCAGAAGGACATTTTTCAGCGAAATCCCGGCCCATGCCGACGTATTGGGCGCCCTGTCCGGCGAATAATAAAGCGGTTTTGCGTGTCATGTTAACAAACCTGGACATTCCAAGGCCAGTCTCAAACCAACAGACTAGCAAGGGGAACAACGAATGTCCAAGCACGAATGTCCCCTTTCGTCTCACCAGACGCAGCAGGCGCAACAACGCTGCAAAATCACTTTGATTCACTTTCAGTAAGTATGACCGGCTCAACCGTTGGTTGTTTTGTAAGGCGTTCCTGCATAGATCTTTGCATACAGATTTGGCCGCCAGAGCACTGGTTTGATTCCGCCCCCATGCAGGAATGCTGAAGGCTAAAGGCTGAAGGCTGAAGTCTTGAATAAACACCAAGGGCGCGAAGGCAACGAAGGGAACGCAACGCGGCCAAGACATTTTCAGGCATTTGAACCACGAACCCTGATAAAACCGTGGTCAAGGGAATGATTGTCAAAGGAATGAACCTGGAACGGAACAGTCAGAACATCGGTAATTGTCCTTCGGGATGCGAGTATAAAGAAAAGGGTAGTTTCTCAAAAAAACCGTTTGACAACAGAAACGGGCGCTGTATCAGTTTATTGTTGTTGTCTGTGAATTAACCAAGCTCCGGGTGGCCGGTTTCGTTGCGTTTCCGGCCATGTTGGAGTTGA
>Ga0224555_1001569_pt1 | contig 30894 bp, 26 predicted proteins | sample 714S23034metaG_FD_180687 | JGI IMG/M metagenome (GOLD analysis project Ga0224555, IMG submission 180687) | Peat soil microbial communities from Stordalen Mire, Sweden - 717 S2 30-34 | ecosystem: Environmental > Terrestrial > Soil > Wetlands > Peat | place: Sweden: Norrbotten County, Stordalen...
CTCCCGTAAGCCCACCTGCTGGTTAGCTGACCAACTGGTCCTTAAGGTGGACCCGCTTCCGTCCGCTCTGCAACCGCGACCTGAGTCTTTCAGGACGCCCCGTTGACAAAACTCATACCCTCGCAAAGGGGCGCGAATTGAAAGGGAACCAAAACAAAGGGATAGCCTCCTTCAAATTGGCGTGCTACCGACGGGTGCGCGTCCTGGCACCGCCGTTCGGAACGCCGGATTCATCGGGCAGCGACACGCGTGGTTTGCCCGGCTGCCGGATGGGTCCGACGTTCCACCCGGGAGTCTGTTCCGTGTATGAAATGGCTTCGCGTGCTGCGGCTGGTCCTGGGCGGACACAGCCGCGCTCCACAGCCGGAGCCCGAAGTGCGCTGTGACCTTCACTTTGAGTCTCAGCCGGGGATCAAAAGGCGGAAAATGATTCTAAAGTCCGTCCTTATCCCTCCGATAAGCATTTCACGGGCAGGTAGAAAAGACTGCTAACTAAACTATTATGACTGTATCAAGCGTTTTCTCGGCAACGAGCCTGTACCAACCGGAGAACCAGGCCTTGTTCCAGCAGCAGGCCCAGGACTTCAACACACTGGCGAGTGCCCTGCAATCGGGTAATTTGAGCACGGCACAGAGTGCCTTTACCTCGTGGCAACAGGACCTGACGTCGATTGCCCCGCCCAACCAGCAATCGACGCAGCAGAGCCAGCCGTTCGGGTCGAACAGCCAGGCCAACAGCGATTTTCAGTCGTTGTCCAGCGCGCTGCAATCGGGGGATATTTCGAGCGCGCAACAGGCCTTCGCGAACCTCAAGCAGGATTTGCAGAGTTCCGGAAGTGTTCGCGGCCACCACCATCATCATCGCACGGGAACCCAAAACAACAGCAATACGAGCATTGGGGCACAGGGCACCGCGACCTCGGCTGCCGCGACGGCTGCAGCGGCGCAGGCGATTGGCGGCACGCTCAATACCCAGGCCTGAGGGAAGTTGATTTACGGAAGCCGGCGCGAGGAGGCTCGTGCCTTCAGTTCCGAATTCCGGCTCCGGAATCCGGGATAAACAGAGCCTCCTTACGTCGGCTTCCGGCTTTTATTTTTTCGCGTCGTGGGGGGCGCGCGCCTCTGGCGTGCAGGATGCGGCGTCTCGCCGCATCCCCGTTGCCGCATCCCCTGACATTCTGACTTTCATGTGGCGACGCGGAAGTCTGTGAAACCCACGGAAACCAAAGCCGACGGCGCGGCGCCGTCGGCAGCACGCGGGACGCGCGCGCTCCCCAAAAGAGAGAACTTGCGGGCTAACAGCCCGTTAAAAAATTGGTAGAACGGGCGACTCGCCCGTTCCGGTCGGTGACTCGCCGACCGGAATGACAAGAGGCGGACTCAGAAAAGGCCTGTATTTATTGCTCCCCAGTCGCGCCGTAGTCATTCCGTCCGGCGAGTCGCCGGACGGCACAGGCGAGTCGCCTGTGCTACCCATGCTCTTTTTTGACGGGCTTCTAAACCTTCGGCTTCAACTGCGGGAACAAGATCACATCGCGGATGCTTTCCTGTCCGAGCAGCATCATACAAAGTCGGTCGATGCCCAGGCCCATCCCGCCGGCGGGGGGCATGCCGTGTTCGAGCGCGACGAGAAAATCCTCATCGAGCTTCTGCTGTTCGCCGCCGGCCTGATGTTCCAGCCGCTCGCGCTGCTCGATCGGGTCGTTCTGCTCGGTGTAGGCCGGCGCGATCTCCTGGCCGTTGATGCAGCACTCGAAGACTTCGACGGTGGTCGGGTCTTCGGGCGAGAGTTTGGCCAGCGGAACGAGTTCTTTCGGCAGATGCGTGACAAACGTCGGCTGAATGAGCGTCGGCTCGATCAATTTTTCAAACACCGCGCCCGTGACTTCGAAGTCCGTGTATTCCGGGGCAACATCGGCGCCGAGTTGGACGGCGCGCTCGCGCCGTTCCAGGGGGGAGACGTCGAACCAATCGGCTCCGGCGCACTCGCGGACGATGTCTTTGTATTTCACTGTGCGCCAGGGGGGGGCGAGGTCGATAGTTTTGGTGACCTTGCCTTCGGAGTCCTTATGTTCGATGACGAGGGTGTCGAGGACGTTCTCGGCGACGTGGCAGACGAGGCCCTGGACCAGTTCCATCATGCTCTCGTAGTCGCCGTAAGCCTGGTAGGCTTCGAGCATGGTGAACTCGGGGTTATGTTTGCGCGACAGCCCTTCGTTGCGGAAGTTTCGGCCGATCTCAAAAACCTTGTCCATCCCGCCGACCAGCAGCCGTTTGAGATAAAGCTCGAGGGCGATGCGGAGATAGAAATTGCAGCCCAAGGCATTGTGTTTCGTGACGAACGGCTCCGCCGCCGCGCCGCCGGGAATTGCCTGCATCATCGGGGTTTCGACCTCGACGAAGCCGCGGTCGTGGAGAAAGTTCCGGATTTCGCGGATGATCTCGCTGCGCTGGAGAAACACCTCCTTCACGGCGGGATTGGCGATCAGGTCGAGATAACGCTGGCGATACCGGATTTCGGTGTCTTCGAGGCCATAGTACTTCGCGGGCGGCGGGCGCAGCGCCTTGGCGAGGAGGGTGAAGGCTGCGAGGCGGATCGAAGGCTCCCCGGTCTTGGTCGTGAACAGCGTGCCGCGCGCTCCGATGAAGTCGCCCAGATCGAGGTGGCGGAAGATGTCGAACTGTTCGTCGCCGAGGACATTTTTTTGCGCGTAAACCTGGATTCGGCCGCTCTGGTCGCGCACGTCGATGAACAGGCTCTTGCCCATGTCGCGATGGGCAGTGACCCGGCCGGCGACGGCGACTTCGCGTCCTTCGACATAATTCGCGCGCGCAGCGGCGCAGGTTTCGGAGGGCGAGAATTTGTTTCGGAAAGGGTCGATGCCCTTGGAGCGCAGTGCGGCGAGTTTGGCCTTGCGCTGTTCGATCAGTGAATCCAGGGGTTGCGGTGGCTGTTCCATAGAGTCGCGGCGAACAAGGAACACGAATTCGCGAAGGAAGTCCAAGGATTTGCGCGGAAGCTAAAGCTTGCGGCTGCACGGTTTGAGGCTGTAAGAAAGGCGCGTGACGAGCGAGCATTCATTCCGCATTGGCATCCTGGGTTCGGGCAAGGGCTCGAACTTCGTGGCCATCGCCGAGGCGTGCGCGGCGGGAACGATTCCCGCGGGAGTGGCGCTGGTGTTGAGCGACCTGGCGGAGGCGGAGATACTGGATCGAGCCCGCGAGAGAGGCATTCCTGCGCGCTTCATTGCGCCGGGCAAATTCCGCACGAAGCTGGATGAGGACGCGGAGCGGGCCTGCATTGACGTCCTGCGCGCGGCGCGGGTGGATCTGGTTGCGCTCGCCGGGTTCATGAGGGTTTTGAAGGGTGATTTCCTGCGCGCGTTCGAGGGGCGGATCGTCAACATTCATCCGTCTCTTCTGCCGTCTTTTCCCGGTTTGGAAGCCTGGAAACAGGCGTTGGATCACGGGGTGCGGTTCACGGGATGCACGGTTCACTTTGTGGATGCGGGTGTGGATTCCGGGCCCATCATCGGGCAGCAGCCGGTGCCTGTGCTGGACGACGACACGCCGGAGACGTTGCATCGACGGATTCATTCGGCCGAGCACGAACTCTATCCGAAATGTGTGGCGGCCATCGCGCGGGGCGGCATAGTGGTGGCGGGGCGCAGGGTGGTTTGGAAGGAGAATTGATCCCGTCCGGGAGGCGGCCCGGCCGCCGGGCTCGCAACGAAGAAAAGGTTGGCTTTGGGGGGCCAAACGTGGCAAATGATCCGGTCGCGCGGATGAATCTTTTTCCTCCGTGTCCGAGTGGTGACCATTCAAATGAGCAAGAAAACACTACGTTTTGGCCTGCCGAAAGGCAGTTTGCAGGAAGCCACAATCGAGAAGATGGGCAAGGCCGGGTTTAACATCCAAGTCAGCAGCCGGTCGTACATTCCCTACGTGGACGATGACGAGCTGGAGATCCGGCTGATTCGAGCGCAGGAAATCAGCCGCTATGTCGAGCACGGTTACCTGGACTGCGGCATTACCGGGTACGACTGGATCATCGAGAACGGCTCGAAGGTCCACGAAGTGGGGGAGTTTCTGTTCAGCAAAGTGTCGCGCCGCCCGGCGCGCTGGGTGTTGTGCGTGCCGGAAGAATCGCCCGTGAAATCCGTCAAGGATCTGCAGGGCAAACGCATCGCCACGGAAGTCGTCAATCTGACGAAGAAATACCTGAAAAAAAACGGCGTGCAGGCCGAGGTGGAATTTTCCTGGGGGGCCACGGAAGTGAAGGCCCATGAACTGGTGGATGCCATCGTTGAGGTGACCGAGACGGGATCGTCGTTGCGCGCGAACAACCTTCGCATTGTGGACGAACTCCTGAGCTCGACGCCGCGGCTGATTGCGAATCATGCGTCGTGGAAGGACGGATGGAAGCGGCAAAAAATCGAGACGATGGCGATGCTGCTCAAAGGGGCGATGGAAGCCGAGACGAAGGTCGGGTTGAAGATGAACATTGCGGAGAAAAACCTCGCGAGCCTGCTGGAGAGTTTGCCGGCGTTGCGGAATCCGACGATTTCGAGCCTGAGCCAGAAAGGCTGGGTGGCGGTGGAAACGATCATCGACGAGCACGTCGTGCGCGAGCTGATCCCGCGACTGAAGGCTGCGGGAGCGGAGGGGATCATCGAATATCCTCTCAACAAGGTGGTATATTAGGGACCCGTGTTTCCCTCGATCCGGTCGTGGAACCCGGGGACGCGATCGGCAGAATTATATTGCATTGATCCAATACTCCAATACTCCATTATCACTGTATGGGTTCACTGAAAAAACGCCGGAAATCCAAAATCAACAAGCACAAACGGCGCAAGAAGTTGCGCCAGCATCGCCATAAGAAACGCACCTGGCAGAAGTAGTTCCGCCGGTTCGTGGTTTCTCACGATACCAGGCCCAATTCACTTTCGCGAGTTGCGCCGGGTTGGGTTATTTTAACGGCATGCTGTTCCGATCAGGTTTCTGGGTCCTGCTGCTGGCGGCGAGCGGTGTGTGGGTCGCGGGTTGTCGCGTGGCGCAACCTCGAGACACGCCCGTTCGCAGCCCCGAACCGGCCGTTAGCGGACCGCGACAGGAACCGGCCGCGAGCGACAGTTCCGAGGAGGCGTTGACGGAGGCGCACGCCCATTATGCGACGGGCGTGATTGATGAATTGGAGGGGGAGCCGGAGCAGGCGTTGCGGGAGTATTTCCAGGCGGCGCTGGAGGATCCCGGGGACGAGACGCTGGCGTTGGAAGTCTCGCGCCGGTTCCTTCAAGCCAACCAATGGGAGAAGGCGATGGAAGTGCTGGCGCGGACGGCGGCGCGGTCGGATGCTTCCGGCGCGCTGTATTCCCACCTGGCATTCGTCTATTCCAAGCTTGGCAAAACCGATCTCGCCTCCAAGGCCAGTCGCATCGCGATCAAAAAGGATCCCCGTTCGCTGGCGGGTTACGAGAATCTCTTTTCGAGTTATCTCCACAACAAGCAGGTGCAGCGGGCGCTGTCCGTGCTGGACGAGGCGGCGGGAGTGCCGGGAACGGACGCAGCCTTTCTGATCGGGCTGTCGGAATTGTATTCGAGTCTTGGCCTGCAGATTCCGGATCAGAAGCAGGCGGCGACCGCGCGGGCGGTGGAACTCCTGGAGCGCGCGGAGGGATTGAACCCGGAGGATCCGGAGTTGCGGTTGAAGCTGGCGGACGGGTTCAATCTTCTGGGGAAGGACGACGAGGCGGCGCGAATCTACCTGGCGGTGTTGGACAGCGTGCCGGACTGGCCACTCTTGCGCGAAGACATCCGTTCCAAGCTGGCGGATCTTTACCTCCGGAGCGAGAAACCAAAGCTTGCCGCCGAGCAACTGGAGGCCGTGGTTCGGGAGAATCCGACGGATGCCCGGTCCTATTATGCGTTGGGGAGCATTGCTTATGACGGGAAGCAGTTTGGGAAGGCGGCGGAGTATTTCAGCAAGGTGCTGTTGCTGGAACCGGAGCATGAGCGGGTCTATTACGAACTGGCGGATTCGCAGATAAGCGAGGACAAGAACAGCCAGGCGCTGGAAACCATCGACCGTGCCCGCGGGAAATTTCCGCAAAGTTTTTTCATGGAATACCTCTCGGGAATCGCCTGCAGCGGGCTGAAGGATTATACGAACGCCTTCAGCCATTTCAACGACGCGGAAGTCATCGCCCAGGCGAGGGAGACGAATCAGTTGACCCGCGAGTTCTATTTCCAGTTCGGCGCCACCTGTGAGCGCAAGGGCGATTATCCCGACGCGGAAAAGTATTTTGAAAAATGCATTGAGCTGTCTCCGGATTTTTCAGAGGCGCTGAACTATCTCGGTTTCATGTGGGCTGACCGGGGGGAGAAACTCGACCGGGCGCGGGAACTGATCGAGAAGGCGGTCCGGCTCGAGCCCCGGAATGCGGCCTACCTCGACAGCATGGGGTGGGTGCTGTTCAAGCTGGGCCAGCCGAAACAAGCGCTCGATTGCATTCTCAAGGCCATCGAGTATTCCGAGGAGGAAGATCCCACGCTGTACGATCATCTCGGGGACATTTACGCCGCGCTCGGTCAGACGGACAAGGCGCATGCGGCGTGGGGCAAATCACTGGCGCTCGAGCCGAACGAGCAGGTGCGGAGGAAGGCGGGTTCGGCCGGCAAATGAAACCCTGCAGCCGGGGATTTCCTCGCGGCAAGGTCGCGAATGGCACATCAATTCAAAAAGCACTATACACGAGACGAGGCGTAGGCCCTCCTGCCCGAGGTCCGGAAATGGCTGGAAGAACTGGCCCGGCTCCAAAACCAGTTGCAGATGTCCGACCAGCGCCTGAGATCCCTCATGGAGCCCGGTTGCGAGGCCGGCGGCGATCTGGTCAACACCTGGGTTCGACAGGTGACCGATGTTCGCGGCGTGTTGGCGGAGTTTCAGGGACGCGAACTGCTGATCAAGGACATCGACCGTGGCCTGGTGGATTTTCCCGCCATCATCGGGGGCAAAGAGGTGTTTCTATGCTGGGAGAAGGACGAAGAACACATCGAGTTCTGGCACGATCTCGACTCGGGGTACGCCGGCCGGGAGAGATTGTAAGCCGGGTTGCGCTGTTTCGAGTCGGACGCCTGTTTCCGTTCCGTCCGGCGGGTCGCCGGACGGAACGGGCCAGTGGCCCGTACTACCCGTTCCGGTTATTCACGCAGGCCCTTCAGGCCCTGCCGCCCAGGCAGCCTCGGTAAAAACCGATTTACTTTCTTTGTGCGGACTGGCTAATTGTGCAGTTCATCCCGTCATCAACGGGACGCGAGATATGATTAAAGTTCAGGATCTGGTCAAAGTTTTCGGGGCCAAACGGGCGGTGGACGGCGTTTCCTTCTCGGTGGAACGCGGCGAAGTGCTCGGCTTCCTTGGACCGAACGGCGCCGGGAAGTCCACGACCATGCGGATGATCACCGGATTTATTCCGCCGACCGCGGGCACGGTGACGGTGGGCGGTTTCGACACGGTGGAGAACCCCATCCCTGCCCGGCGGCTGATCGGTTACCTCCCCGAGAACGCGCCGGCGTACACCGACATGACGGTGGCGGGGTTCTTGAATTTTGCGGCGGAGATCCGCGGGTTGCGCGGCGACGCGAAGCGGAAGGCAATCCATCGTGTGGTCGAAATGTGCTTTCTGGAGCCGGTGATGCATCAAAGCGTTGAGACGTTGTCAAAAGGGTACCGTCACCGCACGTGTTTCGCCCAATCCATCCTTCACGATCCGGAGGTGCTCGTATTGGACGAGCCGACCGACGGCCTGGATCCGAACCAAAAACATGAAGTGCGCGGACTGATCCGGCGGATGGGAGCGAGCAAGGCGATCATTTTTTCGACGCACATCCTGGAGGAGGTGGACACGGTCTGCTCGAGGGCAATCATCATCGACCGTGGCAGGATTGTCGCCAACGGCACGCCCGAGGAACTGCGTCGGAAATCGGAATCGGCGGGTGCCGTGACCCTGCGCGTGAGCGGTGTCAACGGGGCGGCATTGAGCCAGCGACTGGCCCAACTGTCCACGGTGAAACGGAGCGCGATTTTGGAGGAGGACTCGGCCGGAGTGACGGCGCGGGTATTTCCGAAACCCGCGGTCAACGCCGTCCTGGCGCGTAGCGTCGCCGAAGCGGTCCAGGGCTGGCGCATCGAGGAATTGCACACGGAAGAGGGGCGCCTGGACGAGGTGTTCCGCAGCATCACCATGCCGGAGACCGCCAAAATGGGTGGAGAAGGAGACAGGAAGAATCCAAGATGAATGCCTGGTCGAACATCAAAACCATCGCGAAACGCGAGCTGGGCGCGTATTTCTCATCGCCGCTCGCGTATGTTTTCATCGTGATATTTCTGCTGCTGTCGGGGTTTTTCACCTTCATGGTCGGGGGATTTTTCGAGATCGGCCAGGCCTCGCTCGCCCATCCGTTTTTTGACTGGCACCCGTGGTTCTACCTCTTCCTGGTTCCGGCCGTGGGCATGCGGCTGTGGGCCGAGGAACGCCGGGTTGGCACGATCGAATTGCTGCTCACGATGCCGATCACGCCCTGGCAGGCCATCGTGGGAAAATTTCTGGCTTCGTGGCTGTTTCTGGCGCTGGCGCTGGCCCTGACGTTCCCGATTGTGATCACCGTCAATTACCTCGGCAGTCCGGACAACGGGGTCATCCTCGCCGCGTATCTCGGAAGCTGGCTGATGGCGGGCGCCTACCTCGCGGTCAGTTGCATCACCTCGGCGATGACGCGCACACAGGTCGTGAGCTTCATCGTTTCCGTCGTGTTTTGCCTGTTTCTGATTCTGGCCGGCTTTCCGCCCGTGGTGCGGCTGTTGTCGGGTTGGGCACAACCCTGGCTGGTGGACACCGTCACGTCCTTCAGCGTCATCACGCATTTCGACGGCTTTCAAAAGGGGGTGCTGGATTCCCGCGACGTGATCTTTTTCCTTTCGATCATTGTATTCTCGCTTTTCACGACCGGCGTCATATTGCGGGGGCATCGGGCGGGCTGAACTGAATTTGCCATGCAGAAAAAATCTTTCACAACGATTCTTTACTCGACGGCCGGCGTTCTTGTGATGGCGGTGATCCTGGTGGCTTTCAACGTTCTCACCTCGGCCGTTCACCAACGGGTGGATCTGACAAAGGAACAGGCCTATACGCTGTCCAGGGGCACGCGCGCCATCCTGGGCAAGCTCGACGCGCCCATCAAAATCCGGTTCTACTGCACTCAAAGTGAATCGGCCAGTCCGGAGTCGGTCCTGCTCAAATCGTATGCCCGGACGATTGACGACCTGCTGGGTGAATACAAGCAGAACGCGCACGGGAAGCTGACGGTCGAACGGTACGATCCGCAGCCGGATTCGGACGCGGAAGATTCCGCTCGGCTCGATGGCATTCAGGCGCAGGATTTGTCCGGAGGTGAGAAGTTTTATCTCGGCCTGGCGGTCAGCCAGGGCCTGGACGAGAAACAGTCGATTCCATTCCTGTCACCGGACCGGGAGCGGCAGTTGGAGTATGACATATCCCGCGCCATTACCCGTGTCGTGACCCCGGAAAAGCCGGTGGTGGGCGTGATGAGCCTGTTGCCGGTCTTTGGGACACCTGCGAACCCGATGATGGCGCAGACGGGGCAGCAGCCGCAGCAACCCTGGGCGATCATCGGCGAACTCAAGAACGATTTCACCGTCCGGCGCGTCGAGATGGAGGCGGACAAAATTGACGATGACATGAAGGTGCTGCTGGTCATCCATCCCCGGGACATCTCCGACAGGGCGCAGTATGCCATCGACCAATTCGTGATGCGCGGGGGCAAACTGGCGGCGTTCCTCGATGCCCAATCGCTGGTGGAGAGCCGCGGCCAGAACCCGATGATGGGCGGCATGTCGGGCGGCGGATCCTCCCTGGACAAACTGCTAAAGGCGTGGGGCCTGCAGTTTGACGCCACCAAGGTGGTTGCGGACAGAAACCTCAAGATGGAGATGGGCGAGGAGGGGGACACGGCGCGCGAGAAACCGGTGTGGCTGGCCCTGACGCCGGAGGACATCAACAGCAACGACGTCACGACGGTCGATCTGGACAGCATCTGGATGTTTTCCTCGGGGGCCTTCACCGGCACGGCGGCGCCGGGATTGAAGGAGACGGTGTTGCTGAAGAGCACGACCGATTCACAGCTCGTGGACGGAATGATGGCCAACTACGCGGGGGAGAGCATCCTCAAGGATTTCAAGCCGTCCGGCGTCTCCTACGCGCTTGCCGTGCGACTCACCGGAAAGTTCAAGACCGCCTTTCCCGGGGGCGAACCCGAAGACAAGAAGAATCCGGACGCTGCGAAGCCGGAGGCCAAGGCCGCTGCAACGAAGGCTGGCGACTCGCTGCAGGAGACGAAACAGGACAACACCGTTGTACTGGTGGGGGATTCGGACATGATCTACGACGGGTTCACCCTGCAACAAATCCAGGTGCTTCCGGGCGTCAACGCTATGAAGCAGTTGAACGCGAACCTGAATTTCGCGCAGAACGTCGTCGAACAGCTTGCCGGGGATGAGAACCTGATCGCGGTGCGGAGCCGCGCGATCCTGAACCGGCCATTCACGCGCGTGAAGAAAATGGAGGCGGAGGCGGAGGCGGAATACCTGGTCAAGATCAAGGAGTTGGAGGACAGCCGCGACCAGGGCATGACGCGCCTCAACGAGTTGCAGGAGCAGAAAAACCAGAACCAACGGTTCATCCTGTCGCCGGAACAACAGGCTGAAATCGAGAACCTGCGCCGGAAGGAAGCGGAGATCAACCGCGAACTCCGGAAGGTGAACAAGGATTTGCGGAGGGACGTGGTGGCGCTCCAGCGCCGTGTCGAGTGGGCGAACATCGCAGCCGTGCCTCTGGCAGTATGCGCCGTGGGACTCGGACTCGCGGTTTACAAACGCAAACGCACGTCCGCAACATGAACCTGAAACAGCTCGGAATTCTCCTGGTCCTGGTCGTGATCCTGGGCGGCGCGGGATTGGTCCTCTACAGGAATCAAAACGCAGCCTGGCGGGGCGGTGACGTGGGGGCCGGCCGGAAGCTTCTCGGCGAGCTGCCCGTGAACGAAGTTTCCCGGATCTCGATCCGGCAGGGCACGAACGCATTGAACCTCGTCAGGAAGGACGATTTATGGCGCGTTCAAGAGCGCGGCGATTATCCCGCCAACTTCGCCCAGATCAGCGAGTTTCTGCGCAAAGTCGCGGATTTGAAGGTCATTCAAAGCGAAAAGGTCGGACCGTCGCAACTGGCAAGGCTTCAACTGGCGCCGCCGGGGCAGGGCGCCGGCTCGGCGATCATGGTTGAATTCGACGGCCGGGACGACAAGCCCCTCCGGACCCTGTGGGTGGGCAAACAGCATCTAAAGGAACCCGCGGGGGCGGCGCAGAGTCCCGACGAGGACGCGGGCTGGCCCGACGGCCGCTATGTCAGGGTCGGCGACTCGGACACGGTGGCGATCATCTCCGACCCGCTCGAACACATCGAGCCGAAGCCGAACGACTGGTTGAACAAGGACTTCATTCGCGTGGAGAAGGCAAAGACCGTAGAGATCGCGTTTCCGGAGCGGACGAATTCCTGGAAGTTGACGCGGGACACCGAATCCGGTGATTGGAAGCTGGCCGATGCGAAGCCGGGCGAGCAGTTGGATGCTTCGGCGGCCGCCGGGATTTCCAACCCGTTAAGCTCGGTGTCGGTGATGGACGTTCTGCCCGGCGGAAAACGGGACGGGAACGCAACGAACCGGCCGACCGTTCTGACGATCGAGACGTTCGATCATTTCAGATACACGGTCCAGATGGGTCGGAAAGCCGGTGAAGAATACCCGGTGACCGCCGTCGTGACGGCGCAGATTCCGGAGGCGCGCACGCCTGGGAAGGATGAGAAGGCGGCGGACCAGACGAAGCTCGATCAGGAATTCAAGGAGCAGCGGCAAAAGCTCGAAGACAAGCTGAAGCAGGAGCAGGGCTATGAAAACTGGACCTACTTGGTCCAGAGCTGGTCGCTCGACCCGTTGCTCAAGGAGCGTTCCCAGCTTTTGGTTACGAAGAAGGAAGAACCGAACAAGGGCGACAATGAGCCGGCCAGTCCGGTCGGCGCGGCGGGACAGAAAACGGAGACGGAGCTTCCCGCCAGCGAAGTGAAACAATAACCACGCCACGAACTCAGGGCCGAAGGCCCGTGATATTAAAGCCCGGGCTGAAGCGAGTCCGACGAGCGGAGGCCCAGGCAACTCGTCGCACAGAATTCCCCAAGGCCTGAAAGGCCGACAGCAAACCGCCTAATTCGATCGGATGTAATCGTCCGCATCTATGACAGTGCTGTCATCAAATCGGCGGTTGGGTCCGGCGGATCGGAGCAAAACTCCGCTGTCGGAGAAGTAAATGCGGAGCGGGGTTCCCCAAGGATCGACGAATTCACCTTTATCGTTCAAATGCATTTTGGTGCCCATGAGCACGATGACATTTCTGGAATTGGCGCCATTCAGGGCTTTAGCGATATCCAGATTACTTCCAGCCGGATAAGAGCCAACGCGTTCCTTGTACTTTTGCAGGGCGGTGAACAGGTTATCCACCTCCTCGTTAAACGTGGCCGTTCGGGCATTGACCTGCAGGGTATTCCACGCCCTGCCTGCCCACAAGATCCCCACCGCGACGGTGACGACGCCAATGGCTGTCAGAATCTTCTTCATGACACCGGTTAAGCACGTCAGGTACCAATTGGACCGGTTCTGAAGGTGTGCAGGAGAAGAACTTATTTGGTTTTTGCGGGTCCCGTGCTCGCGCGAATGATCAATTCAGCCGGCAATCGCTTCGATTCTGCGGGCTGATGGCGGAGAAGGTGGAGCATGGCATCCACGGCGGCCAGGCCGAGCCGGAATTTTGGTTGACGGATGGTGGTCAACGGAACTCGAAAGTATTCGCTGGTGAGAATGTTTCCGAAGCCGACGACGGACATGTCTTCGGGAATCCGGATGCCTTGGTTCAACAGGGTGTCCGCGCAGCCCACGGCGACCAGGTCGCTGGTCGCCTGCACGGCAGTGGCGTCGCAGGATTCATTCAATATTTGCATCGCCGTCTTCGCGCCGTCTTCCACGGTGGTTCCCGCCTGGAAAACAAGGCGGTCGTCCACATCCATGCCGGCTTCGCGCAGGGCGCGCCGGTATCCCTCGAATCGCTCGTGGGACCAGGGGGCCGCCTGCGGTCCCGAGAGAAAGGCGATGCGTTTATGTCCGAGACCGATCAAATGCTGGGTGGCTGCGTAACTGGCGAGCAGATCCTCCACCTGGACGCTGAGGAACGAGCTGCAGAATCTGGCCGCCGGTCCCAACAGCACCGTGGGCGTGTGGAGCGACTGCAGTTCCTGATAGACGCGGGATTCGGGATCGATGCGGTACACGGGCGAAAGGAACATGCCATCCACGCGACGGGACAGCAGGCGCCGGATGCAGGCCTCCTCGCGTTCGGTGCTGTTGAGCGTGTGCATGAACACGATGTCGTAGCCGAGTTCATGCGCGCGTCCTTCGATGGCCAGCACCATGCGGGCGAAGATCGGATCGGTCATCGAAGGGAGAAGCAGGCCGAAGAGTTTGGACGTGCGTGTGCGGAGGCCCTGGGCGGTCGAATCGGGGACGTAACCCATTTGCTGGGCGAGCAGCTTGAGCCGCGTTTTGGTGGCGGCCGAGACGTCGGGTTCGTCCCGCAGTGCCTTGGAAACGGTCATGACGGACACGCTCGCGCGTTCGGCTATGTCTTTTAATCGGACCATGTCAACAAATTCAGCGTGCGAATGGCGGGTTACAAATTGGCGCCGCGCCAGTGTAATTTGACGCGCAGCGTTTCAAAAAACGAGCTGCCTTCCAGGTGCATCAGGCGCACCGTCTGGCGGCTCCGGCAAACCGTAATCCGGTCGCCGGCCGACAATTCCGTCACCACCTGCCCGTCCGCGCTCAGCAGGGTCGTCGGCTTCGAATTGATCACGTTCACGCAGATTCGCGAAGTCAGCGGCAGGACCAGCGAACGGTTGGACAGGGTGTGCGGGCAAATGGGCGTCAATTGAAGAACCTCGGCCGTCGGGAACACCACCGCCCCTCCCGCCGCAAGCGAATAGGCCGTCGATCCCGTCGGCGAGCTGATGATCAGGCCGTCGCAGCGATACCGGGTCAGCGGCTCGTCGTCCACGCTGACGCGCAGCTCGATGAGGCGGGAGGCGATGCCGCGGCTGATGACGAGATCATTGAGCGCGCTTTGCTGCACGATCTTTCCCCGGCACTGGGCCCGGGCCTCGATCAAGGCGCGCAATTCAAAGTTAAACCGGCCCTTCCAGACATGCTGCAGCGCCCGGGAGAGGTTCGCGGAGGACACGGCGGTCAGGAAGCCGAGCCCGCCGAGGTTGATGCCCAGGATGGGAGTCTGGGACCCGGCGATTTCGCGCGCCACGCGCAACATGGTTCCGTCGCCTCCAAAGACGAGCAGCAGGTCCGCCTGCCCGGCCAGGGCGCTGGCATCCGGCTCGATTCCTTCCCGCACGCGGGCGAGCCGCGCGGTTTCGGGATCGCAAAGCAGACGCCGCCCCGCCGAGCGGACCAGGCGTGCGGCCTTGCTCACGGCTTCAGCGCAGGAGGCTTTTTCGGGGTTTCCGATCAAGCCCACGCATCGAATTTTGTCAGCGAGCTTTTTCAATCAACACCAGAAATTCCCGGTTGCCGGCGGGTCCGAGGAGGGGGGATTCGACAACCCCGTGCCAGAGGGCGCCCGGCAGTTGGGCGACGAACTGTTCGAGTTCGCGCAGCACGCGTTGATGGACCGCCGGATCCGTGATCACGCCTTCACCTTTGTCCGCCTCGGCTTTGCCGGCTTCAAATTGCGGTTTGACTAGGGCGATGATGTTACCCGAGGATTCCAATAATGCAATGGCGGGCGGCAGGATTTTGCGCAACGAGATGAAGGCGCAGTCGATGACGACCAGGCCGGCTGGCGAGAACGGTTGCGGAAAGGTTGCGGGCGTGATGTTGCGCGCGTTGGTGCGTTCCATGACGACCACCCGCGGGTCCTGCCTCAGCTTCCAGGCCAGTTGACCGTGGCCCACGTCCACCGCATAGACCTTCGCGGCGCCGTGTTGCAGGAGACAATCCGTGAATCCGCCGGTGGAGGCGCCCAGATCGATGGCCGTCCGGCGCGAAACGGGGACGCCGAAGTGGTGCAGGGCATGTTCGAGTTTGTAGCCGCCGCGGCTGGCGTATTTCTCGGGCGCAACGACCGTGAGCTGGTCCTCGGGATGGACGTCATCGCTCGGTTTGCGGGCGGGGCGGCCGTTGATTTTGACGACGCCGGCCATGATGGCGCGTTTGGCCCTCTCGCGACTTTCGCACAGTCCGCGGTCGACCAGGATCTGATCCAAACGGCTCATGGGTGAATCCAGCAAAGTTTTGCAGCTTTTCTATGCGCGTCGGGGCCTTGTGGTGGGGTCAATCCGGCTGGCTGTTCATGGAATGCATCCGCGCCTGGGTCTCGCGAAAGCTGTGCAGAAAGAGGGTGTTCTCGGCAATCGCCTTCTCCATCAACTGCTTGAGCAGAAATAATTCGGAGCTGTTGATGACCGCATGCACGCTTTGCTCGAACCCCTGCAACGGCGTAAAGGTCTGGAAGGAATCGCCGAACAAAATCACGGTGGCGTGGCGGCGCTGGCTCATCGGCATGGTCTGCAGCGACTTCAACGTCAGGTTTTCACCGATATTGTTCGCGGCGAACAATTCCTCGACCACCACCACCTGGTATTGGATCTGGCTGAAGCGAACCAGGAAATCGCCGTGCGTCGCCGCCGTATGGACCTTGTATCCGAGTTCGACCAGGGCGGTCCTCGCCGCTTCGAGCCATTCCGGCGTGGAAAAGGCCAGCAAAGCCGGCTTGTCCGTGGTGCTGATGAATTCAAACCTGTCGGCCATAAGCTACTTGATTTTGAGAGCGGCCGGAATCCCGGCCACGCCGGTTTTCGCGAACTCCCGACCGGCTTTCATGCGCAGGGACGCAATGTTCGTCGTGCATTCGCCGCGGGATTTCTTGATGTTGTCGATGCCCCGCGTGACGGGTCCCCGCTTCGTGCAATACAGCAAGGCGGTTTCCTCGCTGATGGTGCCGTTTTCGTAAGCTTCCAACGCTGAAAAATCGAACGTGCACCAGCCGAAAGCGTGGCTGGCGTCGATGATTTCATAGAAGCTCTTGCCTTCGCTTTCGCCGAGGCGGATGGTTTCCTGGGTGCGCAGATTGGAGCCCATGATTTCCAGGAGGGCGTGACGGCCTCCCTCGATCTTGGGCACGAGGCGCTGGCTGATGATCCAGCGCAAGGTGTCCGCCAGTCGCGCGCGGATTTGCTCCTGCTCGTCCGGCTCGAACAAGCCGAGGATGCGGTTGATGGTTTGCCCGGCGTCAATCGTGTGCAGCGTGCTGAGCACCAGGTGGCCTGTCTCGGCCGCGCTCAACGCGATCCGGACGGTTTCGCGGTCGCGCATCTCACCCACGAGAATGACTTTTGGCGCCTGGCGCAGCGCCGCGCGCAGACCGTTGGAAAAGCTGTCGAAGTCCGTGCCGAGTTCGCGTTGGTTGAAGGTCGCCATGTAATGGGGATGGACGAACTCCACGGGGTCTTCCAGCGTGATGACGTGCACCGGCTTCGTGTGGTTGATTTCGTTGAGGATGGCGGCCAGCGTCGTGGATTTGCCCGACCCGGTGGCACCGGTGACGAGCACCAGCCCGGTCTTCTCGCGCGGGATCAGCCGGATGATTTCGGGGAATTGGAGTCCCTCGAGCGTCGGGATTTCCGTGTTCAGCTTGCGGCAGACGATCGAGTAATTGCCGCGCTGCGAGAAGATATTGATACGGAAGCGGGCTTTGTCGGTGAGCGTGTAGGCCGCGTCGCTGGAACCGCGCCGCAGCAGGTCCTCGATGTGCCACTGGTTCTCGCCGATGAGGTTCAGCGCCACCATCTCGGTCTGGAAAGGAGTCAGCTTGTCGATGGGCGGATCGAAGGTGACCGGCTTCAACTCGCCATACGACTCGACCTGCAGGGGTTTGTCAACCGTGAACAGGAGGTCGGACACCTCCGGCTGGGATTCCAGCATGACCCCGAGAATATGATCGAGTTCAGGCCGGCGCATACTCAAGCGTCCTCGTCTTCCGGCGGATGGGGCAGGAACGATCGGAATTTCTTTTTGTCGATAGCTTTGTCATAGGCTTCCTCGGGTGAGATTCTCTTCATCCGAAGGTGTTCCATGATGGAATCATCGAGGGGCTGATTGCCGAGTTTCTTGCCGACCTGGATCATGCCGGGAATCTGGTGGGTTTTGCCCTCGCGGACCAGGTTCGCGATGGCCGTCGTGAAAACAAGGACTTCCAGGGCGGCGATGCGCCCTTTCTTGTCGATGCGCTTGAAAAGGTTTTGCGCCACAACGCCCTTGAGCGCCTCGGAGAGCGTCGCGCGGATCTTGTTCTGCTGCTCGGCCGGGAACACGTCGATCATGCGGTCCACGGTCTTGGCGGCGCTGGGTGTGTGCAGTGTTCCCAGGACGAGATGGCCCGTGCTCGCCGCGATGAGCGCCAGCTCGATGGTTTCCAGGTCGCGCAACTCGCCGACGAGGATGATATCCGGATCTTCACGCAGCGCGCCGCGCAGCGCGGAGGCGAACGATTTGGTGTGGACGCCGACTTCGCGGTGGTTGATCAGGCAATTCTTGCTTTCATGCACGAATTCGATCGGGTCTTCCACCGTGATGATGTGGTCCCGGCGATTCTTGTTCGCATAGTCCACCATCGCCGCGAGGGTGGTGGATTTGCCGGAGCCGGTGGGCCCGGTCACCACGATCAGCCCCCGGTGCAGCATGGTGAATTTCTTCAGGACGGCCGGCAACGGCGCGTCGAATTTTTCAAAATCCTCGAACGAGAGCACCCGGCTTGGAATCTGGCGGAACACCGCGGCGATCCCATTCTTCTGGTTGAAGAAATTCGCGCGGAATCGCGAGATGTTCGGAATCTCATAACCGAAGTCCACGTCGCCGGTTTCTTCGAAGATCTTGATCTTGTATTCCGGGGCGATCTCATAAAGCATCGCCTTGAGGTCGTCGTTTTCGAGCGCCGGATGGTCCACGCGCTGCAAATCGCCATTGATGCGAAGCATGGGGTTGTTGCCTGACGAGAGATGCACGTCAGAGGCCTTTTGCTCGAACATCAGATTAAAGAAAGCGTCGATCTTGGCCATAAGCTTTTATATTCTGATGCAGTATTAGCTAAATCCGCACCACACCACAAGAATTGAGCCCGCTGGCTGAAATAATCGCGCTCGAAACCCGGAAACATGGGGTTATCTCCTTTGCACGCTTCATGGAACTGGCGCTTTGTTGTCCCGTTTATGGATATTATGAAAAGGAAGGAGACACCGTCGGCCGGCGCGGGGATTTCATCACCAGCGTCAGTATCGGAAGCCTGTTCGGGGAACTGCTGGCGTTTCAATTCTCGGAGTGGCTGGACGAGCTGCGGGGCGCGGATTGTGGAATGCGAATCGTCGAAGCGGGCGCGCACGACGGGCATCTCGCGCGCGATCTTCTGACCTGGCTGCGCGAGCGGCGCGCCGGACTCTTTCGGGAAATCGAATACTGGATCGTGGAACCTTCCGCGCGACGACGGGAACGTCTGGAGAAGGCGCTCCTGGAGTTCGGTGACAGCATCCGCTGGGCGACGCAACTGTCCGACCTGGCAGACCCTCCGCAGCCGGGGGGCGTCGGGGGAATCATTTTCTGCAACGAACTCCTCGATGCCATGCCGGTCCATCGACTGGGTTGGGACGCCGAGAACAGAGCCTGGTTCGAGTGGGGCGTCACGGAGCGCGACGGGCGGTTTGTCTGGACCCGGGTCCCGAATCCTGCATTCAGCGTTTCGCACCCGGCGTTGCCCCCGTCGCTCGCGGACGTCCTGCCCGACGGTTTCACGACGGAAATCTGTCCCGCGGCGCAAGACTGGTGGCGCCAGGCGGCCACGAGTTTGCGGGCCGGCAAACTTCTGACGATCGATTACGGGTTGGCCGGGGAGGACTTTTTCATGCCGGAGCGAAACGAAGGGACTCTGCGCGCCTACGATCGGCATCGCCTGATCAGCGATGTGCTCGCCAACCCGGGCGAGCAGGACATTACGGCGCACGTGAATTTCACCGCGATTCAATCCGCCGGCGAATCGGCGGGGTTGCGGACGGAGCAGTGGGTCGGGCAGCCGGCATTCCTGACACGGATTGCGGAGCGGGCATGGCGGCGTCCGGACACTTTTGGGGAGTGGACTCCGGCGCGGACCCGGCAATTCCAGACCTTGACTCATCCGGAACACCTGGGCCGGTCGTTTCGCGTGCTGGTGCAGTCAAGGCTTCCATCCGCGGAACTCCGGTAAACCAGGCGCACACGAGGCGCCATCCGGAAATGTTCGCTGTGAAATTCACTCTTCCGCCGAAACCGATTGCAGTTCGTAATTGAGGATCGAGAGGCAGAAGACCGCCGCGGTCTCGCAGCGCAGGACGAGCCGGCCGAGCGTGATCGGCAGCCCGCCCGCAGCCTGGATGGCGGTCACCTCAGCCGGTGTGAAATCACCTTCCGGGCCGACCCAGACGCAAGCCGCCCGGGGTGGGCGCCCGTGTTGGGTGTGAAAGGTTTGAAAGTATTCCCGGGCCTGCCGGCTGCCGGGTTGCAGAGATGCGACCAGGGGCAGTTCGAAACGCTCCCTGCGCCGCAGGAATTCTTCGGGCGTGACGGGGGCTTCAACGATCGGCAGCCACGGCGAACCGCATTGTTTGATGGCTTCGATGGCGACGAGCTGCCATTTCGCGGTCTTCTGGGCCGCGGACTCCCGGTCCAATCGCAGGGTCGTGCGCTCGGAGAGCACAGGCACCACCCGGCGAACGCCCAGTTCCGTCGCCTTCTGAATGATCGACTCGATGGTTTTTCCCTTCGGCACGGCCTGCAGCAACGTGATGTGACAGGGGAGTGCGGGCGTGGAGTTTTTCTCGACGACGCGCAACTGGACCTCGTGACGCCCGCATTCCAGGACTTCGCACACCCGCTCATTGCCGGCGCCGTCCAGGACGAGGATCCGTTCCTGCCGGCGCAGGCGCAGGACATGCAAGGCATGGTGGGCTTCGCGGCCAGTGAGCGCGAAGCCGGGGCCGGCGCAGTGCTCTGGCGGCAGATAGAAGCGGTGCATAAACGGGAACTCAAACCAAACGATGGAATGCAGGAGTCCTGGGTCGCTGCGGCTCGCATCACAGCGGCACTCCGGCACTTCATCACTCCGGGATTTTCACTGAAACAGTTTCCTGGCCTTCTCGAAAAAGTTTTGGCTGAGGGGGCTTTCCTTGCCGTTGCAAAGCTGGGCGAATTCCTGGAGTTTCGCCTTTTGCGCGGCGGTCAACTGCGCAGGCACTTCCACGTTGATGCGCACGTGCAGGTCGCCGTGGCCGTATCCTTGAACGTTCTTGATGCCGTTGCCTTTGAGCCGGAACAACGTTCCCGGCTGGGTGCCCGGCGGGATCCGGATGTTCGCCTTGCCGTTCAGGGTCGGCACATCGATTTCCGCCCCGAGCGCCGCCTGGACGAAGCTCACGGGGACTTCGCACAGCAGGTCGTCGCCCTCACGCTGGAAAATTTCGTGCGACTGGACGTGCAGGACGACGTACAAATCACCGGGCGGACCGCCGCGAAGCCCGGCTTCACCGTTGCCTGTGGAGCGGAGTCGCGAACCGGTATCCACGCCGGCGGGGATGCGCAGGGTTATTTGGGAGGTGAGTTCGCGCTGGCCGGAGCCATGGCAGACGTGGCACAGCTTTTCGATCACCCGGCCGGCGCCCTGGCAGTGGGGGCAGGTTTGGGCGATGCTGAAGATGCCGCGGGACGAGATGATCTGGCCGCGCCCGCCGCACGTCGGGCAGGATTTCGCCCGGGAGCCCTTTTCGGCCCCGGCGCCGCCACATGCGTCACAGCGCTCGGCTTTGTTGATGGAAATCTCCTTTTCACAGCCGCGCGCGGCCTCTTCGAAGGTGATTTCCATGTCGTACCGAAGATCATTCCCGCGCTGCGGCTGCGTCGGGTCGGAGCGTCCGCCGCCGAATATATCGTCAAAAATGTTGCCGGCGCCGAACACTTCGCGGAAAATCTCGAAGGGATCATGGAAGCTCCCGGAGCCGCGCGCAAAGCCGCCGGCGCGGCGATCGAAGGCCGCATGGCCGTATTGGTCGTAGGCGGCGCGTTTTTGCGGATCGCTGAGGACTTCGTAGGCTTCGCCAATTTCCTTGAATTTCTCCTCGGCGGCTTTGTCGCCCGGGTTCTTGTCCGGATGCAGTTTGACCGCGAGCTTGCGATAGGCCTTTTTGATTTCCTCGGCTTCGGCGTTTCGAGCCACGCCCAGGACTTCGTAGTAGTCGTGCTTGGACATGAAGGATGACGAGTTAGACGGACCGGGCGCGAGCGGTGCCGGGCGGGGTCCGAAAGAGTGCCGTCATTTTGGGGTTTCCGCCGGCTTTTTCGCCACGACGACACTGGCAGGGCGCAACAGCCGGTCGCGGAGTTTATATCCTTTGCGGAGCTGTTGGAGAACCTGGCCCTCCGGGGCTTCGGTTGTTTCCTTTTCCGACACGGCCTCGTGGCAATGGGGGTCGAACTTGCGGCCGGCGGCATCCACTTCCTCGAGCCCGGCCTCGGCCAGGATATTTTTGAACTGCTGTTGAACCATGGCGATGCCGGTCCGGAGGGGGGAGGCCGCGTCGCCAGACCCGTTCTGAGCGGCGGAGATGGCCATGTCCAGATTGTCGAGGACGGTGACCAGCTTCTCCATGAGGGTTTCATTGGCGTACTTGAGGGATTCCTGTTTTTCGCGCGCGGCGCGTTTTTTGAAATTATCGAAATCAGCCGTCGTGCGGACGAGCCGCTCCCAATGTTCGTCGGCTTTGGCGGCGCGCGCCTTGAGTTCGTCGATCTGCCCGGGTGTCAGGGCGGCCGGTTCGGTCGGAACCAGCGGCTCGGGAGGTCCCGGGTTGTCGATCTTTTCAATTTCTGGCGCTGCTTTTTTCATTGGAGACAAGCTTCCATGCACCTGCGTGCACGGCGCAACGAAGTTATACGATCGCGCGGGGACGGGCAACTGTGATGTGCCCGTGTGTCGCGGTTATTTGGGCGCCGTCAGGGTTTTGAATTCCAGCAGCGCCTTGATGGAGGCGAACTTGGGATCCTGTTCCAGATCGCGACGAATATCGTGGGCATGCGGGTCCTGGGCAAGTCGGTTGGAATTCAAAGCCAGTGCCTGGCGGAGGTCCTGCAGGCCCTCGTTCGGCTTGTTGAGCAGGCATTTGGCGCCGGCCAGATCGTACCAGGCCTCGGGCTGTTCGGGCTCCAGTTTGACCAGTTTTTGCAGGGCGCCCTCGAGTTGCTGGAAATTATTCATTTTGGCGTAGGCCTGGGCCACGGCCAGGACGACCCCGGGTTGCACGCGCGGATTCGCCAGCACGCGGTCCAGGATCTGGAACGCGCGTTCCGGTTCCTGCAATTGCGTGTAGTAGATCAGCGCCAGATCGAATGCCTTCTGAAAGTCGTCCGGGTTGGTGAGGACCTCTTTTTCCAACTGCGCAACATGGCTCTGGATCTGGGCGGCGGGACTCGGCTGCCGTTTATAATCCTCCAATTGGTTGACCATGCTGATGATCTGGCCATTCTCCGGATCCAGTTTCCGGCAGGTTTCGGCGACCATGAGCGCGTCATCGATACGGTTCATGCCCATCAGGAGCTGGACGTAGCGGAAAACGGCTTCCGGGCTGTACGGGCAGAAGACAAAAGCCTGGCGGAAGGCAAAGTCGGCTTCCCTGATCATCCGCTGCCGCTCGGCCTCAGTTTTTGGCAGATACTCGCGGGGCGTGGGGGTGCCGCTGGACATTCCGAGGCGCCAGGCGTAAATGCCCCCGATCGAGCTGCGGAGCTTGGAGAAGGCCTTCTGGGCCTGGTCATCGCGGATGAACCTGCGGTCACCGGTCAAGCCGGTGAAATCGTGCCGCAGATAGACCTTTTCGATCCAATCAACGATTTCCTTGACCGGCGTGTCGTAGGTGACCCAGTTGCCGGTCAGGCGATCCGCGTATTGCGACCAGAACTCATGATCGCGCCGGACGATGTCCTCCGTGATTTCCGGCAGCGGATGGCGGTTGATCTTCATGATGATGCCGAAGGGGGTCAGATGCGGATACATCCAATCGAGCGGCATGCTTTCTTCCACGTAAAATTCGTTGTCGGGATTCTTGTCGAAGATGACCTTGGCGAGCAGGCCGTTGATCGACATGACGGCGACCTGGCCGCTGACCTGCACCTTGCCGTTGTCGAAGCTCACGTATTCCCCCGGCTTGATTTGCTTCGGTTCGTTGGGGAATTGCTGGTCGTGCAGGAGGCGGGCCGAGGCATCCGAAAGGTAGTCCTGGAAACTCCGCTGCGAATCCTCATTGGAAGGAATGTAGATCTCGCGATCGGGGTAAACGCCTCCGAGGCTTGCGAGGATTTCCTTCGGGTAGGCCGCTTCCAACAACAGCCGGTTCAGGCGAATGCGCGTATCCCCTTGCGGATTCTGGTCGATGAACTTCCGGAGATAATCGGAAATCTTCACCTGCGCGAACCGGCTCGGCTCGTAAAGCGGCTCCGCCTTGAGCCCGGAGAGTTCCTTCGCAATCTGCTCCCGCTGCTCCTTCAGGCGCCCGGAGGCGTCGCCCTCGGAGATCATTTCGTCCAACGATTCCTTTTCCTTTTGTTTGGCCTCAAGACGGTCTTTCACGTCCAGCTCCCGCTCGAGCAGGCGGTTCAAGTCGCGGGCCAACTCGCCGCGCAACTGTTGTTCGTTGCCGGAATGCGTGATCCCGTTCTGCGTCTCCGCGCTGAGGTTCTGGAAGAGCCACCGGGAGAGCGCGTCCTGGCCGCCCTCCGGGCGCAGCGTGGCCACCAACCCCGGCAGATCCGTGAAATCCATGCCGGTGAACCAGGATGTCTCCGTTCGCCAGCGCTTCTCGATGCGGGCTCCGCGGGCCTCGAAGACCGTGTCGAGGGGCGACACCAGGCGGGCCAGGAAATTGGTCTCGTAATCCTTGTCCTTGAGGACGGCCCGGGCCAATTCACTGAAGAAGGGAGGATCCGTCTGCTGGCTGCGGTAGTACTGCGCGCGCAGGTAATTGAGATAGGTCCCGTCCGCGAGCGCATTCTGGGTGATGAGGTAAACATCCCTGCGGTCGAAGTGCAGATCCAGCGCCGGCTGGCAGTTGTGCGGGATGAAACTTTCACAAAAAATCATGTACGTGGGGCAGAACCGCCCGGGGTCGGTCCCCCCGAACAGGATGGTATCTTTGGCCATGTCCGGGTAGAGCGGCTGGGCGTGCTTGTCCTTGAACGGCACGGTGAACATGTCGTGTCCGAACCAATAGCCGAACCAGTGCAGCCGCTGTTCGCTGCCGGCCCAATGGGACAGCGCGGAGGCAAGCGGCATGAGCATAAAAAGGCCAAGCGTGATCACCAGGGGCGCGCGCTGGCGGTAAATCAGAACGCTGCCGATGAACGCCACGCTGATGCCCATAATCAACAGCCCGGCCAGAACGGGAAGGCAGTATTGGTCCGGGGCGAAGACTCGGGGCAGGGCCGACGAAATCTGCTTGAAGGTCAGGCTGTCCGCGCGAAAAAAGGCCAGGGTGACAAACGATCCCAGACAGAGCAGCGCGGCGGCGACGAACCCGATCAGGAACCATCGTTCGCGGTCGGTTGCGACGGTCGCCGAGCCGGAGATGCGCAGGAAGGATTGTCCGGCCATGGCAGACAGAACCAGGGCGCCCGCCAGCCACAGGAAGAGGTAGAGCGGATCCCGGGCCTGGAGCGCGCCGAGTCCCCCGTAGAAGGTGTTGCTGATGCCATTGTACAACGTCAGCGAGGCCGGAATGAGGACCACGATCCCCAGCGCGAGACCCATGACGCGGAATCGCTGGTAGTGCGTCGCCATATAAGCGGCGCTCATCGCCAGTCCGTAGCCGAACATCACCGCGACCACCGCATGTGAAGACGTGAAGAACACTTTGATCAAGTCTGCCGACTGCCGATCCGGCGTCGGGTTCATGAGGATCATCAAGAGGCCGCCGATGCAAAGGTAGATCGCACTGAGGCCCGAGATCCAGGCGCGCTCGCGTTTGCGGAGCTTGAAGTAAAACAGCAGGGGCACCAGCGCGATGAACAGGAGCACCCAGTTGAATTCGCCGGCGATGTCGCCGATGAGCATGCCCAGTTGGGTGATGAAGCGGCCCGGATCGTGAATGATGTCCGTCGGGTTGGCCTTCTCATATTGGCCGCGGCTCAGGGCGTGAAAAAACCCCTCGACCGTGCGCGGATAGCCCCATTGCATCGGCGGGTCTGTCATGCCTGCGATGGGCTCGTAAAAGTAGAAGGCGGCGCCGAGCCCCCAGAGGACGGCGAGCATGACGGCGACCAGCCATTCGAGCCCCAGTTTCCGGGTTTGCCAGGCGAGCCAGCCGAATGTTCCCAAGGCGGCCAGCGCGAGCAACAGAGCGGGACGGCCGAGAACCGGGACAGCCGAGAGCAGAATCAAACAGGACGCCAGCGAGGCGTCCATGCACAATTCCTTGAATGTCTCCTTCGTGAGAATCGCAAACCACACGTAGGCGGCGATCGAGCCGAATCCGACGACGAAGTAAATTCCCAGCACCATATCCGCGGTGTTGAGCATTGTGATATACCCCAGCTTGTTCAGGATGAGGCCCAGGACGAAGAGAATGCTGTTCCCGAGAAATGCGTAGCGGCCAAGCCGGGGTTGGACCAGGGCTATGGCGACTTCGATGCCCATGGCCGCGACGAGGAGCGTTTGATGGATGGTGGCGCAGATGCCAAAGAAGAACATCGCGCAGAACAGGTAACGCCACTGTCGTGGGGCGTAGATCCACCGGAACAGGCAGACCAGCACGATCATCACCCACGGGACGCCGAAGAGGGAAATGCGGTTGATGGCGACCGACTCGCTCCACATGACGCCGCCGAAGCCCAACAACAGGCCCGCGACGACCCCCGACACCATACAAATGGCGCTCTCCCACTTGCCCGCGAGGCTTTTCAGATCATCGATCCCTTCGATGAGCATGCTGCTGCCGCGGGAAACGAGGAATGCCACAAGGCCGCAGGCCATGGCGGCGGCGGCGGCCTCGCCCACCTCCACACGCCATGCGACGTTGCCGATGGGAAGCAGCTTCGTCCAGAGCCAGGAGTAAATCGCCCAAAACGGATAACCCGGCGGGTGGGGAATGCCGGCGTAGAAGGATCCCGTGCAAAGTTCCCCGGAGTCTTCGAGGGTCAACTCCGGCGCGAGGGTCAGCAAATAGACGACCCCGACCGCGGCGAACGTGATCAGGAGCGCCACCCAATCGATTTTGCGGAAAAGCGGAGGCACTCTCTCGGGCGGCTTGGCCGGCGCGGGCGCTTTGGGGGCCGCGCTGACGGGCTGATTTTGTTTTTGGTTCTTGGCTGATTTGTCCATGCTTGATGAGGTCAGTTTATCCTGCCCGGCAAAAAAGAGCCTATACTAGAAGTGGAATCGCTGCGGTTTGTCCAATCAAAAGTGATGCGTGCGATGCGATTATGGTCCTGTTGATAGTCGAGCGGCAGGCACTCCACCTGGTTGCTGCCCGTCATGCCGGTCACCAGATCGTGGCGGGAAGCACCCCCGGCCACAGCTCCGCCCTGGGTGAACGCGGCCAGGACCGTGAGGACACAGGCCGCCGCCGGCGCCAGGCAGCGGAGCGACTGCACCAGCAGCCGGTGGGACGCGCCCGCGGGCGCGAGGAAAATCCGATGTTTAAGCCTTGCCGACGGACGGCGCGGCTGCCAGGAACACAACCGGGTTTCCAGTAAGTTCGTCTCTTTCATCATATGCTCCTTCCAATCGAATTCTGAGTTTTTGCAAACCGTAGCGATAGCGGCCCGAGATTGTGTTGGGTGAGGTCTCCAGCAGGTCGGCGATTTCCTCGAAAGTGTAGCCGTGCCAGATTTTCAGGACGATGACTTCACGTTGCTCGACCGGCAGTTCGGCCAGACAGCGCATGGCGGCGCGTTCGGCGGGGTTTTCCGCGGAGGCCCCTTCAAACCACGAACGCGCTTCCAACTCGCGCGTGAGCCGGCGCCACAGCGAGCGCCGGTAATTCAGCGCCCGATTCCGGAAGCTCCGAACGCAATAGTGATCCGGCTGCAGCGGTGGCTGGGGCTTCTGCAGGAGTGCGAGGAACGTCTCCTGCAGCACGTCCTCCGCCTCGCCATGACCGAGACCCAGCGCGCGGCCGTAGAGTATCAACTCCGCCGCCTTCGCCTCGTAGAGATCTTGACACCAATCGCTCACGATTTCATTGGATAGACACCGGAACCCCGAAATTTGTATAAAATACTTGAAAGCAACACCGAACAGCCGCCCGCAAACTCCGAACTTGCAACGGCTTAGCGAACGGAAGGTTGCCCCGTGCCCGATCCGGAGGCTGCGTCGATCCCGATCAGCCCCATCCCAGCGCCCGCCCGACATGGAAGGTGACAAAGGCGAATCCCCAGGCCAGGACTCCCATGTAAAGCCACTGGAAGAGGGGCCATTTCCAGGAATTGGTTTCCCGGCGAACGACGGCCACCGTGCTCGCGCATTGCAGCGCGAAGACGTAGAAGACCATCAGCGTGAGCGCCGTGAGCGCCGTGTAAACGGGAGTGCCGTCGGCGTGCCGTTGCTGACGCAACGTTTCGACGAGCTTGGTTTTGGTTTCCGAGTTCTTTTCGTCACCGACGTTGTACACCGTGGACATTGTGCTCACGAACACCTCGCGCGCCGCAAACGAGGAGACGATCCCGATGCCCATTTTCCAGTCAAACCCGAGCGGTGCGATGACCGGTTCGAGCACCCGCCCCATCCGGCCCGCAAAACTGTTACGCAGTTTTTCGCCGGCCTCGCCCTTGTCCAACCCGGCGATCGCAGCCGCCTTTTCGGAATCGCTCCGTTGTGATTCCCGGATCGCCGCTCGCCGGGCGGCGAATTCCGCGTCGGCGTTCGAGCTTCGCGGATAGGTCGCGAGGAACCAGAGCAGAATGTTGATGCCCAGGATGACCGTGCCGGCGCGGCGCAGGAAAAGTTTCGAGCGGTCCCACATGTGCCGGAACACCACGCGGAGCAGCGGCCGCTTGTACGGCGGCAGTTCCATGATGAGCATCGGCGTTTCCCCCCGCAACAGCGTCTTCTTGAAGACCCATGCCATGAACAGCGCGACGACGATGCCGAGCAGATACATCGACAACATCGTCACGGCCGCGAGCTTGAGAAAACCGAAGACTCTGATGTCCGGGATGCAGGCGGCGATGAGCAGCGTGTAAACCGGCAGCCGGGCCGAACAGCTCATGAGCGGGGCGACGAGGATCGTCACCAGCCGGTCCTTCGGACTCTCGATGGTGCGGGTGGCCATGATGCCCGGGATCGCGCAGGCGAAAGAACTCAGCATGGGAATGAAGCTCTTGCCGTGCAGCCCCACCTTGCTCATCAACCGGTCCATCAGGAACGCCGCCCGGGCCATGTACCCGGTGTCTTCCAGGAATCCGATGAACAGGAACAGCAGGAGAATCTGTGGGAGGAAAACGATGACGGCTCCGACTCCGGCGATCACGCCATCCACCAGCAAACTGTTCAGATCGCCCGGCGGAAGCAGGTTTGCAACGGTGCTGCCCAGCCAGTCCACCCCCGCCTGCAAGGCATCCATGGGCAGGCGCGCGAACGTGAAGATGCTCTGGAACAGGAGGGCCATCACGATGACGAAAATGAGAGTGCCCCAGATCTTGTGCGTCAGGACGCGGTCGAGTTTGTCGCTGAAGTTTTCCCCGGGCGGGGCGGTTTCGGTCGTGACGGTCCTCTGGATTTCGGCGACTTGCGAGTAGCGCCATTCGATCGGCGCGGCCCGCCAATCCACGCCCAGCGAATCGAGGCGTTTCCGCGCCGCGGCGACGGCCTCCTGGATCCGGGGCGGATAATGCGCGGCGCTGGAGGCCAGGGCTTTCTCGTTGCTCAGGATCAGCAATGCCTCGGCCGTGGCCTGGACGCGGCGCCCCTGAAACACTTCGGCCAGCAGATCCGCCAGCCGGGTGGCTTCGATCCGGAAAGGGCCGGGAAATTGACCGAACAACCTCGGCTTGGTTTCGACGGGAGCCTGCACCATGGAAATCACGCGCGCCCGCAGTTCCGGCACGCCCCGTCCGGTGCTCGAGACGAGCGGAATCACAGGCACGCCGAGCGCGGCGGAGAGCTTGTCTTCATCGATGCGATGGCCGTTGCTCTCGGCCACGTCGATCATGTTCAAGGCGATGATCGTCGCATGACCCAGTTCGATGACTTGTGTGGCGTAATACAGGTTTCGTTGGAGGTTGGAGGCATCGACGACGACAACGATCAGGTCCGGCGGCGGCAATTCCGGCAGCCGATTGAGCAGGACATCGCGGGAAATCTGCTCGTCGAGGGATTGCGGGCTCAGGCTGTAGGTGCCCGGCAGATCGAGCACCCGGATGTGCGTTCCCGCCGGAGCGCCGAGCAACCGGCCCTCCTTTCGCTCGACGGTGACGCCGGCGTAATTGCCCACCTTGGCGCGCAGTCCCGTCAGCGCGTTGAACAGGGTTGTCTTCCCGCAGTTGGGATTTCCGGTGAGGACGACATGCGGGTGGCGGGTGGCGGAAGTCGAACGGCCGGGCCCCGGCGTTGTTGCGCCTTCGGGCGCGGCGGCGGGTCCTGGGTGTGTGGATTCCATGTTTGCCGGATGAATCACGGAGACTTCCTGTCGCAGGTCATTTATCACCCGCCACAGTCACCCAGATCTGTTCCGCCTCGTTTCTCCGGAGTGTGAGATGATAGCCGCGAAACTTGATCTCGACGGGGTCGCCGAGCGGGGCGAAGCGGACGAGCTCCACGAGAGTGCCGATGAGCAGGCCCATCTCCATCAGTCGCGCCCGGCCGGCCGGACGCACTTTGATTTCAGTGACGGTGGCCTGGGTGCCGACAGCGACTGAAGTCAGCGGCTGCGGGGCGGCGGGCATGACTCAAGCCACCTTCATCTGGGCGGGCAGAGTCTCGACAAGAATGCATTCGGCGAGGCGTTTGCTGATGCCGAGGCGGGCGTTGCAGACCTGGCAAATGACGCTGGAATGACTGCTGAGCAGCTTGACCTTCTGGTCTTCGCACAAGCCCATTTCACGAAGCCGGGAGGTGATTTCCGGGGAAGCCGACAGTTGCTTGATGCAGACGACGCTTCCCGTCTTGATCCGGCTGAGCGGGCAAACGAGCGGCCCGGCGCACTGGCCCTCCAGGACGACCCAGGACTCTTTTCTTTTGCTCATCGTGCGCCAAAATAGGCCAAACGGGTTTCCGTGGCAAGAACCGTGTTGCATCGCAGGCGCCCATGGGCGTATTTCGATGCTGCCATCCGATCGAAAACGCGCTGGCGCGCTGCGTTTAGAGTGTGCGTGAAAAATGGGTGGAACGGGCGACCCGCCCGTTCCGGTCGGCGACTCGCCGACCGGAAGAGCTGCGCGACTGACGACACTTTGGCCTGGATGTCGAGTTCGACGCCCGCTTCCGTTCCGTCCGGCGGGTCGCCGGGCGGGACGGGCCAGTGGCCCGTGCTAGTGCGCCTGAGAAGGCAGGAAGATGGAGCGGTGGAAGTCCGCTTCTGTGCGGTGAAGAATCGTGCGGTATCGAACCGTAACTGCGTCGCAGCAATGCGGGGTGGAGAGCAACGG
>Ga0224555_1001570_pt1 | contig 30893 bp, 30 predicted proteins | sample 714S23034metaG_FD_180687 | JGI IMG/M metagenome (GOLD analysis project Ga0224555, IMG submission 180687) | Peat soil microbial communities from Stordalen Mire, Sweden - 717 S2 30-34 | ecosystem: Environmental > Terrestrial > Soil > Wetlands > Peat | place: Sweden: Norrbotten County, Stordalen...
GGAGGGGGGTAGTGAATAAACGACGAACAAACGGAGAACAGATGACGAACAAGCCTCATCACCGCCAGCTAACCGCCAGATGCCACCGCAGCCCGGCCTTCACCGTCCGTTCCAGCACGCACGCGTACTCGAGCAACTCGGCAAGCACCTGCGGCCCCTCGGTCCCAAGCTGCAACGGATCGCCCTGCAACTCCGCCACCAGCGCCAGCACCGTGGCCAGTCCATCGTCGGCGAAGTACCACTGCGGCGGAGGCAGTCTTCGCATCAGCTCGGGATTCCCCCCACCCTCCTCGATCAGCAGCGCCATCGAGTTCTCGTCCGCCGAGAAAAATTCGATCAGCGGCCTCACCCCCAGCTTCAGCGCAAGCCGCTCCAGCGCGTCTTCATGCCGCGCCAGCGCCCGCCCGTTGACGAAGATGTCGAACCCCAGGTCTTCGCCCTCCACCACGATGTACATGGAAGCTGCCATTTGGAAAAGTGTACGTCTCCCACCACGCCATCCGCGAATAATAATCGCGCCGCGCACCACCCTCGATTCCTCACGCTATCTCCACTCGTGCGGGACCGAGCCTGCCGGTGCGTGCGACGTAATCTCCAGGTACACCGTCTCGATGTCCTGCTGTCGCAGATCGGCACGCCCCACAGGAAACCACACGTTGTCCGGCGCGGGCAGTTCGATCTGCATCTCCGCCGGTTTCTTCCCCGTGTCCGCCTGCGCCTTCACCGCCGCGTACAGATCGATCAGAAACTGCCTCTGCCCCTGTAGTATTTCGATCCCGCCGGCATCGCCGTGCCCCGGCAGCACGTGCAGCGGCCCCAGCGCGATCGCCCGCTCCAGCGCCTTCGGCCAGTTGGCGATGTTCGCGTCCAGCAGCTTGTTGCGCGGCCCATTCACCGCCGCGTCGCCGGTCGCAAGAATCTTCTCCGCCGGCAGCCACACATATCCGTCGCCCGGCGTGTGCCCCCACCCGAGAAACAGAAAATCCACCTCGCGCGTTCCGTCGTTCAGCACCAGCTTGTCGCCCGTAATCGACATCTGCGGCCGCTGCACGTCGGTCTCGCCTGTCGCCCTCACATCCGCACGGCTCGCCATCGCATTGCGCCAGCGCGTCGGCTCCCATCGGTTCATCTCGTCCGTCACGCCCTGGAACGCCAGTGTAGTAGCGCCCGCCGCCGTCCACACCGAGTTGCCGTACGCATGATCGCCGTGCGCGTGCGTGTCGAAGACATACCGCACCGGCTTCGGCGATAGCTGCTTCGTGACGCCCAGCAACTCCTTCGCGCGTCCCGGATAGTTCGCGTCCACCACAATCAGGTAGTCGCGCATCTCGATCACTACCGTATTGCTATAGCCGTTCGTATCGCCGGTCAGGAACCACACCCCATGCACGATCACATGCGGCGGCGATCCCTGCGCGCGTAGCGCAACTGTAGTCGAGAGCAGCAGCAGAATAACAATTTGTGTAAGGATGCGCCTCAATGGTTCCCCCGTATTCAAGTTCAATGTCGAACACTACAGCTTAATACGAACCAAAGCATGTTCTTGTCTACGCCGCAACAAAGATGAGAAAAGCCCGGCAAACGCCGGGCCTCTCATTTGTTTTGCTGGTACACACAATCAAGCAGCTTAGCGGTTTCCGCCGCCGCCCTGAGGTGCACCACCGGGTCCGCCGGGACGCCGTCCGCCGCGCCGCCGCCGTCCGCCGGGACGGCGATCGCCGCCCGCACCACCGGATCCGCCTGAGCCGCGCGATCCGCCAGGCCCGCGTCCACCGGCATCGCCCGCAGGCGTCGCAACGCCATCGGCGCGATTGAAGTTTGGCTCGTCGTCCGGCGCATCGTCTCCGTCCTCGTCCTCGGCTCCGTCGCTGGATAATTCATCGCCGCCCTCGACCAGCACCTCACCGTCGTCATCATTCTCGTCGACAGGAGCAGCATAGGCCGGCGCAGCAACGCTGCTCGGTCTGTCACCGTGTCCGCCGCCATGACCGCCATCCTCGCCTACCTCCGGCAGTCCGAGCTTAGCCCGCTGCTCGCGCAGAACGGCCTTGCGTGACAGCTTGATTCGGTTGCCCTCGATCGAGAGCACCTTCACCAGGATCTGGTCGCCCTCGCGAAGCTCGTCCTTCACTTCCTTCACGCGATGCTCCGCGATCTCCGAGACGTGCAGCAGTCCGTCCGTTCCCGGGAATATCTCCACGAACGCGCCAAACTCGGCGATCCGCACCACCTTGCCCAGATACGTCTTGCCGATCTCCGGCACTGCCGTAATGTCGGAGATCATCTGGATCGCCGCCGCCAGTCCGTCCGCATCGCTCGACGCCACATTGACGCGCCCTGTGTCGTCCACGTCGATCTTCACGCCCGTCGCGTCGATGATCCCGCGGATCACCTTGCCGCCCGGCCCGATCAGGTCGCGGATCTTGTCCGTCGGAATCTGGATGGTGTGAATGCGCGGCGCAAACTGAGACTTCTCCTCATTCGCCTTGCTGATCGTCGCATCCATAATGTCCAGCAGATGCAGCCGTCCGAGCCGTGCCTGTTCCAGCGCTTCGCGCATGATCTGCGCCGTGATGCCCATGATCTTGATGTCCATCTGCAACGCGGTAATGCCCTTGCGCGTTCCCGTCACCTTGAAGTCCATGTCGCCGTAGTGGTCTTCCGCGCCCGCAATGTCGGAGAGCACCGCATACTTCTCGCCCTCCTTCACCAGCCCCATCGCAACGCCGGCAACCGCGCTCTTGATGGGAATGCCCGCCTGCATCAGCGCCAGCGACGCTCCGCAGACGGTCGCCATCGAAGACGATCCGTTCGACTCCAGTATGTCCGAGACCACGCGCAGCACGTATGGCGACTCGTCCTCGCCCGGCAGAACCGCCTCGATCGCCCGCCATGCCAGCGCGCCGTGTCCAATCTCGCGCCGTCCCACGCCGCCCATGCGCCCCACCTCGCCCACCGAGAACGGCGGGAAGTTGTAGTGCAGCATGAAGCGCCGTTTCTTTTCGCCCTCGTAGCTCTCCATGCGCTGCGCGTCGTCGGTCGTGCCCAGCGTCGCAGACACCATCGCCTGCGTCTCGCCGCGCGTGAACAACGCCGATCCATGCACCCGCGGCAGCACGCCAACCTCGATCGTGATCGGCCGAATCTCGTCGAACGCACGGTGGTCCGGGCGAATCCGCTCGTTCAGCACCTGGTCGCGGAAGATCTGCTCGCGCAGCAGCTCGTAGTACTTGCTCAGCTTCTTCGCCGCATCGGCGTCGCCCTCGGGCAGCGCCTTCTTCAGCGCGTCCTTGATCTCCTTCACCAACGCATAGCTCTCGAACTTCGGGTGCTTCGCGGTGTCCAGCGCATCCTTCAACTGCGCGCCAACCTTCGCCGAAAGCTCGTTCAGGTAAACCTGGTCGATCTCCACCGCCGCCGGCACGCGCTTCGTCTTGCCCGCCAGTTTCACCAGCTCCTCGATCGCCGCGCAGATCTTCTTGATCTCCACATGCGCGAACTCGATCGCATCCACCACCTGCACTTCGCTGCACTCCTTCGATCCCGACTCCACCATCACGATGCCGTCTTTTGTTCCGACCACCATGATGTTGAGCAGGCTCTTCGCGCGCTCCGCGTACGTCGGATTGACGATGAACGCGTCGTCGATCAGCCCGATCCGCACCGCCCCCACCGGCCCGTGGAATGGAATGTCGCTCAACGCCAGCGCGCAGCTCGCGCCGTTCATCCCCAGCACATCGGGATCGTTCTCCTTGTCCGCCGAGTAGACGAACGCAACCACCTGCGTCTCATTGCGGAAGGCCGCCGGAAACAGCGGACGAATCGGCCGGTCGATCTGCCTGCACGTCAGGATCTCCTTCTCGCTCGGCCGTCCCTCGCGCTTGATGAATCCGCCGGGAATCCTTCCGCCCGCGTATGTATTCTCGCGATACTCCACCGTCAGCGGGAAGAAGTCGATCCCCTCCTTCGGGTCGGGCGAGGCAACTGCCGTCGCCAGTACTGCGTTGTCTCCGCAAGTGGTGAATGCTGCGCCGGAGGCCTGCTTGGCCATGCGTCCGGTCTCAAAGGTAATCCGCTTGCCGCCGGCAAGCTCTACTGTCACTTCCTGTTTCATAGTGCGCCTCTTCTCTCGTTTTTCTGTCAATTAAGGAAACTTGGTGCTACGCCGCTTAACAACGTGCGCAGAGTTGCAGCCCGCAGTGGCCTTCCTTGAGGCCGCCAGCGGAGTGCATGGTAAAAATCTGTGGATCGGAATCCCGGCCCGTAGCGCAGAGCGACCGGCCCGGAACCCAGGCACTGTAGCCGGCAACATGCGCTCTCACGGCCTCTCCCATCGTCAGCAACTCCGGCGGCAACAGCCGTTGCGGCTGTGCGTGAAGTGGACTGCCGATGGTTGGCGCGTCTTGCCTTCGTCCATGATGGGGGTTGTCCCAGTCGAGTCTACTTGCGGATGCCAAGCTTCGTGATGACCTCGCGATAGCGGTCTGCGTCGCATTTCTTCAGATAGTCCAGCAGACCGCGCCGCTTGCTCACCAGCATCAGAAGTCCCCGGCGGGAGCCATGGTCCTTCTTGTGCGTCTTGAAGTGCTCGGTCAACTCGCCAATGCGCTCGCTCAGCAGGGCAATCTGGACCTCCGGACTCCCGGTGTCCGAGTCGTGCGTACGATACTTCTCTATGATTCCTGTCTTCTTTACCGATTCCAGCACAGCAGTTGGTGCTCCTGATCTCTAGTTCACTCGCGGTCGTAGTGTCTCCGTAAAGGATAGCACTGGAAGCCGGAAAGCAGCAATTCGACGCACCCCCAAAAAACCTAACGCCGATCAATACCGATGAAACCGATCAAAACCAATAAGACCGTTTTATTCGCTTTCATCGGTGTCAATCGGTGTTAAGCCTTTGCCTCAAGCCAGATTCTTCTTCAGAAACGCCAGCGACCGCCTATGCGCCAGCGCTGTAGCCGCCGCGTCGTAGCTCGTCCGGTCAGGGTTCGCAAACGCGTGCCCCACGCCGTCGTAGAGAAAGATCTCCACCTCGGGATGCACCGCCCGCACCGCCTCCACCTGGTCACTCCCGATGTGCGTATCCTCGGCGCCAAAGTGCAGCAGCACCGGGCACACCGGCTCCTCCGCAGCCACCTTGCCAATTCCACCCGCGTAGTAGCCAACGCAGCAATCCGGCTGCATCCTCACACCTGCGCCACGCGTAGCCGAGAGCCAACTCATCAGCCCGCCGTAGCAGAACCCCAGCACCCCAGTCGGTTTGCCAGCCTTCTTCACATGATGAAACGCCGCCGCAATATCCAGCAGCGATACCTTCGGGTCGAGCTTCGGATAGTAGTCCGTAAAAGCCTTCTTCATATCCGCCTCGCCGTAGCCCAACTCGACATTAGGCTCGAAGCGATCAAACAGCGCCGGCGCAATCGCCACAAATCCCTCGCGTGCGTACTCGTCCGCAACCCCGCGAATCGACTTGTTCACCCCAAAGATCTCCTGCACCACTACCAGCGCGCCAATCGGCTCCTGCGCGGGAGTCGCCACATACGCGCCCAGTTCGTGCCCATCGTCCGCCGTCAGCTTGGTCCACTTCCCCATAATTTCGCTCCTGTAATTCTGCGGTTCCAGCCTTGCGTTCTGTGATCTCGGCCTGCACCAGATCCCTCCATGAGATGCGAGGCAGGCGTAGGACGTTTCAGATAATTGGATTCAGCGCAGTGCAATGAAATTGAGGAATTGCCGGCGAGTCGCCGTTCGCCTGGGTATACGATGAGGCTGTTGAACGATCCAAGCGCCCGATTGGAGAAGTCACATGAGAGCCGCCCTGTTGCTTTTGCTTCTGCCGCTGTCTTCATTCGCACAGAGACAGACCGCGCCTGTTGCCGCAGCCTGCGGGCCCAATAATGTCACCTTCAAAGCACAACAAGGCAGCGCTCCGCTTGCCCCGGCGCTCCCTGAGATGGGCAAAGCCATCGTCTACTTCATTCAGGACGATGGCCAGTATGGTGACTATCAGCACTTCACCCTGAAGATCGGCCTCGACGGAGCTTGGGTCGGCGCCTACAAAAATAATTCTGTCTTCACCGTCTCCGTGCTGCCGGGTGAGCACCATCTATGCGCTAACGTGCAATCGAGCTTTGACCCGGGGCTTATCTTTTCGTTCGCGCACTTCACGGCAGAGGCGGGCAAGGTCTATTACTTCCGCACCCGGTTCCTCGGTCAGTTGGGCCACTCTTCGACTGCCCTCTTTCTCGAACAACCCGACAGCGACGAGGCCAAGTATCTGATCGCCAACTATCCTGCGAGCGTGTTTAAGCCAAAGAAGTAAGCACAGGCTCTGCGGACGACAAACAATCGACCGGCTCATCCGTGGCTGACAGCAGCCTCGCGCTGGTCGAACGCCCCACGCATCGCAAAGAACGCCGCCTTCGCCTTCCCCTCCGCGTCGAACGGCAGTGGCCGCTCCAGTTTTCCATCCGCGCGGCCATCCTCGTGTCCGAGCCATGTGTATCGGTCCGTAATCCCCCATGTCAGCACCAGTCGCACCGCCGGATCGCCCAGCACCATCTCCAGATATTGCCTGTACGCCGCGGCCACCGCGGCATCGCGCCCCGGCTCGTCCGCCGCCAGCGCGCGATCGTTCACATCCATCTCCGTAACAAACACCTGCAACCCCAGCTCCCGCACCGCCGCAATAAACCGCATCAACCCCGCCCCAACCTGCGAAGCCGCGCTCTTATTTCCATCCGTCGAAACAGCAGCCGCAATGTGCGACTGCACCCCAACCGCATCCAACGGCACTCGCCGCGCCACCATCCGACGCAGCATCTCGATCACCGCCTCGCGCTTCTGCTCGCCCGCGTGCGTCTCCGGCTCGATCCCGTAGTCGTTATACGTCAGCAGCGCCTGTGGGTCGGCCTCGCGCGCCGTCTTGAACGCCAGCTCGATGTAATCCTCGTCGATCAGCCGCAGCCACACCGAGTTCCGCAACCCATCCGCCCGCCCGCCCGCCACATCGATCGCCTCGTTCACCACGTCCCACGAGTGCATCCGTCCTGCGTACCGCCCCGCCACGGTCTCAATATGCGTCACCAGCAGCCCCCGCGCATTCTCCTTCGTTGCCGTCGCGTCGAACCACTTCGGATTGTTCTGGTGCCACACCAGGTTGTGCCCGCGGATCTTCATCCGGTTGGCCTCGGCAAACGCCACCAGAGCATCGGCCTGGTCGAAATTGAATCCCTCAGCCGAAGGCCGCAGCGCGCCCCACTTCATCGCGTTCTCCGCCACCACAATCCTGCACTGCTCGCGCACCAGCGCAGCATAGGCCGCATCCGCGCCCAATGCATTCATATTCACCGCACAGCCGTACAGCAGCCCGTGCGCCGCCCCATGCGCCCCCAGCGACGAATCCCCCGCAACGCTCTCTGTCTTCACATCAGCAGAAGTAGAAGCAGCTCTACGCGGCTTGGCCGCACACGCACGACCGGCAACAGCAAGCGGCAGAACCGTCGCCGTCGCCGCGCCCACGCCCAGCCGCGCCGCAGTCCCAAGAAACTCCCGCCGCGAAGCCCGCCTCAAAGTCCCCTCTCCAACCGAGAACAATCCATCAGCCTTGCCGGCCGCAGCGAGTTACGCCCCGCCCTCAATGCTTCTCCGCCCCGTGTGCGTAGGCCCTCATCTCAGTCAGCCATCGCAGAAATCGCAGCATCTGCCTGCGCTCGGCATAGACAAACGACAAGAAGTCCCGCAACTCGACCTCCTCCGCATGTTTTCCCGTGTAGGTCTCCACCCGCCACTTCAGGCACTCGCTGCGCCAGGGCCGCAGCCTGCTGCCGCGCGTCGCATTCCACAAAAAGATCAGCCCAGCGCCCATGCGTCTCCCCTCGTCACGATTATAGTTTCCGCCGTGCGCCAGACATTCTATGAATCAGTCCGCGCTCTATGAATCAGTCCGCGCTTTGAAGGGGACGGGCTTCAGCCCGTCCGTAATTGCCGCAAATCTAATAGGGCTTTAGCCCCCGAGGGAATGTCGAATCTGGTTCAGACCGTCCCTGCAGCCCGCATTCACTGCGCCTGTTGGAAGTGCTCTCCCCGCCGCTTCCCACCAAAATCCTTCGCCAGCGTGCATGACTCCAGCTTTTCACTCTCGTAAAACTTTGCGCCGCCGTCGCGCCGAGCACCGTCGCCGAATAATCCCAGAAACCCTCCCCGCATGCACGGCACTCCCTGCACCACCTGGTCTCCGGCCAGCCAGCATTGCTCCAGCTTCCCGCTCGGATACAGCACCACCATCGCGCCCTCCGACGGTCCCAGCAGCCAGTTCCCGCCGCTGCACTTCACCCCCGCAACCTGGGAATCGTGCTCCATCATGGCGTACTTCGGTGCCCCAGTCCACTCAAGAGCAAGGATTGATCCCACCGGCAGCTTCGCATCGCCAAACACGAACTCCTTCGACACCGCGCAGCTCTCCAGCTTCCCGTCCGCATAGAGCCACGCGTATCCCTTGGCGCACGGATAGCCCTGTATCTCCCGCGCCTCTGTCAGTTTGGATCGCTGTGCCTTCGGACTCACATTCCCCGTCTGCGTCACTCCGCATCCCGCCGCCACCACCACGCAAACCGCAACCAGCCCGCCAACTTTTTTCATCGCAATCTTCCTTTCGCTCATACGGCATCCTTTCGTCCCCGATTATAGGACTGCGCTAAAACCGCGGGCCGCCTCCCCATTTGCGTCGCAGCCATTTCTGTCTACACTTATTCTGATTGAAAAAGGTCGCTATGAGCCGAGCGCAACAGCGTGCAGTCCGTCGGATGATGTGGATCTCTCTCGCAATCTTCATCGTGTCCGCAGTGTCGTCCCTGCACGCACAGGACTTGCGCAAGGTCACCGAGCCGGTCATCCCTCCCGCCTGTGTCACGCTGAAGGCAGTCTTCACCACCGCCCAGGCCACCAGCGGCTCGATCGAGTCCCGCGCCAACGGCAACGCCGTCCTCGACACCATTCGCATCCAGCAGGCCCTCGACCACTGTGCCAAATCCCACGCCGTCGAGCTCGCCTCCGACTCCGCGAACACCGCATTCCTCTCTGGCCCCATCCAACTGCGCCCCGGCGTCGCCCTGCTCATCGACAAAGGCGTCACCCTCTACGCTTCGCGCAATCCCACGGACTACGAGCTCTCCGAAGGCTCCTGCGGCCTGGTCAGCGACGCCCTCTCCGGCTGCCATCCACTCATCACCGCCCGCAGCGCCACCGGCTCCGCCATCATGGGCGATGGGGTCATCGACGGCCAGGGCGGCGCCAAAATCATCCTTGACGGAAAGCCCTCCTCCAAGTCCTGGTGGGACCTCGCCGAAGACGCCCGCACTGCTGGCCGCCAGCAGGTCCCCCGCCTCATCGAGACCGACCTCACCGACGACTTCACCCTCTACCGCATCACCCTCAAAAATTCTCCCAACTTCCACGTCTCCTTCCACCGTGGCGACGGCCTCACCGTCTGGGGCGTCAAAATCGACACCCCCAGCACCGCGCGCAACACCGACGGCATCGACCCCGCCCAGTCCAAGAACATCACCGTCACCCACTCCTTCATCCGCACCGGAGACGACAACATCGCCATCAAGACCGGCGATGGCCCCACCACCAACATGAGCGTCCTCGACAACCACTTCTACTCCGGCCACGGCATGTCCATCGGCAGCGAGACCAACGGCGGAGTCAGCTCCATCCTCGTCCGAAACCTCTCCCTCGACGGCCCCGACAACGGCATTCGCATCAAGTCCAACGCCACCCGCGGGGTCCTGGTCGAGGACGTCCTCTACGACAACATCTGCATCCGAAACTCCAAAAACCCGATCCTCTTCGACACCGCATACTCCTTCCCCGGCAAAGGCGTCCAGCTCCTCCCGGTCTACCGGGACATCACCCTGCGCAACGTCCGCATCTCCGGCGGCGGCAAGCTCCAGTTCAACGGCTTCGACCACTCCCACCGCATCGGTGTCACCCTCGACGGCGTTCTGCTCCTCGACGGCCCCGCCCGCTACAAAGCCCAGGCCATCCACACCGACCTCACCTTCGGCCCCGGCCCGGTCAACCCCATCTTCACCGGAGACGACTCCACCGTCACCGGCAAGGAAATTAGCGGCACACTCCCCGCCTGCGCCGCCAGTTTCGTCCCCTTCCCCGCCCAGTAGCAAGCGATAAAATATGGATCGTCATTCTGAGCGAAGCTCAGAATCTCTGTATTTCGCCGTTGCCTGTTCTTGCTCGTCATCCCGGCCGGAGCGCAGCACCACATACGTCGTCATCCCAGCCGGAGCGCAGCGCAGTGGAGGGACCCCCGTATTTTTTTCTCACGGGATACATCGTCGCTGGTTTTGCTTCCCCTCACGCCTGCGGCTCTAACGCCGATAGACGGCTCTGAGGCTGAATTAATAGCATGAGCGTAAGAGTCCTGATCATCGATGATTCAATGGTTATGCGCAGGATCCTGGAGAGCGCCCTTCGCCAATCCGGTCTGGACCTGGCCGAGGCGCTGCACGCGGCCAACGGCATGGAGGGTCTGGCAGCGCTCGAGAACTCCGCAGCCAAAGACCTGCAAATCGATCTCATCCTCTGCGACATGCACATGCCTGTGTTGAACGGTCTCGATTTTCTGCTGGAAAAGCAGAGGCGCAACCTTGCTCCGGGTGTGCCCGTGGTGGTGATTACAGCCGACGCCAGCGACCCGCAGGTGCTCGATGCAGTGGCCGCTGGTGCACAGGGCACCATCTCAAAGCCGTTCACGCTGGAACGGATTAAGACCTGCGTCGCGTCCCTGCTCCCACCTGTCGCACGTGCACCGTCGGCCACGGGAGACGTTCACGAATGAAAGCCCGCGACTGCACGCAGGACCAACGCATCTGGCAGATCGACGACATCGTCGCGGATGTCTTCCAAATGATGCTGCGGCAAAGCTGCGAAGTGCTGGGGGATGCCGCCGCCTCCGGCATCGGAATCTCGGCTATGGTTCTGCTCTCGGGCCCGATCGAGGCCCAGTGTCTGGTCGAGTTTCCGCATGCAACCGCCAAAAAGCTGGCCAGTGCCCTCCTCGGCTCCGAAGACGCAGCCGAGGACGCCATGATCGAAGACGCGGTCGGAGAGCTGTGCAACATGATCGCCGGCGGATGGAAGAGCACACTGGGAGCCACGGCCTCGGCTTCCGACCTCTCGGTGCCGGCAATCTCGCGATCGCGTGCGCCGGACCGTATCCCGCTGAATGGGTGCAGCCTCAGGATGCGCAGGACTTACGCCTTCGATAACTCGCCATTCACCGTATCTCTGGCCATCCGCGAACCGCTCGGCAACCGGTCCTCGGCCCGCTCAACAAAATAAATCAGCCCGGACCTTGGTCGGTCCGGGCTGATTCACGCTGCAAAATCCTTCCGCCGCCTACTTCACCACCGTCTGAAACAGGGGCGATGTAAGCAGCTTGGCAAACTGGTCGTCGGAGGACGAGTAGTCCACCGTAAGCGTGCCCGAACCGGAGTCGATGTTCGTCTCGTCCAGCGCGGTCTTCTCCAGCGGCGTCCCCTGCTGCTTCTTCAGCAGTTGCAAGCCCTTCAGCAGGGTCGCGCAGGTGGCCGCCGTCATCGTGTCGGACATGTTGACACTCATGTTGAACTTCACCCCGTTCGAGAAGTCCATGGTGTAGCGCGACCCCTTCATCCGGTTCTTCACCGTGTCGTAGTCGGCAAGCTGTGACGCCGTGCCTAGCACGTTCCGCATCATGGTCTGCGTGCCCTTGGCGTCCAGCAGGCTCCAGATCGCGTGGCTGTCAACCGCAGTCATGTCGCCCACCAGATCATTGTCGGTCAGAAAGTTCGGCGCAAATCCGTCGCGCGAGTCCACCGCCGCCTTGATCGCGTCCTTGTCCCCGAAGACCATCGTGGTCTGGTTCAGGAAGACCACGCTCAGCCCGTTCGATCCCATGGGATAGATGTCGTTGTTGCGTATAACCACCGGCTTGGTCTTGTTCTTGGCAAAGTTGGCCAGAATGTCGTGGGTGTGAAACTGCCCCTGCACGATGCCGACGATCCGCTCCACCTCCGCACCCTTGCCGTCGGGGTTCGGCGCACGGAAGGACACGAAGGCCAGCGCATCGGTGTCCGTTTCCACCTTCAGCCCGGACCGCACCAGCGCCTCTTCCAACCGCTTCAGCTCGGGCGGCATCACGTGGTCCTTCAGGCTCATCGCGGCCGGCGAGTTCTGCATCGCGCGGTAGTCCACCATGATGATCTGCTGTACGTCGTGCGGAATCGCGGCCTTGGCGTCGCTCGAAAGCTGTTCAGCCTGGGTGAACGGCGCCCACAGCAACACTACGGCCGTCAGCGCGACGCCCATCGCCAGCTTCAGTCTGCCCTGCCGGTTGCATCTGGATCGGAACTCGGAAACAAAGATACGCACAGTTAACTCCATGACTTCGGTGATTGTTGAATTGCCGGCTGCGGTTCTCGCTCTCAGCCCGACTACTCTATTGTTCTCTGAATCAACGGTCGAGGCAAGTGCCAGCCACTTGCTTGGACGAACAGATTGCAAAAAGGTTTGCCGGAATCGCATCAGCTTTTCCCGCGCCCTCAAACTCTCCGGATAATGCCGCAACCCCGGCGCCTCATCCCTCAGGCCACGGCAGCGGGTGCTCCAGCCTGCGTTCCAGCACCTTGGACTCCGGGTCGAAGTCCGGGATCTCGCGCAGCCACGCCGCCTCGGCGTCGTACGCCTCCTGCGGAATCAGTCCAATAATCTCACCCTCGCCCGCAACCGCGCCGTGCTTGCGCGCCAGCTCATGCACCGCGTCATGCACCCGGCCCATCGGAGTGGCGCGGAAGTCCGTAATGTTCATGCTCACCTGGGCCCGCCCATTCACGCTCACCCCGATCGCCTTCACCCCGTGCAGCCCGCCCGCCGAGGCGCGAATCGCCCGCGCAACGGCCCGCGCCGCCGCAATGTCCGCCTGCGCCGCCAGCGGCAACCCGCTCCCCGCCTGCGCCGTCGTCTTCGCCAAATCCAGATAGATGTTGTACGCAATCAGAAAACGCCGCGCGCCCACCGCGCTGGCCCCGGCCGTGGGATGCACCTCCGGCCCGCCAACGTCGGGCCGACGCGCCGTGTCGCGGTGCGCCGTCTCCAGCAGCCCCTCGAACTGTCCCCGCCGAACGTCTTCCAGGTTCACCCGGTCCGGCCGCGCCGCCGCAGCCTCGTAAAAATACACCGGGACCCCGAACCGCCGCCATATCTCCAGCCCCGCCTGCCGAGCCAGCATCGCGCACTCCGCCAGAGAAACCCCGCTCACCGGAACAAACGGCACCACGTCCGCCGCGCCGATCCGCGGATGCACTCCCTTCTGCTTGTTTAGGTCGATCAGTTGCGCCGCCCGCCCAACCCCGCGCACCGCCGACTCGACCACCCCCGCCGGAGACCCCGCAATCGTCACCACGCTCCGGTTGTGCGCCACGTCCAGCGACCAGTCCAGCAGGCGCACCCCCTCCACCTGCATCGCCGCCACAATCGACGAAACCTTCCTCTCGTCCGCGCCCTCGGAGAAGTTCGGCACGCACTCAATCACCGCATTCGGGTTCAGGCTCGTCGCCATACTCTCACTTCCACCAACTGTAGCCCAGCGTGAACTGCACGCTGGCATTGATTCCGGGATTCTTGTCGCCCAGCGACGCGCTCGAGATGTGGATCGCGTTCGCCCCCAGGTCGATCGACCGCTTGGCGCTCGTAAAATAATGCACTCCCACCCCAAACTGCGGCGTAAAGTTCCACACGCTGGTGTCGTCGTTCGGCCCATTGTCCCCCAGCGTGCTGTAGCTGAATCCGCTGGGGTTGCCCGGGGTCGGCCCGTTATTACCAGGGATCGGCAGGCCGCCGAACGCCGGGTACTTGTGGTTGGTCCATAGCAGTCCGCCCGCGCCCTGCATCCACGGCGCGAAGCGCCGCGTCCCGGCAAAGTTCCAGCGCAGAATGATCGGCGTAATGCTCGCCCCGGTAAACGTCCCGCCAATGGTAAACGGCGCGGAGCACTGCGCTCCCACTCCGCCCACCGGCCCCGGCGCAACCACGCAGTTCTGCCGCAGCGAGGTCGGCGTATACGACTGCCAGAACGGAAACGCCTCCACAGCGTACTCGAAGTTCCCCCGCGTCATTCCCCACCCGTACATCCCCGTCAGCACCTTGCCCGCGTGCATCCCCACCATTAAAAACTTGAAGCCGCCACGCTGCTCCGTCACGCCAAATCCGCCCTGCATCAGCCCGCCAAAGTTCCACGGCCTCGTCTCCTGCCTCACCGGATTGGTCATCGCAGCGCCCGCTCCAGTCGAAGAAGTCTGCGCCCCCGCCGCCCCGCTCAGCAGCGCCAGCGTGACCCCAAGCCGAATAAAAATCCTCGTACCCCTCAAAGAATTGCTCCATTCCTTACCAAACTAGAAACTCCGCACAGAAGAAAGCCGCCGGCGCTCCGGCGGCCTCTGTTCCCTTCCAGAAAACCTCGAACTCCGTCTTGTATTTCGAGAACAGCACGAAGTGCTCACGCGAAGCGTCGAGAACGGCACGAAGTGCTCATCCCGTGTGGGCCGCCATCGCAGCCTCGTCCATATCGAAGTTGGTGTACACATTCTGCGTGTCGTCCAGGTCTTCCAGCACCTCCAGCAGCCGCATCATCGCGGTCGCCTGGTTCCCTTCCAGCCGCTGCTGGGTCGAGGCCACCATGGTCACCTCGGCGTACTCCGGCTTGATCCCCGCCGCCTTGATCGCCTCCAGAACCGCGTCGAACTCCTTCGGTCCGGTCACCACCTCCCACGTCTCGCCCTCGTCCGAGAGGTCGTCCGCGCCCGCCTCCAGCGCGATCTCGGTCAGCTTGTCCTCGTTGACCTTAGATTTGTCGATGGCGATCACGCCCTTCTTCGCGAACAGGTAGCTCACCGAGCCCGACTCGCCCAGGTTCCCGTTGTTCTTCTGGAACGCGTGCCGGATCTCGCTCACCGCGCGGTTCTTGTTGTCCGTCAGCACCTGTATCATGATCGCCGCGCCGCCCGGCCCATAGCCCTCGTACACAATCTCCTCGTACGACAGCCCCTCGAGTTCGCCCGTCCCGCGCTGCACCGCCCGCTTGATGTTCTCCGCCGGCATGTTCTCCGCCTTGGCCGCCAGGATCGCCGTCCGCAGCCGCGGATTGCCGTCCGGATCGCCCCCGCCGCCCTTCGCCGCAATCGTGATCTCCTTGATGAGGCGCGTAAAGGCCTTCCCCCGCTTGGCGTCGGTCGCGCCCTTCTTATGCTTGATGGTCGCCCACTTCGAATGGCCTGACATGTCTTCCCTCGCAACTCTCGATTTCCCAAACTTATTCTTTCGTCGTCATCCTGAACGCAGTGAAGGACCCCTGTATTTGTCCTTGTTGATCGCCAGGTTGACCGAGCCAGTCTCGCGCAAACCACAACGCCCCGCCAGCCTCACGCAACGTACGATTTTAGCACGGCAAGAGAAGCGCGAGGTTGCACAGCAAATGCGCCGCACCCAACCCCCACGTCGTCATTCTCTCCCCCAACGAGTCGTCATTCTGGCGAAGCCAGAATCTCCGTATTGGCCCTTGCCGTTGCCTGTTCAATTGTTTGTCATTCCGCAGCAAACGATTGTCATTCCGCAGCAAACGATTGTCATTCCGCAGCAAACGATTGTCATTCCGCAGCGCAGCGGAGGAATCTGCTGGGTGCCCCATTCATCACGACACCATAGCGATAAATAGGCCGCGTGAACTGCTCACAGAATCTCAGCCGCCATCAGCTCCTTCAGCGTCTCCCGCCGCCGGATCAGTGACGCCTCGTCCCCATCCACCAGCACCTCCGCCGCCCGCGCGCGCGTGTTATAGTTCGAGCTCTCGCTCATCCCGTACGCGCCTGCGTCGAGCACCAGCACCAGCTCGCCCGCCTTCACCTTCGCCATCGCGCGATCGTGGGCAAAGAAATCTCCCGACTCGCAGATCGGCCCCACCACATCCACCTTCGCGCTCGCCCCGCGCCCCTTTGCCACAGGCAGTATCTCGTGGTGTGCCTGGTACAGCGCCGGCCGGATCAGGTCGTTCATCGCCGCGTCCACAATCACAAACGTCTTCGCCCCGTTCTTTTTGACGACGAGCACCCGCGTCAGCAGCCCGCCAGCCTGCGCCACCACAAACCGTCCCGGCTCCACCAGCAGCCGCGCCGCACCCAGCCCTGCCGAGGCCTTCCCCAGCGCCGCCGCGTACTCCCTCACCTTGCGCGCCGCATCGAACTTCGGCTCCGTCGGCGAGTCGTTATAGTCGATCCCCAACCCGCCGCCCGCATCCACAGTTCGAATCTCGTGCCCATCGCTTCGCAGCTCTCCAACCAAGCTAGCCACGCGCGCCAGCGCCGCGGCGAACGGCGCGACCGCGCGTATCTGCGAACCGATGTGAACGCTCACTCCCGCCGCATCCAGCCACTGCGACCGCGCCGCCCGGCGATAGATCGCCCGCGCCAGTCCAACCTCGACCCCAAACTTATGACTTCCCAGCCCGGTCGAGATATACGGATGCGTCTCCGCGAACACATCAGGATTCACCCGCAGCGCGAACCGCGCCCGCACGCCCAGCGCCTCGGCCCGCTCTGCCAGCAACCCAAGCTCCGCCTCCGACTCTACATTGAACAGCAGAATCCCGGCCTTCAGCGCCGCGTCGATCTCCCACACCTGTTTGCCCGCGCCGGAAAACACCACCCGCCCCAGCGCTGCCTTGTTCTCCTGTCCGCTCGCCCGCCGCACCCGCTCCAGCTCGCCGCCGCTCACAATGTCGAACCCCGCGCCCATCTCCGCCAACAGCCGCAAAATCGCCAGCGAAGAGTTCGCCTTCACCGCATAGCAGACGGTCGCCTCGCGCCCCGCGAACGCCTCCTGGAACAGCCCGAATCGATAACGAATCTGCTGGGCTGAGTAGACATACAGCGGCGTCCCGTGCTCCTCCGCCAGCTCCTCCAGCGACACTCCATCGCAGCACAGCGCCCGCCCGCGATAGTGGAACGGCCGCGCCGCGACCGCCGCGCCTTTGCCTGTGGCCCTCCGCGTAAGTGCGCTCAAACCCCGCTCCCTGTACTGTTCTCAGGCAGTACATACGGCGCCTCGGGAATCACGATCCACGCAATGATGTACGCCAGAATTCCGGTCCCGGCGAACAGAACGCACAGCACCCATAGCAACCGCACTGTGATGACGTCCCACCCATAGTGCATCGCCAGCCCAGAGCAGACTCCGCCGAAGACGCGCGGATAGCGTAGCCGCACGAGCTGCCCGAAGATCGGCGCGCCCACAACCACCGGCTGCACGGCCGCTCCGCATGCGGGGCAGAACCGCACCGCCGCTTCCACCTGTCTTCCGCAATGAGAGCAATACATCGAACGCCTCCGGGAGTTCCTATTTTCCCACATCCCAGACTTCTATACGCACGCACCTGCTGCCAGGTTCCCCTCCAAAAAAAATCGCGAACCGCCTACTTCCCCGAATACGGCGTCCGCAGCAACCGCCGCGCCGCATCGGCCTGTGACTGGTCTCCCCCACCCGACAACGCCATCTGGTAAAGCTGCATCGCCCGCGCCCTCTGGTGCAACAGGTCGAACATCTCGCCCGCGTTCAACTGCGCGCGTTTGCGCAGCCAGTCGCTGCAATTCGGTTGCTCGGCTGCCTTCAGGTAGTTCTCCGCCGCGTCCGCAATGTCGTTCTGCCCGCGCTGGGTGTCCGCCAGTCCGAACCACGCCATCTGCACGCGCGGGTCGATAAAGTAGCCCGGCTTGGCCGCATCCGCCAACACCGTTTTATACAGCGCGATCGCCCCCGGCCCATTGCCCTCGTCCTTGGTCAGGTTGGCCTCTTCCAGGCGAAAGAGGTAGTCGCGCGGATACTGCACGGCGAGCCCATGCTGCACCGCCAACGCCTCCGGGTAGCGCGCGTCGTGGCGCAGAAACAGAGACAGCACGGTGCGCGACTCCACCGCCGTCACCACGCCATGCGCCGCGCACTCGCGCAGTAGCGCCAGTCCCCGCTCCTTGTTCCCTCCCACGCCCATCACTCCCACCAGCAGCCGCACCCAGCGCGGCAGGCTGGCCACCGCGAACTTCTGGATGCCAATCGCCATCTTCGCATCCACATACAGCGGATCGATCTTCAACACCTGTTCGGAGTCGCCCCGCGCGGCATATCCCTGCCGAGCCGCCGCCACATAGCTGTGGTCCACCAGCGTGATGAACGCCGCATGCATCCCGCGGATGTACCCCCGCGCAAAGTACGCATTCTTGTCGCTCGCATTCGCCTTGATGCGGTCGTCGGCAAGCCGTATGCCGGTGTTGGTCAGCCATTCAATGCGCTGCCGAGTCGCATCGCTCACCGGAACATTCCGCTTCGACGTCAAAAATGAATCGTGCGCGTAATAAGTCGTATCCAGCAGGTCCTGGTGGTACAGCTCGCGGAAGACGGTAAACATCAGCTCGTACCCGTATGCCATCGGCTCCTGCGGATGCGCCTTCAGCACCGCTCCCGACCGGCTCAGCGCGCCGTCGAAGTCGAGAACATAAAAGTGTTCATACGCATCGCGCACCACGGGATCGAAGTTCAGCGGATCGCTGTGCTCGACCGCCGCCTCCGCCTTCATCTGCGGCGCGGCAGAAGCGGCCAGGGCGGGCGCAGCCAAGGCGGGCACAACAATGGCAAGCAGCAGCACAACCAAGCCGGCCAACCCTGTGCTTCGTAAGCTGCGAGAAGAGCTGCGAGAAGAGCCGCAAACGACGCCGCAAAGAGAACTGCAACCAGAGCGCCCGCGACTGACCTCTGCCGCGTACGAAGGAGCAACGAAATGCATCGGTTCACTTGGGTGCAACGATCTCAACTCCCGTTCCCGCACCTCGCTCATCGTGCGAGGTCCACGCCATTGACTCTATCTTGGACTCGTCGGCAGTTAAAATGGCCTCGCGACAACCCGCATGGCCGCGTTCCAGCTAAACCACTCCTGCGCTCGCCGCACCCACACGGAGAGCACGCAGAAGGAAAGACACGCGCAATGGGAGCGATTCAGGCCCGCAGGCTCTTGCGGAACCGGAAGAAGCGATGTTCGCATATGTTGCAGCGCAAGGGCACCATGCCGATGCTGCGCAAAAAAATGTCGAACAGTCGGTGGCGCGACCTCCGGATGTCGGGTTCATGACACTTTGGGCATTTAACAGCCATAGCTGGCAATCTCCTGAAAACCTAGGGCCCGGCGAAGTAGGTCTTCCTAGGTGGCTTCCGCCGCATTCAGAGCTGCAAGACGTTCCACTCCCTAGGACCGCTGAACGGCCAGAAGAGTGTACCAATATGATGCACCCAAAGCGACGAATTCGCAATCTGGCGGGATAATCTAAGTTAGCTTTCAATCGTTCCCTTGGATCCATGCATCCGCGCCGGTACGTCGCTTCCGCACAGGAATCAACCCATTTATGACCCGCTTTGAACTCCTCCATCTGCTCGTCGCCCAGGCCCGGGCCAACGGCTTCGACTTCCGCAACTGATACACCCGGCGCAGCACCCGACCCGACGCCTGGCGCACGCCCGCGCAGCCGCCGCACCGCTGACGGTGACATGGCCGCGGCAAATAGATGCAAAAGAGGAGCGGATCAGGCACGGAGGTTTCTGCGAAACCGGAAGAAGCGATGAAAGCATAAGTTGCAGCGCAAAGGCACCATGCCGATGCTGCGCAACAAGAAGTCGAGCAGTCGGCGATGCGACCTCCGGATGCTTCGTTCACGACACTTTGGACATGAAATAGCCATAGCCAGCAATCTCCTGAAAAAGCTATGACCCGGCGAGGTAAGTGTTCCAATGGCGGCTTCCACCGCATTCAGAGTTGCAAGATGCTGCTATCCCCAGTGCGTCCGTGCTGCTGGGGGATACCAATCAGATGCTCCAACCATGACAAAGTCGCAATCAAGCGGGATAATTCATCCAGTTTTCCAATGTGCCCTTTGGCGCATTCTTTCGTATCGGGAAGGCATCTCCTTCCGCACAGGAATCAGCCCATTTATGACCCGCTTTGAACTGCTCCATCTGCTCGTCGCCCAGGCCCGGGCCAACGGCTTCGACTTCCGCAACTGGTACACCGCCAGGCTCGGCCTGCCCTGGGAGTCCACACGTCAGTCGGTCGAGACCCTCTGCGCCGAGCGCCGCTACTACGCCCTCCTCTTCTCCCACGAGTTCGCCTCCAGCTTCTGGAAGTCCGGCGAGCGCATCACCTTCCAGGTCCCCAATCAGACCTTCACCCGGCGCAAGGCCGACGGCACCATCGGAACCGTCACCCGCAAGGGCTACACCCGCCGCAGCACCCGCCCCGACGCCTGGCGCTATCACCTGCGCGAGCTCGCCATCTCCGAGGAGCCCCTGCGCACCATGCGCAAGTATCTGCGTGTCGAAGAAGACCTCGACGACGACCAGCCCGCACCATCCATTGTCCCCGGCCAAACGCCCCCGCCCAGGACCGTAGACAAACCAGCCCCCGCCAAAATTGCCCTCGTGCGCCGCCGCCTTACTTAGAGCAGTTTCGGAATTGGTATAGGCCAATTTGCTTGTCATTCCGCACCCTGAGCGATGTCGAAGGGGGAGGAATCTGCTTTTGCTTTGTTTGTCATCCTGAGCGTAGCTAACGGGGTCCCCGGCCAGCTTGCTGGCTGGGGCAGGAAGGATCCCCGCATTTGTCTTTTGCACCCGCGAAACACCTGGGGGAAACCCGCTCTACGGTTTCAAGCTCGCCAGAGCCTTGTGCGCCTGCTTGGCCTCTTTGTCCACCGGGTCCAGCTTCAAACAAACGGTGTACTCCGCCATCGCCTCATCGCGCTTGTTCAGCTTCAGCGCCGCCTCGGCCAGTGCAAAGTGAGCCTCCGGATCGTCTGGCGCCGTCTTCACCGCATCCTGGCTGCGCAGATAAGCCCCCTGCAGATCACCCGTCTGGGTGTAGAACTTTGCCACGCTCAGGTCCTCGGCCTCACGCTCGTCCGGGGTCTGCAGCTTCGTCCCCACGGGATTCACCCGGTGCAGCAGGTGCCTGCCCGGAGTGCCTTCGCTCCCCGTGTCCTTCAAGCCCGCCGCATCCGGCGAACCAGCCGCATTCGTGTCTGGACCGGCCGCAGCCGCATCGTCGCCAGAGCTGGAACTGGAGCTGCTGCTCGATGAACTGGAGCTGCTGCCCGCCCCACTCGCCCCCGCCCCACTCCCATCCGGACTGCCGTTCGCAGCACCCGTGGCGTCGCCAGGAAATGGAAACTGCGCAGCCGTCTTCGCCGCCGAACCCGCACCAGCAGCCGTGTCAGTAGCCGCGCCGGAACTCGCGCTGGCTGCATCAGGCGCCTGCGGGACCCCGCTCAGATTCGCCGGTGCCGCGTACGGTGTAAGCGAAGCTCCGCTCCCGCTCGCTTCATCGGGGAACGGAAATTGCTCTGTCGCGTTCACCTTCCCCGGCTCCGCCGTCGTTGTGCCGCAAGGCACCGGTTGCGGCGCCACGGAGCACGGCGCGGGACCAGCAGCAGGTGAGGGCGCAGTCCCAGCCGTAGGCAACGGCGCAGTCCCAGCCGTAGCCGCGGACCCCTGCGCGGGGATGGACGCGGGAGTGCTCTGCGCGCCGCAGGCAACCGCGGCCCACGCCATCCACGCACCCGCAACCAACGCCATTCCGGAGTGTCTCCGCATCTCGTTCCCCTTCCCCTCCAGTTTAGACGATTCGCCCCACCCAAACGTCTTCACGGAGACCGCTTGTACAAGATGCGCGCCGCGCATTTGTTATAGTCAGCCCAGCATGTTGTTTCCCGGACTCATCGTTCGTTCCTCCTCCATCCACGCCGCCGGCTGTTACACCACGCGCCCCATCAAGAAGGGCGCCCGTGTCTGCGAGTACGATGGCCAGCGCATGTCCAAGGCTGTCGCCGACGCCCGTTATCTGGGCCGCTCGGTCACCTACCTCTTCTTCTGCGGAGGCAACACCGTTATCGACGGCTTCGGCATGGCCATGTTCCTCAACCACAGTTGCAACCCCAACTGCGAGACCGAGCAGGACGCCGGCAACCGCATCTTCATCTCCGCCATCCGCGACATCGCCGCCGGCGAGGAGCTCACCTACGAGTACAACCTCCACGACTCCGACGAAGACGATGCAGCCTGCTTCTGCGCCGCGCCCAACTGCCGCGCCACCATGTTCAGCCCCCTCGAACTCAAGCGCCGCGCCCGCCGCGCTGCCAGTGGCAAGCCCGCCGCCAAGCCCTGAGACGGCCCCCGCACCTTAGTCGTCGCTCAACACTCCCGCTCACAGTTCATAGCTCATAGCTCACAGCAGAATCACAAATAGCTCCTTTCGGGCAGTAGAATAGCCTCAGACACGATGGCCTACCAGGTTCTAGCCCGAAAATACCGCCCTCAGCGCTTCGCCGACGTCGTCGGCCAGGACCACGTCACCGTCACCCTCACCAACGCGCTCCTGCAGAACCGCATCGCCCACGGATACATCTTCAGCGGCCATCGCGGCATCGGCAAGACCACCATCGCCCGCATCCTCGCCATGTCCCTCAACTGCCGCAACCCCATCGGATCCGCCGCCCGCCCCACCGCAGAGCCCTGTGAACTCTGCGAATCCTGCACCGAGATCCGCGTCGGCAACGCCGTCGACGTCATCGAGATCGACGCCGCCACCAATCGCGGCATCGACGAGATTCGCGAGTTGCGCGACGCCGCACGCTACGCCCCTGCCCGCGACCGCTACAAGATCTACATCCTCGACGAGGCCCACCAGATCACCGACGCCGCCTTCAACGCCCTCCTCAAAACCCTCGAAGAGCCGCCCGACCACATCGTCTTCATGATGGCCACCACCCAGCCCGAGGACCTTCCACAGACCATCCGCTCGCGCTGCCAGCACTTCAGCTTTCACGCCGTCAAGCTCGTAGACATCCTCGGCCAGCTCCGCTCCATCGCCGCCGCCGAGGAAGTCATCGCCGATGAATCCGCCCTCTCGCTCCTCGCCGAAGCCGGCGACGGCTCCATGCGCGACGCCCTCTCCATCATGGACCAGGCCATCGCCTCCGCGCCCATCGAGCCTTCCGCCGATGGAACCCCCGGCCACGCCCGCCTCGACGCCGCCCAGATCCGCGAGCTGATGGGGACCGTCCCCAACGCCGTCTTCGAGCGCATTCTCGAAGCCGTCAACGCCAACAACTCCGCCGAAGTAATGCTCGCCGCCAACCAGCTCCTCGACGCCGGAAACTCCGCCGCGCAGCTCGCCCGCCAGTGTGTCCGCTATCTGCGGAACGCCCTCATCGCCAAAATCGCCAACCTCAGCGTCGACGGCGAATCCGCCGAAGGCGTCGGCAACGAGCTTCTCCAAATCTCCCCCGATGAGCAGCGCCGCGCCGCACGCACCGCCGCCCTCTTCAGCGAAGAGGAACTCAGCCGCTTCCTGCAAGTCATGCTGCGCACCTTCGACGAGCTGGGCTACCGGCAGGAACAGCGCTTCCACTTCGAGCTCGGCCTTCTCAAACTAGTCCATCTCCGCCGTCTCCTTCCCATCGAAGAGGCCCTCAGCCAGCTCCCCATTGCAAAGCCGGGTGCCCCATCCATGACGGGGTCTCATCCCGGCATGGGTGGGAAAACCACCTCCAAACCGGGTGCCACATCCACCACAAGCTCGGGTGCCCCATCCATGCCGGAGTCTCATCCCGGCATGGGTGGGAGATCAACCGCCGCGCCCACTCGTCCCGCCTTCTCTCCCTTCCAGCAGGACAACTCCCGCCGACGCCCCGAAGGAACGGCAAGTGCCATGTCCGCCCCCATCTCCATCTCTGCCGCCGCGCCGCATGTAATCCCCGAGACGCGCGGAGCCAACGCCGTTTCCCTCGCCCCCGCCGCCCGTCCCGCCATCGAAACCCTCCCCATCCCGACGCCCGCGCCAGTGCTCCTCCCCGAATCCATGCCGCTCATCGCGCCCTCCCGCGTCGAAGACCGCATCGAGCGGCAGCCCGACGTCGCGCTTCCCACCCCCGTCTTCGAGACCACCGCCGTGCTCACGTCCCCCTTCACCCCACACGCAGCCGCGAAGCTCGCAACCGGTTCCCCCACCCTCAACTCCGACGCCGCCTCCATGGCCCAGCACACCGTCATAGAAGCCCTCACCACCGCCGCTCAGACCTCCGCCGCCGAAGCCTTCGCCGACGCCACCTGGACCCTCGCCGACAACGAAGCCCGCGTCCAGACCGCCCTCTCCAAAACCATGCTCCCCATCGTCATCAACCCCGACGCCGAACGGATCGCCCGCGCAGCCCTCCGCGACGCTGGCATCCTCAAGCTCACCCTGCTCCCCGGCGCCGCCGCACCCACCGCCGCAAAGAAATCCCGCCCCGCGCGTACCGGCTCGGTCCAGGCCAAAGCCCTCGAGCATCCCATGGTCCAGCAGGCCCAAAAGCTCTTCGCCGCCGAAATCCAAACCGTAATCGACCTCCGCGACAACGACTAATTGCAATCGCACTCAACTGACAACCTGTAACCTGCAACTGACAACTCCTATGACCTTCCCCGACCTCGGCAAGATGAAAGAAATGATGTCCCAAGCCCGCGAGATGCAGGCCCAGATGGAGCAGAAGCTCACCTCCACCATCGTCGAGGCCGAATCCGGCGGCGGCATGGTCTCCGTCCGCATGAACGGCAAAAAGGAAGTCCTCCGCCTCAAGATCGAACCCACCGCTCTCGGCGCCTCCACCGGCGACATCGAACTCCTCGAAGACCTCATCGCCGCCGCCATCAACGAGGCGGGCCGCCGCGCCGACGAGGCCATCAAGTCCTCCGTCTCCAGCCTGATGAGCGGCCTCAACCTCCCCGGTTTGGAATAAGTTTGGAATAAGTCTGGAGTAGCCTGCATGAACCGCTTCGCCGATCCCATCTCCCGCCTCATCGACGAGCTGCGCAAGCTCCCCGGCATCGGCACGAAATCCGCCCAGCGCCTGGCGTTCCACCTGCTGCGCGGCACCGACGAAGACGCCCGCGCCCTCGCCGATTCCATCCTCGTCCTGCGCGCCCGCCTCCACCTCTGCTCCATCTGCAACAACATCACCGACGTCGATCCCTGCAACTACTGCACCAGCCCCACCCGCGACCAGCACCTCGTCTGCGTCATCGAAGAGCCCACCAACATCGCCACCATCGAGAAGACCCGCAGCTACAACGGCGTCTACCACGTCCTGCACGGCACGCTCTCTCCCATCGGCGGCGTAGGCCCGGAGCAGCTCCGCATTGCCAGCCTCCTCGCCCGCCTCGCTCCCACCGCATCCACCGCAGATGAAATCGTCCCCACACCTTCGCGCGAAGAAAACCCCATCAACGCAGAAAGTTTGAGCGAAGAAGTAGATAACTCCGAAGGTCTGCGCGGAGAAAGAATCAACTCCGATAATTTGCGCGAAGAAAAGATCAGCTCTGATACTTTGCGAGAAGAAGCAAATAGTTCCGATAGTCTGCGCGATCAATCTGTAGACCGAACCATCCGCGAAGTAATCCTCGCCACCTCGCCCACCACCGAGGGCGAAGCCACCGCCGCCTACCTAGCCGCCGAAATCCGCCGCATCAACCCCACGCTCCACATCACCCGCATCGCCACCGGAGTCCCCGCCGGCTCCGACATCGAGTACGCCGACGAAGTCACCATGACCCGCGCCCTCGAAGGCCGCCGCGACTTCTGAAGTGGTTGCAGATTCCCTCCGCCAATGAACTCGTCATTCTGGCGAAGCCATTTGAGAATCGTCATTCTGGCGAAGCCCCTTGTGAGTCGTCATTCTGGCGAAGCCAGAATCTCCGTATTTCGTTCGCGCCATGAAGAACTACAAGTGCAGGCAAATTGCATGGCAGATACAATCGCAAGCTGCTATCGTATCTGCCATGCGCTCATATCATGCGGTTATGTTGACACTTACAGTCTCTTTAGCCATTCTTGGATGTAGGCAAGACCCTGTTGTTTGGAAGACAGACCTACCATCGACGGATGGAGCTTGGGTTGCAAGCGCAGAAACAGATCAGTGGGGTGGCTTCGGTTCAGCCTATGTAGAGACAACCGTCTCCGTGAGGCGACCGGATAAAACCGTCAATTCTGGAAAGCCCTACGATGTTCTCGGATTCCCTGCTGGCGGCCCTATTCGACACGCCTACGTTCTTAGCAACGATAACGCTGGCGGCGGCGTGAACTTGAAGATGAAATGGGAGTCACCATCTCATCTTCAAGTCACATACGATGGCACTGTGCAACCCGATCTGCAAGTCATAAAATTCGCTGGAGTCAACATCTCTTTGGAAAAGGTTCCAGAGAGCACTCCTGCTACAGTTTTGCCCCAGAAGTAACCGGTACCCGCAGATCATTCCCCGTCATATCCTTCGGCTTGCCCAGCTTCAGCATGCCAAGCATTGTCGGCGAAATATCCCGCAGACTTCCATCCGGCCGCAGACTGATCGTTCCCTTCGGCGCGTCCGTCACCAAAATCAGCGGCACCGGATTCGTCGTATGCGCAGTATGCGGCCCGCCCGTCACCGGGTCGATCATCATCTCCGCGTTGCCATGGTCTGCCGTCACCAGCAGCGAACCGCCTCTCTGCTTCACCGCCTTGTAGACGCGTCCCAACTGCTCGTCGATCACCTCAACCGCGCGAATGGTCGGCGGAATCTTGCCCGAGTGGCCCACCATGTCCGCATTGGCAAAGTTCATGATGATCACGTCGAACGCCGTGTCCCCCACCGCCTTCACCACCACATCCGCAATCCCCGCCGCAGACATCTCCGGTGCCAGGTCGTACGTCGCCACCTTCTGCGATGGCACCACAATGCGGTCCTCGCCGGGAAACGGCTTCTCGATCCCGCCATTGAAGAAGTACGTCACATGCGCGTACTTCTCCGTCTCCGCCACCCTCAGGTTGCGCAGGTTGGCCTGCGCCATCAAATTCGCCAGCAGGTTGTCCATCGTCTCCGGTGGAATCACCACCGGCAGCGTGTACTTCTTGTCGTACTGCGTCATGCAAACGTAGAACAGGTTCGACGGAACGCTCGCCTTCGGAATCTCTGCTTCCAGCTCCGCCGCCTTCGGCAGGTCGACGCCGCCGTTCTTGGTCAGGCCGGAGTTTCTCGCCAGCACCCGCGTAATCTGCCGCGCGCGGTCCGCCCGATAGTTGAAGTTGATCACCACATCGTTGTCCCGAATCGGCCCCGCGGCGTGCCCCGCCGCATCCACCACCGTGAACGGCGGAATGAACTCGTCGGTAATCCCGCTGTTGTACAGCTCCTTCACGCGCGCCAGCGCATCGGCATACGTCCCACCCGCCGGATGTCCCGTAACCATCGCGTCGAAGGCCTGGTGCTCCTTCTCCCAGCGCAGGTCGCGGTCCATGGCGAAATAGCGCCCATTCACGCTGGCCAACTGCCCCACGCCGATCTCGCGGAACTGCGCCATCAACTCCTCGATGTATCCCGCGCCGCCGGTCGGCGATGTGTCGCGCCCATCCATGAACGCATGAACGTAAACCCGCTTCAGCTTCTTCTGCGCCGCCAGCTGCAGCAGCGCATACAGGTGCCTCTGATGCGAATGAACGCCGCCGTCACTCAGCAGCCCAATCAGGTGCAGCGCGCTCGCCTTCTCCTGCGCATGAGCCATGGCCATCAGCAGCGTCGGGTTGGTATAGAAGCTCCCGTCCATAATCGCCAGGTCGATGCGCGTCATATCCATGCGCACAATTCGTCCCGCGCCCAGGTTCAAGTGGCCCACCTCGGAGTTACCCATCTGCCCGTCCGGCAGTCCCACAAAGTGGTCGCTGGCGTGAATCAGCGTGTTGGGAAAGTCCCTCAGCAAGCCGTCGTACACGGGCTTGCGCGCCAGTGCAATCGCATTTCCATTAGTCTCGGCCCGGTAACCCCAGCCATCAAGAATCGTCAGAACAATCGGTTTCGCCATATAGACACAAGAATACCAACCCCCGCGCATCGCCGCTTGTGAGGACGGTCACCCCCCTTCTCCCGCCTACTCCACCAGAATCACATCCAGAAACCGCGGCCCATGCACGCCCTTGATGCGCGTCATCTCGATGTCCGCGGTCGCCGATGGTCCCGACACAAACGTCGTCGCCAGCGTCGCCGTCCGAGCGATCCGGTCCATCGCCTCCGGCACCGTCTCGACCACGTCCGCGGCACGCACCACGCACAGGTGATAGTCGGGAACCAGCGTCGGCGCGCGTCTTCCCTGCCCCGGAACATTCTGTAACACGATGGTTCCCGTCTCCGCGATGGCCACGGTCGAGGCCGTCAACACGCCCTCGAAGGTATCTATCTCCGACGTCGTCATCCCCTCATCGACGACAAACTCAAACCCCGCCGGCAGCGGTTCGCCCAGCGCCTCCGCCAGCCCCTGCGGAACCACCAGCCGCCGCTTGCCGCGCTCACCCAATATCGTGGCAATCGCCGCCGCGACCCCGCCCGCCTTGACTCGAATCACGCTGGCGTCGTAGTCGCGCAGCCGCTCTTCGAGCTTCTCCAGCAGCGGCCCGCGCCCCAGCGTGCCCGCCCGCTTGTACTCGCGCGCCACCGCCGCGTACTCCGCGCCAACAACCGCCGCGTCGTCGGTCGAAAACCCCAGCGCCACGCGAATCCGATGCAGTACCTCTTCCCGCGCTCCTGCCACAACCGCCTCACTTGCCATCTGCCGCCCCCTTCTTCCCCGCCTTTTCCCGCGCCTCGAACCACTGCCGGAAGGTCTGCTTCGGCATCACGCGCAGGTCCCGCACCTGCGTCCATCCGCCCAGCATTCCCGGCAGCCAATCGATCCAGCCCACGCCGTTGCTGTCCTTGTGCGAGAGCGGCAGCTCCGCCAGCCGTCCCAGTTTCTGCGCAATGCGGAAGACCGCCTCGCTACGGAAGACCCGTGCCACGGCCTTCAGGGCCATCACCTCTGGATTCGCCAGAATGTTCAGCCCACTCGACTGCTGCTTCACCACCTTGTTACGCAGGTGGATCAGCACCTCGGGAATGTCGATCTTCACCGGACAAACCTCGTAGCAGGCCCCGCACAGGCTCGACGCATAGGGCAAACTCTGCGCATGATGCATCTCCATCAACTGCGGCGTCAGGATCGCCCCGATCGGCCCCGCATACACGCTCCCATAGGCGTGTCCGCCAGTCTGTAAATAGACCGGGCAAGCGTTCAGGCAGGCTCCGCAGCGAATGCACTGTAGCGTCTGCCGAGCCTCCTCGTCGGCCAGAATCTTCGTCCGCGCGTTGTCCACCAACACCACATGAAACGTGCGCGGCCCGTCGCCGGCAGCCGTCTTGTCCACACCGGTCCAGATCGAGTTGTACGGATTCATCCGCTCACCGGTGGCGCTTCTCGGCAGCAGTTGCAGCATCACTTCCAGATCGGAGAACTTCGGCACCACCTTGTCGATCCCGGCCACCGAGATCAGCGTCTCCGGCAGTGTCAGGCACATGCGCCCGTTGCCTTCGCTCTCGACGATGCACACCCCGCCGGTGTCGGCGATCAAAAAGTTCGCGCCGCTCACCGCCGTCTTCACACGCAGGAACTTCTCGCGCAAAAATCTCCGCGCCGCATCGGCCAGGTCCTGCGGCGTTCCGCCCAAGTTTGAGAAATCAGAGCCCGGCAGATGCATCTCACGCTGAAAGATCTCGCGAATCTGCGCGCGGTTCTTGTGCAGCGCGGGGACGACGATGTGCGACGGCTGGTCGTGCCCCAACTGAATGATCAGCTCGGCCAAGTCCGTCTCGTAGGCATGAACTCCCGCCTCTTCCAGCGCCTGATTAAGCTGAATCTCCTCGGTCGTCATCGACTTGATCTTGATGATCTCGGTCGGCGATTCCCCTTGCGGGCCGCTCTGCTTCACCAGCTTGATGACGATCTGGCGCGCCTCCTCGGCGTCGCGCGCCCAATGCACCACACCGCCCGCCGCCGTACAGTTCTTCTCGAACTGCAACAGGTAGTAGTCCAGATGGCGCAGCGTATGCCGCCGAATCTGCCTGCCCGACTCGCGCAGGTCCTCCCAGTCCGGCATCTCTGCCACCACCTTCGCGCGCTTGGTCTGGATCACATTGGTCGCATGGCGCACGTTCTTGCGCATCTGCGCGTCACCCACCAACCTGCGCGCCGCCACCTGAAACTTTGGCGCCGTCCTCGGATCCAACCCCGCTCCACTCATCGCAACCCCTCCAGTGGTAAGTTTTGAGTGGTCAGTGGTAAGAGAAAATCCCCCACTGACCACTTATCACTTACCACTGTTCTTCTTATTCTTCCCCAGCCAGAATCTCGGCGATATGCAACGGCCAGACGCCAGTCCTCTGCCGATGCAACGATCCGCCGACATGCATCAGGCAGGAGTTGTCGCATCCCGTGACGACTTCAGCCCGCGTATTCAGCACACCACGAACCTTGTCGGCCAGCATCGCGCTCGAGACCTCCGCGTTCTTGATCGCAAACGTCCCGCCAAATCCGCAGCACTGTTCCAGGTTCTCGATCTCCACCAGGTCGATGCCGCGCACCGCCCTCAGCAACCGCTGCGGCCCATCCCCAAGATGTAGACTGCGCAACCCGTGGCAGCTCGCGTGATAGGTCACGCGGTGCGGAAAGTAAGCGCCCACATCCTCAATTCCCAGCTTCTGCGTGAGGAACTGCGAGAACTCCCAGACTTTGGGCAGGATCGCCGCCACCTCGGCCGTGATCTTCGGGTCCTTCATCCGCTCGGCCATGATCGGGTAGTGGTCCTTCATCATCGCGACGCAGCTCGTCGAGGGACTGACAATCACCTCCGAGTCCTTGAACTGCTCCAGGAAGC
>Ga0224555_1001572_pt1 | contig 30803 bp, 31 predicted proteins | sample 714S23034metaG_FD_180687 | JGI IMG/M metagenome (GOLD analysis project Ga0224555, IMG submission 180687) | Peat soil microbial communities from Stordalen Mire, Sweden - 717 S2 30-34 | ecosystem: Environmental > Terrestrial > Soil > Wetlands > Peat | place: Sweden: Norrbotten County, Stordalen...
TGTGTCGGCCCAGCGCTGTTCCCAGTGATCGAGATAGGCTTGAGCCTCTTCCAGAGTTTCGAAGCGCAAACCTTTCAGCGGTGTTTTCTGCGCATGACCGACACCGGATTCGACTTTGCCTTTGCGGTCGGGATCTTGAATGCGGCACGGCATGGCCACCGCGCCGTAGTGCGCCAGCACGTCGCGATAAAGAGGATTCAACGCGGGGTCGTAAATGTCGGGGACGAGCACGCCTTCGCGCAGATTGTCGAGCACGACGATGCGGGTGGCGCCGCCCAGCCGGCGAAAGGCGCGTTCGTGTAGTTCGGCCCAGATGCGCGAACTGGAGCGGAAGGTTAGCAGACGAACTGACTTGCGGCTGCAGCCCAGCGTCATCACGAACAGTCGGGTGCGCCGGTACTTGCGGCTCTCGGGATCGCGCACCATCGGTCCGGTGCCGTAATCGACTTGCGCCTCCTGGCCAGCCGCAGTGACGATGACGACGCGAGCTTCGGGCGTTTGCGGTCCGCGTCGCTTGCGCACGAAACGCTGCACACTTTGATAGCTGCTGGTGAAGCCGTACTCGGAAACCAGGTCTTGCCAGATGGCCATGGCATTGCGGCCGCGGCTGAGCCCCAAGTCGATGGCTTCCCGGTACGGTTCGCAGGCGCTGGGACCGGAGACCACGGCAGAGTCGGTGATCACCTCGTTCTCGTTGGCCGGTTTTGAAGTTGCTTTTGCCTTTCCCTTCGTAGAAAGGTTTTCGGGGTTGGGGTTGTCGTTGGGGTTGTCGTTGGGGTTGGGGCTGCAGGCATCGAGAATCACCGGGATGGCCGGTTTTGCCGCACCGGAGTCGGTGATCACTTCGTTGGCCGGTTTTGGTTCGCACCGCCCCCAGCCACTAGGCGGACGCACCGCAATCCCGGCCGCTTTCAGATATGCGCTGGCGGTTTCGCGACGGATCTTGGTCGCTTGCTGGATGCCCCGCAGCGACCAGCCCAGCCGTCCCAGAGCTAAAACCTGTTGTTTCTTCTCTTCGTTCAAGACATTGGCCATGCCCACGGAGCCTACAAGCCTCCGCGGGAATCAATGTCCCGGACGCTATTCTCGTTGGCCGGTTTTCAGGTGATAATCAGTGGCCGCTTTTGGGTGATCGCTGAGGCAAATGACTTCTCGTCTCCCCTGCTTGAATCGCACTGTCCTGCCTGCCAGGTTCGCTGGGCCACAGAAGATCAAGCGGTAGCCTCAATTGTCAGCAGAACTAGCGAGAACGCCAATCCAGGCAAGCTCTCACTATCGGCTCTGTGTCTTCCGCACTTGCAGTTAGTGCTACGCCGCGCGAAAAGCGAGTCCGTTCGCAAGTTCCTCTTATATCGTGAGGCGGCACTCATGGAACGAATTGCGGAGGACATGCAGCGCTACGCCATTAAGCACGACGCCTTGCGGAGGGATCTGGCGAGCTCAGAGGAACATAATTCCTACCTTCAGGCGCTTCAGCTACTCGTCGGTCACCGGAGCGTCAACGCGGTCTTCGCCGTCAGGGACATCATGTAGGCGCAGCCCTGGGGAAAGGAATCCAACGTTCTATTTAACCCACTCCAGCCATGCCCATCCCACGATCAACGTCATCACGGTAATCGGCAGGCCGACGCGGAAATATTCCCAGAACCCGATCTTCGTCTCCGGCTTGGCGCTCTCGACGACAATAATGTTCGCTACGCTTCCCGTGATCGTCAGATTCCCTGCCAGTGTCGAGGCCATCGCCAGTACCAGCCACGCCGTATGCGGATTCGCAAATTTCGGCGCCAGCGACTTCAAGAGCATCACTGCTGGTACATTGCTCACAATATTGCTCAGCAACGACACGGCAACTGTGAAAACCCCGAGATTGTGGAGATTCCAATGCTCTGCGATCCCGAGAAACTTCTCTATGATTCCGGCATTTTGCGCTCCGCCCACAATCAGGAACAGCCCGACAAAGAACACCAAAAGACCCCAGTCCACTTCCTCGTACAGCTTTCGCGGCTCCAGCGTTCTTGTAATTAGCAACACCGCGGCGCCTAAAGCCGCAGCCATCGCCGGAGGCACACCTGCCAGAAACCCGATCACAACTGCGGTTACTACAATCACTGGTTTCGTGAGCCGCGAAAGATCGAGCGGAGGCAGTGGAATCCCGTCGTTCACCAAATCCGCATGCTTCACCTTCCGCATATGTATCCAGTGCAGCACCATCCAATCCAGGAACAAACCCACCAGCGCCACGGGGCCAAGATGTAGGAGGAAATCACGATAGGCAATGCCGGAAAAAGACCCGATCAGCATGTTCTGCGGATTACCCGTGATACTCGCGACGCTGCCAATATTCGATGCGGTTGCCACCGCCAACAGGTACGGCAATGGTTCCAGCCGCAGCTTGCGCGTGATGCTCAGCACAAACGGCACCATCACGAGGCAAACAATATCGTTCACGAAAAATGCGGAAAGCACTCCCGACGTAAAGACTACGGCAGGCAACAGGCGCGATGGCTTCAGCCGCCGCAGCACCATCTCTGCATTCCACTCGAAGAATCCCACCAGATGAAGATTGCCAACAATCAGCATCATCGAGAACAACAGCACCAGCGTGGGGAAGTCGATGAACCGCAGCGTGTCGGCTGGCTGCACAACCCGGAACGCCACCATGCCCACAGCGCCGATAATCGCCGCGCCCGGACGGTCAATTTTTAGTCCGGGGAATTTTCCCAGTGCAAAGACCAGATAGCTCGCGAGAAAGATGACGTAAGCGGCCAGAGTTTGAACGTCGGAAACTGTTGTCGGCGAGAGACGAACCATTTTTCTTTGTAGCCGGAGGCGCAATTCATAGTAGCAAAACGGTTCGGCGTGTTTTTGCGTAAGCAAGCGATGGCGCTCAAAACTCCTCGCTTACTCCACCCGCAGGTTATGGCAGTTTTGCCGTCCTCTAGTAGCTCTACCGGCTTGACAATCGCCAACATCTGCTCAAGACTGAAGGAGTCGTTACTGGTGAAGGAGTTCCACCGCTAACCGCCATCCTTAGGTATTGCATGGATGGCTGATGACTCCTGACGAGGCTTCTGTGTCAGGAGTTCCCCAAAAAACAAAGACCGCTACCGCGCTCCAGCGATTGCCTGTGGGTGAACGCACGAGCCCGAGACAATTCCTGCCAGCGTGTGCGGAAACCGGCGATAGTAGCGACTTTGTTTTCGGGCGCGACAAGGAGATCGCGGAACTAAGAGAGCGCCTTTGGGCTCGCGAATCTTTCGTGCTACACGGATCTAGCGGCACCGGAAAAACGTTCTTGCTCCAACGCGTAATGCAGGCGCTCCCTGGAACGCTGTATTGTTCCGACGCAGCCTCTCCCCAGGTGGTCTTTCAAAGTCTTGCTTTAGCTCTCCTGGCGTCCAGAGATCGATTTGTCCGAAGTTGTTTCCGCAATCCACGGGTGGTCAATACCAAGTCAGCAATTTCGCTGCGCGGGATTGTGCTTGACGCGCTGCGACGCGGGACCTACCTCGTGGTGCTCGACCATCTGCGCGGCCCGGCGGCGGCGCTCTCCGCGGACGCCCGCGACCTCATGCTCTACGGAGGCACCCCAGTGGTAGCAGTCGCTCGCTCAGCCCACATGGAGGACTTGGGTTTTTTGACTCCTATATTCGCGTTGCGCTCCGAACGTATGAGGCTGGGGAATTTTACTCGCTCACAGGCCATGCAGTTTGCTGAGGCGGTCGCTCGACGAACCCAGCTCCAGGCAACGAACTTGCCTGAATTTATCGAACGGGTGGTTGAGCTCGGGCAGGGTTCGCCCGGCGCAATCGTGAGAATGCTGCAAATGGCAGTTCGGCCAAAGTATCGTCTCGACGGATATGTCAAGACCTCACCACTCTATATCGATTTTCGGCTCGCTTGGCACGCAGAGAATGCGCTCTAGAAAGGAGATTAGCGAAGCAATGGGATTTCACAGCATTCTATTTAACGATCTAGAGAGCGGCAGGAATGCCCACAGCGAGGGAGCGCCTGAATTCTTCAGAGATCTCAATCTGGACCAGGTCGTTCATGCGATTACGGAAGGCTTTAACGACTATGATCTGGCGCCCTTCTTTTATCTCCGACTGAATGATCTCGATGCGATCTCGTACCGTCAAGAGGTCATCCGGGATTTCGATGACGCCCGTCTGATGGAGGCCATCAAATCGTTCTCGGCGCAAATGCGTGCGATGCGCGAGCGTTTGAAGCAAGCGAAGGATCTCTACTTCAAGTACGCAATCGAGCGCGGCTTCCTCGGGGCGGTCGAGATCTACTGCCGAGCTGTCGAGCGGTTCTTAAAGCAACTAGGTGAACTCCACTTCAGGTCGCGCGGCTTGCAGGCATTCCGCGAATACCTGGCAGACTACGTAGCGTCCACCTTATTCAGGAATCTCGCTACGCAAACTAAAAAACTGGGCTTGGATTTGTCTCGCGTCAGGTACTGCCTCCTCTTGAAGGACGATTCCATCACAGTTCGTCACTATGACGGAGAGAGCGACTACAGCGCCACCGTAGAAGAAACCTTCAGCAAATTCAGCCGGGAAACGGCGACGGATTACCAACTCAAGATCTCGATCCGCGATGGCATGAATCACATCCAGGCCGAGATTCTGGATGGTGTAGCACTGTTGTATCCAGACACGTTCCGCGCACTCGATGAATTCAGTGCAGCGCATACAGATTATCTCGACGAAACCATCTCGCGTTTTGACCGCGAGATCCAGTTCTACGTGGCCTACCTAACGTACGTCGAGAAGTTCCGGGCAGCGGGCCTGACGTTTTGTTTGCCAGAGCTCTCACAAACTTCAAAGGAAATACGGGACCGCGACGCTTTCGATATCGCGCTGGCCGGAACGCTGATTCGGGAAAATGCCGCGGTGGTCCTGAATGATTTCTTTCTAGATGGCCGGGAGCGCATCTTCGTCGTCTCCGGTCCGAACCAAGGCGGAAAAACAACCTTCGCCCGCATGTTTGGGCAATTGCATTATCTGGCCTGTCTGGGCTGCCCGGTTCCAGGCAAAGAGGCCCGGCTATTTCTCTACGACCGCCTCTTCGCGCATTTCGAACGCGAAGAGGACATCACGAATCTCCGCGGGAAACTGCACGACGACCTCGTTCGGATTCGCCAAATCCTCGACCATGCGACCCCCAACAGTATCGTCATCATGAACGAGATCTTCTCTTCGACAACGCTGCAAGACGCTGTATATCTGAGCAAGAAAGTCATGGCCCAGATCACCGATCTGGACCTATTGGGCGTCTGGGTGACCTTTCTTGATGAATTGGCATCGTCCAACGAAAAAACGATCAGCGTCGTTAGCACTGTCGATCCGGAGAACCCGACAGTTCGTACCTACAAATTAGAACGACGCCCGGCCGACGGGCTCGCCTATGCGCATGCCATCGCCGAGAAGTACCAGGTCACGTACAACTGGCTCAAGGAGCGGATCGAAGTATGAAAGTTCTGCTAATGCACCGGGACAAGGATTTCGAGCTGTACCGGCCTGCATCAGAGAACAGGTATGCTCGGCAACAGGACGTGGATCGGGACACCCTTTTGCGAGCCTTGTTGTGGAACGCGCCTGCTTTGATGCAGGACTTGGAACTGAATACTTTGCTGCGCGCCATGGCCGGCGCCGACGAATTCGTGTTTGAGGTAGCGCAGCAAGCGCTTCTCGCCGGGCTGCAAAACGACGTGGACATCATCCTTTACAGGCAAGCGATCTTGAGAGACTGCTTGAAGAACCCTGTTGTGGTGAGGGGACTCTACGACCTCATGACAGCCGTGGCGGAGGAAACGAGGAGACAGTGGTGGAGCCTGTCTGGCGGCTATCCCAGTTCCATGCTCTACGGCTCTGTGGATTTGATGGAAACCTTCCTGCATGTGCTTCGGAAGCTTAGGAGCGCCGCCGAAGAGAACGAAAGCAAATTTGAGTCCGAGGGTTTCAGGTCACTTTTTTCAATGCTCAAGAAAGAATTGAGCGAGCAATACCTGGGAACGATAAAGAATGACTTGAAGGAATTGAAATTCCGCAAGGGCGCTCTCTTAAGCGCCGAACTTGGCAACAGCAACGAAGGTGCTCACTACGTGCTGCGCAAGGCGCACGGTAAGGAGCAGACCTGGCTCGACCGCCTTCTGGGCAAAGGACCGGTTTCCTACAGTTTCCGTCTCGACCCCCGTGACGAGGCTGGCGCGCGGATCTTATCGGATATGCGGAACCGAGGAATCTCCCGTGTTGCGCTTGCATTGACTCAATCCTCCGATCACGTGCTCAGCTTTTTCAAAACGCTGCGTATAGAGTTGGCGTTTTATGTCGGATGCCTCAACCTCCATAGCGAATTGGTATCGCACGGAATGCCGATTGCTCTTCCAACCCCGATGCCGGCAGGACAACCCTGCTATGAGGTCAATGGGTTGTACGATGCCAGCCTCTGCCTCACCGTCAATCGCGGCGTCGTCGGAAATGCCCTTCATGCGAAGCACAAGAGGCTGGTAGTTATCACCGGCGCGAACCAGGGTGGAAAAACGACTTTCCTGCGGAGCATCGGCCTTGCCCAGTTGATGATGCAATGCGGCTTATTCGTTGGAGCCGACGACTTCAAGGCTGAGATCTGCTCTGCCTTGTTTACTCACTACAAGCGGGAAGAGGATACGACCATGAAGAGCGGGAAATTTGATGAGGAACTCGCCCGGATGAGTGAAATCGCCGAGCACATTTTCCCGAATTCGATGTTGCTCTTCAATGAATCTTTCGCAGCGACGAACGAGCGCGAAGGCTCAGAAATTGCGGCCCAGATTGTTCGCGCTCTACTGGAAAAGCGGATGAAAGTCTTCTACGTAACTCACTTGTACGAATTTGCGCGGGGCTTCTTCAACGAGAAGGAGGAAGGTGCCATTTTCCTGCGGGCCGAACGAGAAGCGGATGGAAGGCGAACATTCAAGCTGACAGAAGGGGAACCCCTCCAGACCAGTTACGGCCAAGACTTGTACAACAAGGTCTTCGCCGTTGAGGATCAGACGATCGGTGTGGGATCAACGATGAGCGGTTGATATGGAATCGCGAGTTCGTACTCCTACACCCGTAATAGCTTGAACTTGATCTAACGGGTAGCGACCGTCAAGACTAAATTGATGCGAGTCGTACCGCTATGCCAATGAGGAGAATACCTCCCAGTGCGGCCGCCGAAACCCCAAATCCAGGCGAGCGGCGATGAGCGTCAGGCAACAAGTCTCCGGTGGCCGTAAAGAGGAAGAAGCCAGACGTCATTCCGAGAATCAGTGCGAGGTCATGAGAAGGCAGGGCAAAAAGAACAACAATAGTGCCACCCGCTATAGGTGCAATCGCGTCCGCAAGAAGAAATGCCAGGTCTTTCTTGCTGGCTCAATCCCCGCGCGTCACCAGCAGAATCGTGTTTAGTCCATCGGTAATGTCATGGACGATGATGCCAACCGCAACGATGAGTCCCATCCGCCAGGAAATCATGGTGGAGGGGTGGAGGCAGCAATGGAGGCCCCGTCCATCGTGCTGTGTGCGATTAGTCCGAGCGTACTCATGCGGCCAACGTGGCGATCGGGCCCGCAGTCGCCATCCGGACAATGTTGCAACGAGAGAAACCGCTGTCCGAGATAGAAGATTAAGAATCCCGCGACGGTTAGGCCGAGAATTTCGCGGCTCGTCCATCCCCCTGGCCCGCAGCGTCAATCGCTTCGGGCAGCAGGTCAAAGAACGTTGCTCCCAGCAGAACTCCGGCACCGAAACCGAGAAGCAAGTGGATGTGCTTGCGGGCGCGAAGAGCGAGCCATCCGCCGAATAACGTTGAAAGAGCTGCAAACGCAGTGAGCAGTATTGCTCTCATGTTGTTTTGTTTTTCTCGAATCAGCTCGTGCTGTGACCTTGCCCGGTCAAATGCCGACACTTCAATCGAGCAAGTGTTCGTGGGTCTCGAAGCACTCCACCAGTTCGCGCTGATGCCTCAGCAGGAGGACAGGAATAGTGATTCCGATAACGATGAGCAACGCGAGTTGTCTCCGGCGCTTCAACCGGATGGTACTTCTGATTAAATTGGTGATGTTGTCCCGCCCGTCTCATTCTGTCGTTTAGTTCCGGGTAAAAGCCGGGCAGAATTCAAAATGAAGGTAAGCTCCGAAGCCACATGGATAAAGGCGGCTAACAGCGGATTCAACATGCCGAACGCGGCCAGCCCCACGCCGACACTGTCCACTGCCAGAGTCCCCCCAAAGTTCTGCATGATGATGCGACGGCAGCGCCGGGATATCTTGATAGTGTCCACCAAGCGCAGCAGATCATTGCCAATCAACATAATGTTCGCGCTTTCGCGTGCGACCTCAGTACCTGATCCCATCGCGATACCAACCGTTGCCTGCATCAGTGCTGGCGCGTCATTGATTCCATCGCCGACCATTGCAACTTTGTTCCCATCGGCGACCAACTGCTTGATTATGGCGTTCTTCTCATCCGGCAGAACGCCAGCATGCACCACGTCGATGCCAACTTCTTGGGCAATAGCTTCGGCAACCGCTTTGGCGTCACCCGTCAACAAGGCAGTTCGCAATCCCATAGCGTGGAGGGCACGAACTGCGTCGCAAGCTTCCGGTCGTAGCGTATCCGCGATCCGGATGGTTCCCACATACTCGCCGTTGGAGGCGACCAGAATTTCTGATGAGTGTTCGCCTCCGGTGCCCTGTCCGTCGAGGTCGATCTGTTTCTGCTGCAGGAAGGCTCTGCTTCCCACGAGTATCTCCCGGTGGTCGAGGGAGCAAGAAATGCCTGCTCCGGGAATGTACTCGAAGCGTTCTGGTGGATTTACCGTCAGGCCGGCTTCAGCTGCTTTGCCGACAATGGCCTTGCCCAGGGGATGTTCGGACCTCTGCTCCGCAATCGCGGCAAGCTGCAAAACGTCGTGATCGGTCCGCCCTGGCGCGGCAACAATGGATGTGACCACGGGATTCCCAACAGTGAGCGTGCCGGTTTTGTCGAAGACAACGGTGTCTACCGAACTTAGCAGTTCCAAATACAATCCACCCTTGACGATCGCGCCTTCGCGGGCTGCCCGCCCAATTCCTCCCAGAATAGCGAGCGGAGTTCCAGCCGCAATTCCGCAGGCACCCGCAACAATGATCACTGAGATGGTCGATATGAGATTACGAGTGATGAGAAAAGTCAGAACCGCGAAGCCAAGGGCAAACCAGACCAAATAACCAGCGAGCCGATCTGCCGTTTTCTGGATAGGTGCACGGGAGCGTTCCGCTTCCTCAACCGCATTCAAAATGCGGCCGAAGGCCGTATCGCGCCCAATTCTCGTGATTCGAATTTCCAGTGCCCCAGACTGGTTGACCGTACCTGCAAAAACGGAGGTGCCTGGTATTTTCTCGACGGGAAGAGATTCCCCGGTGATAGCCGACTGATCGACAAAGGAATTGCCGCCCACCACGTCCCCATCGACGGGTATACGGCCACCTGGATTGACCTCGATCAACTCTCCTATATTGATGTTGGCCGTGCTGCGCCGCTCGGTCTTGCCATTTCGTCGAACCATCACTTCACTGGGCAGCAGATTGAGAAGATCGCGAATAGCGGTGCGGCCGCGTCGGACAGTAAGACCTTCCAAAACCTCGGCTATTAGCACAAACAGCACAATCACCAGCGCTGTGAAGAACTGCCCGATTACCAATGCCGCGAGGATGGCGATGGTCATCGACAACTCCATCGTCATCCGGCGCTCCATCACATTCTCGGCTGCTTCTTTGAGAATGGGATAAATTCCAATCAGAGTGCCTACGATACCAATGACACTGACGTGCGCAAAGGGCTCCCATACCTTCGCCCAGACCAGCGCGGCAGCAACCGCCACTAAGGCTATTCGGATTCCATCCTGCAACTCGAATCCATGGTCGTGGCCTTCGTGTTCGGGATCATGACCTTCAGCGCGATGAGCGTTGGAGGGAGGCGCGCCTATTTCTGCGCCGAAGGACGGCAAACCTTCTTGTACGTCCGGCATGGTTTCCTCTACTTCAAATAGGATTTGGTAACGCTGATCACTTCTTCAACGGCATTGCCCTTGCGCGCCTTGTGGTTCTCCCGTCGTTCGACCAGATGGAAACGGATATGCCCCTCTAGGACTTCAGACATCAAGGCGTTAATTGAGCCTCTGCACGCTGCAATCTGCTGAAGAATTTCAGAACATTCGCTCTCGGTCTCCAGCAGGCGTTCCACTGCTTCCACTTGGCCGCGGACTCGGCGAACGCGATTCAACAGCTTCTTCTTGTCTCTGATCGTGTGAGCCATGTCTCTAATGTATACTGGGGGGTAGTATACACGCAATGCCACGCAATGATCTTGCGCGAGCAGATTGGATTGGCAGTGCTGACCACCAAACGGAAGGTAATCGCGCAGGTGTTCGTCTGTCAGGGCTGTTGTTGTGGTCAGGTCGAACGTGGAAGACCCGAAGTCCCTGCAGAATGGCTAAAAGAAGAGTGGAGAAGGCGGGGTTTACTCAAGCGCATTCAGCTGACGATTAGCGGATGTCTCGGCCCCTGCGATGTACCGAACGTTGTTGCGATCGTTGCCCAGCAGAAAACAGTGTGGCTGGGAAATATCTCTCGGCGACATCAATATAAGTCGCTGCTGGATTGGGCTTCGCGGAGCAAAGAGTTGGGGCGTTCGGCCGAACTTCCGACGGAATTGCTACCCCACTTACTGGAAGATCCAATCTCGGTATGAGCTTCGCCGACCATCTGTACGGAATTTGCGTTGGGCTTCTTCAACGACAAGGACAAAGGTGTGTTCCTGCGTGCCAAACGAGAACCAGATGGAAGAGGAACTTTCAAGCTGGTAGAAGGTGAGCCCCTCCAGACCAGTTACAGCCAAGACTTGTACAACGAGCTGTTTGGAGTTGAGGATCAGACAGTTGTTGCCGGACAAAAGATGAGCAGTTGAATCAGAATCGACTTCACACCCGAGCTGCAATACGCCGAGTGGATTCGCGGAGTGCAGTCACTTCTTGTTCCAAACCATCCAAGCGATTCAATTCCGCCTGAACCGCAGGCTCGCCATCTTCCTTTACTTTTCGGGCGCGGACCAGGGCCTGTTCGGCAATTCTACTCACCTCATGAAGCAGTCTGCGAATCTCAGCTTCTAACTTCCCTCGGCTCTCCTGAATCCGGTTGAGAACGTCGCTCTGGACGCGAGTGCTGTTGGTTTCAAGCAGCTTCGTGAGAAAGCTTCGGGCCTCGTTCCTAATTATCCACCGGGCACCCACAAGGCCGAGAATCAGGTCGGCCAGCCAGCGCACCGGCGAGGCAGGGTTCGCGACGTCCCTGTATTCGTAAAAAGTGAATTCAGAGCGCACGCGAAATCCGCGTTCCGGATCGAGCGCATGGGGCATCCGGGCCAGTTCGGGAATGCCGGCATTCCCGAGTTTGTTTAGAAACTCGTTGGCCATGTCTACGAATCGCAATGCTACACGCCGGTATTCGTTCTCTGCTTTCTCCTGCTCGGGCTTCAACCATGGCATGACATGGTGGCGTGCCAGTTCTTGCGCCTCGTGGAAGGTGCGCCGGCGATACGATGGACCGAGCCAGCCAGGTATCGATTGCAGGGAAACCTCGAACTCCTGGTGCGCCTGCGGCAGTACACGTGCGAGAAATGTCTTATGACGATCGACGAACATATCTGAAATATGCTGTTGCTCGGCCATGAAAAGATAGCCGAGCTCCATCATCGAACGTTCCGCATCGCCAATGGTCTGCTTCATTACGGCGATGCGGGTCTCCGACTCTTCGATCGGCCGTTGAAGGGCCTCGCGCTCTTCCGAGATGATCACAAGAAGCTGTTCGCTGATCCGCTCTAGTCCACGTTCGCACGCTGCCTGGATCAAACGGCGGCCTGATCCTTCGATCAAATGGTTCAGCGAGGCGACCAGCTTCTCCCAGTCCCGACCTGTTCCGCGATGCTCAAGCTGTTCCGCCGCGCTAACCTCCAACAAAGGTCCGACAGAATGTTGCGGGAGTCGCTTTTCGAGCTGGCGTCGCGCGAAGGCCACCGCTTCAGCTCGTTCTGCGTCCGTGGTGCGATCCGCCTTGTTTACGGTGATGATGAGATCCTGAACGTGCTGCGCGACTGCCTCAACCAGTACGAGTTCTTCTCCTGCTAACGGAGGATCCGCCCCAATCACGACCAGTGCCGCATCAATATGAGGAATGAAAGCCTGGGTTGCTGCCGTATTGCCTGTGAAGACCGATCCCAACCCTGGTGTGTCCACGAAACACATGCCGGTTGCAAGGAGTGGACTAGGCACAAAGATTTCCAATGCCGCGACATGCTTAGCGTTCTCGGGGTTCTTTTCTTCGGACACATACTCATCGACGCTCGTAACCGGAATATCGGTCCAGCCGCCCGCGGCTTCAAAGCGCACGCGAGCGGCCGCATGGCTTCCGTAGCGGACGATCGTGGGCACGGTGGTAACCGGCACAACTCCAGTGGGCAGTACGCTGTCACCCACCAACGCATTTAGGACGGAAGATTTGCCGCGCTTGAACTGGCCGATACAGGCAACATAGAAGCGTCCCTCCGATACCCGTTCCGCGACGGACCGCGCATCGGCAGCGACTTGCTCGGCGTCAAACTGGTCAGCTAACTCAGCCAGCCGCACGAGCGCTGACTCTCCGTGAGAATTCTCAGGGGAGTCATGGTGATCTTCGGGCGTGACGGATGCCAACCGTGCGGATGCGGGCTTCTCAAGCGCCGAGTTTTCTTTCGAGTCTGTCTTCATCACTCTCGCGTTAACGCTCTTGTTCCATTCTGTATTTGGCTACGAGGCTGGAGAGCGCACTCCTTCCTGATGCACGTATCGGATCACTTCCACTTCAGACATCGCGATCAACCCTTCGTCCACCATTTCATCCAGAGCCGGAAGCAATTTGTTGATGTTCTGCTGAGTGTCTATCACGGAAACCATGATTGGTCGGTCTGATGAGCGAAGAAGGTGTTTTTTGTGAATAAGGGTGCTTGCACCGTAACCTTCAATGCCGCGAAATACGGTCGCTCCAGCGATGTCGAGCTCTCGACACTTAACTACGATGGCTTCATAGAGTGGTTTGTCGTGCCACTTGTCATCCTCGCCGAAATGAATGCGTAGCATCTTGGCTTTGCCTTCCAGTTTCATATCTGCGTCTCCTGCCGCCGATCGGCTTTCTGGTAATTGTGGGTGTACTTAATGACATCCACGTTGGACAGTACGACCAGGCCCTGCTGTACCATCTCGTCGAGAATCGGCATGAAAGCCTGCAACTTCTCTTCGGTATCAACCACCGACAAGAGGATAGGCCGGTCGTGCGAAAGGCTGAGTTTGGCATCCTTGTGAATACGCCGGTTCGCACCGTAGCCCAGAATCCCGCGATAAACCGTTACCCCAGCAATGTCGTGCGCTCGGAGACCGTGGACGATGGCTTCATGGAGAGGCTGGCCATTCCACTTATCATTTTCCCCAATGTAGATGCGCATCATCTTGGCCTTGCCTTCCCGTTTTAAGGGAGGGCCTTCTGAGGCGGGTCGTTTCTGCTTCTTCTCGGCCGGTTTGACGATGGTGGTATCGTGCATTTCAATCAAACCAGTCCCGACCATCTCGTGCAGCTTCGGCAAGAGTTCTTCCACTTTCGCTGCGCTTTCGATGAACTCGACTTTCACCGGAAGGCGGACCGCCAAGTCAACAAGGCGTGTGGTGTGCATGTGGTGATCGGCACCGAATCCTGCGATGCCACGAGTTACCGTTGCACCCGAGACCCCATGAAAAAACAAAAAGTCAAGAATGGCAGCATAGGCACTACTCCCGTGGAACTGCTGATCTTCCGCTACGTAGACGCCGACTTTCTTACCCGGCCCTGGTGTCAGCACATTTTCCTCCTGTCGTTAGAGTCCTCTTTGACCCACCAAAAACTCAGCGGCACGACCTAAAAGTCCTCCGCCCTCATGAATTCCGTGTTTTAGCTGTTCGAGGAAGCTTTCGAGTTCCTGCTGCAACTCTGCTCGATTTCGTTCAACAATTTCGTCAACCAGCGTTCGCAAACGCAATGGGACAAATTCCTTCACTTTCCGGCTGTGCTCCAGACAAAGAGTGCCCTGACTCTTCATCCACTGTGCGAACATTGTCCCTTGAAGTTTCTGCGCTAGCTCACGCAAGCGATTGATTTCCTCTTCCACGACACGATGACATAAGGTGCATTCCCCGCTATTCACTTTCCCCACTAGAGGCGGCTTCAACATTTCCAAGAAGACAGTCGTGACGCTTTCCCCAGGGGTGGAGCGGGAAAGTTTGGCTCTGGATCGAGCGAGCGCCCACCCGTGAAAATTGCACACGCGCAGGTCTGATTGGGGCCGAGTTGTTTCCACCAATGTCCACTGGAAATCCTTCAGGATTCCACAGATGGGACACGCTCCCTTGGTGAGTGCCTGGCTTACGTTCGCTCCCGGTGTTAACGCTTCAGCTTTCATGGGATCGCCCTCCCTGCCATAACGCCACCCCAAACCGCAACAAACCCAACGATCACGCTCAGTGCCACGTAAAGAAAGCCCAGGCCGATCTGGCCATCTTGGATCGTGCGCAAGGTCTCATATTCGAAACTGGAGAAGGTCGTATAGCCTCCGATGAAGCCAATGGGGATCAGATATCGCCAGTTCGGGCTCCAGTGAGTTCTCGCTGTCAATAAGGCAAAGACAAGGCCGATCAGGAACGAACCCGTGATGTTAATCACGAGTGTCCCGTAGGGAAACCGCGTTCCCATCCTGCTGCCGATATAACTACCCACCCAGAAACGCAACATCGAACCTAGACAACCTCCCACACCCACCATCACGTATTTCAGCAAGTCGCCTCGTTCCTTTCTTTCTTAATCCACTCCAAAGACTGACCGGCTACTCAAGAAGCCACAGTAGGCTCAGATCGGACACCTTCCAAGCCTTCCAGATCACGACGAATCGTGCTTTCTTGTTCAGCCGGAGACACGTGATCGCCCACCAACCTCTCGACCTGAGCACGATAGCCGTTAGCATAAGCGTCAAATCGGCGTTGAATCTGAGCCAGCGTCCGCTCCGACCAGTCATACAGCAAAGCGTGGTAGGCGGATAAGGATTTCGCAAGTTGCCCCCCCATCGTACCTGCCAGTCGCTTGGTCACGATCGATCTCGAAAGGTTTCCTCCGAGTAAGCTGAACAGAAAAGGCCGGGTTAAGTGGATATTGAGCTCGCCTGGGTCAAAGGCTGGCATTTCTCGCACCACGCCGGCGAACTCTTGTTCTCCGGGCACGTCCTCGACCTCAAGCACCTTGGCGGTGGCTCGGAGCGTTTCATGGAGTTTGTGCGCCATTGCGTCCATACGCCGGCGAAGAGACTCGGTTTGTTCCTGAACCGTCCATGTCACTGCGTTGCGCACGATCCCCGACACTGCTTCATCTCCGGCACCTTGCTTGGACCATGACTCAACCACGGTGGCGGCTGCAAAGCGCAACGTCCGAGTACTGGAATATTCCAGGTCGTTCGCCACACCTCGCGCTGTCTTCTTCATCTCCTCAAGACGCCCGCTGGCCTGGCGCAATTCCGCTTCGACCACACGCAGTTGTTCTACCTTCTTCGGGGAGATCTGATCCTTGCGGCGCAAGCGAGTGCGCAAGGCCATCTCCACCGATTGGCGAAGCGCCCCCAGTTTGCGCCGGATCGAGCGCAGCTTCAGTTCCTGACGCTGACTGTACAAGGGAGCGATGTCTTCTTCGAACCACTGAGCCACGAGATCTTTGCTTCCGGCCATCACGCTCACGGCGCGCACCGCCAGATCCAGGTTCAACTCCTCCTTAATGTGATCCTTCACATATCCAATCACCCGCGAGCGATCTTCGAGTGTCAACAGGTCCGCCTTGCTCAACAAGACGGTGGCCGGAATTGCCGCGTCATAGAGAATCTGAATGGTTTGAAGATCGTCCGGAGTCAGAGTCGATCCGGCATCGATGAGAACAACCCCCAGATCGCATCGCGGCAAATAAGCGAGCGTTTCGGCAGCTCCGCGAGTCGCCAAAGATCCTAACCCAGGAGTATCGACGAATGCGATGCCTTCGCGAAGGCGAGGCGACGGGAGCTGAACCACGATTCGGGTTACATGCTTCTCGTTCCCACGATTGAGCTGCTCGGCCACAAACTCAGGCAAGTGCGCAATGTCAAACCCTTCGGGCGTCCGATTGGCAAACCAGACGTGGACCACGGGAGTTTCGCCGTACAGCAAGCGTGTCGGAACCGCCGTAATCGGCGTGACGCCCACTGGAAGTACATCGATCCCGAGCATCGCATTCAACAGAGACGACTTTCCCGAACTGACGCGTCCGAAGATGGCGATTTCGAAACTGTTGTCTTCCAGACGGTCCAGAATCATCGATAACGTGGACCGGAATTCGACCAGTCCGTGTTCGCTGATGACCGATTCCAGCTTCTTGAGAACCGGGATCTCGTCTCCAGTTTGTTCCAGTCTTTCCAAGCGTTCTTGCAGGTTTTCCCTGGAGCCGCGCATTAGATATTGATCGAGCTGTCGTACCAAACCCTGAAGTTCTCCGGCGATGCCATTCAGTTCGACCGCGGCTGCGGGAGGAACTTCTCCGTAGCCGCGCATGTATTCGGGTTTTAGTTCCTCGGTGGCGATATCAACGAAGGTGAGATAGGAATGTAACGAACGTGAAACGGGGATATCCGCGGGCGGGCGCTCAATACTCTGTCCATCCAGCACCCGAACCAACTGCGAACGAATTCGTCCGATATAGTCTTCGATCACCCGCCGCTGGGCTGGACTCAGATCAGGAGCATATTGCGGAAAGGCTAGCTTGGACGCCGAGACATTGAGAGCGCTTTCCATCTCCGCCAGCAGCTTGTCAATGTGGCGACAGGTCACGCTGAGGCGCCGCTCGTGATTCGAATTGAGCGAATTGGACTCGCCCGTCACCTTGCAACTCCCCCGTTCATGCGAAAGTCGATGTACAGCGGCGAAATCTTGATGTGTTCCTCAGAGCGGTACTTTGGGCAAGTTGCCATATCGATCAATGCAATGATCGCTCCTGGATTTCCCCCACTGAACTCCAGAACCTTATCGACGAATTCGCTGATGTTTGAGCCTGACAGGCCAGAGCGCTTGATCCGCTCACGAGCAAATTGATCGGCCGTCATAGCGTCGAAATTGTGAATTTCACACTTCTGCGAACGGTCACCGTAAAGCGGCTGGAGAAAGCCCGTGTCTTCCATGTGGCTGGAACGCGCCACCGCGCTGACCGGAGTCGAGCCCCATCCCATGACTTCGCGAACGGCCGATGCAAACGAGTACGAGGGTCGCTTGAGATGGTCGAGCACAATTGAGTACTCGCCTTCTCTCAGCGAATCCATCACAATTCCTTTCAGCGAGACTGCGGATTTAGTTGTGATCCCATCCTCATCGCGAAACGCTTTGGTAGCGCGGGGACTCTGCAATCGCAGTAGACTACGGGCGAGGCTGCGAAACATCACGTTGGTCGTCGACGAGTCTTCACAATAAAGAACAGACCGAAACGGAGGCAGCACATTACGGAGCAGAAGTGTTTTGCCAACCCCCGAGGGTCCGTAGAGGAGAAACGGACGCCTCTTCACCACGAATTGGTCGATTCGTTGGCGTTCCTCCTCACGATCGAAAATGAAATCCGGCATCATGGGTTCCGTTCGCGGTCGGCACCGTCTTGCCCTTTTCGCTTTACGGCAAGCAGCAATCGTAGAACATGGTCTTTGCTCTGAATCGATGCGGGCGCAGCCTCCCGTCGCTCGATCTCTTCATTGATCGAAGGCAAGGCGACGTCCAGATGCTTTTCCAGCCATCCTTGGATCTCCCCTTGCAGTAGCCAATCTGAAGAGGGCAAGACCTTGATCATCCGCTCAACCGCAAGTTCCTTGTTTCCGCGATCCGCAACAGCAAGACCAATCGCCCCTGCCCTTGCTGCGACCTCCGGGTCGCTGTCATGGAGCAAGGCTGCAACCTGGCACCAGTCTTCATTGCACAACTGCAGGCATTCCAGAAGGCGCAAAGCGCATCGGCGCCGATGCTGACTCTGCGGACGTTCGTGGGAGCCGGACGGATCAGGAGTTCTAGCTGCATCCACCAAGGCAGAATGGGCTACCTCGCCAGCCTTCCGAAGGGCGTCTTCCGCAACGTTGCGACAGAAATCGTCCTCCAATGCTTCAATCAACTCCGGCACAGCCTCCGGACGCCGGAACTCACCCAACGTCTCGATCGCTCCCACTAAATGTTTCCGTTGCAAAACATGTCGCAGAGCTTCGAAAACGTCCTCGGTCCGCCAGGCACCCAGGGCTCGTGCAGCCGTGTTTCTTACTGCTTCCTCCCCGTGCGCCGCGATTGGATCTAGGACGTGCTCCTCCGAAGCCAGATAGTCGAGCAACACGTCTTTAGCTCCAAGTTCGGCAAGAGCACGTACCGCCCGTTGACGCGGCACAAAGATGCCACTGCGTTTGCCCTGCAGAAGGAAACGCTGCAGCGGCGTAATGGCTTTTCTGCCGCAGGCTACGAGCATGTCAACTCCCAATTCACCTTCGTGAAGGGAGTTCAGGCTCCGGACGAGCTCTTCGATCTCCTCGTCGGAAAGATCGCGAAATGCTTGGCTGCTTCTCTCCACCAGAGCCCGCCTCCTATCACCATCACTTGCCCCATCGGGCATACACCGAGCGTCCCGCGTACTTCGCATTGTGTCCCAACTCTTTTTCGATTTCCAATAAACGGTTGTACTTCGCAATGCGCTCACCGCGGCAGGCAGAACCTGTTTTTAATTGCCCCACACCAGTTGCGACGGTGAAATCGGCAATCGTCGTGTCGTCGGTCTCGCCCGAACGATGCGAGACTACGCATGTGTAGTTGTTCTTCTTTGCCAACTCAATGCAGCGCAAAGTCTCGGTCACAGTACCGATCTGATTAAGCTTAATCAGGATGGAATTGGCGACCCCTTCCTTGATTCCTCTCTCGAAGATCTGAGGATTGGTCACGAAGATGTCATCTCCCACGAGTTGCGCCTTCTCCCCCAGTTGCGATGTGAGCTTTTTCCATCCCGCCCAGTCGTCCTCCGCGAGCCCATCTTCAAGGGAAAAGATCGGGTACTTCTTGAGCCAGTCCGCCCAGATCGCAATCATTTCGTCGGAACTCTTTCGCGTTTTGTCAGACTTGTGAAAAACGTATCGGCCGTTCTCGTAGAACTCGCTGGCGGCCGGGTCCAGGTTGACGCCAATATCCTTTCCCGGTTCGTATCCTGCTTTTTGGATAGCGGACAAGATCAGTTCCATTGGTTCTTCATTGGACCGCAGCCGAGGAGCAAAGCCGCCTTCATCTCCGACACTGGTTTCGTAGCCCTTCTCGTGCAGTACCTGTTTAAGCGTGTGAAACGTCTCTGCGGCAGCGCGCAAGGCCTCGCTGAAGCTCGGTGCGCCGACGGGGACAATCATGAATTCCTGAAAGTCCACGTTGTTGTCTGCATGTCTGCCCCCGTTGAGTACGTTCAGTTGCGGCACCGGCAAAACGTACTCATCGCGCGGTGCGAACTGCCGGTACAGAGGAATTTTCTTTTCCGCTGCTGCGGCTTTGGCGGCTGCAATCGAGACGCCGAGAATTGCGTTGGCTCCCAGGCGGGACTTGTTGGGTGTTCCATCGAGCGCGATCAGTTCTTCGTCCAGGGTTTTCTGATGGCCGGGGTCCATTCCCTTGACCGTTCCCTGGATAAGTTTGGTTACGTTGTGAACTGCTTTCAATACTCCTTTGCCGTTGTAGCGCGCCTTATCTCCATCCCGGAGTTCAACCGCCTCGTGTTTGCCAGTCGAAGCCCCCGAAGGAATCTTGGCGACACCGATTGCGCCGCTCTCTAACAAAACACTGACTTGGATTGTTGGATTTCCTCGTGAATCGAGGATTTCCATCGCATCAACACTTTTTATTTTTGACATGAGTTCTCCTTGCTATGAGTTCGTTACACCGATCCAGTTTGAAGTACAGTAATTAAGTCCTTTTCCACTTCCTGCGGAAACTGCAAAGCCTTCAGCCGCCCGATAGTCTCATCCACCGCGTATGGGAACGACTTCAATGAAAATGAGCCGTCCTCCCAGAGCGCGTAACACGCATCAGAGTTTCCTGTTTTCGGCTGCCCTAGACTTCCAGGATTTACTACGACACGATCCCCGATCTGGTGGACAAAGGGAGTGTGGGTATGGCCGACAAGCAGCACATCGGCCTTCACGTGACCCAATTCCTTTACCCACTCTTCGGACGCTTCGGGGCAGTAACCATATAAAGGGTCTGATGGCTTGGCATGACACAGATAAAAGCTGGTGTCTTGCCGTTTTAATTCGAGCTTGAGCGGCAATCCGCGCAGGAATTCCTTTTGGTCCTTCTTCAATACAGAAGCGCTGTACCTGCGTGTGACATCGGCCATCTTCTGGTAGCGAGCTCCGCAGCGCGGGTCCACATCGTATCCAAGCGAGTGATCGTGATTGCCGCGAACGACAACTGAACTGTTGGCTTTGACGAAATCAACCACCGCGCCGGGTTCTGGACCGTAATTCACAAGGTCACCCAAGACCCAAAGTTCGTCGTAGTTCTCGCGTAGCGACTGGAGCGCTTCGTAATTTCCGTGCAGGTCGGAGATGATGGCGATCTTCATGACGTTTCTTTTCCAGTTCGAGAACCACAGGGATTTGGACCAACAAAGAACTGCATGGCTCGCAGCACGGAATCCTGCTCGCGTCCCGGAAGTTCGTCGCGATATTGGTAATCACGCTTGCGAATGAACTCGCGCAAGTCGTCCGCCAAATCGCTGAGTTGCACCTGGAGTTGGGAAAACAATTCCTCGCGCTTGCGCGCGTCCTTCCATGTCTGGAGCGACAGTTCGCCGTGCCGTATGCAAAGCCCATTTTTAGCCAAAGGCTTGTGAAACTCCTCCTCGTCGACAAGTTCTTCGAGAACCTGCGCCAAGAATTGCTCCTTGTCTCGATTGTCTTGGCAGAACATGCAGTCGTGTCCCGGCACGAATGGAGGCTTCTGCCGGCGTCGGAGTAGTGAGGATCGCGGGTTTGGCTCGCTTCCATTTGCATTGGCCAACCCCGAACCAGCCAATGATGCGAGATCACTACAAAGGATTGCGATTCCGAACCCGCCAGTTTGCCAGGCGTATTCTTCAATGGTCTTAGCCATCCAGAAGTGATGGAGACAGAACCCTCCTCCATCTAGAAACTTTTTCCGCACCGAAGGAAACATCATGCCTTCATGCAGGAAGGAGTGGATTCCCTTGCGCTCAGCGGCATGGACTGCGCTGCAGATCGCGCAACCACCCAGCGCAAACGCTTTGGCGAAAGCGTTACGCGTGAACCACAGGCCCTGTCCTGGGCCAGACTGCTTTTCGAGCTCTTTGCTCCGCTTCAAGAGGCGTACCCGCGTTGAGATCGCAATTGGGATCAGGGCCGTCAAGATTGAGGCCGTAAACTCCAAAAGATCGCTTATTTTGAGGAACCGTTGCCGGGACATGACTCCGCGACAAGGATTCACCCGCTTGTCAGGAGTCATCAGCTGTGCCCGGCTATGTGGTGGGAACAGCGGTTTCGGTGAACTCCTTCACCGTTGATAACAACTTAAGTACAGCAAAGACGAGGGGAGAAGTCAACGGGTTTTAGTTTTCGTTCTTTCTTATCAAATCCAAAATGAACAGCCTCGCCGGTCAGAAAATATGACGCGTTTCCAACGTGGCACTTGCCGCCTTCGATTCATCTGTGTTTGAATAATCGCGGCAAAGGAGTTTGCCGCTCCGGTGTTGCCGGGTAAACTGCCGCTGCTGCTGGCGGCTGATGACTCCTCTCAAATCCTGAACCGAAGTTTGGATCGAAGTTCGGTTCGTAAGGAACCTACGATGGGAGGAGTTTCTCACCAAGTCCGAGGGATTCAAGTATTCACTCGAAACCAGTCCCTGCCCAATTGGGTGGACGAAGGAATGCGTCTTCAATGGATATCTGTTTCAACCTTTGAAGATCGCCGGAGTCCTCGGTCATGATCGAGACCATCGGGTATAACTTCTTACAGGTACTGTTCGTACTGGCCTTCGCGCCTTTGTATGCGGGCGTCCTTACCCGCCTGAAGGAAATGGTCCAGAGCAAGCGCGGCCCTTCTGTCGTGCAACCCTACCGGGATATTTGGAAGCTTTTTCACAAAGACCAGATCGTGTCGGATCAGACGACATGGATCTTTCGCGTCACTCCCTATCTCGTGTTTGTGGTGCCGATCTTCGTCACCATTTTGATTCCGGTGCTGACCGACTACCCGCTGGTATTCGCATTTATGGGAGACATGCTGGCCGGGGGGTTTTTCCTGGGGCTCGGTGGATTCTTCGCCGCGCTTGCCGCGGTCGACACGGGAAATCCTTACGGACCGATGGGAGCCAGCCGGACCCGCATGGTCGGTTTCCTCGCCGAGCCGGTTTTCATGATCGTGTTCTTCACGGTCTCATTCGTCTCGCAATCGACCATTCCTTACATCGTGCAACAAAAATGGGTGGCGAATCCTGCCGCCTTCTTCTCTCCTGCGCACGTCCTGTTGCTGATCGCCTTTCTTATGCTGATTTTGGCCGAAGGAGGACGAATCCCGGTGGACAATCCCTCGGGCCACTTCGAACTGGCAATGATCGATGAATCGAAAGGTTTGGAGTTTTCGGGTCGGGGCGCGGCGTTGATGAAATGGGGCAGCGAGATGAAGTTCCTCGTCCTGACGTGCATCTTCCTGAATGTACTAGTTGCTCCGTGGGGCCTGGCTCACGGCCATGCCCTTTCAAATGTTCTCACCGCGATTCCACAGATTCTTTTCAAGATCCTTTTGTTCTCGCTAGTGTTGGTCGTGATTGAAACATCTCTCGCCAAGCTGCGGCTGTTCCGGATCAGCGAATTTCTGGGAGCGGCATTCATTATTTCGGTCGCAGCCATGGTGACGAGCATTTTTCCGGGAGGCTAACCGATGTCGACATCCATACCGGAAGCCCTGAACACGCTAAGCGCGGGGTTGATCCTCATTTCTGCGTTCGCCATGGTGGCAACCCGGCAGGTTCAGGGAGTTCTGCGGTTCTTTGTGGCGCAATCCGCGCTCCTCGCGGCCTCCTCCTTCTTGCTGGCGTACAGCCGCTCGTCGGTTCATCTTTGGGCACTCGGAGCAATCACCATCGTCGCCAAGGTGCTGGCGATCCCCTGGGTCCTGCGGCGTCTTCTGCCCGCCGAATTTTATGAGAGGCGGGAAATCGCCCAGGCCGTCAACATCCCAACCTCGTTGCTGCTGGCACTCCTGCTCACCATAGTTGCTGAGGTTCTCATGGGCCCGATTGTAGCCGCGACGCATGATGCAGTGATCCGCGTGAACCTGCCGATCGGCCTGGCGGGCATTCTGATTGGCGCGTATTCACTGGTGGCGCGCCGGGAAGCGATTCCCCAACTAATCGGAATTCTGGCCATGGAAAATGGAGCCTTTTTCGCGGGCGTCGCCATCGCCCCGGAGCTTCCGCTGATCGCCGAGCTTGCCGTTGCCGTCGACGTCGTTCTTATCGCCGTGGTGGTTGGATTACTCACCCGCAACATTCGAGAAACGGTCGGGACTACCGAGGCTGCGGCGTTGAACGAACTCAAAGAGGACGCGACCGCATGACGCTGATCGCGATCCTCGCGCTTCCTCTACTCGCGGCGCTCCTGACTTCGATACGGCCTCTTCGCCTCTATGCGTCGGCCATCACGATTGTGTCCACGTCGGCCTGCTTTGCGCTAGCAGTGTATGTTTCCTCTCAAGTGATCGAGCACGGGCGGGTTGTTGCCCTTTCGGGGTGGTTTGAAGCCGATGGCCTCAGTGCTCTCATGCTGGTACTCGTGAGCTTCGTGGTTGCGCTGGCATCAATTTTTGCCCATGGTTACATGCAGCATGGCCACGACGAGGGGCGCTTATGGTGGTTTTACGGAAACTATAACTTGCTGGCCTTCGCGTTGCTGGCTGTTCCATCGCTGGCAGAACCGAATCTGGTCTGGGTCGCAGTGGAACTCATTACGCTTTTCAGCGTCCTGCTGGTTGGCTTCGATAACACGGCGAATGCATTGGAAGCAGCCTGGAAGTTCGCGGTGCTCACGATTATGGGTGCGCCCATCGCATTGCTGGGATTTTTTCTACTGTTTTGGACGTACCGTTCCACCACTGGCGGAGCCTGGGAGACTTGGGAAGGACTTCGCCTCGCAGCGGCTTCCATGGACCCCAGTCTTCTGAAACTGTCCTTTTTGCTCGTCTTCGTTGGTTTTGGGACCAAGACGGGCCTTGCGCCCATGCACACTTGGTTGCCGGACGCCCACAGCCAGGCTCCCACTCCGGTGTGCGCCGTTCTCTCCGGCGTGAAGACAACAGTCCCGCTCTATGTAATCCTGCGGTTCCTGTCGGTCGTTCTGGCTTCTCCAGCGGCACGGGTTGGTAACTGGATGATCGCACTTGGTCTACTCTCTGTCGGAATCGCCGCCTTTCTTTTGATCCAGGTCCGCGATTACAAGCGCATGTTCGCCTTCTCCACCGTCGAACATATGGGCATCATCCTGACTGCCGCGGGCATGGCGACCCAAGCCGCGGATTTCGGAGCGATCTCGCAAATCCTCAATCATGCCATCACCAAGTCGCTTTGCTTCTATGTCGCCGGAGCCATGCTGCTGATCCTGAGCACGCGCGAGATCGCGTCGGTGCGCGGACTCTTTCGGGTCTCGCCTTTTGCGGGTGGGGCGCTCTTGCTCTCTTCCCTGGCCATCGCCGGCGCGCCTCCATTTCCGATTTTCTTGAGCGAGCTTTCCATCCTCTCCGCGGGAGTTCACGCTGGGCACAAACTTGTGGTTGCCGTGCTCGGTGTTTTGATCGTCGTCGCCTTCGTGGCCATTCTGTCGCACGTCAACCGTATGGTGATGGGCGAACCGGCAGCACAAGTTTCGGCTGGAGTACTGCCCGCGACCTGCCGCTTCACGGTGTGGGCTGCTGCTGTGCCTGTGGTCCTGCTGGGGGTGTACGTTCCTGCCCCGGTTCACAATCTGCTGCAACTCGCGGCACAACAATTAGGGGGCCGCTGAATGACACCCGCTGACTCCTCGATCGCGAACACGCCAAAAATCATCCCGCAAAGGTATGACGCGCAGAGTCTGGCTGCTGCAATCGAGCAACGTTTCGCATCGGCGGTTTCACCATCGGCAAATGGAGAGAACCGATTTGACCTTGCGTTGATTGTGACTCAGCCCGAAGCTCTGCCCTCGTTGGCTCAATTTATGTTTTGGGACGCCGGTTGCTCTTTTGGAGGACTGATTGTCGAGGAGCGCGAGGAATGGATTCTGCGATACGTTTTCCGGATTCCCGGCGACGGCTGGATTCATTTCATTCTGCGTCTACCACTGGCGACTCGAACCGTGCCGAGCATCAGCGCGCAGATTCACGCCGCCGACTGGTATGAGCGTGAAGCCGAGGATCTGTTCGGCCTGGAGTTTGAAGAGCATCCCCGGCTGGGAGACTTCATCCTCCATGATCAAGTCTGGCAAGAAGGGCTGGCACCCATGCGCAAGGGATTCGACGCCGGACAGACTCATCTCAAGAAACGGCCCAAAGAAGACTGGCATCCGGTGCTGGTGGTTCAAGATCCCGGTGCGTTCGCCATGCCAGTCGGCCCTGTCTATGAGGGTGGCATCGGAGAGTCCGTTCATTTCCTGCTAGAGACGGTTGGCGAAGACGTGATCCGGGCTGCGCCACGGCTGTTTTACAACTATCGGGCAGTCGAGAAGATCGCGGAGGGAAAATCGGTTCTCGATGTCTTGTTGCTAGCCGAACGATTCTCGGCCAAATCCGCGTTCGCGCATTCGCTTGCCTACTGCCAAGCCGTGGAGAGGATTTTCCAGCAGGTGGTTCCGCTCCGCGCCCGTAGCCTGCGTGTGGCACTGGCTGAGTTAGAGCGACTCCGGCACCACGCGGGAGCAATTGCTGCCATTTGCCAGTCCACAGCGCTCACCGTCTCTGACGCTCATGCGGCCATCGTCGAGGAACAGCTCCTGCGTGCCTCGTGCGCGTTTGCCGGGCATCGGTATCTGTTCGGACTGAACACCCCTGGAGGACTGCGGCGCGATTTCGATGCGCAGAACTGCGGGAACTTGTTAGGAACTGTCGACACCGCTTCGCGCCAATTGCAGAAACTGGAGGAGCGCCTTCGATACAGCAGCAGTTTCCTCGACCGCCTCGAAGATGTGGGCATCATCAGTCAAGAGAGCGCTCGCGACCTGGATCTGGTTGGCCCATTGGGGCGCGCATCCGGTCTCGCTCACGACTTGCGCCGCGCTTGTCCCTATGGCGGTTACGAACGCTACCGTTTCGAGGTTCCTTGCGAGAAAGAAGGAGATGGATTTGCCCGACTGCGCGTGCTTTTCTCCGAGGCGCAACAATCCGGGAAGCTCATTCACCAGGCAGTCGAGTCGTTGGAACCCGGAGAAATTTGCGCTCCGGTCACGCAACCTAATGCCGGTGCAGCATCGGGATGGGTTGAGGCCCCCATCGGCGCGGCGATGCATTGGATAAGACTGGATCGCGAACAGAAGGTGGAACGTTACCGGATCTTATCTCCGTCTTTCCGCAATTGGCTGGGCCTTCATGTGGCGGTGGAGGACTTTGCGTTTCAGGATTTCCCCATCATTTTGGCAACCTTTGGTTTGTCTGCATCAGAGTGCGATCGTTAGATCGTTACATTGTTAGGAGCGGCAACCGATGAGCTCTTGGTTTTGGCACGGAGTACGAAGAGGCATTCAGACGACGCGCTATCCTGGCGCGCCGGAAACAGCCGCGGGCGTTTCACCGGGACGGCCCTTACCAACAACCTTTGCTTCCCCAGAGCAAGCATTCCAAGCTGCGTCAAACTGTCCCGTAGGTGCGATCTCTGCCAGCAAGAACATCGCGTCCGTTGATCTCAGGACTTGTGTGTGGTGCCAGCGCTGCCACTTTGGCAGTTCGAATCTGCTCAACTGGGATGAAGGTTACGAATGGGCGCAAACGCCTGCCACAAGAAAGGATTATTCCGGGCTGCACAGCGCCTTTGGCCAATCGCTCCACGTCATGGTGGTGGATGCAGGAGACTGCGGAGCCTGCCTGCACGAGGTCAAGCAATTGAACAATCCGTTGTACAACATGCACCGGCTGGGCATCTTTCTGACCGCTACTCCAAGGACTGCCGATGTCCTGCTCGTAGTCGGGCCGGTGAGCGAGAACATGCGGGGGCCCCTGCTGAAGACCTATGAAGCGATGCCGGAGCCGAAGCGTGTTCTGGCTGTCGGAACTTGCGCCATCACAGGAGGTATTTTCGGGAAGAGCTTCATGTCTGCTGGTGGCGTGGGTATGGTCCTTCCCATCGATCTGGAAGTACCCGGCGATCCACCTCCGCCGCTTGCAATCTTGCACGGTCTGCTCGTCGTGGCAGGCAGAAAAAAGCTAACAACTGCTCCCACGCAGACACGAGAGGAGGCCTGAGATGGCCGCGTATGCCGGCTCCGCTCTTCTGCTCTTTTTCGCTCTGTGCGCAACCGGGCTGGTCCTGTCGTCGGTATTTCGCGGTAGGTATGCCTCGCTGGCCATCGCCTGGTTCGGGACACTCTGCTCCATTGTTCTCATAGCTGCGGCGGCTGTGCGTCTCGCAGCCGGAGCGGATTTCCATTTGAATCTTTGGACGCTCAACGGTTTCGGAACTCTGTCTCTTCATCTCGACGCACTGTCGGCCATTTTTCTTTTCGCAGCTGGCTTGGTTTATCTCTCCTGTTGTTTCTTTGCTCCGGACTACCTCTCCCGAGACGGGCACCCTGCTGGCCGCTACGGCTTGCTGCACTTCGCTCTGATGGCTTCCGTAGTTTTGATCCTCACTGCGGGCGACGTTCTTACCTTCCTTATCAGTTGGGAGTGCATGTCGATCTTGTGTTACCTGCTCGTCAACTACGAGCAAGAACCTGAAGGCGATTCGACCGCGGGCTACATCATGCTCGCCATGAGCGAGGCGGGATTCCTGGCGGTGCTCATCGCGTTTCTTATCGCTGGAAACGCTGCTGGGGGATATTCGTTTGCCGCACTGCGGATGGGGGCTGCTCATTTGTCGGGTGCGGCGACGTGGGGAGTGTTTCTTCTGGGATTCCTCGGCTTTGGCGTCAAGGCGGGCCTGGTGCCGCTGAATTTCTGGTTGCCGAGATCGTACACGACGGCTCCGCCCGTTTTCATGCCCGTGTTCGCGGGCGTGACTTTGAATCTGGGTTTCTATGGAATCCTGCGTCTGAACGCGGACCTGGTTCCCGGCCACGGCATTGGACCGGGCCTAGTCGCTCTCGTCATCGGAGCCGTCACCGCATTGGTGGGCATTCTTTATGCCACGACTGAGAACGACCTAAAGACCATGCTGGCCCACAGTTCCATCGAGAATGCCGGAATCATCGCGGCGGGCATCGGAGCCTTTCTGGTATTCCGCAATTCCGGGAACGCAGTCCCGGCTGCCCTCGCGCTGATTGCCGCGCTTTATCACCTGCTCAATCATTCCACATACAAGGCGCTGCTCTACCAGGGAGCTGGCCATATTGAAGCCGCCACTGGCACAAGAGACATGGATAGGCTGGGAGGCCTGATCCGCTCTTTGCCGGCACTGTCGATCGTATTCCTGGCTGGGTGTCTCGCCATCGCGGCGGTGCCGCCCTTCAATGGTTTTGTGAGTGAATGGTTAACCTTGCAGACCTTCCTGCGCAGCGCCCTGCTTCCATCGGCCGCGGTCAAGATCGTCTTCGCTCTTTCCGGTGCCATTCTGGCGCTGACGGCTGCGTTGGCCGTCACTTGTTTCGTGAAGACGTACGCCATGAGCTTTTTGGGAACACCGCGCAGCAATTGGGAATCAAACGCCGAATTCGCGCGCAGGCCACGTTTTTCCCTGACGCTTCTCGCGGTGGCTTGTGTTCTTCTGGGAGTGCTGCCGACTTATGTCATTCCAGCCTTGAACCGCGCCGTGGAACCTCTGGCGGGCGCGAGTGCAACCGCTTCGCTCGTTCCACCGTTCTTTACCGCTACGCAAGCGAACCAACAACTTCCGCCCGCCTTCCTTGCGGACTTTCATAACCTTGGAGCGCAAACCGGAGCCCGATGGGTGCCCGGTCGTGGCCTCGTAATCCTGCTGCGAGGCGGAGAACAAAATCCGGTGGTCTTTGCGATGTCTCCTTCGTACAGCGTCGTGGCGTTGACGATTGTGCTGCTGCTCTCTTGGTTCATCACTACGCGCCTCACTCGCCGTCGCTCACTCGTTAAGAACGAGGTCTGGGCCGGCGGAATTCCGACTCTGCTGCCTGAAATGACCTATACGGCAACGGGATTTTCCAACCCAGTGCGAGTCGTCTTCCAGGCGATTTTCCGCCCGAATATCGTCGAGGACACTCGCGAAACGGTAGCCGTGCATTTCCGAACAGCAATCCGGCGACGCCGCGATGAGACGCACCTCGTGGACCGCCTCTTCTTTCATCCCGTAGGAACGATTGTGAACTCTGTCGCGAGACTACTGGCAGGAATGCACCATGGACGTCTGAACGCGTACGTCGCGTACGTCTTAGGTTTTCTGATCCTGATTCTTGTTCTCTATCGTGTTGGTTAAGGAACGCGGCAGAAAGGAATAGCAGGACGATGTCGCATTCGTGGCACGACATTACAGCGGGAGAACACCTACCGAAGGAATTCAACTCGGCGGTAGAGATTCCACTCGGTTCCAGTGTCAAATACGAGTTGGACAAGAAGACAGGTCTGATACGAATGGACCGCCTTCTGTACTCGGCCGTTTACTACCCAGCGAATTACGGATTCATCCCCCAAACATTGGCCGAAGATGACGACCCGTTGGATGTCCTCGTATTAGCACAAGAAGCGGTTGCACCGCTGACCATCATACCCGCACGGGCGATCGGATTGATGACCATGATGGACACGGGAAGGAAGGATCACAAGATCATCGCCGTGGCCACGAGCGATCCGGACTTCAACGCGTATCACGAAGCCAGCCAACTCCCGCCGCATCGTCTGCGCGTGCTTCGACGATTCTTCCAGGACTATAAGCAGCTTGAAAAGAAGATCGTCGAAGTCGAGGAAATTGCTTCCGTCGAAATGGCCTATCCCGTAATCGAAGATGCGCTACACCGATACAGCAGTCAGCGCCGCGTCGGGTTTGACTCCTAACTCCTCAAGGTTACGAACCGCCAAAATCGACGGCGAGAGAAGGAAGCTGCGGAAGCCGATGGTTTGCCTTCATCGCCGCCTTGCAACCAGAGGGCTCAAACTTTCCTTCGAGGCCAACTTATGGTCAGTATATGGCCCTATTGACTGCTACATCGCCGGACGGCATCGGTTTGGGATGATTGCGGACCTGCGTTGAGGTGTCGGCGTGCTGCACACGTGCTGCACAACTGTGCCCGAACAGGACTACTTCAGGCCAAAAATCGCCTATTGTCTCCGCCCTATGTTATTGAATCCGAACAACAGGCCCCAGGACGGTTTCATTTGCTAAACCGTTATACGGGCTAGAGCAGTTTCATAGTTGATATGTCCGATATCCGCAGTGTCCGAACCAGCCGACAGCGTTTTCCGGGGTGATGGCGGCGAAGGCGAGAGTGACCGCATCTTCCAGCAGCGGGAGGGTGCGG